>Ga0307373_10011686_pt1 | contig 12667 bp, 9 predicted proteins | sample OX2MG_FD_202534 | JGI IMG/M metagenome (GOLD analysis project Ga0307373, IMG submission 202534) | Soil microbial communities from Risofladan, Vaasa, Finland - OX-2 | ecosystem: Environmental > Terrestrial > Soil > Coastal area > Acid sulfate soil | place: Finland: Risofladan, Vaasa | collected...
TGCTCGATGGACCGGTGAGCGCCCAGGGTACGGCGAACATCCCGAATATAGCGACGCAACCCAGCCAAAGTGCGCCAACGCGAAGTCGCTTAAGGCAGCGTTTCACGTTATCCAGTCCGTCTTCGCCGATCGTCATACCGTTAGTCTACCACTGGCAGCCTCGCCAAAACCAGGTTTGCCGCCGCCCGCCCGCGTAAAGCACCTTCTCCGCAACCTTGTCTTGCCGAGCTCCGACCGCGTGGAAAGGTGGAGCTCGGGCGCAAATGCTCTTACGGGTGAGTACTTACGCATCGGGGGCGTACCTCAACACGCAGTACATGGCGAAGGCGGCTCCAACGATCCCAAACCACCGGCTAATCTTTCACTTGCGGGATATAACGCAGAACCCGCCGCCAGGCAGCGGCCTGCACTTGCCAGCTTGGCCGCGAGCAACAAAGGCCGAGTGTCCCTCGCCGAGCCCCGGTCTGATGATCTGCATGAACCGGTTGTTTGGGATCGCCGGGCAGCACGCTGTCACTCGCCGTGCCCGATGCAGTACAGACTTCCCGCCGTGCGCTGGAAGAGCCGCCCATCACATGTCACCGGGCTGGCGAGGCACTCCTCCTCGATCTCGTTTCGGGCCATGAGCTCGAAGCTGTCGGCCGCCCTGAACACGTACGTCGTGCCCGTTTCGCTCGTCGCGTACACGTGGCCGCCGGCCAGCAGCAGCGAAGCGCTGAACGACCCCGCCAACCGCTCCTTCCAAATCTCCTTGCCTGTGGCGCCTTCCAGACAGTAGGCGATGCCCGCGTCGGTGACGACGTACAGCCGACTTGCATCCGCAAGTGGCGAGGGCACGTAGGTCACGCGCTGCGCCGTGCGCCAGACGACGTGCGTGCCGGTCACGTCGCCCAACCCATCGGTCCGCACACACAAGATCTCTTTCTCCGGCACGTTGCCGCTGGCAAAGACTAGGTCCCCTTTGAACGCCATCGTGCAGGCCGCGACCTCGGTCGGGTGCTCGACGTGCCAAAGTTCATCTCCACAGAGTGGATCGTAGCTGGAAACCGACCAGGCGCCATGAATCAGCAACTGCGGTCGGCCCGCCACGTTTCCCACGATCGGGGTACCGGAATTGTTCGAAGGCTTCCGGGCGACCCGCCAGGCGGGTTCACCTGATTCCGTGTGGTAGGCTGCGAGGCAGGCATCCGCCGTGTTGTCGCTGGCCAGGATCACAAGGCCGTCAAAGAGCACGGGTGAGGCGCCGTAGCCGTTGGCGTGAGTGTACACCCCGACCCGCCGCTGCCAAGCGATCTGGCCTGCTAAATCGACCGCCGTGAGCCAGAGGGCGTCTTGGTTCATGAACGGCACGTAGACGTATAGGCCGTCGCACGCCGGCGAGGCGGACGCATGGGAGTTCTTCTCGTTCTTGGGCAGAAAATGGCCGCGATGGACGGCCCGTTGCCAAAGCGGCTCGCCAGTGCGGCGGTCAAGGCAGACCAACGACTGCACCTGCTCCTGCTCGTCGGCGGTGGGGACGAAAATCTGGTGCTTCCAGATGCAAGGAGTCGCGTGGCCGCGTCCCGGAACCTGCGCCCTCCAAACGACGTTTTCAGTCTTACTCCAACAAACCGGTGGATGAGAATCAGGGCTGTGGTTGTCGTGCGTCGCGCCGCGCCAGCAGGGCCAGCTTTCAGGGATGGTTTGTTCAGCGGGTGAAGAGGCCGACGGGGCCGGCGGATCGCTACGGCCCGCAGGTGCCATTCGCCCGCAACCAATGAGCGGCCAAAGGCACATCAGTAGTGGGAAGGAGGAAGAATGCCGGAGCCGTAGGATCTGTCGATGCGGCCGTTTTCTGTTGGCTGAGGAGTGCATGTCGTCAGTTTATCCATGCGAGGACGAGGTGGCCATTCGAGGCGCTAGCTTCAGCTTCGTGTACTTGGCACGGCCGGCTAGAACGGCGAGAATTGATCGTTTGGACCGGCCATTCGAGCCCACTGCCATGACCGAAATCGTCCTCGTTCACGTGCTGGCCGCGACCGCAGGGGCCGCGTTCGGCCTGCTGGCCATCTGGGCGGGCCTCGGCCGGCATCACTGGTGCGTGCGATTCATTCCGGTCGCGGCCGTGATCGTCTCCCTGTTTCCTGTGCCGGCGTTCGATCTGGCCCTGGTCTTCGTTACGCAGGCCCTGGTCGTGGTCGTGCCGTTACTACTCGTTCGCCGATTCACCTTGCCGCCGGCAGACGGAAAAGCAACCGAAGCTCCGCCGAGATCACACGCGTGGAGGCGATTCTCCATAGCCGACCTGTTTCGGGCCACGCTGTTGATTTCCACGGTATTCGGAGTGTTGGCCTACCTGCCCGGCGAGGTGCGGGAATCGTGGTGGAAGTACGCGTTGGTGGGCGGTGGTTTCGGTGTGGCTACGCTTGCGGGAGCATGGGCAGCACTCGCTCACCGGCCCTGGTGGGTTCGCTTGGGTGTCGTGTGCCTCGTTGCGCCGCTCGCTGGCATTCCAACCGCCCTGGACAAGACAACCTATGTGGAATTCAGGGATCAGGGTTGGCCGTGGTGCGCGGTTACAGCGATCGCGGGTCTTCTGGTTGTCTTGTGGCTGTGCTTGGCTAAGTCCACGGGCTTAACGGCGCTACGTCGCACCGAATTTGGACCGATTGGGCAGACGACGCCCACGCAATCGGTCGGTATGGCTCGCGGCCGGCGAGCGAGCGTCGCCCTGGTCTCACTGGCGATCCTGCTGTTGCCCGGCGTGGCCTATTACGACATGACCCAACCGGCGCCTATTCCCAACGGTTCGCCGCCGGAACCCAATGCGTACGACGATCTGTTGCGCATCGCGGCCGTAATTCAAAACGTAGGCACGCCTGGCGGTAACTTGACGAGCGGGACCGAGCAGCCGCCTTCCACCGACGAGCGTCGTCGCGTGTTGTTCGACGAGCTCCACTCGGCGCTGGGACGGCTTGGCGTCGTCTCTGTTCGATACCAGCCAAATGACGCTAGGGTGGATGAAAATCAGACGTTAAGGCCGTTGGCCCGGGCGTTGTTGGCGGAGGGCGACCGGCGAAGACTTGCGCGAGACGTAAACGGAGCCCGACGAATTTACCTGGACCTCGTGGAGCTCGGACTCGCAAGCTCACGCGGAGGAATGATAATTGACCGGCACATTGGAATGATCCCATTGTATATGGGTATCGGAGGGTTGCGGCAGCTCCGCGATGTGCTTTCACCCGATCAACGGCGAGCGATGATTCCCGTCTTACAAGCCAATGAAGCCGGCTGGGAGCCGCTAGCCGACGCATATGCTCGTGATCTGGCTTGGCAGCACCATGCACGGGGTTGGCCCGCACGCATTCGGTTCGTCAACCCGCCGGACACAAATCCGTTGATCGCGTATTTCGAACGCCGGCGTTTAGCGTGGTTTAGAATCCTGGTCTGTGAGCTGGCCCTCGCCCAGTACATCGGCGAACATGGCGGGCCGCCGGAGAATCTGGCCGGCCTCGTCACGCAGTACCTGCCCAAGGTGCCCGAAGACCCGTTCAGCGGCCGACCTCTGGTCTACCGCACGGAGCCCACCGGCTACGTGCTCTACAGCGTCGGCCAGAATGGCCATGATGACGGCGGCCAGCGCGGCGTGTTGTTTACCGATGGCGACCTGTTTCTCGATCCTGCGCCCCAGCCCTGGGGTGATGACGGGAGCGATGACTAGATCGGCCCGGCCTCCTGATCGCCACGAACTGGCGCTTCGGGCCCTAGCCGGAGCACGCCGACGCCAAGCCGCAGACCTGAACTTCGCCAGATTTATCCACGGTCGCTCTGGCTTTGGCGCCCTGCTGGGCGTTGACGACTGTCACCTCGCCGTTCCCGTCGGTGCTGGCGGAGCCGGCCATGAAGTCTTTCGAGTTCCATGCCGAGCTAATCGATTTCCGCAATTCGCTCGTCGAAACACCGGTCTGCTCGGTCTATGACGCGGCGGGCCGACGTTCTCCACGGTGGCAACGACCGCCACTGGGCATTCGCCCGCGCGTGGCTGTATTAAGGTGCCCCGCCGAGCGACGACTTTAGTCAGGCCCCGTTCTAGTCTTTTCTGCCGCGGCCGCCGCTCGCAGCGACCGCAACTACGGCGACGATCACCGCCACAAGCACAAGCCCACCACCAAGGATGACAAGCCAACTAACCGCCATTCATGTGCTCCCGAACGATGATAAAGCGCGTCGAACCATCGAGGCCATTCTACCAAGGCGTGACGCCGCCCGCCCGCCTGTTACGGCGCCGGGAACGACGACAACTTCAGAGGGTCTTTTGGACGTGATTCCAACGCGGTCAGGCCTCGTTACCGCAACCGGCGACTCGGAACGCTCGGGTCCGCGATGTCATTCAGCTCTCCTTTCCGCTACACGTCATCCACGTCTTCGTCAACGGCGGCGCATCGCAGGTCGATACGTTCGACCACGAGTGGTTCACGTTCCGTTATGCCGGCCGCGACTTCCTGCTGACCGACGTACATGGACGGGTGGTGGAGGATCTCTTGGCGTTGGTTCGATTTACCGGCCTGACGGGTGCGAGTTCCCATGCGGAACGTAGGGACAGGAGTTGAAAAAAAACAGTCCGGTGACCCCGCGGCCTTCCGGACTGTTGTTCCCTCCCGGGAATGGGGTCCCGCGCCGGCGGTTGGCCGATGCGTTGGGACCTTAGAACATCCAAGTAGATCAGGCAAAGCCGGCCAATTGGGTTAGGCCCAGTCGTGGTTCCTGGTCAGTTGTGTCAAGGGGCGGAACAAGCGGCCCGTCACCGTAAGTTGGCTTTCCCGCCGGCTGACTCTCGCGTGCCGATCGCACCGGCGGCATTACGTGCTATCGGCACGCTCCATTCGGCGACTTTGACGCACTTTCCGTATTGTGCGGGTTTTGGCGTTTGGGGAGACTACGCCCGCTTTCGCACCCGCTTCGGCTCATCAACTTTGACGATTAGGCCGATTTTTAGGACAGCCCATCAGTCCGCGCGGTACACGGAATCGTGGATACGAATCAAGACACCACTCAAGGCATTGCCGCATGAGACGCAGGGCCCCGGCCAACGTCGAAGCTGGCAGTTCGCTGTTCACGTTTCTGGACGGCTTGATCTGCACGATGGGCGCCTTGATCGTGGTGCTGGTGGTGATGGTCCATCAAGGGAAGATGTCGGTGCAGGCGGCGCTCGAAGCGGTTTTCCCAACGGCCGCGGATGAGTCGGAGATCCGACGCTCGGACCTCGAATGGCGGATCGGACTCATGCGCGAATCGCGCGACAAGACCTTGGCCCAGCTCGACGATGCGAGGCAAGCCCTGGCGCATCTCGAAGACCACGCGCGGCGGCTGCGATCTCAACTTGAAGAACAAGACCTGGCACACGACGAATTTCAACGTACCGTAGCCGGAGAGGAAAGGGAACACGAGCAATTGGAGGCCCAAGTAGCGAGGGCTAAGGAACGCATCGCCGCCGCGCGCAGCGAGCTCGACGAGAAGCTTCACTCCGTCGGCAACCACACCGACTCGTACGCGATCATACCGTACCACGGTAACAACCAGACCCGGCGCCGGCCGATCTACATCGAGTGTGGCTCCGCGGGAGTCGTGTTCCAGCCCGAGGGGATCGTGCTCACCGAGGAGGATTTCGCCGGTGACCTGGGACCGAGCAATCCATTGGCCAGCGGACTCCGCGCCGCTCGCGAGCACATGATTCGCACGCGCGGCTCGAAGCCGGGCGACGATGGCATGCCATATCCCTTGCTGCTGGTGCGCCCCGACGGAATCGGGGCTTATTTGGCCGCGCGGGCGGCGATGGGTTCGTGGAGCACCGAGTTCGGTTACGAGTTGATCGACCAGGACTGGCCGATCGAGTTTCCGCCGGCCGATCCCGATATGACGATGGCCATCCGCCAGGCCATCACCGAAGGAAGGTTGAAACAGGCTTACCTTGCGAGAAACGCGCCTCTCCTGAGGAGTCACGGTGAACGGCCTTCATTTGGCCCCCCGTCCGGCGGTGGTGGATTGACGCGGGCGGATGGATCGCCGATGGGCGGCGTCTCGTCGCGCGGCGGCAATGGATCGCGCAGTTCACGGCCTGCTTTTGCCGGCAAGGGATACTACCAAGCCGATGGCGGAACGGGTGGACGGGATGCCTCGCGGCCGAAGCGACGTCCGGGACAAGGCGGCGGAACTGACGATTCGCTCGTGGGGCCGCGATACAGCAATTCGCAAGGCAATGACGTCGGCGATGGGCAAGGCGGCGACGGAAAAGGTGGCAACGGCATCAGCCCTTACGCCGCCGCGCTCCAAAGTCTCAGCCAAGGCACGGGCGGGAGCGGCGCGGGAGGCAGTGCTGCAGGAGGGCAAAATGGTAACGGGGCGCCGGACCAAGGCGGGGGCGGGGCCCCCGGAAGCGGCGTTGGCGCCGGCGGTCAGGGTGGCGGGACGGGCTCGTCGAATGGCAGTTCCGCGCGCGGCAACGGCCAGGTTGCGCGCGGCGGCGATGGCGCGGGAGGAGACGTCGTCCAATCCGGGACGCCGGGCACAAACCTCCGCGGCCAAGGCGCGGTCCGCGGCGCAGGTGGTAATGGTCAGGGTGCCGGCGGTCGGGGTGGCGGCACGGGCTCGTCGAATGGCGCGTCCGCACGAGGCATCGGCCAGGTTGCGGGCGGCGGCGATGGCGCGGGAGGCGCCGACAAATCCGGGGCGCCGAACACAAACCTCCGCGGACAAGGCGCTGTCCGCGGTCCAGGTGGTAATGGTCAGGGCGCCGGCATTCAGGGTGGCGGGCCGCGTTCGTCCAATGGCGGGTCCGCACCCGGTGTCACCCAAGTTGCAGGCGGTGGTGATGGCTCGAGCGGAATGGACCAATCCGGGACGCCGGGCTCCAGCATCGGCACGCAGGGGGGAGATGGGGGCCCAGATGGCATTGGTCCTAGTGGCAACGGTCAATCGCGTGGTCCGTCGAGCTCTCCCAATCGCGGCGTACCTTCCAGCGGCAGGTTTGCCGGCGGAAATGGTGACGGAAACGGAAATGGCGGCGGCAGTCCCGCTGGCAACGGTTCCGGCGGCGGTGGTCAGAGTGGCAAGCCGGGCGCGCCCAGCAGTCGTTCCGCGGCGGGCACTTCCCAACTCGCGGGCGGCGACGACGGCACCGGCGGCACCGGCGGCACCGGCGGCACGGAACCATCCGGGACACAGGTTACTGCTGACCCGAAATTCGCAAACCAAGACCCGAAATCTCCCGCGGTGCCTCTCGAGCAACCCTTGCCAAGCAACCCGGGGCCACGCGCCCGTTATGGTTATGGCCCTTCCTCCAACGGCGTAGCCGAGTCGGGCGATGGTTCCGGCAACGACTCACAAGGCGATTCAGGGACTTCTGGCGGAGGTCCGTCGAGCACCGCCGGCGGCGCGTCGGGCAATGCATCGTCAAGCTCGCAGTCCCGCTCCGGAAGCCAAAGCTCGCGGACCGCGAAAGCGTCGACTAGAACCGGTGGCTCGGGTTCGAGTTCGGGTTCGGGTTCCAATTCGAGTTCGGCTTCCAGTTCCAGTCCGGGTTCGACCGGCGGCGGCACTTCGGGCGGCGCCAGCCAGCCGGGCCAGGCTGGTGGATTGCCGATGCCCAACATGACGTTCGGGGAACAGCCTCAAAGCATCGCCCAACATCGTGGAAAGAATTGGGCAAACCAAGGCGCCAACGACGAACGCGCCAAGGAAGCCATCGTTCCCGTCAAGATGATCTGTGACGCCGATCACTTGTCGCTCGTGCCGGAACGCGGAAGCGGCCAGGAGATGCGCATCATCAAGTTCAGCGCACGGACGGCCGACTCGGTCAATGAGCTGGTCGACGCGGTCTGGGACCAGGTCGACTCGTGGGGCACCGCGGGCCGGGGCAATTATTGGCGACCCAAGCTGGTACTGGTGATCGAGCCGGGGGGCGAGCAGCGGTTCGAGGATCTCAAGTCCCTGCTGAAAGAGAGTGGTTTCGACATCGAAGGCCGGCCACGCACTCCGCAGAAACCGAAACGCCCATCGTCCGCCAAGCCGCATTGGCCGAACCCCTTCCGCGCGCGTCCACGTGCGGAAACAACCGATTGACGAGGTTTCCATGGCCGGGCACTCTACTCAAGACGCGCATGGTTTCGGCAGCGACTCGTTTCTCGACGTCGTCACGAACATGGTCGGAATTCTGATCGTGCTGGTGATGGTCGTCGGCGTGCGCATCAAGCACTCGCCGGCCGCTTCGGAGACCGCGCCCGCGCCGAGCGTGCCTCCCGAAGAGATCCAGCGCCTGGAATCCGAGGCGGGGGCCCTGGAACAAAACGTCCTCTCGATCGAAAACCAGATCGCCCACGTCGGCGCTACCACGCAAGCGCGCTATGCGGAACGCGGCACGCTGGCGATGCTGGTCGAGGAGCGCGAGCGCGAGCTGGCACAGGCGCGCCAATCGCTCGACCAGAGGAAACAGACGGCGTTCGACCTGGGGCGGGCCAAGTCCGCGACCAAGGCGGAACTGGCTCGTATCGAGAACAGGCTGCGCGAAGCCGCCGCCGCCGAGAAGCAAAAAAAACGCTCGGTCCAGATCAAGAACTACCCCACGCCCCTCAGTCAGACCGTCCTTGGCGAAGAAGCGCATTTCCAGTTGCTCGGCGGGCGATTGACGTGGGTGCCGCTCAAGGAGCTCCAAGACTTGTGCATTCGCGACATCAGGGCCCGGCTGCAGCGGCTCCGCGACGTCTCGGAGATCTCCGACACGGTTGGCCCGATCGACGGGTTTCGCGCGACCTACACCATCCAGCGCGAGGTGCTGTCGCCCGAGGAACAAATGCTCGTCGGCAGCCATGCTTCTGTGGCCATCAACATCGACCTGCTTCCCGCGCGCGACGACTTGGGCGAGACCCTGGAAGAGGCCCTCGGGCCGCGATCGCAGTTCCGGGCGAGGCTGGTCGGCCTCGACCCGCGAAAGACCACGGTCACTCTCTGGACCTACCCCGACTGCTTCGGTGCCTATGCGAACATCAAGGAGCAGCTCTACAAGCAGGGTTTCACCGTCGCCGCGAGGCCGATGCCCGCCGGTTTGCCGATCAGCGCTTCGAACCACGGCAGCCACTCGCAAGCACAATAGGGAATAGGTTACAGGGGGCAGGTTACAGGGAGCGGCGCGACGGGAAGCAGGGTTCGCCTCAAGGGACGCAGGGTTCAGGGTTCAGGACTTTGAAACGACGTCACTGGCGTGAATCTGAACCCTGAGCCCTGAACTCCGAACCCTGTCCCCTGTAACCTGTCCCCTGTAACCTACTCCGTCGCCGCGCCAATCCCTTCCTCGACCACGGTGCAAAGCCGGTCCAACTCGTCGAGCGATATCGCCAGCGGTGGAAAAATGACGACCACGTTTCCTAAAGGGCGTACCAGGACCCCCTGTTGCCTCGCATGGCGGCAGACGCGCCCGCCGCGCTGTTCGGCCCAAGGGTAGGGTTCGCCGGTCGCGCGGTCGCGGACCAATTCGATGCCGGCGATCAGGCCCCGTTGCCGGACGTCGCCCACCTGCGGGTGCCGGGCGATGCGAGCGAGATGTTCGCCAAGCCTCGCGATCTTGACAGGTAATCCGGCCAACACACGCTCCTCGTCGAACACTTCCAGCGACGCCAGCGCCGCCGCCGCGCCCAGAGGATTTCCACCAAAGGTGTGACCGTGGTAGAACTGCTTCGACTCTTCGTAACGTCCGAGGAACGCTTGCCAGATTTCGCCGGTCGAAAGCGTGGCGGCCAGCGGCAGGTAGCCACCGGAGAGCCCTTTGGCGAGGCAGAGGAAGTCGGGCGAGACGTCCTCGTGCTCGCAAGCGAACATGCGGCCCGTGCGGCCAAATCCCACGGCCACTTCGTCGGCGATCAAAAGCACGCCGTAACGCCGCGTCAGCTCGCGCGCGCCGCGCAGATAACCCTGCGGGTGTACCAGCATCCCGGCGGCGCACTCGACCAGCGGCTCGATGATCATCGCCGCCAGCCGCCGGTGGTGCCGCTGGAGGGCCTGTTCAAGTTGGCCCAGGTAATACGGCAAGGCGTCCACGGCGGGTACGCCGCGCGGCAAGCGATAGGTCTGCGGCGCGGCGAGCCGCACGACGTCGAACAAGAGCGGCGAGAACAGCGCGTGGAACCGCTCCACCCCGCCGACGGCGACGCTGCCCAGCGTGTCACCATGATAGGCCTCGCCCAGGGCCAGGAAGCTCGTCTTCTCGGGTCGCGGATCGGAACATTGCCGCCAGTACTGGAATGCCATCTTCAGAGCCACTTCGACCGCGGTCGCGCCGTCGTCGGAAAAGAACACCCTGTCCAAGCTTTCCGGGGCCAGTTCGACCAGCCGCCGAGCAAGCTGAACGGTCGTTGGGTTCGAAGCCCCCAAGAGCGTCGTGTGGGCCACACGGCCCAGTTGCTCGCGAATCGCCGCGTCGATCCGTGGGTGGGCGTGACCGTGGACGTTGCACCAGAGGCTGCTCGTACCGTCGAGGTATTTCCGACCGTCGATATCGACCAGCGTGCAGCCGTGCGCCCGTTCGATCAAGAGCGGCTCGTACTCGGCCATTTGCGTGAACGCGTGCCAGACGTGGTCGCGGTCCCAGCGGTCGAGTTCGGCACGGGATGGAAAAACCATGGGGTCCAGCGGGATGGAAAAACCATGGGGTCCAGCGGGATGGAAGAACCATGGGGTCCAGCGGTTAGGGTTCAGGGTTCAGAATCACCGACGTCGTTCCAGAATCCTGAACCCTGCGTCCTGTCTCGCCGTCCCCTGTAACCTGTGCACTGTAACCTGTCCCCTCTGCCACTACCAAAGCACCTCGACCGCGGCCCCGACCTGGACGCCAAGCATCGCGGCGGCACTGTCGCCGACGATAGCCAACTCGAGAAAGCCGCTCGCGCCGACCAGGGCCATGAGCGTCATTTCGGGCTGGTCCGCGTAGTCTTGGAAGATACCCAGCGTTTCATGCTCGTCGCAGACGACTCGCACCGACTCGTCGCGCGGAGCGGCGGCAAGCGCGCCGTCGGTAATGTCGGTTATCAGGTTGCCGAACGAGTCGATCGAACGCACGGAGCCATTGAGTTTTCGCGGCAAGATGATCGTCTCCAGCCAAAACTGAGGTGAAGCCCGCGGAAACCAACAAACCCAGCCAACGTGAAGGTCTCATTCTCGACGGGGTGAAGTATAATCGGAAGAGTTGGTTGGGCCAAGCGGGCCCAAAAGTCTCACGGTCGGGGGGCGGGCCAAGGCATGGCCGAATGTCGTGCCAAACCTGTTGACCCGCCACAGGACGAATGCGTAAAATGAAAGCGATTCCTAGGGGGGGCTCTATTCCAAGACCACGGGTTTCCCCATGCCGAACTCACGTCGCGCGTTCACCCTGATCGAGTTGTTGGTAGTGATCTCGATCATTGGCATTCTGGTCGCGATCGTTCTGCCGGCCGTGCAATCGGCCCGCGAGTCTTCACGCCGCACGCAGTGCCTCAACAATCTCAAGCAAATCGGCATTGCGATGCAGAACTATCACGATTCGTATTTGTGTTTCCCACCGGGGTATGTCACCGTGCCGGGCGGGAATTCGATCGTGGGCCCGCCCGATCCGACCAGCGGCGACACGGGCCCCGGTTACGGTTTCCTGATGCTGGCGCTGTCCCAAATGGAGCAATTGGCGTTGCGCAACTCGTTCAACACCAACCTCAACTGCTGGGACCCCGCCAACGCCGTCGCCGCCGCGAGCCCGATCCCCCCCTACATTTGTCCCTCGGCGGTGGGCGCCCAGGGTCCATACAATGTCGTCAACGCCTCAGGCACCGTGCTGGCCTCATTTTCGCGCAGTACCTACGTGGGGGTGGCCGGTCGAATCGCAGTCTGGGACAACCCGACCCCCGACTTGTCAAAGATCGCCGACGGCGTGCTCTATCGCAACAGCCGCACCAGGATCGCCGACATTCGCGACGGCACCAGCACCACGATGTTGGTTGGCGAGCAGACTCCCTACCACACCAACTCGACCTGGGTGGGTGTCGTGCCCGGAGCGGTGACGCTCCCGGCGTTGGCGTTCGCCAGCGTCCCCTTCGACCTCGCGGCGGCCCAGGTGAACGTCCACAGCGGGCCGACGCCCCAGGAAGTTCCGCCCATCATCAAGCCCCCGAACCAGCCGTTTGCCCTTCCCGACGAGATGTGGGCCAACCATCCCAGCGGATGTAATGTGATGTTCTGCGACGGCAGCACGCGATTCATCGTCGATACGGTCGACCCGATCATCTGGTCGCGGCTGGCGACTCGCTCGGCAAATGACATCGTCACGGATTTTTGACGACGACGGATCGCGGTATTGACCCGATTCGTGAGGGCAAAATGGGAGCAGGCGGAGGCCAAAGCGATCCGCTTGGGCAAGGCGCAAAAACCGACGCCCGACGAGGTCGCACGTCTCGAGGCCGCCCAGGGGCGGAAGCCGGAAAAGTGATCAGTGATGACTTCCGCCTCCCATTTGCTTCCTCCCTGCTTTGGACGTCGCTGTCGCTTGTCAGCGGCCGCTCCCATCGGTTACGCTCTGTAACTATCGCATTAGGCCCGATTGCACAGGTGGGCTTACGCCCCCGCTCGACTGACTTGCCATGCCGAAACTCAAATCGCTCCCGCGCCGCAACCAGGT
>Ga0307373_10011689_pt1 | contig 12662 bp, 9 predicted proteins | sample OX2MG_FD_202534 | JGI IMG/M metagenome (GOLD analysis project Ga0307373, IMG submission 202534) | Soil microbial communities from Risofladan, Vaasa, Finland - OX-2 | ecosystem: Environmental > Terrestrial > Soil > Coastal area > Acid sulfate soil | place: Finland: Risofladan, Vaasa | collected...
TGGAACGCTTCCCGACGTGCTGAGCGAAGTGTCCCCGGAGGGCGACCTGCGCGACCCCTACACGGGCGAACCGTTCCTTTACGCGCCCAAGGGTGTGGTCCATGATCTGGTGATCGGTGTCGGCGCCGGAGTACAGACGATCGCCGCCGACGTGCCGCTGGTTTTGAGCCAGGGCCCGGTATCTCCCGCGTTCGACCGCTATCCGCATGACGAGTACAACGCCTTCCTCGTCGAGCGGCTTCCGGCCGACGCCAGGGGTAACACGCAGATCGGCCGCGCTGCCTTGTTTTTCCCGCTACCGGCCGAACCATGACGACGGACAGGTCACGCGCGGCTCAGCAGCCCCATCGCGAAACCGACCAGGTCGCCGCGTTGGCGGCTGACCTCGGCCAGCCGGTCGTACTTGCCGGCAAGCTGGGCCAACTCCAACAGGCTCGGCGCAAAGCCGCTGGTCCGCAGTCCCGCCAGAAATGTCGCCGCCGCTTCGAAGGCCTCGGCGTGCCGCCCCATCCGCGACAGCAACCCCACGTAAATCTCGGCCGGCGCGGCGCCTTGCTCCGTTTCGGCCAGCGCCTCGGCGCGGCCGCGGAAGTAGGCCACCGCCTCCTCGACCCCTTCGCCCAAAAGTGCCCGGAAAAAGAGCGCGTGCGCTGGGTAGCTATCGACGAACGGTTCCTGGCCAGGGTACTGGTACAGCGAGCTGAGGCGGCGGCCGTACTCGGTCAGATCGACCGCGCGGCGGAGGTCGGCGGGTTCGTCGAGCACCAGCGCGAACCGCACCACCGCCGACAAGTGCGACGTATCGAGGTGGTAGTCGTTGTTGTCGAACAGCCATTCACGGTCGGCGACCATCGCCGCGATCGAGTCCTCGGCCGGCGGAGCGCCTTGCTTCTTGTTGATTTCCTCGCGCAGGCTGCGCGTCAGATCGGAGTGCAGGTGGGCGACCAACAGCGCCGCGACTTCCTGCCGCTCGTTGCGCGGACGCCCATGCATCTGGGCGTCGAACATCGAAATGGCGTTGCAAACGCCGTAGTTGGCCAGCACGAGCTCGAACCCTAAACGCGGACAGGCCCCTTCGTGCAGAGCGACCTCGATGATCTGCTCTCGGTTGTCGTCCTCGACGGGCACTTTTGCCAGGGCCGCGGCCACGCCCGCCTTGTCGCCCACCGGCCGTAGGTACATCCAGGCCTCGCGTACCCGGCCGTCGCTCAACAGCAACTGTCCCACCTCGCGGCAAGCGGCGAGGTACTCGTCCTCCATTTTCGTGCGGAGCGGATCCTGGAGGTCGTCGAGGCTTTTGGTCAAAATCGCGGGCAGCCCAAGCCGCAGCCGCGCTTCGAGCAACCGCAGGTCGAACAGTTCGTGGTACTGCTCGTTTTGACGAAGTTGCTCGGCCAGCCTGGCCGTAGCGGCGGTTACCCCCTCACGCGCCAGGGTCATCTGGATCTCGTCGAACATCGTATCGCTCATGGGCCTTCCGTCGCGGGGTGGGAGGAATGGCGTGGGCCGGCCGATGGTCGCGGCACACGAACAAGGCGGGCAAAGCTGACTTTCATCGTAACAAACTGCCGCGGCGTCCGCCATTGCCCGCTCGAATGGGTCTGGACATCGTTGGATCGAGGCATAAACTGGCATTCATGGACCGCAGTCAAACGATCGCCCGCATCTCGGGCTGCTACATCCCATTGCCAACGCTGTTTCGCGACGGCGATTTCGAGCTGAACCTTGACGGCATGCGACGGCACGTGCGGTTTCTGCTGGATGCCGGCGTGCGCGAGGGGAACGGCGTTTTCCTAGTCGGGGGAGGGGCGGGCGAGTTTTCGACGCTCTCGACCGACGAGCGGCTGCGGCTGCTCGACACCGTTCTGGCCGAGGCCGGCGGCCTGGTGGGCGTGGTCTTGGGCGCGCAGAGCACCGACCAGCGCGAGGCGGTGCGGCTGGCCCGCGGTGCCAAGGCGGCCGGAGCGGTCGCCATCCAGGCCGCTCCCCCTTTTTACCACCCGCCGACCGACGACGACGTGTTCGAGTGGATCGCCGCGCTGGCCGCGGCCGACGTGGGGATCGTTTTTTACACGACCTACTGGACCGGCTATCGCACGTCGCTCGAAATGCTCGGCCGGTTGGCCGACGTGCCGCAAATCGTGGCGATCAAGTGGGCCAGCCCGAGCTACCATGAGTTCGAGCAGGGCCTGCGGCACTTCGCCTCGCGGTTGGCATTCATCGACAACCAGCTCCATTTCGTATTCAGCCACATGCTCGGCGCGCGGGGCGTGAACCTGCACCCCAGCAACTACTGGCCCGCTTGGGGCGTAAAGTTCTGGGAGTTGCTCGAAGCCCGCCGCTACCGGGAGGCCCAGGACGAGATGACCCGAGTGGTATCGCCCTACTACGACCTGTGCGACGAGGTTGCCCGTTTCACCGGCGGCGAAGGGCACATCGACAAGCTCTGCCTCGAGCTGGTCGGGCTCGACAGTAGCCGCTGCCGCCCCCCGACACGTGACATCCGCCCCCAGTTCCGCGAGCGCACTCGGAAGATGCTGAGGGATTGCGGAAGGATATGACGGAATGGATGAAGGACACTAACCCGCAGCGCAAGCAAGGCCCAGCCTTGAACATGCCTTGCTTGCGCCGCGGCTTGGGCGGATTTTGGAGTGAAGTAGACTGGTGTGCGAGTTTCCCGGGGGCCATGAATTATGCGGCCTACGTCGACCGCGAGCCAAGTTCCGCGACGCGCTGCGGGTGAAGAATCCCGGCGCGCTAGGACTTGGGCGAGGCCCCGGAGTCGCTCGAGCGAGTCCCGACGCGCCGGGACTACGCCGCACGCCGGCAGGCTGGCAGCGCGGTGGCTGACCGCTCCCGAGATCGTTCCAGTTCCCCACACTATAGATAAAGAGGGAACGGAACGGTCCAAGGCCACTGAGCGATCCCAGGAATCGACTTCGACCGGCTCGCGCCGAAATCACAATCCAACAAGTAATGCACTTGCTCGGGTTCGAGCCGACCGGTCGCCGGCACCAGCGATGGTACGGCCGCGCGCCGCAATCCGCCGCAGCGTGCAACGGGGCCAGCCGTATGCGGGACCATGAAAAATACGGGCTAAGTGAAAATGTAGCCCTCTTCGCCGTGCTCGGTCAGATCAAGACCTTGCCTCTCTTCATCCTCCGTTACGCGAAGGCCAATGGTTGCATCCAGCAAAAGGAGCAAGAGGAACGTGGCGACGGCGGCCACGATCCAGGTCACCGCCGCCGCAACGATTTGGGCAGCCAACACGGACCCTCCTTCCAGAACTCCCAAGGGTGCCCCTTTCCCGATATCCCAGACCGCCCGCGTCGCGAACACGCCAGTCAATACCGCTCCCAATGTGCCTCCCAAACCGTGGACGCCGAAAGCGTCGAGCGAATCGTCGTAGCCAAGTTTCGCTTTGAGCGCCGAGCAGGTGAAACAACACATTACGCCCGCGGCAATGCCCATCAAGATCGCGTGCATGGGCAATACGAAACCGGCGGCGGGAGTGATGCAGACGAGCCCCGCCACGGCCCCGGACGACGCTCCCAGCAGAGTGGGTCTGCCGCGAGTGATCCATTCGACGGCGGGCCACGCCAGTGCGCCGGCGGCCGCCGAAAAATGGGTGGCGGCAAAGGCGCTGGCCGCGATGCCATCTGCCGCTAACGCGCTGCCCGCATTGAACCCGAACCAGCCGACCCACAACAAGCCAGCCCCCAGTGAGGTATACGTCAGGTTATGGGGCGGCATCGGCTCGGTGCCAAATCCGACTCGTCTTCCCAATACCAAAGCACAAACTAGGGCAGAGACTCCTGAACTGATATGCACAACAGTGCCGCCGGCGAAATCGAGCGCTCCGCCGCAAAACGCTCCCTGCGCGTGCGGACTCCCGTACGCCAGAACACCGCCGCCCCAAACCCAGTGGCACAACGGGCAATACACCAACGTTCCCCACAGGGTCATGAAGATGACCATCGAGCTGAACTTCATCCGTTCGGCGAACGCGCCGCAAATCAGGGCCGGCGTAATGATGAAGAACATTCCCTGAAACAGCATGTGCGTCAGCATTGGAATGTTGAGCAGCGGATGCAGCGGAATGACCGACCCTTCGCCGCTACTCCAGGTGGCCTGGACGCCACACATGAAAAAGTGATCGCTGTTGCCGATCCACGGCGCGCTTCCGCCAAAGGCCAGCGAGTAGCCGTACGTGCCCCAAATGATGGTCATCAGGCCCATCATCGTGATGCATTGCATCACCACGCTCAGCACGTTCTTCTTGCGGACGAGACCGCCGTAGAACATCGCCAGCCCGGGCGTGGTCATCATCAACACCAGGGCGGAAGAAGTGAGAACCCAGGCATTGTCGCCGCGGTCGATCTGGCGCGCGACGGGTGCGGGGGCTGACTCGCTCGTGGCGGATTCTCCCGCCTTGGGCTTGTCACCGACCGTCTCATTCGCTTCTTGCGCTACCGCGAAGGGAACCGCGCCCAAGACGACGGCCAAGGCCGCCAATACCATCTGCAACCGCAATAAAACGACTGTTCGCATGGATGATTCAATATTTCCTAAAACCCACTACTTGATGAACAACATCTCCTGGTAGGTGGGCAATGGCCATAAGTCATCCGCGACCCAACCCTCCAAGGCGTCGGCATATTTTCGGACCTCCGCCATCGCCGGGACAACGTCGTCGCAGAAGTACCGAGCTTCGGATTCCAGGCCATCGCCTTCATGGTGCAGCATTGCCTTTTCAAGGACCGCGATACTGTCTTGCAGGCATTTCACCAGCTCGGTGATTTTCTCGAGCGTGTCGGTATCAAAATCGAATCCAATGAGCTTCAGGTTGGCGCAGGTTGACGCCAGTTCGTTTTGGTACCGAATCGCGGCCGGGAAAATGAGCGTTTTGGCCATCTCCACGGTCTGCAATGCTTCGACTCGGACGGTCTTGCAATATTGCTCCAGGTAAATGTCCAGCCGGCTTTGAAGTTCCCGTTCCGAGAGGACCTCGTATTTCGTGAACAACCGCTTCACCTCGGGTGAGCCTAGTTGTCCGAGCGCGTCGGGTGAAGTCTTGAGATTGAGCAGTCCCCGCTTGGCGGCCTCTTGGTGCCACGCCGCCGAATAGCCATCGCCGTTGAAAATGATCGGCTCGCACTCGTTGATGATTTCCGTGAGCAGTTTCTGCACTGCTTCGTGCAACCCCCCAGGCTTGACCGCCGTGGCTTTTTCCAGTTTTGTCGCGCAATAATCGAGCGATTCACAGACGATGGTGTTCATGGCGACCAGCGGTCCGGCAATCGACTGGTTCGCTCCGACGGCGCGAAATTCGAAACGATTTCCGGTAAATGCGAACGGGCTGGTACGATTGCGGTCGCCGGCGTCCTTCGGCAATGGCGGGAGCACGTCAACACCCACGGTCAATGTCCCCTGGCTGAGCGACGATTTGGCCCCACCGTCCTTCACCTGGCGGAAAACGTCGGTTAACTGGTCACCCAAGAAAATAGAAATGATCGCGGGGGGCGCCTCATTGGCACCCAAGCGGTGGTCGTTGCCAGCGGTGGCGACAACCGCGCGCAGCAAGCCCTGGTGCTTGTAAACGGCGCGAACCACCGCCGCGCAAAAAACGAGAAACTGGGCGTTCGAATGAGGCGTTTCGCCAGGATCAAGCAGGTTGCCCTGCGACTTGCTGCCCAGAGACCAGTTGACATGTTTGCCTGATCCGTTCACGCCGGCAAAAGGCTTTTCATGGGTCAGGCATGCCATGCCGTATTTCTCGGCCACCCGGCGGAGGATAATCATCACTAGCTGCTGATGGTCGGCCGCCAGGTTGGCCGACTCGAACACCGGCGCGATTTCGTACTGGGCCGGTGCCACTTCGTTGTGACGGGTCTTGACGGGAATGCCTAGTTTATACATGTCGCGCTCGGATTCTAGCATGAACGCCAACACGCGCTCTGGTATGGCACCGAAATAATGATCTTCGAATTCCTGCCCTTTGGGCGGCTTGGCGCCGAACAGGGTACGACCGGCCGTGAAGAGATCGGGCCTCGCAAAATAGAAATGGCGGTCGATCAGGAAGTACTCTTGCTCGGGCCCCGCTGTGGATGCCACGAAGGCCCCGTCTGATTCTCCAAACAGGTTGAGGACCCGCTGTGCTTGCGTGTTCAACGCCTGCATCGACCGCAAGACAGGGGTCTTCTTGTCCAAGGCCTCACCGGTCCAAGATACGAAGGCCGTGGGAACACACAGTGTCGTGCCATTGGGGTTTTCCAGGATGTAGGCGGGGCTGGTGACGTCCCAGATCGTATAACCCCGGGCTTCAAAGGTGGCGCGGATGCCGCCGGTCGGAAAACTGGATCCATCGGGCTCGCCCTGAATGAGTTGCTTGCCGCTGAATTCGGCAATTGCCCCGCCATCGCCGTCGGGCGAAAGGAAACTATCGTGCTTCTCCGCGGTGATGCCGGTCAAGGGATAGAAGACGTGGGCGTAATGGGTGGCTCCTTTTCCGATTGCCCAATCGCGCATGGCGGAGGCCACCACGTCGGCAATGGAAGGATCAAGCTTGCTCCCGGATTCGATCGTTTTCATCAGCGACTTGTATACCGGCTTGGGAAGCCGCTGTTTCATCACCGCTGGACCAAAAACATTGCATGCATACAGCTCCTGGGCAGGAATCTCCGCGAAGTTCAAGGATGGCGAAATGGGTTTCCAGTTGGTGACCGCCGAAACCGCTGCCATGCGGGCCGACTTACTGAACGAGGGGCCATTCGAATTCGTCGCCCCGGCCGCCGCCATGCCATCGCCATTTTTCACCGCGTTCAAAGTACTCGTACTCACGGGCATTTTTTCCTTCGCCTTCCAGGGGATGTTGTTCTTTGGATCCTGCCGTCATCTGGCCAGCGCAGCGCCAGGGGACTGACTTAACTCAACTCACAACATTTAGACTGCGGGGACCAGAGCAACCCGCGTGCCCATCTTCACAACTCTTTCGATGGTATCTTGGGCAGGAAGGGTGATTGTCGACCCTTGTCGGATTTCACGACTTCAGTTTTCCATTTCGACCGATCGCGTTTCCATGAGGCCTAAGAACCAATGATGAAAAGCTTTAGCTCGTTTACAGGACGATCGTCAGCGTTCCTGTCAGTGCCGTTCTGGCAACCGCCACGAGCCGGCTTGATTCTCACCAAATCTCCCAAAACACCCAAGCCGTCGCACAAGCCCAAGCTACATCGGCGTGAAAGTAGCGATGGTCACATTGCCGTACTGCCGCGCAAACGTGCTTCGGTTGCCCAGGTATACAGCACGGGACGGCTCGGCTTGATCCCATCGCGTCAAGTTCAATAGCGGTTGAGCTCATCGTTTGGCATTTCTTGCCGGCTCCAACATCATTCAAACCGAAACACTGCCGATTGTGAGGATATCGGCCTGGGTTTTGCACTCTTCAGCCAAGGGGAGCAGATGCCCTAAGCCATATCAGTGCGCGGCCTCCACAGCTTCCGCTTCGGATCATGAAAAACTCTTGGCGCAGGATTTTGATCGGGGGATCGTTTTTCGGGCTGAGTTGCTTGATTGCGATCGGCGGCTACATGCTGGCCGGTTGGAATTTACTCGACGCCCTGTACATGGTGGTCATCACCGTCTTTGGCGTGGGCTATGGTGAGACAAAACCTCTCGAAAGCCCGGAACTGAAGATCTTCACGATGGGTGTGATCATCGCCGGCTGTTCGTCGGCGATCTACGTCGTGGGGGGCTTCGTGCAAATGGTGGCCGAGGGGGAAATCAACCGGGCGTTGGGAGTTCGACGGATGTCCAAGGGAATCGAAAAACTAACCAACCACGCTTTGATCTGCGGATATGGACGCGTGGGTCAAATGCTGGCTCAGGAGTTGGCAATCGCCAAGTTCCCACTGGTGATCGTCGATTCCAGCGAGGAGCGCGTGCAGAAGGCCCAGGCGGAAGGTTTTCTGACCGTTTTAGGAAGCGCTTCGGAAGAGCAAACACTCCAAACGGCGGGGATTGCGGTGGCTCGCGTGCTGGCCACCGTGCTGCCGGACGACTCGGCCAATGTTTTCATCACTCTCACCGCCCGCGACCTGAATCCCACGATTGAGATCATCTCCAGGGCCGAATCTCCGTCGACGGAGAAGAAACTGCTCCGCTCGGGTGCGAACCGGATCATCATGCCGGCCGTGATTGGCGCCACGAGAATGGCTCACATGATCGTGACCCCCTCGGGCGATGAGCTGTTGACGCGGGTGGTTGGCAAGAGTCAGCTCAACGAGGACCTGAAACAGATCGGATTGGAAATCAACGAGATCGAGATCCAGGCTAATTCGCCGCTGGTCGGACAAACCGTGGGTCGAGTCGAAATCAGTGGCTCAGGGGGGTTTGTGATGGTCGCCATCAAGAAATCAGACGGCTCGTTCATTCGCAATCCAACATCCGACTTGAGCCTCGACGCCGGGGATGTGTTTATCATCCTCAGCCACCAAGACGTCTTGCCTGAACTTGCGGCCCGGGCGAAAGCACGGAACGTGGCATATCATCGGGGCGTCATCGTGAGCAACTGAATAGGGCGGCGCGGAACCGGCACCGGAAAAGACTACGAACGACGGCTTGAACGAATTGGCTAGCCGCCACAACACACCCGAAACCCGTTGTAGCGTTGCGTCGCCCCCCCAACGCGGGTGGGCGCGGCAGTGAGATGCTCAAGACGGGTGGCGGGGCCATCGTCAACAATAGCTCGGTGCCGACGTCGTCGGGGCCAACAAAATGGTCTTTAACGACTGCTCCGCTAGAGGCGATCGAACACGGCGAGACTTTTACAGAAACGGGGAACTGATGGCAAGCGGGAATTCGCGATCGCGGGGAATCTGGTTGACAAGTCGGGGGGGTCTTTCCCCGCGCCATTGCCGAAGGGGCCTTGCCTATTCGGGGGATTTGGTCAAAGCCAAACCGTAGGCTGTTGTTTTTTCCCAGGCCCGGCACGTCCCTCTCGAAGTTTTCCAGCTTGAGGCGTGCTTGCCGCTTGCTCCTGGCGCCGACGAACTGGCCAAGCGCCGCTCGGGTGGCGGTGCCAAGGCACATCCTTGACGTCTGGCACGGTCTTACTTTTTAGGAACCAAATCCACGCATTGGCTGGCTCAATCGTGACAGCCCGCACAACTTACCGCGGGGGCATTTTCACGCTTCACTTGCTCCGTGTTGCGTGCTTCCTCGGCCGTCCGCATTGCTGCTTCGGCCTGTTCGCCGGCCTGCTCACGGTAGCGTGCCTCCTCGGCTACCGCGCGCCTGGCAGTTGAACCAGACAATCACTCAACCCGAGGACTCCCATCGGTCGATGTACGATACCGCTTTCGATAACGAAAACGCCGTCAAACTGTGACGGTTAGATTGAGTTTGAAGAGCGTCGGGCTCGTTAGCTCCGTCCGGCAGGCGGCGGGCGTGAATCCTTCCAAGCCCGTTTGACTGCGTCCGCAGTCACGGAGGAAGTATGAAAGTTGCCGCCTCACCGCAGGACGTCGCACAGCTCTGGGAGGCCTTCAAGGTCGACACGTCGAACCAGACGCCCCGCAACAAGCTGATCGAGCTGTACCTGCCGCTGGTCAAGTTCCACGCCGAACGTGTCTGTTCGCGACTTTCCGATACCGTCGAGCTCGACGACATGGTCTCGGCGGGCGTGTTCGGACTGATGGGTGCCATCGACGCTTTCGACGTCTCACGCGGCGTCAAATTCGAGACGTACTGCGTGCCCCGCATCCGCGGCGCCATGTTCGACGAGTTGCGGTCGATGGACTGGGTACCACGCATGGTCCGCAGGAAGGCCAGCAAGCTCAACGAGGCAATGAAGACCCTCGACGGCAAACTCGGCCGCCGGCCGACCGAAAGCGAGCTTGCCACACAGCTCGGCGTCAGCGTACCGGAGATGGAGAATATGATCCGCGAGGCCAAAGCCGTCGGGCAGATCAGCCTGAGTAAGACGTGGGCCGAGTCTGACAGCAACAAGGAAGTCCGCGAGATCGACATCCTCGAAGACAAAAAAAGCGAGGATCCCACCCGCCGCATCCAGAAGACCGACTTGATACGGCTGGTCACCAGGGGCCTCAACCGCAACGAGCGTCTGATCGTCATCCTCTACTACTACGAGGAGCTGTCCATGAAGGAGATCGGCGTCACGCTCGATCTATCGGAAAGCCGTGTCAGCCAGATGCACAGCTCGATCTTAAATCGCCTGCAACGGCAGCTCAAGCGTCGGCGGCCGGAATTTGCGAGCTTACGAGCGTGATGGTTTCGGTTGGAACGTCGGCCAGCACGAGCGGGTTTTGAAGCTAGAGGTCGTCGACAGCCGCAGCAGGTAGTCTTTGATGGTCATGGATTGAATTCCTTGCGTAGCATGAGGTCCACCACCCAGCACCCACGGATATGCGGCCCCGACCGGCGGCAGTGGTCGAGGATGTCGGTGTCGTGGCAGCCAGCTTGTTCAAGGGCGTCGGCCAGGTTCGGCAGGCGGGCGAAGGCTTGCTCGTCGTAGATCGCCTGGGCGAGCTTGACCACGATACCAGACATCCGGCGATGCTGCGAATTCTGCGGCCCACTCGGAACATGCCCCCACTGTCCCCTTTGCCCCGAACCCACAGGCATGGGCAGCTTTGGCAGCCTCAGCAGCCACTTGGAGTTCAGCCTCGCTCGCCAGCCCATCGGCATATCGAGCCGCCACTTCAACCGCATTGCGGCTCCTCTTGTCCCTGAGCAGAGGCCAGATCCGGTAGCAACAGGCTGCCGCGAAAAGACGTCCCTTTCGAGGATGTTCCCGGATGATTGGCTGGCAGGGACGAAGCATGGTGTATGGGTCAAGGCTTGTAAACCACTCGGATTCAGTCATGCGTTCCATCGTCGTCGCCGAAAATTTTTTCGATGAATTCGTTGGCGGAGCATGGCACCGCCGGTTTTCATAGCACGGTGCTTAAAGAGCGGGCAGTCCACAGCAATTCATTTCTTGCCCTCTTCCCCGCCCTCGGCATCATCTTCATCTTCGCGATCGTATATGGCGTACAATCTCTCGCACGCCTGGCAGCGGTAAACGACGTAATCGTGGGGGACAAGCCGGCCAACGTGCAAGTCGCTTCCCGTGAGTGATCACCTACGACTTCGGCGAACCGATAAACGCCAGCACGTCCTCGTCGCTAAGCGTCTTTCGAGCCTGGGGCATGGCTGCTTCGCCCGTCGGCTGAGGTTCGGCGCCAACAGGCACCGGCTGATGGCAGTGGACACAACGAATGCCACCAGCAATCCAGGCTTCCTTCACCACAAGTGTGGCTTGGCAGTGAGGACAACGAATCCTGATTGACATCTTGACCCCTCCAATCGGCTTGTTTGTTGCGCCTCGTTTCGCGACGATCGGTTACCAGTCGGAGATAAGCGCCGCGTGAACCGAGCGCGAGATTTTCGCGATCGCCACCGACCATTTCGGATGCGCGGGCTAACTCGGATGCGCGCGGAACAACTCATCGATTGTGGTGCAACTTCGGTGCCGATCGTCGACCATCGGGCGTCGGTGGCCCGATCCACAGGTCGGCTTAATGGATCACGACCACTTGGCGGAACAGTACTTCAGCAAGGCGCGATCCCAGGGTCACCGCGGTGCCGCTCAGTGGGCTACAATTCGTCTAGTAGCGGAATGTTGCCCAAAAGGTCGGCTGCTGTTGCCCGGTTCATAGGCAGGCGCGCATTCAGCACCGGCAGTTGGTATACACGGGCTAGTTCGCGATTGCCGTTCTAAGTACTCACACCCCCCAAACAGGTGTTAGACCAGCCTGGGTCGTGGACGTCTGAGGGAATGGACTTGTTTTTGACCGCCACCGACTGCCTGGCGGGCGAAACCACCGAAATTGGACGACTTGCGCGCCGTTTTTGGACGACTTATTGGACGACTTGGGCCGCCCACTCCGGCATGGCCACGAAGGAAATGGTGTGCGCAAGTCAGGTATCGGGAAAGGTTTGCGACTCGCGTGACATTCCCCCCTATTAGTAGATGGACGACTTGGACGACTTGGACGCCGTTTTCGACAGATTTCGTGCTCGCGGCGGAGCTCAGGAAGGATGAAGGCCGAAGGATGAAGCGAAAGCGCCGTGGGGAACGGGGGGCTTGCCTTGAGAACTGGACACCGGTATTATTCCAAATGGGGTGTACGACATGCCCGCGCGCGTGTCTGGCCGGTTAACGGTCCAGGCGGCGCGCTTGAATCTCGCCGGTCGCGAAGCTGGCCAATTCGGCGGAAAGCTTCGCGGGCGCTCGCCGACGGAAACACAGAAACGCTAATCGGCGCTAATCTTCGCTGATGGAACCCGCTTTCCGATTAGTGTGGATTTGCGTTGATAAGTGTTCCGAACTCCGAGGTAAGGTGCTCAACCTGCGGTGTTCTCAGATTGCAGGAATCCCATTCGGCGGAGAAGGTTCGCGGGCGCTCGCCGAGACCGCAAATGCGAGCCGTTGGAGGTGCATCGTTTTCGCGCAGGGGCCGCCAAGATACTGGGCACGTGGGGGTGCGAGAGCCGGACTATCCGGCAGTGCCAGGCGGGAATAGAATAATCAAAATCTTCGATAGAAAACACTTTTCCAGTCTATGTAATTATCCGAGAGATCGACCGATCAATGCGGG
>Ga0307373_10011690_pt1 | contig 12661 bp, 10 predicted proteins | sample OX2MG_FD_202534 | JGI IMG/M metagenome (GOLD analysis project Ga0307373, IMG submission 202534) | Soil microbial communities from Risofladan, Vaasa, Finland - OX-2 | ecosystem: Environmental > Terrestrial > Soil > Coastal area > Acid sulfate soil | place: Finland: Risofladan, Vaasa | collected...
GCACGTACAGCTTTCGCTATTCACAGCCGCCGAAATCGACTATATGGCCAAGCGCCATCGGATGAGTTATCCGGAGATCATCGCCCAACTCAAAGAGGCGGGCCTGGACAACGTGAACGGCGGCGGAGCCGAGATCTTCGCCGAAGAGACGCGCGCTAAAATCTGCGCGAACAAAGTCAATAGCGAGAACTGGCTCGAAATTCACGAAGAGCTCCATCGCCAGGGTGTGGCCAGTAACGCGACGATGCTCTACGGACATATCGAATCGCTCGAGGATCGCGTCGATCACCTGCTGCGTTTGCGCGCCTCGCAGGAGCGCTCGCCCGGTTTCAACGCGTTCATCCCGCTGGCGTTCCATCCCGACGGCAACGAGCTCAACGATTGCGGGTGGACCGGCGGCTTGGACGACATTCGCACCTTCGCGGTCGCACGGCTGATGCTCGATAACTTCGATCACATCAAAGCTTACTGGATGATTCAAGGCATCAAGATCTGCCAGGTGGCGCTGGAGTTCGGCGCCGACGATATGGACGGCACGCACGGATCGACGGATGAAGAGATGATCTATCATTCCGCGGGGACGCAGTCCGGCCAATACGTTGACGATCGCGAGTTCCGCCGCCTGATCGAAGCGGTCGGCTATACGCCGGTACGACGCAACTCCACGTACGACGAGTTTCCCTACGATTGGTCGCCCGTCGAGCAAGAGCTGATCCATGCGTAACGCCGTCCCTCGCGGTGGCGCGTGAGCTTGCGGTGCGGACGCATCCGCTACACCAACGACCTCCCGGTCTACGCGGCCTTTGACGCCGGGGCGATCGCCTACCCCGGCACGCTGCATGCGGACGTTCCGGCCCGTCTTAACGCGATGCTTCTAGGTGGCGAGCTCGATCTGAGCCCGATCAGCGCCTTCGCTTGGGCGAAGCACGCGGAGGAACTCGTGCTGTTGCCGGACCTCTGCATCGGCGCTCGGGACGAAGTCGTTTCGGTCGTGCTGGTATCGCAGACGCCGCCGGCGTTGCTCGACGGCGTCGAGATCGCGGTCACGCAGGAATCCGAGAGCGGCCGCAATCTCCTGCGCGTTTTGTTGGAGCGGCGGTACGGCGTGCAGCCGAAATACGTCGACCACGCCGAGCCGATTGCGTGCGCGGAACAAGGCCGTCCGGCGCTGCTGATCGGCGATACCGCCATCGACGCGCTGTTGCGGTTTCAGCCGGAGCACGTGTACGATCTCGGCACGTTATGGCACGAGTGGACCTCGCAGCAGACGGTCTTTGCCGTATGGGCCGCGCGGCGCGACGCCTACGAGCTCGATCCCGAAGCGGTGCGCGCCTGCATGCACGCGCTGACGGACGCTTACACGTGGTCGCGCGCGAACGTGGAGTATGTCGTCCGAGAAGCGCAGCGGACGTTCGCTCGTCCCGAGGGCTTTTACGAGCGGTACTACGGGAAACTCAATTTCACGTTTCATTCGGCCGCGCAGAGCGGTCTAGCGGCGTATTGCCGCGAGCTTTTTGCGATCGGCGCGATTCCGCGCGTCCCGTCAACACTTCCGGAGGTCATCGGTGTCGTCTCTCGCTAGCTTGCTCGACAGAGCCGCCGGGGGCGGACGCCTCTCGTACGATGAAGGCGTTCGTCTGTATAACGAGGCGGATCTCCACGATCTTGGGATGGCCGCTCACGCTCGCCGGATGCAGTTGCATCCGACCGACGTCGTTACGTATGTGATCGATACGACGATCAACTACACCAACGTCTGCAACGTGCATTGCACGTTTTGCGCGTTCTTTCGGCCGGAAAAACATGCCGAAGGCTACACGATGTCGCACGACGACGTGATCGGCCGGGTCAAGTTTGCAGCCGACCAGGGCGCGACGCAAATCATGATCCAGGGCGGCGTGAACCCGGAGTTGGGCATCGCGTGGTTCGAACGGCTCTTCAATCGCGTGCGCAGCGAGTATCCGAACGTCGATATCCACTCGCTCTCCGTTTCGGAAGTGATCGGGCTTTCACGCGTGGAGAATCTGCCGGTTCGCGAGATATTGCTACGCCTCAAAGATGCCGGGATGAAATCGCTGCCGGGCGCCGGCGCCGAGATTCTGGTCGAACGCGTTCGCAAGCGCATCTCGGCCCGCAAGGTGAAGCCGGACGAATGGCTCGGCGTCATGCGCGAGGCGCAACTGCTGGGTATGCCGACGACGGCGACGATGATGTTCGGCTCGATCGAAACCAACGAAGAGCGTATCGAGCACATGCAGGTGTTGCGCGACTTACAGGACGAGACCGGCGGCTTCACCGCATTCATTCCGTGGTATTACGTGCCGTTCAAAACCCCGCTACGCGGCAAGGAATCGACGGGCTTGGAGTACTTGCGGGTCTTGGCCGTATCGCGACTCTACATGGATAATTTTCCGCATTTGCAGGCTTCGTGGCTGACGCCGGGCTTGAAGATGGGCCAACTCGCCCTATTCTACGGCTGCGACGATATGGGCGGCACGATTCTCGAGGAGCAGGTCGTTCACGACGCGGGCTCCACCAACGTCGCGACGCGAAGCGATCTGGAAAATGCGGTTATCGGAGCCGGCTTCCGGCCCGTGATCCGCGATACGTATTGGAACGTGCGGGCCGACATGGCTTTAGCGACGGCCTAGGAGCCCGACAGGCTCCTAGGCTATCAAATTACGCTTTGCGATCGCTTCGAGAAAGAGCCGTAACGCGGTCGTCATGTCGGTCGAGAGCGGGAGGTTCCACGTCACGCGAATGCGGATCGTGCCCCTCGGTACGAGCACCCCGCCGGCGCTAAGGAACTCTGCCACTTGAGGCTCCACGCCTATGACGACGTCGGATCCGAACGGCATGAGATCGACATATTCGAAAGCGACCTGCGCGCGCCACTCTGCTTCGAGGATCGTTGCAAGCGCGTCCATCCGATCGGCTAGGGCATGATATCCGAGCAGTTCGTCGGCGAGCGCGATCGCGAAGAGCATGGGATGATTCGTGCCGGCTGCGCGCGTGCGCACCCCGGGCACGTGCTGGATCGCGGTGACCGACGCTAGCGCTCCGGTATCGTCGAGGGTGGGCCGCACCTCTAAGGATACCCACGCACCCGGTTCCTCGTCGGTCTGCACGAACATCATCCGCTGCACCGAGATGCCCTGTTCCAGACGATGCCACAGCACGAGCATCTCGTGCGACGGGTCGCCCGCGCCCAGAAGCGTCGTCGACAGATACCTGCCCTGTTCCATCGCCGCGCGATTTTGGTAGCTGATCTCGAGTTCGTACGGAGGAACGACCTCATAGATCACGACCGGTTCATCAGCCGAATCTAACGCCTGCGCGAATTGGGCGCTCTGCCGATACTCTTGCTTGCGTGCCGTGATGTCGCGACCGGTGAAGAGCCAGTACGTCGGCTCGCCGCGTTCGTCTCGCAATGCCCTGGCAGTGAAGCTACTCCAGATCCGTTCGCCGTCGCCTCGCCTGAAGGCCACTTCGTTCGCGATCGGAAGGTAGTGTTCGAGCTTGTGATCCATCGAGCGCAGCGTGCGCAGTTCGGTCAATTCACTCACGAGACGGTGCGTCGGCTGCCCGATCAAATCACCGCTGGGTCGCTGTAAAAACGCGCTCATGGACCCGTTGACGTAGCGAATGTATGGGCCGCCCTCGCTCGGTCGCGTAGCATCGGTAATTAACACGAGATCGGACGTATCGGCGATCACCGATTCGAACAAACGGGTGATTTGGGTGCGGCCTCGCCGTTCTGTAATATCTTCGGTCACGAGGATATAGTGCGGCTCTTCACCGGGGCGACTCTCAAGGCGCGAACAGCAGACATTCAACAAGTACGTCGCGCCTTTAGCGCCTTGATACTCGGTCTCGAACGGCGTTTCGTCGTTATCTCGCATATGTCGGGCGATACGACGGGAGAATTCAAGGTTGGGTTCTCGATCGAATACACCGGGAAAGCCGCTGAGAAATTGCCCGCGCGAGATGCCGGATCGCCCGACGATTGCGTTGTTGACATAGAGGAAACGGGGCAGAGTACCATCGGAGTTGAGGCTGCAGACCGCGATGCCGCTCTGGGCCGCATCGACCGCGCGCTCGAGGATCTCGATCTGCTCGGTTCGTCCTTCCGGAGTGCTGCGCTGCTGAGCGATGACGGCGGCGATCGCGGCCCCGTCGCGAAGAATCGGCTCGATCTGCGCCCCGTCCTCGCGTGCGATCCGATCGAGCAGAGCGAGCGTTCCGAGCACGGCGCCATCGGGAGAGCGAATCGGGGCGGTCGCGATAAAGCGAAGCTGTTCCGGGCCATGCACGAGAGACGATGTCGAAAATGTGTCGTCGTGCTCGGGATCGTCCACGATCGTGAGCGCCGGGACGGCGAGACTTCTGAGATCGAACCCGACAGCGTCGTGCAACCCGATGCTGTGGGCAAGCCACGGATTGCCCGCTTTCCAGAAGATCACCGTGGCAGCCGGGACGTCCGCCCTAGCGATCAGGAGTGCCAGCAGAGCATCCGCCGCATCGGCGCTGGGAGGCTCGGGCGGCGTTCGTTGAACCGCGTAAGAGGAAAAAACCGTCATATCGATAGTGTGTGCTCCCCGTCGAACCCAACCTACCCGCTTCGGCTCGGTTCCAAAAGCGGCAGCCGCTAGGTTATATGCGCGATCGTCGCCGCCCCCAAGACTTCGTCGCCGTCGCGTTCGAAAAGTGCCACCAATTGTCCGGGGGTCACCGCGCGGACCGGCTTGTCGAATCGCACCTGGAGGTTCCCGGTTCGATCGATGCTGGCGAGCGCCGGAGCCGGCACCGCTCGATAGCGAACCATCACGTCGACCGGCCTCGGTTGCTCGCCCAAGAGATCCGGGCGTAAGAGATTGACTTCCGTCGCCTCCAACCCATCCGCCAGAAGCTCGTCGTGGGTCCCGATGGTGATGGTGTTCGTCGCGGCGTCGATACGGGTGACATATCGCGGCCCGGCGTTGCTCGCAGGGAGTTTGGCACGCTGCCCGACTGTGTACTGCGCGATCCCGGCGTGCGTGCCGCGGACGGTCCCATCGGACGCGACGATCGTTCCGGGTGCGTTGATACCCGGGCGAACGCGCTCCAGGACCGCGCGATAATCGCCGCCTTCGACAAAACAGATGTCCTGCGACTCGGTCTTATCGTGGATCGCGAGCCCGAGCCGCTGCGCGTGCGAACGGGTCGTCGCTTTGTCCCAATCGCAGAGCGGAAGAAGGAGCCGGGAGAGTTGCGCGGGCGTCAGTTGCGCTAAAGCGTAGGCCTGGTCTTTCGCATGCGGGTTGCGGAACAGATGCGTGCCGTCTTCGCGATGCTCGACCCGTGCGTAGTGTCCGGTTGCGATGTACGTCGCACCGAGCTTGTCGGCATACGCTCCCAGCGTCCCCAGTTTGACGAAGTTGTTGCACGAGACGCATGGGTTGGGCGTGCGTCCCTGCGCGTAGTCGTCGGCGAAACGCTCGATGACGTTCCGGCGGAACGTCTCCTCGAAATTCAGGACGTAGTGCGGGATGTCCAGCGTCGCGGCGGTGCGCCGGGCGTCGTCGAAGTCATCGATGCCGCAGCAGCTTTTCGCGTGCGGCGCTCGAGTGGGTGAGTACATCTTCATCGTTACGCCGATCACGTCGTAGCCGGCTTCAACCAGAAGGCCGGCCGCAACCGCTGAATCGACGCCGCCGCTCATTGCGGCGATCACGCGGGGTTTCTGCATGCTCGTTGGATTCCTAAGTGCACAGGATAACAGGAGAAAGGAACTAACACAAAGCCCCAATGCCAGCGTTGGGCGAGCGGTTTCGCGCCGCACGTGAGGCTCGAGGCCTCTCCCTTTCCGATGTCTCCGAGCAGATTCGTATTCGCTCGGTCTATCTTGCTGCCATTGAGGACGAGAACTGGGTGGCGATCGGCGCCCCCGTATACATCCGCGGCTTCCTCAAAACCTACGCGCGGTTCTTAGGCCTCGACGCCGACGAGATCGTCGCGAGTTTCACCGATCGGCCGATTCCGCCGGCCGTCGAATCGCACGAACCCCCGAGCCGTCCTTCCCGGCAACCCTTGCCGCCTCCGGCCGAGGCTGAGCCACCGCCGCGAAACCTCACCCCCGTTCTGTGGCTGGCCGCCTTGGTTGCCGTGGCGTTGATCGCCTTCGTCGTCTACAACGAGTTAACGATCGGGACCAAGAGCCCCGCCCCGGTGACGGCCCAATCGTCGGCAGCCCCGAGCTCCGCCGCTTCCAGCCTGCCGGTTGCTTTGCCGAGCCCGGTCGCTTCGGAGACTCCGATCGCTTCGCAGGCGGGCGGCACGCCGAGCCCCGGGGCGTCGCCGAGCTCAGCACCCTCGTCGAGCCCCGTGCCCTCGTCGAGCCCGGGGAGCGGTGGCCCCAATACCGTCCAGGTCGTCCTCTCGGCTCCCTCGTGGGTGCGGGTGACGGTTGACGGAAATGTTAGCATGGAGGGTACGTTTCCGGCCGGGACGTCTCGGCTCTTCCACGGTAAGACGGCTCGCCTGCGCATCGGAAATGCGGGCGGCGTCAGCGTCTACGTCGATGGAAAGGGCCTGGGAAAGCTGGGCGCCGACGGAAGCGTCGTCGAACGTACGTTTTCGTTATAGCGTCGCAAGACGTCAGCTGACTGCATCATCCGGAGGAGAAATCGTGGCGAGCGAATCATCGTTCGACGTCGTGTCGCGCATCGACCAGCAAGAACTCGATAACGCGCTCAATCAAGCGCGCAAAGAAGTCGAAGGGCGTTTCGATTTCAAGAACTCCAAAACGAGCATCGAAAGCGACGGCAAAAAAATCACCGTCGTCTCCGACGACGAACTCAAGATGAAGAACGTCATCGACATCCTGCAGGGCAAAGCAATCAAGCGCGGCATCGATATCAAGGCCTTCGATTTGGGCGCCGTCGAGCCGGCCGCGGGCGGCACCGTTCGCCAGATCATTACGCTCCGGAGCGGGATCCCGAAAGAGAAGAGCAAGGAGCTCACGGAGAAAATCAAGTCGCTCAAGCTCAAGGTCAATGCCCAATACCAAGACGAGCAATTGCGCGTCTCCGGCAAGGATCGTGACGCGTTGCAGGCGGTGATCGCCGCACTAAAAGCGATGAACTTCGAACTTCCTCTCCAATTTGTGAATTACAGGTAGCACGTTGCCCTCAGTTTCGTTTGTCAGCCTCGGATGCGCCAAAAATTTGGTCGATACCGAAGTCATGATCGCTAAGCTCGGCGCGGCCGGGTGGCAGCTTGAAGCCGACGCCTCGCAGGCCGATACCGTCATCATCAACACCTGCGCGTTTATCGACCCCGCCAAGGCGGAGTCGACCGAAGTCATTCTGGAGCACGCGCAGCAGAAGCGCGCCGGGCAGCAACTCGTGGTTGCGGGTTGCCTGGCCCAGCGATACGGCGAACAATTGCAAGCGTTGATTCCGGAAATCGACGGCGTGGTCGGCACCGGCTCGTACGCCGGGATCGTGGAGTTGCTCGACGACGTTCAAGCCGGTAAGCGTCCGGTTCGATTGGATTTCGAGGCCGAACCCGAGCACGATTTTCTGCCGCGTCTCATTACGACGCCGCGGGCCACCGCATATCTGAAAATTGCCGAGGGATGCGACCATCCGTGCACGTTTTGCATCATCCCCAAATTGCGCGGCGCGTTCCGCAGCCGGAGCGAGGAATCAATTCTAAAGGAAGCGCGGGCGCTCGCTGCAGGCGGCACGCGCGAACTGGTACTCATCGCGCAGGATACGTCGATGTGGGGACGCGACCGGGGGATGCGCCGCGGCGGCCTCGCGCAACTGCTCGAAAGTCTGCACGAAGTCGAAGGCATCGACTGGATCCGCTTGCTCTATCTCTATCCGGCGACGGTGGACAGCGAACTGATCGAGGCGATCGCTCGCTTGCCGAAGGTCTGTAAATACATGGATATGCCGTTGCAACACGCGCATCCGGACGTGCTGCGGGCGATGTTGCGGCCGAGCAACGGCGAACGCTATCTCGAGATCATCGACGAATTCCGCCGCCGCGTTCCGGGCATCACGATGCGCTCGACGTTCATCGTGGGTTTCCCAGGAGAGTCGCAGGAACATGTGGCCTATCTTGAAGAGTGGATAGGCCGGGCCGAACTGGATCGCGTTGGCTTTTTTGAGTACAGCGCGGAAGAGGGTACTCCGGGCGCGACGCTGCCGGGAACCGTTTCGGCGCGCGAGCGCCGCAAGCGGCTGGTGCGGCTGCGCGAGGCGCAACGTCAGGCCTCGGAGCGCGCTCGGTCGCGGCGACTGGGCTCGCAGGTGAACGTCCTGGTTGAGGAGCGGCGACCGCTTCGTAAAAGCGATCCGTTTCGGGCGGCGTTGGGGCAGGCTCAGGTATGGTTCGGTCGTTCGCAGGGTGAAGCCCCGGGTGTCGACGGCGGCATCTATTTTAGTGGTGAGGCCCAGATCGGCGCGTTCGTTCCCGTCACGCTTGACGGGCTCGGAGCCTTCGATTTCTACGGCCGTGCAACCGTGAGGGAGACCAGTATCGTTGGGTAAGCATCTGTCGCCGGAAGCGCCGCGTACGCGGCGGTCGAACGCGCCGCTTCTACGGCGCGTCTTGCTGATCGCAGGGCTGCTGTTCATCGGCCTCGCATCGGCTCTGGTCGGGTACGCGGCGTTCAAGCATAAAACGCCGATGCAACTCATCACCGATGCCTTCGTGCCGTCGCCCGAACAGGTTTTCGGAAAGTCGAATTTGTTGGTCCTGGTCGAAGGTTTGGATTACGACTACACGGCCAACGACATCGAGTTCTCGACGAACTCGCGAAGCGACGTCATTTGGGCCGTCAATTTCGATTTTCCGACCAAGCGCATCTACGAGCTCTCGATACCGCGCGATATGGTCGCGACGATGCCGAATGGCCAGCAAGCCAAGATCAACCAGGCTCAAGCCGACGGCGGCGTGAGCGAAGCCAAGTCGGTCATTGCGGGCTGGCTCGGTATTCCGGGTTTCGACCGCTACATCGTGCTACGCATCGACGCAACCAAGGATGTGATCAATGCCATCGGCGGTGTCGACGTTTACGTGAAGACCTCGGACTGTTTGCGCGAGAAAACGAATTGCACCGGCGGGTCGATCAACTACGACGACTCGTGGGGCCATTTGCACATCCATCTCAAAGAGGGCATGCAACATCTCACCGGCGACCAGGCCGTAGGCTACATGCGCTTCCGCCACGACTGGTGTAGCGATCCGTGCCGCATCATGCGTCAACAAGAAGTGTTGCACGCGCTCATTACCAAGCTCAAAGGCGATCGCATCAACACCCTCCTGCACGCCGGGACGCTGCTGGCGGTGTTTCGCAAAGACGTCATGACGGACTTTACCGACAACGAATTGCTTTCGCTCGCGAATTACTATTCGGAGATGACCCCCGGCGGGTTGGTGACCAAACAGGTTCCGTATACCGCCGATATCAATCTGCCCGATTACGGCGATTCGCTCGTGCCCGACACCGTGGCGCGGGCGCAATTGGTCCAATCGATGCTGATCGCCCCTCCGGTGCCGCAGCCTTCGCCCGATGCGATGGCGCTCGCCGCGATCGTGCCCGGTACGCTGCGCGTCGACATTGAGAACGGCAGCGGGGTGCCCAACGCCGCGCACGCGGTCGCGGAGCGCCTGCGAAAGGCCGGTTTCACGATCGGCAGCGTCGGTAATGCGCCCACCCAGGATCATCGTGTCACCACCATTCACGAACACTCGAAAACGACGTTTGCCGGCGCCAAGGTGCGCGACGCACTACCGATAACGCTGCATTCGATCCCCGTGCTTTCGGACGGCGCCGACGCTCAGGCAGCGGCCGGGACGCAGCCGGGCGCTCCCACCAGCGACGTGACGGTCATCGTCGGTCGCGATCTCGCAAAGCTAGGCCCGAGGTAGCGGTTGCGCATGCGATTCTTTGCACTTCTCGCGTTCGTCGCGGCCCTCGCGCTGGGCGGCTGGCATCTGCTGGTTCGTAGCAGCGACGAGTTGCGACCCACCCTGGTCACTCCGTCGATGAACGTCCATAACGAATTCTCGAGCGATCTGGGCGCGCGGCTGTACCGGGTAACCCATCAACCAACGCTGGCGGCCGGAAAGGACGCCTATCCGAAGTTGATCGCATTGACGTTCGACGACGGACCGTATCCGATTTTCACGCCGCTGCTGTTGCATCAGTTGCATGCATTGCACGTCCCGGCGACATTTTTCCTGATCGGGCGCGATGCTCAGCAATGGCCCGAGCTCGCGCACCGGATCGAGGCCGATGGTAACGAGGTCGCCGACCACACCTATTCGCACCCGGACCTCGACAAAGAATCGGATCGGCAAGTACAGGAAGAGGTGCTCCGGGGCCGTGACGTGCTGTGGTCCCTGACCCACGATCCCTCCGTTCGCACGCTCATGCGCCCTCCCCACGGACGCTATACCACCGCCACCCTGCACGCCGTCCAATCGCTCGGCTACCAGGTCGTGTTGTGGACCGACGACGGCGGCGACTGGAAAACGCTTACCCCCAGGCAAATCGAGACGCACATGGCCAAATACGCGACCGCGCCCGAAATCGTCCTCTTGCATAGCGGGAAGCTTGCGACGATCCAGGCGATGCCCGAAGTAGTCGCTCGCTTTCGGCGGGCAGGGTACCAGTTCGTGACCGTCGGAGAGCTGCTCCGCCGCGTGAACGCCCAGGAAATCAACCGGCCCGAACGCCGCTCCCTTTAAGGTTTATCGATAAGACTATGCCGAGAGAGATCATCGATACCCAGAGCAGCCGTCCGGCCTACGTCCGCCGGCGGTGGCTGACCGCGCTCGTCGCGGTCGCGATCCTGCTCTTGGTCGCATATGCGGCCTGGACGTTTGTCGGGTCGCATCGTCACGGGGCCCGGGCGAACGCCGTCGCTCCAGGAAACTCGGCCCACTAAGGGAACACGGCACCGTTCAATAACCCAAGGAGAGTACATGCTGCGTAGGCTTACCCTGGGATTTGTGTCCCTCGTCGCTGCGGGCGCGTTCGTCGCGTGCAGTTCGAATAACACAAACCCAATTAGCGTCGGACCCAATTTCCCCACCGCGTCGCTCTATGCGACCAACACATCCCAGAATGCCGTCAGCATTTACTTGCCGGGCGCCGCTTCCGGCTCGGGGCCGTCGAACCAAATCGGCGGGTCGAACACTCAGATTACCGGGCCGCAGTACATCGGATTCGACTCCTTTGGCGACCTCTACGTTACGAACTACGCGCAATCGACCGGCGTCGCTTCGATTATCGTGATCAAAGCGCTGGCGACGGGCAACGTCCTGCCGATCAACGGCACGACGAACGTCCAGCACCCGCGCGGCATCGCGGTCTTCTCATATCCGACGACCGGAAGCACGCCGTCTCCTCAACTTGCGGTGAGCAACGTCAATTCGGCGGCCGGCGCCGGGGTGACCAGCCAGGTGCTGCTTTTTGACGGCACGATACTCGGCTCTCCGTACACCGTGATCGCGGGCCCGAATACCGGCCTTAACGTGCCCAGCGGCATAGCGGTCGATTCGAGCGACAAGCTGTATGTGGCCAATCTGCAGGGCGCTTCGGTCGAAGGCTTTGCCCTTCCGACTCCCGCTCCGACCCCGGCTACCAGCGCGACCCCGGCACCGACACCGTCGCCCACCCCGACGGCGAACCCGTCGGCCAGCCCAACGACAAGCCCGACCCCCGTTCCGACCGCAACCCCGCTCGATCTTGCTCCGGCGTTCGTAATTTCGGGAGCGGCGACCGGCATCGTCACGCCGACCAGCGTGGCTCTAGACGGTTCGGGAAATATCTACGTCAGCGACCAGGGGAACCCGGCGCTGGGCATGCCGCCCTCGATCTTGGTCTTCAGCCCGGGCCTTAACGGCAGCGTTTCGCCGGCACCGGTGCGCAAAATTACGGGCAGCGCCACGCTACTGCTGGCGCCGACCGACGTGAAGGTCGATTCGAGCGGCAAGATTTACGTTGCCGATTCAACCTCGTCGGGAGCGGGCGTGGTGTACGTTTACGCCGCGACCGCGAACGGCAACGTCGCCCCTTCCGCGACGCTGACTTCCCCAGGTTCGATTAGCGGGCTTGCGCTAAGCCCGTAATATGCAGGAGGGCTCACCGTCAGCTCGCTGACCGACCGTTTCCGCGCGCTAATCGAGCTCGCCGATGCAACAACACCCCAAGCGCGTGCGGCAGCCATCATCGGTGCCGTGCGCGCTTGCGTTTCCGGTGGTGAGGTGAGCGTGTTGGTCTTCGACGACGAAGGCCAAACCAGCCTCACCGATCCTTTGGAGGCGCGGGGTTTTGCGCTGCGCGACGGCTCCGCCGAGCTGCGCCGGCTCTTTCTGCACGCGCTCGCGCGCTTCGACGAGGGTGGCGCTTCTCTGGTATCCAGAGAGCAGCAGCGCGCGTTCGTCGGCGTCACGAGTACGCTTGGGAGGGCCGACGCGCTGTTCGTGCCGCTGGTAGCCGGTTCGCAGACCATCGGGGTCGTCGTCGCGATGCCGGACGAGCCTGCGTCGGCGGAAGTTCGGGCAGAACTCATTTCGCTCTGCGCGGTGATCGCGCGCCTCCTCGAGCGCGATCGGGCACTGGTGAAGGCACGCCGTCAGTCGCGCGACAGTCAACTGC
>Ga0307373_10011693_pt1 | contig 12658 bp, 10 predicted proteins | sample OX2MG_FD_202534 | JGI IMG/M metagenome (GOLD analysis project Ga0307373, IMG submission 202534) | Soil microbial communities from Risofladan, Vaasa, Finland - OX-2 | ecosystem: Environmental > Terrestrial > Soil > Coastal area > Acid sulfate soil | place: Finland: Risofladan, Vaasa | collected...
TAGTGCCAACTCATTCTTGCAATCAGCATTCTTTATGGCAGGATATTTTGAACAAATTGATTGCAGGGAATTAGTAATTTGTTCCTTTGTTATTTCAACTTCATCTGCTTGCTGTAGAAAAGCAGCTACTTCATCATTGAATGATTGAACCAAGGACGAGATATCAATTTCCATTGATGGCTTAGGCTGGTAGTCCTCATCGTTTTCTGGTGAAACATATTTTTTTAAACCGGATAATGATACGGTATTGAGAGTAGCATTATCTACTTTACTGATACCAATTGCGGCCAGGATTTCCCATTTATAAAACTTGAAACCTATTACAGCATAATAAATTATGAGTAAGAAAATGATGGCATAAAAATATTGACCCCAGGTAATTGAATTAAACATAGCTCTTATTTTTTCTTGTTCACAAATCAGTTTCTTTATTAAGAATCTTTGGTTAAATAAGTTGCAAAAACACTTCCAAATGCCAACGATGAAAGGGTAAACGCGGTAGGACAACCCCGCCAAGTAAGTTGAAAATGAAAGGAGTAGTAATGAAAAATTAATCGAATTCGGTTTGAAGCAATTCTGATAAATGAACTTTACCTTTCAGAAGGGTTTAAAAAAAATGGCACTTCAATACTATTCTTGGAATTTACAAGATATTATTAGTCACCTGCTCATGTGTTCTTGATGCATCATGATTTTGCTTATCATATTTACCAGGAGTTAAGAGAGTTTCTGCAAAAGAATGAATTGCTTTATCAATTGAAGAACGGTAATTCATAACCTGTTTAAAATATTAATCCATTTAAACAACATGTCCTTCACCGCATTAATAGTGGCCTTATCCGGCGCATGATATTTTGTTTCAAGGCTGCCAAATGAAATAGTATCAGCCTGCAGGGTGGTAAATATTTTAGCTGCAACCCTAAGCATGGGTGCAACGGTCCGGTTAATAATTATTTTATCAATAACCAATAGTCGTAATAGCACGGCCAGTTTGGCAACGGATAAAGACGTATGGATTTTATCTTCATTTTCATTCAGTTTGTTCGCAACTTTTTCAGGTAACTGAATATTCTCAAAAAATTTTACCTCCTCATCTATCCAGCCATTTATTTGATCCTTTAACGAAGGCATGTTAGGATTGTAACAGCAGTTTGATTTTAAAGGAAGTTGATTTATTTTTTTTTGCTCAAATCGCAAAGCCACTATCTTTTCCTGATGGGTCGATAGTTCATTAGTTAATTCCTTCAGACATTCATATTCATAACTAACAAAATTATCCTGATTATAATTGATGTAATACAAGGCTTCCTTAATGCTTTGAGTTGATTGCACTACCTTTTGAGAAAGTAATTCGTTTAATAACATTTTATGGTATGATAATCGGCGATAGGTAATTACTATTGATTCGGCTCCCAAAAGGTGTTGAATGCTGTCCAATACAATATTGGTTAAAAAGGGATCAGTACTTTCCTGCTTTGAAACAGTATGTTTCAATTGCTTTACTTGTTTCTTAATATTTTCTTTGGCGATGCTGATATAAAGTTCAGGCACTTTTTCATTATGGTCAAAGTAGTTATTGAAAAAATCTTCTACAAAATCAAGGGTGCTTTGCATATGCTGACTGATGGTATTATACAGCAGTAATATATTTTCATTTAATGGCCTGGTTTGACTGTATAGAAAAAGTTTATCTAAGATTCGGATAAGTAACGTTTGGTTTACTTTTACGTATTGTTGCTTATCCATGACGTTGTGTTTCTCAATCAAATCTTCTATCAGCATTGACCTGATTGTTTGCTGATCTTCTTCAGATTCATTTATCACCAATTGTACAGCTTCTGCGTCAGATAAATCATCAATGGTGTTTAAGGGGTTCAGCTTACCATTAATCATTGTATTCCATTTATCCAGAATCATAGAAGGCGAGCTGGTTTTTAAACCTTCACCTCTATTTACCCTCCACTGGCTAAAAAGCAGAGGCAGTTGTTTTGTAGTGATGCTATTCGCTTTCATATGCTTCCATTTTGTTTTATATAAAACAAAGTTTAAGCCTGTATCCAGAAAAGGAATAAGTAAAGGATACTATTTTTATACGTAAAAATGAGTATTTATGCTCAAAGGTGTGGAAATGCTGGATTTTAAAATTGGTGATTGCGGAATTGAAACAATATGGAGTTATTATTACGCAAGCTTATTTATAAGCTCAATTTTATTTGATACCTGTGTCTTCTCAAAGATATTTTGGGCGTGTTTGGTTACTGTTCTTTCTGCAATAAAAAGGGATTCGCTAATGTCTTTATATTTTTGTCCCTGGCATATTAATTTAGCAATATCCTTTTCTCTAAATGTAAGATGGTACAATTCGCAGTTTTGCTCAAATGCCCCGGAGGAAGTATCTTTTTTATAATGATTATTATTTGAATTTACGATACTGAATGCCTTGCCCAATATTGATCTTTTTTGTTTTCCTGCATACAATAATATTGAGTCAATTTTTTGAAGTAATTCAAAAATTGAAAAGGGTTTAGGGACATAATCAATTGCACCTAATTTTAAACCCTGTAATTTATCTTTGAAGGCAGCCTTTGACGAAAGAAAAATAAATGGGATGTGTGAAAAGGAGGAGCTTTTTGAAATGATTTTTGCGAAATCATAACCATCGAGCTTATCCATCATTATATCTGTAATAATTAAATCCGGCAATGTTTTTAGCTCCTTCAATTTTTTAAGTGCGTCGTTTCCGTTAAGGGCAGCATAGGTATTATATTTTTCACTTAGCTTTTTAAAAAGATAATTAAGCATTGTTATATTATCCTCCACAATAAGAATAGTTTGCTTTTCTTCATCAAAGAATGCTTCCTCAATTTTTAATTCCTCTTTCGGGATTGCAACTGTTTTGGAAACAACCTTTGAAATAAAAGTTTCATTGGTAACCCGGGTGTATTGATTTAACGAAATCAACATTTCTGTTCCGGGAGAAATTTTAGGATTGCTAATTACTTTGATGTTTCCGTTTAAATCATCAATTACTTTTTTAACAATAGAAAGCCCAAGTCCCATCCCTTGAGTGTTAGTTTTCGGGTTGGTTATCTGGTAATAAGGCTCAAATATTTTTGCCTGAACATCGATAGGAATGCCATTGCCATAATCCTTTACTGAAAATTGGAAAGTATCACCATCGTTTTGAAGTGTTACCTCTATAATACTATGACTATTTGAAAATTTGATACTATTCTCTATAAGGTTATTTATAATCCGGTTAATGGATAATGGGTCTGCCTGAATAAAAATATTATCTGCAATTGTTGACTTAATTTCAATGCTGCTTCCATTGGCATATTGTTTAAATAATATGACACTGTCTTTTAATATCTCGCTAAAGTTGCAAACCAAATTATGATTATAAAAAGCAAACCCTTTATTGAATTTTTCTAAATCGAACAGGTTAACGATATCGGAAGATATTTTATCAAGATTTCTTTTTACTATATCCAATTCTTCGGATGGATTATTATTACTGATGTATTCTTCTAAATAATTATTAATAAGAGTAAGAGGGGTTTTTGTTTCATGTGCCAGATTTACAAAGGTGTTTGTTTTTTGCTCGCTTATAATTTCCAACTCTTTTGTTCTTTTATCTACCTCTTTTTGCAAGTTCGTATTCCAGTTTAATAATTGTAGTTCAGAATCAATTAATTTTTGATGCTCTGTTCTCAATTGCTTTATATGCCTGTTAACCTGAAGCGCTAATAAAAGCAAAAATCCCGGGTTAGTTATAGAAGCTTCTATAGACTGGTTCAGGTTAAAATAACTGACAATGGGTAAGCCAATCCATGGTGTGATACTAAAAAAAAGAACGGCCACTTCTTCTTTAGATTCTTTGCTGCTGAAATTATTTCTGTATTTATATTTAATAGCTTTTAAAATAGAATAAATAATCCATAACGCATAAAGTACCGGAAGAACAAGTAAATTTTTTGCAATCTCCAGGTTATTTGTTGCAGCATATACTATTACAAAAAGAAAATACGGTAATAGTAAACATAAATAAACTCCTCTGAAGGCATGAAATTTCATCTTCTCTAAACCGAAGGCTTTGTAAACATAATAAGGAAAGAAACAAGGTGTTATAAATCCTGTTCCATAAGCAATAACCTCTTGGATAAAAACGGAACCTGGTAAATTGGGATCAGGGAGTAAGCCTCCCGTAACGTTATAGGTTATTAATAAGAAAATTAAAACTATGTTTAGAATTGTTGTCTTATCATCGGGCCTTGCTAACTTATAGATAAGCAGGTAGAAAAAAATTACTAATTCTATGCTCACAAAAATAAATGTGATAATATGCATTTGAGTTCCCGGCAATAGCATATCTATACCTGATTGTTTTATTCTTTCATCATAAAAAATAACGGATAACCAAGATTGAGCTCATTATAAATTTTAAACCCAAATTTTTCGTACCAAGGAATGTTTTTTAAAGTTGAGGTTTCGAGATAAATGGGCCATTGCCTGGAATGGGCTTCCTCAATTATTTCCTTCATTAAAGCACTTCCGATCCCACTATTTTGTTGATCTGGCTCTACACCAATAAACCATAAATAATACATCAATTTCTTTGGTTGAAGTTTTTTTATTTTCGATTCGCGCTTCATTGCTTTTTTAATATTGGAGGTTCCAATACATGACCCAATCAATTTTATATCCAGCAAAATTGATTTAAGGTTATTCTTTTTCTGATCAGGAAATAAAATCAACGCGCATCCACTTCTATCATCGGTTAAAAAAACCTCTCCATATAAGTAGCAAATATCAAAAGAGTAGGCCATTAGCTTTCTTATCCGCTGGTTTCTTTTTTTGTCCTGTTTAATAATGTAATTCACACTCTGGTTATCATCAAACGACTGTGCAAGAATGTCTATTACTCTTTCTTTATCCTGATTTGTAGCTTTAATCATACAGTCAAATTTAATTCGTAGCAAAAGATATTAAAGTTCGAACCTTTTTACCTGCTAAAAACTCTTTCATCAATTGATAGATACAATCCTTTAAAACCAAAATAATAGCGCAAAAAAAATACCTGATATGGTAAAAAAGATTTGCAAGGCGGATAAAAAGATTTGCAATCAGGATTTTTTCATAAAAATTAATGAAGGGAAATAAGAACATCCAATTAATATGGATATGGATGTACCATACACTAATGAGTGTGAAGAATTATTGGAAAATTAATTGAGGTTCATGTAATATTGTGTTTCAGGCAATTTAGACAACTTCATTCAAAAACAATATTTAAGACTTATGATTTATATAATACCGACAAAGAGAGGGCTTGGCGTATAATTATGGGGGACTTATGACGACTTAAATGAATTGTATAATGTTATCGGGAAATTTTGGAATGATGAACAAATTCATAACATTAATGGTTTTGAAAATAGAGACACTTTAATAAGTGGGTTTTCTTATGAACTGAGACACGCCTTTCAGGGTAGCAGACTAACTAAAACCAAAAGTCATTTTTCTTTTGAGCAATGCAATTATTTCGGTGTAAAAATTTCATGGGTTCATTTTTTATTTTCATTAAGTGCATTGAGGTTAAATATGAGTTATACTGAATCAAATAAATATGACTTGTCACTTTTTTTGCAAATGGAATTTTGGCTTGAAAATTCTATGCTGTCGTTTGACCCAGTAACATCAAAAAAATTAATCCCATTTATTAACGGAGGTATTTTCGCCGCAAATGAATGTTTATACCAATTTATGAGAAGTATAAACGGCGAATATTTTTCTCTTGGCGGCGGAAAAAGTAATTTTAAAAAGTTGCCATCGTTATTAGACAGAGCTGTTTACTTTAGTGAAGAATACAAATCATACATGAGTCATTTGACGAATGAAGGTAAACGACTTAAATGTGAGCCCTCTGAGTTGGAGTTAAGTGATGACGAAATAGAATATGACGAAATAGAATGGTAAAGCTGAAAATCGTTTTGAATAGAAATTGAACCTTACAAAAGATTTGGCAATATCGTGGCTAACTGAATAACAATGTGCTAAGAATCGCTATCAGCAATATATCCAGTAGACAAACAAATATTAGCTTTTTGTAGTTACGGGAGTGTAAAATAATTTTACAGCGGTTTCTCCGGCCAAAATTCTCGCGAAGAACAATTAAATATTTTTGCGATTTCGTTAAGGTGGTCTATATTATAATGATCATCGTAGTTTTCGCTATTGCTTTCTATCTTACTGATATATCCTTGCGATTCAAAGCCTAAAGCAATTGACAGTTTTTCTTGCGACATGCCTATCTCCTGCCGTTTTTCACGGACACGATCTATAATATATTGTTGAATTAGACTTCGCATCAATCACCCATTGGTAATTGCAAAAGTCTGTTTACAAAAATACGTATACAATCACCCATAGGTGATTAATTCAAAAATTTTAAATAGTTTTGTAATTACAAATGAATTAGTATGTACTAAAGAGGTTTTTTTGGAAGAAAATCTTGTGGACTGCATTTAAGGATTTTAGCAAGATCATTTAAATGCTTTAGATTATAATGTGAAGAATATTTTGTGCTTTCAACTTTACCAATAAACCCAACTGACATTCCAAGTTCATAGGCTAAGTCAGCTTGAGAAAGATTGCTTTCAACTCTTTTGTCCTTGACCCGACTAATTACATATTGATCAATCTTACTTTTCACATAGAATTTATGATCGGTAAAATTGAACTTATGTTGTGTGTTTATCAATCACCTATAAGCAAGTATTTAAACGAAACAAAAGTGATAACTCGAAAAATAAATAATGAAGTTGAAATGATTTTTGCCTTTCAGCAAGGCCAAGAAATGGGGTTTGACTTTATTTTTCATAAATTTTTTCCTTCACTTTGTTTTTTTGCAAATCATATATTAGATAACAAATGCGAAGCAGAAGACATTGCTTCGTCTGCATTTATTAAAATCTGGAAGAGGCATTCTCAATTCAATGACGCTAAAAATATCCGTTCCTATCTTTATCAAATAGTGAGAAATGATTGTTTTAGTTTCCTGCAACAAAAAAATCGTTCAGCAAAAGTTCAAAAAGAAATAGAATATCTTACTATGGTCAATTTCGAAGATAATTATGAATCAAATATCATAAGAGCGGAATTCTATGCGGAACTATACTTAACGATTAACAGTTTACCCAAAGAATGCAGAAAAATTTTTACTTTGTTATATGTCCATGGCAAAACTGTAAAAGAAATTTCAAAGGAATTAAATTTATCTCCCAGTACAATAAAAACCCAAAAATCGAGAGGGCTTATAATCCTCAGGAAGAAGATAGTCCCACTATCAATAGTTCTATTTTTATTTCCATTATTTTATTTTTTTTAATTTTCTTATTTTCATGTAGTCCTTTTCGGTATTAATACAGTTCCCATTTAAAGACAGGGAAATGAGCCGTTTTTCAAAAGGAAGTTTTACCTTAATACTATGAAAGAAGAGTCGTTTAAAAATATGAATGAAAATGCTTATCGCATTGCTCACCTGATAGCAGGCTTTATTCGTAAAACTCTTACCGAAGCAGAGCATGATGAACTTGATGCGTGGGTAGAATCGAGCGATGACAATATGCTTTTGTTTGAAGAACTGACAGATGAAAGAAACATAGAAGCAAACCTGGCATGGATGGATAAAGTAAATACTGAAGAATCATTAAAGTCTACAAAGAAAAAAATTGAATTTACTTCGGAGCACAAAAACTTAAAAACAAATAAATGGTTTTATAATATTGCTGCCTCTGTAATTTTATTAATTGCCGCTTTTGGAATTTATAAAATAATAAATAACAAACAAAGTAAACAGACATCAATTGCAAAAAATGATCAAACTGAAATCCAGCCTGGAGGTAACAAAGCTACTTTGTCATTGAGCAATGGAAGTGTTATTGATTTGGTTGACGCACCAAACGGATTAATAAAAGGTGATAGTGGAACGGTCATTAATAAATCAAAAGACGGAGAAATTCTTTATAATGATAGCGGCAGAAGTAATAGTACAGCCAACTACAATATTCTTACGACTCCTAAAGGGGGACAATATAAAGTACAATTACCTGATGGAAGCCAGGTATGGTTAAATGCTGCATCATCGCTTAAATATCCAACTGCATTTGCAACCTCCGAAAGAGTTGTAGAGCTAAACGGCGAGGGCTATTTTGAAATAACAAAAGATAAAACCAAACCGTTTAAAGTAAAACTTGCAGATGGAAGCGAAGTAAAAGTTTTAGGAACCCATTTTAATATTATGGCTTACGAAAATGAAAAATCTAAAGATGTTACATTACTGGAAGGTAGCGTGCAAATTACAAAAGGCAATAATGAGCAAAACCTTGCTCCCGGCCAGCAAGGCAGAATAATTTCTTCAAAAATTATATTAGTTAATTCGGCAGATACAGATGAGGTGACTGGGTGGAAAAATGGCCAATTCATTTTTCACGATGCGGATATTCAATCCATAATGAGGCAAGTAGCAAGATGGTACGATGTAGATATAAAATACGAGACTGCAAATACCCAACATTTCAATGCGACAATTTCCCGTAATGAACCCGTTTTAAAATTACTGCATATCCTTGAAGAAACAGGTCAAATTCATTTTAAAACCGAAAACAAAATTATTTATGTATTACCCTGATGGTTAGACGCAGATAAGTTAACCCAACAAAAACCGGATTCTGTTAGAGCAGAACCCGGGGAATGTTCGGGTTAACCCTAAAAATACAATCGGCAATGACTGCTTTATTAATTAACCCAAACTTTACAAAGCTATGGAATTTAAAGTTTTTTATTCGTCTGTTCGGATCATCGGAAATTTTGCAAAAACCTTTGTCCCAATGAAGACCATTATCCTGCTAACTATATTCGTTTGCTTTTTTTCAGCAACTCAATGCTATTCCCAGGGGATTACCCTCTCATTAAAACAAGTTTCACTTGAAAAGGCTTTCAAAGAAATCAGGAAGCAAACAGAATATACTTTTGTTTATACAAGAGAGCAAATCAATAAGTCAAATCCTATTAGCATTAATCTTAAAGATGCCTCACTAAGTCAGGCACTTGATATTTGTTTCGCTAATCAGCCGCTTACATTTATCATAGAAGACAAACATATTATTGTAAAAGACAGGCCGGATCAAACAAATGCCCCTGCTGCAAATATTGGAATAGATATAACCGGAAAAGTAATTAACGAACAAAATGAGCCCGTTGTTGGAGCAACCGTAGCGGTGGAAGGTACTGGAATGGCTATGGCTACTGATTCTAAAGGGGAATTTGGATTTAGCAATTTAAAAGCAAATGATGTTTTACATGTTACCAATATCGGATATCAATCAATAGGAGTACCGATACAAGGGAGAACTTATGTGTTGATTAGATTACACACTTCAATTGCAATATTGGATGAAACCGTTCTTATTGCTTATGGAAATACCACAAGAAGATTCAATACAGGAAGTGTGACAAAGGTAACTTCAGAAGAAATTGGTGAACAGCCTGTTTCAAATCCTTTAGCAGCATTGCAAGGAAGAGTTCCGGGATTGGTTGTTACTTCTACAAGTGGCTTGCCTGGTTCATCATTTAATATACAAATCAGGGGGCAAAATTCTCTAAACCCCGACCCATATAATTCGCTTTTACCAAAAGATAATCCTTTATTCATTATAGATGGAGTTCCATTCGCACCTCAAAATAATAATATTAATCAACTCCGTTCGATAGCATCACCTGGTAATAATGTTTTATTGAATAATTCGTATGGAGGAATAAGTCCGTTTAGTACAATTAATCCAGCTGACATTGAAAGTATAGAAATATTGCGGGATGCTGATGCAACAGCAATTTATGGTTCAAGAGGCGCAAATGGTGTTGTGCTGATAACAACAAAAAAGGGTAGGATGGGGAAATCAAAATTTAGCATGAGTGCAAATAGCGGCGTAAGTTCTGTCGCACATACTTTGCCTATGATGAATACAAAGCAATACCTGGAAATACGAAGGGAAGCATTTGCTAATGATGGAGTAATGCCTACCAGTAATGATCCTTCTAACTTCGAAACTTATGCACCCGATCTGTTAATTTATGATACCAGCAAGTACACCGACTGGAAAAAATTCTTTATCGGTAATCCCTCTTACACAACTAATATTAATACCTCACTTTCAGGTGGATCAGAGAATACACAATTTTTACTCGGAGCAGGTTATTATCATGAAACTTATATTTACCCAGGCGATTTCGCTTATGACCGGGCCTCGGTTAATGTGAATTTGCATCATAATTCCGTTAATAAAAAATTATCAATCGACTTTTCTACAAATTACACTTTTGATAAAAATAATTCTTCTGGATCTCCAAATTTACTGGCCGCTTATTCGCTGGATCCTAATTTTCCTAATCTATTGGATGAAAATGGAAATCTCCTTTGGCGTTATAAAGGAGCAAGCTATGGGGTTTCAATAGTAAACCCATTATCATATTTGAAGAAAAAATATAGTGTTACTAATTTTAATTTAATAAGCCACTTGCAAGTAGGATATAAGGTTTTTCGAGATATAGAAATTCGGGCGAGCTTAGGTTATAATTATCTCAACAGTTTAGAATATTCTGGAGATCCTGCAATTTCTCAAGATCCAGCAGCCTTTCACCGTATTGCTTCTGCGGATTTTGGAACTAAAAATATACATAATTGGATAATTGAGCCGCAGGCTGAGTACAATAGATTATTTGGTAAAAGCAAAATAAATATTTTACTGGGCGAAACGATAGAACAGGATATAAATTCCTCTACACTCATAGATGCATCAGGATATTCTAATGATAACTTAATAACATCTATTTCAGGAGCACCGGATATCACAGCCAGTGATACCTATAGTCAATATAAGTATAATGCAATTTTCGGAAGAGTTAATTACATGTTCGATCAACGATATATAATAAATCTTACCGGTCGAAGAGATGGCTCAAGCCGTTTTGGTCCAGGCAAGCAGTTTGGAAATTTTGGATCAGGTGGAGCTGCATGGATTTTTTCAGAAGAATCATTTGTAAAAAAGAATTTTGAATGGTTGAGCTTTGGAAAATTAAGAGCAAGCTATGGGACAACTGGCAGTGACGCCATAGGCGATTATCAATATTTTTCGAGGTGGCAGCCAACAGACTATTATTATCAAGGGTCACCTGGTTATTTATCCCAGAATTTATTCAATCCAGATTTCAGTTGGGCTATTACAAAGAAGGCTGAAGGAGCAATAGAATTGGGATTCTTAAAAGACCGCCTTCTTTTAACTACCGCATTCTATCGTAATCGTTCCGGAAATCAACTTGTTTCTTATCAATTGCCTTCGCAAACTGGTTTTTTGAATGTCACGGAGAATTTTCCTGCAACAGTCCAAAATTCAGGATGGGAGTTTACAATAACCTCCTCCAATTTTAAATCAAAAAGCTTTACATGGAATACTTCTTTTAATCTTACTATTCCCCGAAATAAGTTGGTGTCATTTCCTGGAATTGAATCTTCAAGTTATGCAACGAAGTATATAATTGGTCAATCGTTAAATGTGATAAAGGGTTTTAAATATTTAGGTGTAAATGATACCACGGGTGTTTTTGAATTTTTGACAGCAAAAGGGGTACCCACATATTCTCCTACCAATATTAGTGGTAACAATTATAATGATATTCAGGTTATTGGAAATCTCGACCCTAAATTCTATGGTGGGGTAGATAATTATTTTACATACAAAAATTTTCAATTAGATGTTTTTCTAGAATTTAAAAAACAAACAGGAGTTAACTATTTAGCACAGATTTATGGGGTTAGAGTTCCGGGTACTGAATCTAATCTGCCGGCTGCATTGCTTTCCCGCTGGCAAAAGCCTGGAGATAAATCTGAATTCGAAAAATTCACAACTGATGCTTCTACAGCCGCAGGAACCGCAGCAAGAACATATTTTACTCAATCCAGTGGTGCATATAGTGATGCATCTTATATCCGGGTCAAAACTGTCTCATTTTCTTACAGCTTGCGTGGTAAATATCTGGCGAGAATAAAAGCCGAAAAACTTCGATTTTATATTAATGCCCAAAATTTATTTACGATTACAAATTATAATGGCAATGACCCTGAAACACAAAATTTTTATGGAGTCCCTCCATTAAGAACAATTGTATTAGGCTTTCAACTTAATTTCTAAGATTTAAATTTTATTTTATGCGATTCATTAATTGGTTTAATTTATTTATTTTAGCGGGTGTTTCAATTTTTTGTTTTTCGTGCAAAAAATTCTTGCAAATACCACCCCCTAAAAATCAATTAGTCACTTCAGCAGTCTTTTTGGACAGTGCTGATGCGACTAATGCTGTCATTGGTATTTATATCAACATGGTGCAAGCTGTTTCCCTGAATATATCAAGTGGTGGTTTAACGTTATATCCTGGCTTGAGTTCTGATGAACTTTACCCTACTAATAACAATGTAGATGAGAATGATTTTTATAATAATGAAATTGCTATTAGCAACAATTTAAACAGTTCTTCATTATGGGGTAATGGTTTCAGTATTCTATACAATGCCAATGCATGTTTGGAAGGTTTGGCACAAAGT
>Ga0307373_10011694_pt1 | contig 12656 bp, 7 predicted proteins | sample OX2MG_FD_202534 | JGI IMG/M metagenome (GOLD analysis project Ga0307373, IMG submission 202534) | Soil microbial communities from Risofladan, Vaasa, Finland - OX-2 | ecosystem: Environmental > Terrestrial > Soil > Coastal area > Acid sulfate soil | place: Finland: Risofladan, Vaasa | collected...
CCACTTTTAGTTATTCTGATCGCAGCAGCGTCCCTCTTGATGGCATCCGGTCCCGCCCGCGCGCAGTTCGGCGGAACTCAGACCGTCTTCGATCCCGCGATGTTCGCGCGGCAGTTCCAGGAGCTTCAGCAGGAAACCCAGACGGTCGCCGCACTGGGGCAGCAGCTCCAATACATGGTCCAGAACACCACCGGCGGCGGCGCGGGAGTCTGGCAATCAAATCAGAACCTGCTCACCAATCTGGGCAACCTGATCAACCAGCAGGAGGGACTCTCGTACAGCGTCCAGGGGCTGACGCAGCAGTTCCAGCAACTTTATCCCGGATACAACACTGCGACCACTGCCGGCGTGCAGAGTCAGCAGGCGACGACGGAGACCACGCTTAACACGCTGAATGGAGCGCTCGCGTCGGCGCAGGCGCAGGCCCAGGACTTTCAAGCCGAGCAGGCGAGTCTGCAAGGTCTTGAACTCCGCAACCAGACGGCGGTAGGCAGGCTGCAGGCGATCCAGGTCGGCAACGAAATCGCGCTCGCTCAGGTGCAACAGGTGCAGATGCTCCGCCAACTCGTGATGGCCATGATGAACTCGCAAAACGTCGCGGCGGCCGACCGGCTCAACAACCAGGTGCAGAGCAGCCTTGAGGCGCAGGCGCTGTTCTCAGCGCGTGCGTCACCGGGAACACCGGATGTCATACACGCCAACCCCGGAATGCCGCCTCCGCAATAACCGGTTCGATCACCGACGATCAAGTGAGAGGACAACAATGAAGACAATCAAAGATCGGCTAATTTTCATACTCGCTATCATCGGCGTCTGTGCCGTGCTCTACGATGCCTGGCACTACTATCGGCAGCAGGTAGCTAACGAAGAGGCGCGTGCTCTCTTCGCGGCCCCTGCATCATCCGGCATCCCTGATGTATTGCACGCCACCCCAGGTTCCCCGCCGCCACAGTAACGAACAAACGAGACCAACCACGGAGATAGAAACATGCCGAACTTCGATGGAATAGCTACGCAATTCTATACTGCGGGGGTTCACTACAGCGCCGCGATCCAGCCTTACGCCATAAAGCTCTTTTTCGCCTTGTTACTCCTCGACGTTCTAGTGACGTGGATTCAGTTCATGGCCGAGGGTCAGCTTGACGCCCCTCATTTTCTCGGGCGTCTCATCAAACACGTGCTGAGCGGCGGGTTCGTCTACCTGATGATCGTAAACGCTTTCTCCTGGATGACCGCTGTTGTCAGGAGCTTCTCCGCCATCGGAGCAGCCGTGACCGGACTCCCCGCGCTCAACCCACAGAGCGTGCTTCAGCTCGGCGGCAATATGGCAAGTACAATCTTCAACGCGCCGGCCAATGCTAGCCTGATGGCCAACCTCGAACTTGCCATCGTCCAGAGCGTGTCCGCCTTCGTCGTTCTGTTCGCATTTGTCATTACCGCCGCAATGCTCCTGCTTACCTTGGTGGAGTCGTATCTTGTGATCGGCGGTGGCGTGATCCTCCTCGGGTTGGGCGCCAACCGTTTCACCGCCCCTGCGGCCGAAGGCTACTTTGGCTACGTCATTCGCGTGGGCGTCCGGCTGCTGTTCTTCTACCTGGTGCTCGCGGTCGGCGTGCAGATGGCCAACCAGTGGAGCGCCGCCTTGGCGGCGGCGTGTAATCCGGTTCCATCCACCCTTCCGTGGTGGACCACTTACGGAGTGCCGCCGAGTTCGATCGTTACCGCTGTTTGCTCGGGAAGCCTGCCGGTGGCCGACATGCTCAACTACGCAGCCTTGGCTGTTGTCTTCCTCATCGTGAGTATCGCCGTGCCGCAGATGGCTGCGGGCATCGCCGGCGGCACCGTCGGCCTCGCCCTCGCTCATGCCTTCGAGGCTGCGTATATCGCTCAGACGATCATTCGGCCGATCACAAGCGCGCTCCAGACCGGATTCAACAAAGTCGCACAGATCGGCAACGGTAGCGCGAGCAATAACAGCGAAGCGACTGGCTGGGTCAAGGCAATGGACTTCAGCCGACAGACACAGCAGCTCGGCAATCTCGGTCCTGACAGCGGACAGCGGGTACCGGCACCCAAGGATGTTCGCGGCACATCGGTCACGCCGTCGCGCGCTCCGAATACGACGCCGATGAATCCAGGTACAGCGCGCTACGGGACCGGCAATGGCACAACGACTGTGGGCAAAGCGACCAGTAAGATTTAAAGTGGAAATACCGCGCTCGGCCAGAGCCTTTTTCAGGGCTTCGCCTTGTGGCAGTTTTGCCATGAGGTCCCTCCCGAACTTGCAAATTTTACTCCTTCGGCTTGATCTGAAGAAAGATCGTCCGCACGAGCGGTATGGTCAGAAGAGGACGCTGAGCCGACCCGGCGGCACGGGCGGCGGACCCGCCTCGATATCGCGGAGCGGCTCCCGTGACTTCGGAGAGCTTAGAACCCAATCGCTCGCAACAGGAGATTCGGCTTCGGGATCGTGCAGTCTAACATCTCCTCCCAATTCTTGAGATCGCGAGCAGCTGTCTGGGCGGACGCCGGATCGCAGCAGAAGGCCTTGATCCTCGTCTGATAGTTGCCCTTTCGGATGCAGTCGCTCAACGTCTCCCAGAAGTTTCTCAACTCCCTCCTCTCCACCGCATCCTCCCCGCCTAGCCATCGCAGCCATCGAGCTGCGTGTCTGTTGATCAGTAAAAAGAAATCATCACCCGTCAACGTGCGCGGAAAATCGAGCCCGATCTGCGTACCGTCGCTCAGTTTCGCTACTCGAACCGTGCGCCTGTCCTGGCCCTTCCCTACCAGGACGTTGTTGTAATCTGCCAGTTCGGTGCCCTTACCGCTGTTCTCGAACCGCGATCGATTTTCGGTCAGAAGATTCCCCGCCGCCGACATCCAAAGAAGGATTTCCGAGGGCCCGTCGTCGGCTCTCATAACCGGTTCGAGGAAGTTCTTATAGTACCCGGGAGCCAGACCCGTTCCTGGGGAGAATTTTCGCGCCGCTCTAAAGAGGATGTTGCTGGGGACCGCCACTATCGCCAGCAGTACTTTGACTGCATCGAGGGCCTTAATAAGCACGTCGCGAAGGTGGTCAAAGCTGTTGAGCCATTGCATCACCTGATTCAGCATTTCCATGCGCCAACCTCCGCTAATTAAAGAGTCAGTTCGGGCAGAAAAGTGTATGGCTAAACATCGAGCGTCGTCATCCGAATAGGCGTCAACCTTCGTCTCCTGAGGCGCCCGTTCCTCTGGCCGAACTGATCGAACAGCTGATCTTTCTCTTGCGCGGCCATAGAGTGATGCTCAGCGCTAATCTTGCCCGTCTCTACGAGGTCGAACCGCGCGCGCTCGTTCAGGCCGTGAAGCGGAACATAGCACGGTTTCCCGAAGACTTCATGTTTCAACTTAACGAGGAGGAGTTCCACGCTTTGAAATCACAAATCGTGATTTCAAGTTGGGGCGAGATGCGTCGCGCGATCCCCTACGCCATCACCGAGCAGAGAGTGGCGATGCTTTCAAGCGTGCTGCGAAGCCAACGCGCCATCCAGGTGAACATTGAGATCATGCGAGCGTTTGCCCGCTTGCGGCGTATTCTAGCGTCTCACGCCCAACTCGCTCGCAAGCTCGACGCCCTCGAGAAGAAATACGATACCCAGTTCAAGGTCGTCTTCGACGCATCCGCGAACTCATGACGCCCCCGCAAACCAATCGACGCCGAACGTATCAATCTGGATTAGTTTTCAGAGCAGCAATGTCACTATATTAGGGGATACTCAATAATTCGGCGTACCTCGGCAACCCGCCTTGTCCGGAAAAGGACCGTTCTTCCGCAACCTGCTAGACGAACGAGTCCTCGACTTTCGTGTCGGCTGCGGCTGCACTACTGACGAAGGTGAACACCATCAAACCAATAAGGCCGGATTTGCACGCTCAGGCTGCAAATTCGGTACACGAATCACGCAAGCAGTTTCAGTCCTTCCTGATGATACCTGTAATGCCCGCGACTAAGAGGCCGGTGAACAACCAGCCCAAGATTTGCTGCACGAGAAAATAGGATTCGAAGCCTACGTAAATCCAATCCCAAGAGTTCCTCTCGTGTAGCCACCATAATGATTTCTGATGAAGATCGACGAAGGGAAGAAAGACATCGACAGAGTAGAACACAGGCTGAAACACTGGACGCGACGGTGGCTGCCGCACGCCGCCCGGCGCATGGAAGCTCTCTCCCTCGTACGCGGTCTTGTTCGATGGGACCATGACACCCAATCGGTTGGCTTCGCAAAACACCCCGGCACCAATGATAATTAGTAACAGCATCCAGAGGACGGCTAGCCAGGGCTTGTACCCGTGGCCTATCGTAACGCCAAGACACAGATTCCATGCACGAGCTCCCGGTCCTAACTCGCCGCTCTTCCGCAATGCCTTTTCCTTAGCAATGGCGACCTTCCGAGCGTCGCGCTCGTGACCCATCCGACGAAGGGCGTTGATCAGCTGCTCATAAGCCAGCGGCCAAGACCTGTCTCTCGGCTGGCGCTTTAGCCAGTCCAGTCGGTCCTTCACTTGAGTTGGCGCCGGTGCCGCTATGGTGTCGTACACGAACCCGTCCAACCATAAATGGCCCGCTTGAGGCCAGCTTGGAGCATCATCATTCAAAAGGGCGGCCTTGGCATACGCAAAGTTAACAACACCTTTCGGTGGGTGTGCCAACAGACGGAAGAATAGCTCTCCCATTTCCGCCCGGTCGATTGACAAAGCCATGCCATGTGGGTTGTTGGCGGTTTTCTCGGCGCAGAACGATCCACCTGTGCAGTTCAGGTCGCCGTTGATTCTGGCACCTACCAGCCGCACCATGCCTCTCGCTTTGAAGCCCCGATTTAGCAAGATATTACCGCCAACCGATACGCTGTCCGCGTTTAACGCCGCACTTTCCGGATTTTCGAACGTCGCTTGAGCGCAGTCGAGATCGCCGCGGATCTGACTTCCGAGAAACCGCACTTCGCCTTTCGCGTGAAACTTGTTTCTGAGACAAACGGTACCGTCTACAATCGACCGATCGGCGCTAAGCGCTCGGCCAGCATTGCCTTCGAACTCTCCTCCAGAGCAATCGAGATCACCGTGGATGTGCGCACCCAGCAACCGCACTTCGCCAAGGGCTCGAAATAGCACGTAACGCCCGGAAGGACGCCACGCCCTCAGGAACACATTCCCCAGAACTTCCAAACCATCAGCAAAAAGCGCAGGGCCTTCGGGATTTGTAAAGGTTCCACCGTCGCAATCGAAGTCGCCTCCTATATGAGCGGCGTACAACTCTACTCCTCGTTCCGCGGTAAACCCTTTGTTGAGTAAGACGCTGCCAGATGTTGTGAGTCTAAACGCGCTTATCTCGGCGACGTGGCACCCATATAGAGAAATGGTATGGGCAGTGGCATCAATCAGGATCATCGGCTCCGATAGACGGCACTTAACCAACAGAAGCGGGCGGGAGATTTTCGCGCCCTGAAAGTCAAGAGTGCCGACGATGTTCGCGCCTGCCACTTGCACACCCTTGGCGTGCGTTGGCCATCTCGGATTGGCACCCACAGCCAAGTCATAGATGACCTCGGCGCGAATCGTGCGCTCAGGGCCCCATTTTCCGCCATTTTTCGGATCGTTTGCTGAGGAGTCCCCGGCGTTACGGACCGTAAAGTTCGCCGGCCGGCCTTCGTTGGCGGCCCTGACAACTTCTTCCTCCGCTGGCGTCAGGGTCATTTCCGACCACTCAACCAATCCAGACAGTTTGCCGTCTTACCGTTTGGTTGACGACTACCGAGCAGCTCTTCTGTAGCAACTATATGGGAGCCGATCGTGCGGTTCGATGGCAGACCCGGCCTCGACCACTTCGGCCATCGGCGGGGTATTTTTCGACCAACAACCGCGCGCCACGCGACATTTCGACAGAGATGACTGGATTTCGACCTCGTGGTGCGGTATGGTGAATTTCGACAAATCACGGAATAATCAACCAGTTTTCGACCGAGCTAAAGGGTTTTCGACAGATGCGCCTTAAGTCCGCCAACGTTGCGACCTTTCAGGAAAACATTGTGCCGAGCGGCACGAAGCTCGCCGGGTTGGCCGCGCTTGCACACGCACTTTCGGTCCAGGCGCCGATCAGGCGGCCATCCTGTGTCTCCGAGAAGCATATCCGCGGCAGTCACCGGAAAGAAGATGCCTGGACCGTATTCGACAGGAGATATTGGCCCGGAGACACGTTTGCCGATCACCTGACCTTTGCTCTCCGGCACGAAGACGTTGACCTCCTGATTTTAAAGCGTCTCTTTGAAGCAGTCAGCCCAAACACGATGGCGGCTTTTGTCCGCACTGCGCCATCGGGCACCACTACCCGGCGCGCCTGGTTTCTGTACGAAGCCCTTACGAACCGAACACTGAAGGTGTCCGATGCGCCAGAGGTTGCCGCGATCGACCTTCTCGACCCGAAGACCTATTTCACGGGAAAGCCGCGCCTGTCCAAGCGGCACCGGGTTCGCGACAACCTGCTCGGGACGGGACGATTTTGCCCGGTGCTCCGCCGGACAAAGGCCTTGGAGGACTTTGTCGCCCGTGACATCGCTAAAGAAGCAGCTCAAACTATCGGCCGCACCGGCGCGCATCTTGTCGCGCGCGCGGCCAGCTTCATGCTTTTGGCCGATAGCCGTGCGAGCTTCGAAATCGAGGGCGTGCGGCCGCCGCGGAACCGGCTGGAGCGGTGGGGCCGCGCTGTTCTTCAGGCGGGCAAAAACAAGCTCACTTTTGACGAGATCGTCCGCCTCCACGCCCTTCTGATCGAAGATACCCGGTTTGTGCGCGCCGGCTTGCGCCCCGATGGCGTGTTCTTGGGCGAGCGGGATCACCAAGGTGGCCCATTACCAGAATTCATCGGAGCCCGGCCCGAGGACCTCAACGATTTAATCGCGAGTATGCTGCAAGCGAACGACCGCATGCGCGATTCCGGTATGGATCCCGTGCTGCAGGCGGCGGCCACCGCCTTCGGATTTGTTTACATTCATCCGTTCCAGGACGGCAATGGACGACTCCACCGCTGCCTCATCCATCATGTTCTTGCCGAACGCAAATTCACCCCGCCGGGAATGATTTTTCCGGTCTCATCCGTTATGCTCGATCGGATCGATGATTACCGCACAACCCTGCAGACCCATTCGAGCCCGCTCATGGCCTTGATTGACTGGCGTCCAACTCCCGATCGCAACGTCGAAGTCTTGAACGATACCGGCGATCTGTACCGCTACTTCGACTGTACGGGCGCCGCGGAGTTTCTCTATGCCTGCGTTTTGCGGACCGTCCAGCAAGACTTGCCCAGGGAGATTGACTATCTGCGCCGCCATGACGAAGCGCTCAGCCGCGTAATGGAAGCCGTCGAGATGCCGGACCGGCGTGCGGAAAATCTCATTATGTTTATACGGCAGAACAACGGGACGCTGTCGAAGAAACGCCGCGCCAACGAATACAAGAAACTCAGCGACCGCGAGGTCGGTATGCTTGAAAGCATCGTTCGCGATGCATTTGAAGGTTTTGACGACCACTCACGCGACTGAGCGGAGCCGGCTTATTGGTACCCTGATCCGAGGCGTCGAAACGGAAATGTCAGTTAACAAGGCCCAACGCGTATACCCCTGGAAGAGGTACTGGTACCCGAGAACTGCCAGGGTCGACCTGTCTGATAATGGCTATTTGTACGATCCAGAGACCGAATTCGGGCGCTTACTAAACCCGGAGTTAGCGCTATTCCCGGAGATTGATGGCAAACACTGCCTGGTACTCCTTGGAGAGCCCGGCATCGGCAAGACCGAGACGCTGCGGCTCGAGTTCGAACGACACAAACAGGCTGCGGCCGGCGATGGAGACGGAGTCCTCGATTCCATTGACCTGCGCGGTTACGGGGATGAACGCCGACTCATCCAGCGGCTGTTCGACAGTCCACCTGCGCGGCAATGGAAAGCCGGAACTCAGCGACTGCACCTTTTCCTGGACAGCCTTGATGAATGCTTGCTCCGGATTGACACGATTGCGGCACTCTTGCCGGAAGAGCTGAAAAAGCTACCGGTTGATCGGCTGTCACTTCGGATCGCCTGCCGCACGGCCGTCTGGCCCCTCCTGCTTGAGGAAGAGCTGAGGAAACTGTGGCCCGAAGAGCAACTCGGCTTCTACGAACTTGCTCCGCTCAGGCGGCGCGACGTCGAGATAGCTGTCCAGGCCCGTGCGATCGATCCTCAGGCGTTCTTTCGCGAGCTTGACCGCGCTGAGGCGGTCCCCCTCGCGATAAAGCCGGTCACACTTCTGATGCTCCTCAACGTCTATTCGCGTGAGGACGGTCTCCCCGGCGACAGGTGGAGCCTATATGAGAGAGGGTGCAGACTTCTCACCGAGGAAATAAACCAAAGCCGCCTCGCCGCGCACAAGAAAGGCCGGCTTACAGCTGAGCAGCGCCTTGCAGTGGCTGGCCGAATAGCGGCCGTCACAGTGATTGCCAACCGATACGCCGTCTGGACGAATCCCGATCTTGGCGATGCGCCGCCAGAAGATGTCCAACTGCCCGAGCTCGCCGGAGGCACAGAAGATGTGGGTGGAAACGCGCTAGCGGTTGGTCACGAGGAAATCGAGGAGACACTCGATACCGGTCTGTACACGAGCCGCGGACCGGGTCGTTTAGGATGGGCTCATCAGACTTATGCGGAGTTCTTGGCCGCGCGCTACTTGACCCAGCATCATCTCACACTCGCGCAGACGCTCAGCTTGATCCGTCATCCAAGCGGAAAACTTGTTCCCCAACTGCACGAACTGTCGTCTTGGCTCGCAACCAGGCGCGATGATGTTTTTGCCGAAGTTCTCTCCTCCGACCCTGAAGTGCTAATTCACAGCGATGTGGCAAACGCCGATGAAGCAACGCGCGCAAAACTGACTGACTCACTCCTTGCAGCCCTCGATTCCCAGAGACTCCACGATATGTCGCTGGACCTTGCCAGGCACTACGGCAAACTGGCGCATGGTAAACTAGCGAGACAGCTCAAGCCCTATATCGTCAACCGCAGCAAAGGTCTGATCGTCCGCAGGGTGGCCATCCTGATCGCGAAGCAATGCCGAGAGAAGGCTCTGTCACAAGACCTGCTGAGAGTAGCGCTTGACGAAAACGATGATGAGCACATTCGGTCACTTGCGATCATCGCGCTTGGCGAGTGCGCAGACGAGAGCACGAAGGCGGCGCTGAAGCCGCTGGCAGTTAATGCCAGCGCAGCGGATACTCATGACGAAATTAAAGGTTGCGCGCTCACGTTGTTATGGCCGAAGCATCTGAGTGTGTCCGAGCTTTTTGCCGCACTGACCCCGTCGAGACGGTCCGAAGTCTTTGGAACCTATCGCTCCTTCATTAGCACTCATGTCGCGCCACACCTCAGGCCGGATGACTTGCCGCATGCGCTTGCTTGGGTACAGAAGCTTGAGACTGGCCCGTCGCCTCAGGCGTTCAGTCGCGACCTCGAAGTGGCGGCTCTTGCCGACCAGATCGTATTAGCGGCGATTGAGAATCTGGCGCAACCGCTTGTCACACGCGCCCTGGTCGGCGTCCTGATGCAGCGGTTCCGCTCGTACTACTGGTCCGCGTATCCCGATAACGGCAAACGGTTTGACGTGGCTCTGAAACAATCTCCAGACCGGCGTCGCCTTCTTATCGACGCCTTGACACCCGAGATGAAGGCTGAGCGTCGAGACGCCGTGCTGGTCTCGCGCCTCCTGACGCATGAGGATTTGCCGTGGCTCATTGAGCAGGTTCTCCGATATGCCGCTACTGATGACATTCGCGCTCGTACTTTTGCAGTGCTGGCTGGAGTCGCTCCCATTGTCATCGACGACACCAAGACCTTCGAGACGCTCTACGAGGCTTCGCAACGGAGCCCGCTCATCGCCGAGCAATTTGGGTGGCTTCTAAATCCGGTTGACCTCGAATCTGAGAAAGCGGCGGAGCTTAAGCAATATTATGAAGCTTCCCGGCCTCTGCCGAAAACATCCGCTAAAATTGATCCCTTACCCAGCGAACGAATCGTGAAATGTCTCGAAGAGCTTGAGACCGGCAGTACCGAGGCATGGTGGCGTCTGAACTACTGGATGCTGTTCGACTCGGACCGGCAGCAGGTTGGCGATCTTGAAGCGGACCTCACGAAGACGCCAGGATGGCGTGACGCTGATGACCCCTTACGTACCCGGCTTATTCGCGCCGCCGAAATATACTTGCGCAAGGGCGACCCGAATTTTGATCAATCGCTGGGCACTGACAATTTGCATCGACCGTCATTAGCCGGCTACCGGGCTTTCCGCTTGCTTTTCACAAAAACCCCATCCGCGCTCGAAGCCTTGGACGGAACATTTTGGCGTCGTTGGGCCGCCATCATCGTTGCCTATCCGACCGATAACGACGAGCTCCCGAATCAGCAGGCGCTGATTGCCCTCGCTTATGCCCATGTTCGCGAAGATGTATTGCAAGCATTCGACCTCCTGGCCAAACGCGCCATTGCTACAGGCGAAGCCTCGTGGCTGCGCATTCAGCTCGACAAGCTCCGCTCTTGTCCGTCTGATGACGTACTGAAGTCTACCTTACTCGGCATGCTCAATGATCCCGCACTCAACCCGGATCAGACAGGACCATCGCTTGCCGAGCTTCTCAGGCGCCACCTGATCGACGCCAAAGAGTTCGCCAGGTCCTGCCTAAAGCTGCCGATTCCCGCTGAAGAATCAGCACGAAAGAGGGCACTGATCGCTGCCCGCGAACTCTTGCTGTCAGCGGAACGGGGAACGTTGACCGCAATTTGGCCAGCAATTGAGTCCGACAATCTGTTCGGTGAGGCACTGTTTCTCGACCTCGCTCAACAGGGTTTGGCTCCGCTGAGGTCGGGCAGCGTCCCTTCCAACCTCACCGAGCATGAACTCGGCGATTTATTTCTATGGCTGGAGCGCCACTTTCCGCGCACAGCGGACCCCGATCATAGACAAGCGCACACCGTCGGTCCGCGAGAATCCGTTGCTCAGCTTCGTGACGGTGTCCTCCAGGTTCTCTCAGGCCGCGGTACCGTCGATGCAGTCAGAGAACTCCAACGACTAAAGAACGAGCTCCCGGAACTGCAATGGCTGTACACGGTTGTTCTCAACGCCCAGAACGAGATGTTGCGTAGGACATGGTTGCCACCCAAGCCCGGCGAGATACTGAGTCTCGTCCGCAGCTCCGATAACCGACTGGTTACCACGCCGGGTCAGCTACTAGATGTCTTACTCGAATCGCTTGAACGGCTCCAACGCGAGGATCTCAAGGGCGAAACGGGCAGGGCGAAGTTCTTCTGGGATAAAACGCCTAGCGGTAAGTGGCGGCCTAAGGATGAACCTTCTCTTTCGGATTATATCAAGGGGTTTCTGCAGCGCGATTTGAGGGATCGCGGAATAATTGTGAGCCGAGAGGTGGAAGTTTACCGACCGCCGGGTCCAGGTAAAGGACCGGCCACTGACATACATGTCGACGTTAGCGTGCCAAACTCCAAGGACGAGCCTAATCTCATAGCCGTTATTGAGGTGAAAGGCTGCTGGCACCCCGACCTGAAGACTTCGATACAGGCACAACTTATCGAGAAGTATCTGCAAGGGCCTGACTGTCAGCACGGCATCTATCTAATCGTCTGGTTTGACCCTGAAAACTGGGATGACGACGACTACCGCAAGAAGCAAGTTCCCGGCTGCACGCTCCGCGACGCGGGCGAATTCTTTGCGAATCAAGCTGCGGAGCATTCAACCGACACGCGCACTATCCGCTCTTTCATTCTCGACGGGAATTTTTAATGCACGTTGCGCCCGTCAACAAGGTCGCGTCAGCCTTCAAAGCCGCGATTAAGGCTAACTTCCTTTTCTCGGTGACCTGACCGGAAAAATTTCGCGCTAGGATGCCCTAGGACAGAAGAATCTGTGAAATCTCGGCAATATCTTGTGCGGTGGTTGAAGGACGTTTAATCTCTGCGCGATCGCGAGGTTGTCCCCGGTGACGCGAGTCGTCCGCTAACCCGCTTTGGGATCGGAACCACAGAGCCGTTTTAGGCCGCCGGCCCGCCCGGCTTTTTCATAGAAGGGCTTCCAGGTAAGGGCGCATCACTTTTTCCACGCGGCAGACGCGCGCGAATTTCATCAGATCATCAACATTGGGTCGTTTCCGGCTTCGATAGAGCCGCACGGCTTCGAGGACCGTATTGAGCCCGAGCTTGTTCCTATACTTGAAGCAGTCCGCCAGCGTCTTTTCCGGACTGTAGACGCGAAGCCTGATGCCATCTACCTTGTGCGGTTCGATGCCTTCCGTGAACGAGCGGCCTGTAAACCAAAACACGCGGAGCGGAGGATGCTTGAGTCGCGGAGGCTCGGTACCGCGCGGCAGCGCAAGGTGGACTTCATGCGGAATCTGGGTGGTAATCTCGTGGTAAGCGAGGGCAGAAATGAGGCAGACCACTCCGGCCGGCACCTTCGCTGTAGTCGCCGGTGCAAAACTGACCCGGGTCGCCGATTGAAAACTGACCCACCCAGACGTGAGGTAGTCCTCGGTGGAGGGCCTCATGCTGGTGGTGGAGCGAGCGGTGGAGATCCGGGTTTTGAGC
>Ga0307373_10011696_pt1 | contig 12653 bp, 10 predicted proteins | sample OX2MG_FD_202534 | JGI IMG/M metagenome (GOLD analysis project Ga0307373, IMG submission 202534) | Soil microbial communities from Risofladan, Vaasa, Finland - OX-2 | ecosystem: Environmental > Terrestrial > Soil > Coastal area > Acid sulfate soil | place: Finland: Risofladan, Vaasa | collected...
GAGGACTTCCGGGCCGACCGGCAGCCCGAGTTCACCCAGGTCGACCTCGAGATGTCGTTCGTCACCCGCGCCGACATCATCGAGGTCGCCGAGGACCTGGTCCAGCGGCTGTGGCGGGAGATCGCCGGGTACGAGATCGCCCGCCCGATCCCGCAGATGACGTACGCCGACGCGATGGCCAGGTTCGGCTCGGACAAGCCTGACCTGCGGTTCGGCAACGAACTGATCGACCTGACCCAGTACTTCGCCGGCAGCGGCTTCCGGGTGTTCCAGGCTCAGCACGTCGGCGCGGTCGTCATGCCGGGCGGTGCGGCCCAGTCGCGCAAGGAACTCGACGGCTGGCAGGACTGGGCCAGGTCGCGCGGGGCGAGGGGGCTGGCCTACGTGCTGATCGGCCAGGACGGCATGGTCTCCGACGCCGGCCCGGTGGCCAGGCACCTCTCGGAGCCCGAGCGCGCCGGGCTCGCCGCTGCTGCCGGGGCCGGGCCAGGTGACTGCGTGTTCTTCGCCGCGGGAACGCCGAACGACGCCCGGGCCCTGCTCGGCGCGGCCCGCCTGGAGATCGGCGCCCGGTGCGGGCTGATCGATCCCACGGCGTGGGCGTTCACCTGGGTGGTCGATGCGCCGATGTTCGAAGAGGATTCCGAAGGTGGCTGGACCGCGGTGCATCATCCGTTCACCTCGCCGCTGCCTGACTGGGCGGATAAGTTCGCCACCGAGCCGGGCGGTGCGCTGGCCGACGCTTACGACCTGGTCAGCAACGGAACCGAGATCGGCGGCGGGTCGATCAGGATTCACCGTCCCGCCATGCAGCAGCAGGTCTTCGATGTGATCGGGCTGTCGCGGGACGAGGCACGATCGCAGTTCGGCTTCCTGCTCGACGCGCTGCGGTACGGGCCGCCGCCGCACGGCGGCATCGCGTTCGGCTGGGACCGGATGCTGATGCTGCTCACCGGCCGGGAGTCGATCAGGGATGTCATCGCGTTCCCGAAGGCGGCGTCGGGCAACGACCCGCTGACCGGGGCGCCGACGCCGATCACGGTGGCGCAGCGCAAGGAGGCCGGCGTGGACGTCGTCGCGGCGCCCGCGGCGCCCGCCCCGCCTCCGCCGCCGGTCAAGGTGGCATCTGATTCCAGCTGATCGGGAGTGCCCCAGAGTATGGTCAAGCCGTGACCGCAAAGGATGCACGATCGCAGCAGGGCGCGAGCCTGTTCGACGCTGCGGGCGAGGAGGCGGCCAGGGCGGTCGCCCCGCTCGCGGTCCGGATGCGGCCGAGAAACCTCGACGAGGTGCGCGGCCAGCCGCACCTGACCGCCGAGGGCTCGCCGCTGCGCAAGCTGGTCGAGCATGCCGCGCCGATGTCCGTGCTGCTCTGGGGACCGCCCGGCACCGGCAAGACCACGCTCGCCTACGTGCTCAGCCAGGTGACCAGCCGCCGGTTCGTCGAGCTATCCGCCGTCTCGGCTGGAGTGAGCCAGGTCCGGGCGGCGATCGAGGCCGCCCGCGCCGAGCTTGGCCTGACCGGCAGCCAGACGCTGCTGTTCATCGATGAGGTGCACAGGTTCAACAAGGCACAGCAGGATGCCCTGCTGCCCGCGGTCGAGAACCGGTGGGTCTCGTTCGTCGGCGCGACGACCGAGAACCCGTCGTTCTCGGTCGTCGGGCCGCTGCTCTCCCGCTCGCTGCTGCTGACCCTGCGGCCGCTGCCCGACGAGGACATGCGGGCGCTGCTGGACCTGGCGGTCGCGGACGAGCGCGGGCTCGGCGGGGCCGTGACGCTGGCCAGCGAGGCCGCCGAGGAACTGCTGCGGCTGGCCGGGGGAGACGCCAGGCGGGCGCTGACCTACCTCGAGGCCGCCGCCCTCGGGCTGCCGGCGGGCGGCGTGATCGACACCGCGGTGCTCGAGCGTGCCGTGGACCGGGTCGCGGTCCGCTACGACCGGGCCGGGGACCAGCACTACGACGTGATCAGCGCGTTCATCAAGAGCATCAGGGGCAGCAACGTGGATGCCGCGCTGCACTACCTGGCGCTGATGATCGAGGCCGGCGAGGATCCGAGGTTCATCGCCAGGCGGCTGATCGTGCATGCCAGCGAGGATGTCGGGATGGCCGATCCGTCGGCCCTGTCCGTGGCGCTGGCGGCGGCCCAGGCAGTCGAGTTCGTCGGCCTGCCCGAGGTGCGGATCAACCTGGCCCAGGCGGTGATCCACCTGGCGCTGGCGCCGAAGTCGAACGCGGTCATCAAGGCGATCGGCGCGGCGGCCGATGATGTGCGGTCGGGGCGGTCGGGTCCGGTGCCGGCCCACCTGCGGGACGCCAGTTACCGCGGGGCGGCCAGGCTCGGCCACGGCAAGGGGTACCTGTACCCGCACGACTTCGCCGAGGGGATCGTCAGGCAGGACTACCTGCCGCAGGCCGCGGCCGGCCGGCGGTACTACGAGCCGTCACGGCACGGCGCCGAGGCCAGGTACGCCGACCGGGTCGAGCGGATCAGGTCGGTGCTCGACGGCTCGGCCGACAGCCAGCGCGAGCCAGCGCCAGGCGAGGGTGAAGGTTGAAACCCGCCAGCGCGGCAAGCGATAGCGCGGCAGACGGTAGGGTCAGGCCCAGTGACAGCGACCTGGGCCAGGAGGGAGCGGTGCCGATGAACGCGGGGCAGCTGGCAGCGCTGATCGCTGCTGCGTTCTTCGCGGTCGGCGTGTGCGCGGCTGTCTACGTGCTCGCCAAGCTGGCCAGGCTCATCACGGCGGCGACCTCGATGGTGACCAGCTATCAGGCCGGTGCAGACGATCTGCTTCAGCGCACCCGCGCCGCGGTCGAGCGGGCGGACGAGCAGCTCGCGCGGACAGGTGCCCTGGCTGACGGCGTCGACGAGGTTGCCGCGAGCATGTCCGAGCTCTCCGAGCAGGTTGCCGCCGTCGCCGGGACCGCGCGGCTGATCGCCTCGGGCCTCGGTGCTCCGGTGCTGCGCCTCGCCGCGGCCGGCCATGGCGTCCGGCGCGCGATGGCGATCCGCAGGGCAGGCCGCCCTGTCGCTGAGCTCCGTGCGGAGGGCGGGACGGCACAGGTCAGGGCGCTGCCCGATCGGGCGCGGCGATGATCAGGCGGATGATCTGGCTGGCGATCGGCGCGGTTCTCGGCATCACCGGCTACCGGCGGCTGACGAGGGCAGCGAAGTCACTGCTGCCGCACGGTGACCTGCTGGCCCCGCTGGGCCGCCGGGCAGGAGGTTCGGTGCCCGCGCGGCGAGCGCCGGCCAGCGACGCCGGTGCCGGAACCGTGGCGTTCGTTCGCGATGTCCGGGCCGGGATGGCCGAGTACATGGACCGGCACCGCGACATATGAATCGGCTTTCCGTCGGTTCAGGCAATACGCTCGTAGGCTAGCGAGGCCCGGGCCACGGCGCGGACCGCAGGCAAGCGACAACCCTAAGGATGGCCGCTGATGGAGTCGGCAGAGATCGCCCGCCGTTTCCTTGACTACTTCGCGCAGCGCGGGCACACCGTCGTCCCCTCGGCCAGCCTGGTCGCGGAGGATCCCACGCTGCTGCTGGTCAACGCCGGGATGGTCCCGTTCAAGCCGTACTTCCTCGGTCAGCGCGTACCGCCCTTCCCGCGCGCTGTCAGCGCGCAGAAGTGCGTGCGGACGCCGGACATCGAAGAGGTCGGCAAGACCACCAGGCACGCCACGTTCTTCCAGATGCTCGGCAACTTCTCCTTCGGCGACTACTTCAAGGAACAGGCCATCCCGCTGGCCTGGGAGCTGCTGACCAGGCCGGAGTCCGACGGCGGATTCGGGTTCGGTGAGAGCAGGCTCTGGGCGACCGTCTACACCGGCGACGACGAGGCGTACTCGATCTGGCACGACTGGGTCGGCGTGCCGGCGGACCGGATCCAGCGCCGCGGCCTGGCGGACAACTACTGGCACATGGGCGTGCCGGGTCCTGGCGGCCCGTGCTCGGAGATCTACTACGACCGCGGCCCCGAGTACGGCCGCGAAGGCGGTCCCGAGGCTGACGAGGACCGCTATCTCGAGGTCTGGAACCTCGTGTTCATGCAGTACCAGCTCAGCGCGGTCCGGAGCAAGGTGGACTTCGACACCCAGGGACCGCTGCCGTCGCGCAACATCGATACCGGCATGGGCCTGGAGCGGATGGCGGCACTGCTCCAGGGCGTCGACAACATCTACGAAGTCGACACCATGTGGAAGGTGCTCGAGCGGGCCGCCGAGCTGACCGAGCAGAAGTACGGCCGCGACCACGTCACCGATGTTGCGCTTCGCGTCGTGGCCGACCATGTGAGGGCCTCGGTGATGCTCGTCGCCGACGGCGTCATCCCGTCTAACGAGGGCCGCGGCTACGTGCTCCGCCGGATCGTCCGGCGCAGCGTGCGGAACCTGCGGCTGCTCGCCGGATCCCAGCGCGGCGGCGGCGGCGGCCGCGGCGGATCGGGCGAGCGCTACCTGAACGAGCTCTCGTCAGTCGCGATCAGCGCGCTCGGCGACCAGTACCCCGAGCTGATCAGGGACGCGCCCAACATCCACACCGTGCTCGACGCCGAGGAAGCGGCGTTCGGTGGCACGCTGCGGACCGGCACCGCGATCTTCGACGCGGCAGTGGAGGAGGTGACCCGCCGGGGCGAGCGGACGCTGGCCGGCGGGCAGGCGTTCCAGCTGCACGACACCTACGGCTTCCCGATCGACCTGACGCTGGAGATGGCGGCCGAGCAGGGCCTGACCGTCGACGAGACCGAGTTCCGCCGCCTGATGTCCGAGCAGCGGCAGCGGGCGAAGGATGACGCCGCCGCGAAGAAGACCGGCAACGCTGACATCTCGGTCTTCGCTCAGTTCCTGGAGCGATCCGGCAAGGTGATCTTCACCGGCTACGACGAGATCGCGTCCGACGGAACGGTCATCGGCCTGCTGGTGGCCGGCGCATCGGTGCCAGCCGCGGGCGCCGGCAGCGAGGTCGACGTCGTCCTCGACCGGACGCCGTGCTACGCGGAGGGCGGCGGCCAGCTCGCCGACATGGGCATCATCCGGTCGGCGGGCAGCAGCGCGAGCGACGGCGCGACCGTCGAGGTGCTCGACGTGCAGGCGCCGGTGCCCGGGCTGATCGTGCACCGGTGCCGGGTCACGGCCGGTGAGATCACTGTCGGCGATATGGTGCACACCGAGATCGACATCGAGCGGCGGCGGGCGGTCTCCCGGTCCCACACCGCGACGCACCTGGTGCACCGGGCATTCCGTGGTGCGCTCGGCGAGTCGGCGGCCCAGGCGGGCTCGGAGAACTCGCCTGGCCGCTTCCGGTTCGACTTCACCGCGATCGGCGCGGTGCCTCCCGCGGTGCTCGCTGACGCGGAGGACGAGGTGAACGAGGTCCTGATCAACGATCTCGACGTCCGCGCGTTCCACACCTCGATCAGCGAGGCGCGGGCGATGGGAGCGCTGGCGCTCTTCGGGGAGAAGTACGGCGAGCAGGTCCGGGTGGTCGAGGTGGGTGACTACTCGCGTGAGCTGTGCGGCGGCACCCACGTGGCGAGGTCGGGCCAGCTCGGCCTGATCAAGATCCTCGGGGAGTCCTCGATCGGCTCCGGAGTCCGGCGGGTCGAGGCCCTGGTCGGTATCGACGCCTTCCGCTTCCTCGCCAGGGAGAGCCTGCTGGTGAGCCAGCTCACCGAGCAGCTCAAGGCGCCGCGCGCGGACCTGCCGGACCGGATCGCCGGGATCGTGACCAAGCTACGCGACGCGGAGCGCGACATCGCCCGGATGCGCTCGGCGCAGCTCGCGAATGTCGCCACCGACCTCGTCGCGCGCGCGGACAACGTGAACGGCGTCGTGTACGTCGCCCATCAGGTGCCAGACGGCACGCCACCTGACGGCATCCGCAAGCTCGCGCTCGACATCCGCGGCCAGATGCCGCCCGACCGGCCGGGCGTGGTCGTGACCGCCGGAGTTCCGGCGGACCGGCCGGCGGTCGTGATCGCCCTGACCGACGCGGCCAGGGCGCGGGGCCTCGCGGCTGGCTCGCTGATCGCCACGGCCACCGGCGTGCTCGGCGGCCGTGGCGGTGGCCGGGACGATATCGCCCAGGGCGGGGGCGCGGCGATGGGCGCGCAGACGGCTCAGGCACTAGCGGCGGCGTTTAGTGCGGTTCGGGATGTTATTGACGGCATCGGTCCGTCGGGTAGCGTAACGTGAGATCGTGCTGCAGCCGAGTTGTGCCACTTCTGAGACCAGGCACCTGGAGCCCGACGCGTTGAGGACCGGCGTCAGGCTTGGCGTCGACGTCGGATCGGCTCGGATCGGGATCGCCGGCTGCGACCCGGATGGGCTCCTGGCCAGCCCGCTGACGACGGTGCGCCGCGGTCGCGGCGATCTTGCCGAGATCGCGGCTCTGGCGACTGACCGGCATGTGATCGAGATTGTCGTCGGGCTTCCGACGAGCCTTTCTGGAAAGGCTGGACAGGCCGCTGACCAGGTACGATACTTTGCCGAAGCGCTCGCGGACATCACCGCGCCTACGCCAGTCAGGCTCGTCGACGAACGTTTCACCACAGTCATCGCCCATGCCGCGCTACGTCAGGGCGGCCGCAATTCCAAGGAGCGCCGTACGGTGATCGACCAGGCTGCCGCGGCACTGCTGCTTCAGGAAGCGCTCGATGCCGAGCGTCAGACGGGGAACCCCCCTGGCGAGCTTCTCGGCGCGAGGCAGGGCGGCAACTCATGACGGCGGACGGCGGGCACTGGGCTCGCAGCGGTCGGCGCGGACCCGATCCTGACCCCGGTGACGAGGAAGACTACGACCAGCGGGCCGGCTACAACGGCCGCGCGGGCGGCTATCCGCCCAGTGCTGGCGAGTACCGCACCGGCGAATCCCCTGCTGGCGGGTACACGGCCGGTGAGTACCGGGCCGGCCAGGGCGGGAATGGCGAGTACGGGACCGGCGGATACGGGGCTGGCGGAAACGCTGCTGGCGGTTACGGGCGGCCGGGCGAATATCAGGCCCGCGACGGTTATGGCCGGCCCGGCGGCGACGGAGAGGCGCCCGGCTACGGGGAACCGGGAGGCTACGGCCGGTCCGCCGGATATGGCGACTCCGCCGGTTACGGCGATCCGGGCTATGGCGCATCCCGCTACGGCGACCAAGGCTACGGCGATCCCGGCTACGGCGAGCCTCGCTATGGCGAGTCAGGCGGCTACCGGGAGCCAGGCGGCTACGGCGACCAGGCTGACCACGATGCGGCCGGCGGCTACGGTCCGGTCGGCGGCCATGGCGCGGCTGGTGGTTATGGCGCACCGGGCGGCTATGGCGAGCAGGCCGACTATGACGCACCCGGCGGCTACGGTGCGTCCGGCGGCTACCCCGCGCGTGGCGGTTACCCCGAGCCAGGCGGTTACCCCGAGCCAGGCGGTTACCCCGAGCCAGGCGGTTACCCCGAGCCCGGCGGCTACGGCGATCAGGCTGGCTACGGTGACCCGGCTGGCTATGGCGAGCCGGGCGGCTACCAGGACCAGGCGGACTACGACGCCGGACCGGCCGGACGAGGCCGTCACTCCGCGGGACGGGCATCAGGCCGAGCCGATGTCAGCAGCACCGACCCGTACGGCGGTGCCGTCTACGGCGAGGAGGCTGGCCGGGACCCGTACGGGACAGGCCCGCACCAGGAGCCGGCGTACGGATCGCCGGATCCGTACGGGCAGGCGGGAGGCCCCGGGCCGTACGACTCGAACGGCCAGCGCGGGCTGGCCGGCGTACGCCGGCCAGCTGAGCTCGGGCCGGGGCAGGACGCCGACTCGACAGCGAGCTACCCGTGGCCGGGCCAGTCCGGAGCGGCCGGGGCCGGTCCCGACTCCGGGTCGGCTAGCCGGCCTGACAGCGACACGGGCTCGCACGCCGGATGGGCCTTCCGGCCCGAGACGGGATCCTACGGCTCAGGGGCGCTCGGCGGCCCGGAGAGCGGATCATTCCCCGAGCCGGATACCGGCACGTTCGGACCGGCCGAATCGGGTACGTTCGCCCGCCCGGACACGGGCAGCTTCGGCCGGGCCGACTCCGGCGCCTTTCCCCGCGCCGTGCCGGACTCGTACGGCGGCGACGACTCCGCCACCTTCGGCCGGCTCGACCCGGGATCCTTCGGCGCCGACGACGAGGACGAACCCGCCGGACAGCTAGATTCGAACACCCACGACTCGGGCACCATCCGGTGGATGTCGGGGCCGCCGCCAGCCAGGCCGCGGCCGGATCGCAACCAGCCGGGCCTTCCCGAGCGCGGGGATGTCCCTGGTGGCCAGGGCGGCTACACCGAGTGGCGCGAGGATCCGGCCGACGACGAGTGGCACGATGACGCGGACGGCGGGCTGCTCTCACGGCGCTTTGGCCGCGGCGGCGCGGGTGGCGGCGACTCAGGCGACTCAGGCGGCGGCGGGAGCCGGACCCGTACGCGCGGCCGCAAGCGCCGCCGGATCCGGGGCAAGGCCGCCTTCACGGTCGCGATCTTCGTGGTGATCCTGGTCGTCGGTATCGCCGCAGCCATCGGCTACAGCTTCGTGAATCGCTGGATCACGAACCGTTACGGCGACTACGCGGGCGCCGGTACCGGTCAGGTACAAGTGACGGTTCCAGAAGGCGCCACATTGGGGGGGCTAGGCCCCATGCTGGTCAGCGAGGGTGTGATCATGTCGGTGCGGCCCTACGACACCGCTGCCGCCGCTGCCACCGGAACCCTCCAGCCCGGCGTCTACCGGCTGCACCACCACATGAACGCGGCGCTGGCCGTGAAGTACCTGCTGGGTTCCAAGGCGCGGCTCGCGGACAATGTCACGATCATCGAGGGCACCCGCGCAAGCGCTATAGCCGCGATCTTTGCCAAGCGGACCGGCTATAAAGCCAGCCAGTTCATGCAGATCATCGATCATCCGCCAGCCTCGCTCGGGCTGCCTTCCTGGGCTGGTGGTTCCACCGCCGAGGGCTTCCTCTTCCCGGACACCTACACGCTGCTGCCGCACGAGACACCGTTGCAGATCCTGCATGCCATGGTGCGCGAGTTCAATCAGAAGGTCGCCAGCATCAACCTGGCCAGCGAGGCCAAGACCGTCAATACGACCCCGTGGCATGTCCTCATCGTCGCCAGCATGGTGCAGGCCGAGAGCGGCCCCGGCGACTTCGGGAAGGTCGCCCGCGTCGCCTGGAACCGGCTGGGCCGAGGAATGGCGCTGCACTTCGACAGCACGGTTTTCTACGGCCTGAACACCTATGGCACGGCGGCGACGAACGCTCAGATCAAGAAAGACACGCCTTACAACACCTATATCCACACCGGTCTGCCGCCAGGCCCCATCGGCAGCCCTGGGCTGGCCGCTATCCAGGCAGCGCTGCATCCTCCGCACGGCCCGTGGCTGTACTTCATTACCGACCTGAGGACCAAGCCAAGCAAGACCTACTTCACGCCTGACTATTCCCAGTTCCAGCAATGGCAGCAGCAGTTCCAGGGCTGAGCACCGACGATCGCCGGAGGGTTCGGGCGGCCGTGCTCGGCTCGCCGGTCAGCCATTCGCTCTCACCGGTCCTGCACACCGCGGCCTACGCGGCGCTCGGCCTGACCTGGTGGCGCTACGAGCCGATCGAGTGCGACGAGGCTGGCCTGCCCGGGCTGCTCGACCGGTGCGGGCCGGACTGGGCCGGGCTGTCGCTGACCATGCCGCTGAAACGGACCGTGCTGCCGCTGCTCGACCGGATCGAGCCCCTCGTCACCGAGGTGGGCGGCGCCAACACGGTGGTGTTCGCCGCCGCTCAGCGGCTCGGCTACAACACCGACGTCCCCGGCATGGTCCGCGCCCTGGCCGAGCACGGCGTCGAGGCGGGCCGGGCGGCATCCGGGTCAGGTTCGGCTGGCCCGGCGCTGATCCTCGGCGGCGGCGCGACCGCGTGCGCCGCGCTGGCCGCGCTGCGCGACCTCGGCGAGCGGTCCGCCGCGGTGGCGGTCCGGGATCCGGCCAGGGCTAGGGGCCTGCTCGCGGCGGCTGACCGGCTCGGCGTGGCCGTGACCCTCCGGCCACTGGAGTCGTCCTCGCTGACCGGCGCCCGCCTGATCATCTCGACTGTCCCGGCTGGCGCCGCCGATTTTGCGGCCCAAATTTTCGCTCAGCTGGTCCCCGTGCCCAGCCTGGTCTTCGACGTGGTCTACCACCCGTGGCCGACGGCGCTGGCCGCTGCGGCCAGGAAAGCCGGCGCCGCCGTGGTCGGCGGGTTCGATCTGCTGCTGTACCAGGCCGCGCTCCAGGTCGAGCTGATGACCGGAAGGCCCGCGCCCGTCGATGAGATGCGGCAGGCGGGCCTGGCCGAGCTGACCAGGCGAGCCGGCGCGCCGGCGCGGTGAGGTTCCTCACTGTCACCGCGACGGCTCCTGGATCGACCGCGGACACCGTCGTGGTCCCGGCGCCATAGTGCCGGCATGCGCGTGGTTGTCGATGGTGTAGGTCTCTACGTCGACGTCGAGGGCTGCGGCCTAGTGGCCGATGGCGACGCGATGGTGCCGGGCCCGACTCTCGTGCTACTCCACCGGGGGCCCGGGCAGATGGTGAGTGCCACGTCCATCGTCGGCGCGATGGGCAGCCGGTGGCGGCGCGGCCGGGCGCCTGCGTCCGGATTTGGCGGAACAATCGATCGTGATCCGACCGCTGGAGTGCCGATGACGGACCTGAGCTGATGACGGACCTGGGCCGATGACGGCACTGACTTGCGCGGAGATCTGCGCGGGCGCAGGCGGCCAGGCGCTCGGACTCGAGCAGGCCGGCATCGGGCACGCGGCCGCGGTGGAGATCGATGCCGACGCCCGCGAAACCCTAATGGGGACTGGCGGGTCACCTGTGCCGGGCGAGTTGCCTGGTGCGGGAGGCTTGTAACCGGTAGCAGCCGGCGGGTGAGCACTCTGCGAAACCCCGGACCTTGAGTCCTAGGGTGAGACCGTGCCCCTGCCCGGCTTACCGGGGAGGATGGACTGCTGATGGGGTGGCGTGCCCGGCACTGGCCGTGAGCACTGAATCCATTAGGGCGCTGGCGGTTCTCCCTGCTGCTGCCGGACATGACGGATAGTACGGGAATGAGGATGAGGGCTTGCTGTTCATTGGCGACGACTGGGCCGAGGGCCACCATGACGTAGTGGTGCAGGATGATGCGGGCAGGACGCTGGCCCGGCGGCGGCTGCCGGAGGGCGTGGACGGGATCGCCCGGTTCCATGATCTGGTCGCGTCCTGCCTTGGCGAGGACGGCGAGCCGGACCCGGCGCAGGTCGTGATCGTGATCGAGACCGACCGGGGCGCGTGGGTCAGGGCGCTGGCCGCGGCCGGGTACGAGGTGTGCGCGGTGAATCCGAAGCAGGCTGCCCGGCACAAGGAGACGATCTCGGTGTCAGGGAAGAAGGACGATTTCTTCGACGCCGCGTGCCTGGCCGATATGGGCCGGACCCGGCGGCACCAGATCCGGGAGCTGGCCGCTGACAGCGACCTCGCCGAGGCCGTCAAGATCGCGGCCCGCGCCCACCAGAAGCTCGTGTGGGAACGCACCCGGCACCTGCTGCGGATGCGGTCCGCGCTGCGGGAGTACTTCCCCGCCGCGCTGGAGGCCTACGCGCCGCTGACCCTGTCCGGCCCGGACGCCCTGGAACTGCTCCGTAAGGCGCCGGACCCGGAATCGGCGGCGAAGCTGACCGCCGCCCAGATCACCGCCGCGCTCAAGCGGGCCGGGCGGCGCGGCGGCCTGCCGCAGCGGGCACAGGACATCCAGGCCGCGCTGCGCACCCCGCACCTGGCCCAGGCAGCCGTCATCACCGAGGCCCACGCTGCCTCAGTGATGGCTGCGACCGCCGTCATCACTATCCTCAACGAGCAGATCAAAGCCATGGAGACCAAGGTGAGCGGGCTTTTTCACCGCCACCCTGACGCCGGGATCTACCTGTCCCAGCCCGGCATCGGGGACATTACCGGCGCCCGCGTCCTCGGCGAGTTCGGTGACGCCGCCGGCCGGTACGCCACCGCCAAGGCCCGCAAGAACTACGCCGGCACCTCCCCGCTGACCATCCAGTCCGGCAAGAGCAAGACCGCGCATGCCCGGTTCATCCGCAACCGGCACCTCATCGACGCCCTGCACGCCCAGGCGCTGTCCGCCCTCACCGCATCCCCCGGAGCGCGCGCCTTCTACGACGAGCTCCGGGCACGCGAGGTCGGCCACGACGACGCGATGCGCCGCGTCGCCAGCCGCTTCACCGGAATCCTGCACGGATGCCTCAAGCACGGCCGCGACTACGACGAAGCCACCGCATGGGCACACCGCGCCGGCCTCACGCGGGCCGCGTAACTGCCAGATAACCGAACCCGTCACCACAGCCTTCCGGCACCAGCGCACACCGGACGGCAGCGTCAGCACGCCTCACGAAAACCGCCACTCACGTCCCAGGACCACCCCGATTTGACAACTTAAGCCCTGGGGTGTCTCACCGCCACGGCGTGGCCCGCCCACCTCCAAGATGCTGATGCGCAGGCGAAGGTACTTGTCGCCGAAGTGCCGGAAGAAGATCGGCGAGCCGACGCAGACCGGGACCGGCTGCTGACCAGCCATGCCCGGCCCGTCTTTTGTGATGAAATCGCAAAAGTACGCG
>Ga0307373_10011697_pt1 | contig 12653 bp, 13 predicted proteins | sample OX2MG_FD_202534 | JGI IMG/M metagenome (GOLD analysis project Ga0307373, IMG submission 202534) | Soil microbial communities from Risofladan, Vaasa, Finland - OX-2 | ecosystem: Environmental > Terrestrial > Soil > Coastal area > Acid sulfate soil | place: Finland: Risofladan, Vaasa | collected...
CCTGATTGGTCAGCTCGTAGAGGATGATCTGGTTGCTCGCCAGGAGCGGTCCCAACTGCTCGGGCGTCATGCCGTCGACGGCCACCAAGTCCTGAGACAGTCGCCGGAAACGAACCTTCGCCTCCGTGAGCACGGCGCACAGCCGGTCTGCTTCAGGAGTCCGCGCGTGCATCGATGCCTCCGCGATGCCCGAGGTGATCGACTCCAGTGTTCCCTGCGCCCGGAGCTTGCCGTGCGAGACGATGACGGCGTTGTCGATGGTCTGGGCCATTTCGGCCAAGAGGTGCGATGACACGAGGATGGTGCGGCCCTCACCGGCGAGGTAGCGCATGAGGTCTCGCAACCAGGCGATGCCCTGCGGGTCGAGACCGTTGGACGGCTCGTCGAGGATCAGCACGTCGGGATCGCCCACGAGCGCACTGGCCAGCTCCAGTCGTTGCCGCATCCCCATGGAGAAACCGCCGACCTTGCGCTTGGCGTCCGCCGTCAATCCGACGAGGTCCAAGACCACGTCGGCGCGGCCTTCGTCGTGCCCTCCGGCGCGGGCGACCATGCGCAGGTGGGTGCGGGCCCGGCGTGCCGGGTGGAAGCTGGTTGCCTCCAACACCGCACCAACGGTGCCCGACGGGTTCTGCAGTTCTCGGTAGAGCTGTCCCCCGACGGTGGCGCGCCCCGCGTTCGGTGTCACCAGGCCGAGCAGCATGCGCAAGGTGGTGGTCTTGCCGGAGCCGTTGGGCCCCAGGAATCCGGTCACACGTCCCGGTTCGACCACGAAGTCGAGATTGTCGACGGCGAGGACCGACCCGAAGTGCTTCGTCAGTCCGGAGATCTCGATGGGGAGGCCGCGCGTCGAGGGGCCTGTGGACATCGGTGGCACGTTAGCCTCCGAACGTCCGAGCGTCCGGACACCTCGGTCGGCCGAGAAGGCGCGGGACCGGTTAGGACCGGACCAGCTCGTCGGGGAGAAGGAGACGGACCGAGACGGCGAGCTCGTCGTAGACGCGCGCCATCGTCGACCATCCGTTGATCCATCCGACGAGGGCCGAATACCAGACGTGCCCGATCATGCGGGCGCGGTCGGACATGTCGGCGATGGCCGGTTCCCCCATGGCCCGGGCGATGATCCCCTCCATGAGCACGGTGATCTGCTGTTGACAACCGACGGCCGCAGGGTCCGGCGACGAGAGCGACGTGAAGACGGCAGCGACCAGTCGCGGTTGGCGCGCCATGGCTCGCAGGGCCCGGTCGAGTACGTCGAGGACTCGGTCCGCCGGATGCTCCCCTTGCGGCGGGTGTTGACCGATGCGCACGTCGAGTTGCTCGACCCAATAGACGAGGGTGGCGGCCAGGAGATGGTCCTTGCTCGTGAAGTAGCGGTAGACGGTCCCCATGGCGACATCCGCTCGGGCTGCCACATCGCGCATCTGGACGGCGTCGTAGCCGCCGTCGAGGCCCAAGGCCATGGCGGCGTCGATCACCCGTTGACGCCGGGCCTGCTGTGCGCGCGTGAGCGGGCGAGCCAGCGTCTGCTCCATCTGGCAATGCTATCCGCACCGCCAAACGGGGTTCTGAGGAGACGGGGGCACGGCGATCCCGTGGTTCTATTTGAGAGCTACCGGATTGAGTGGTGACCCGAGGCCTTTGGTGAACGGCAGGGGCGTGGCATCGAGGAGGAACGTGTACTGACCGTCGTCGGCACAGTCCGCCGCAAGTTGGTCCAGCACCCAGTTCTGTCCCTGTGTCATGCCCATCTCGACCAGGTGGAGGAGATGCACGGGCAGGTACAGATCGTCGTACTGGCCCGGGAATACCTCGAGAGGCAATGTGTCCGTGGCGACCGCCGCCACATCACGTTCGTGGAACCACTGGGCGGTCTCGATCGTCAACCCGGGGGTCGGCCACGTGTAGGCGATGAGGTCACGCGCCGGCGGCGCGAGGTGCACCATCTGCCCGGTGCGCACCAACACGATGTCGCCCGGGGCAACCTCGAACCCACCCAGGTCGCAGGCGGCATCGAGGTCATGTGGTGTGATGGCGTACCCCGGAGTGAGGACGTCTCGAGAGAGGGCACGGGCCACGTCGAGAAGGACGCCTCGCCCGATCACGGTCGTCAGCAGATGGATACCGCATCGCCCCGCGCCTTCGGTGTCGACGGAATTGGCGGGAAAACCGTTATAGATGGTGCCCTCGTAGCTGCAATGTGCGAGGGCGTCCCAGTGGGTCGCGCACTGCAGAGCGAACGTCACAATGTCCTCGCTGGCGCACACCCAATTCGGGTCGCCGCTTAGGGGCTCGTTGACCTGGACCATCGTCCGTGACGGGTTCACCCGGCCCTTGACGAAGCCGGCCTGAATGCCCTCGCCCTCGGACAAGGGCAGCCCGAGGGCGAAGGATTTCCCGCTCACGACGGACGCGGCGCCCCGGAGGCGCGCCGCGTCATCGAGGAGATTCAAGGTGCCGATCTGGTCCTCCGGGCCCCATCGCCCCCAGTTGCGGACACGGGTGGCGACCTCGGCAAATCGCGCGGGAACGGCCACGCGCGCACATTAGTGCCGCTGGCGCGCATCTCCTGGCTTGTGATCCTCCCCGATGGGAGCCCGCCGCGGTTGTCTGGCGGCGGAGACCGAACGATACTGACGGTTCGGCGACGCCTGACACATCGAGTCGGAGGGGTTGGCAATGAAGACACGTGCGGTGGTCTGTTCCGGATTGAACGAGCCTTGGAAGACCGAGGAGGTCGACATCGACCCACCGGGCAACCGAGAAGTGCGGGTCAAAATGGTCTATTCGGGCATGTGCCATTCCGACGAGCACTTGCGGACGGGCGATATCAGCGCCTCGCCCGAGGTGCTCGAGTTGATCGGTGTGCCTTCCATGTTTCCCGTCGTCGGCGGGCACGAGGGCTCGGGTGTGGTGACGGAGGTCGGTACCAACGTGACCCAGGTCGCGCTGGGCGATCACGTGGCGGTGTCGTTCATCCCATCGTGCGGGACCTGCCACTGGTGCGCATCGGGCCGGCAGAATCTGTGCGACCTGGGCATGGCGACATTGGCCGGCCCCATGATCAGCGACGGGACGTACCGCTACCACCTGGGCGGGGAGAACCTGAACCGGATGGCCCAATTGGGGACCTTCGCCGAGGAGATCGTGTGCCACGAGAATTCGTTGGTTCGCATTGACCCCCACGCCAATATGAAAGCGGCCGCGCTCATCAGCTGTGGTATCTCGACGGGCTTCGGCTCGGCGGTCGACCGGGCCAAGGTCAAGGCCGGTGAGACCGTGGTCGTCGTCGGGTGCGGCGGTGTCGGGTCGGGCGCCATTCAAGGGGCACGCATCGCCGGCGCGCGCACGATCATCGCGGTGGACCCAGTCCCCTTCAAGCTGGAGAAGGCCAAGGAGATCGGCGCCACCCACACCGCCCCCTCGCTCCTCGACGCCCAGTTCATGCTCCCCGAGCTGACGCAAGGACGCAATGCGGACGTCGTGATCCTGACTCCCGGCGTGCTGAAGGGCGATCTCATCGCCGCGGCGTGCGCGCTCGGGTCCAAGGACGCGCGCATCGTGGTGACCGCGATCGCCCCCTTCGACCAGATGGACGTCCAACTCAACCTCTTCAACCTCGCCATGTACAACCAAGCCCTGTTGGGCACGGTGTTCGGTTCGGCCAGCCCCCGGGTGCAGGTGCCGAACCTGCTCAACCTGTACGACGCGGGTCAACTCAAGATCGACGAGATCATCACTCAGGAGTACACCCTGGATCAGGTGCAGCAGGGGTACGACGATCAGGCCGCGGGCACGATCATCCGCGGCGTGGTGAAGTTCGACTCGTAGGGCCCTCTTTACGTGGCCGGGCTTTACGTGGCCGGGCCGAGGTGGCGGGCGAAGCCAGGGGGGATGATCAGGTCGTCGGCCGTCAATTCATGGATGGACCCGCGCCCAAGGCCGAGAAGCGTCGACTCGATCCCACTGCGAAGGATGTCGAGCACGTTCTCAACTCCGGCTTGTCCGTTGGCGGCCAAGCCCCACAAGTACGCCCGACCGATCATCACCGCCTTGGCGCCAAGCGCGAGAGCCTTGACGACGTCGCTGCCGCGACGGATCCCGCCGTCGAGGAGGACTTCGACCTCATCGCCCACGGTCTGGGCGATCGCTTGCAGGGCGCGAATGGTTGCCGGCGTGCCGTCAAGATTGTTTCCCCCGTGATTCGACACCGAGATCGCGCTGACGCCGGCGTCGACCGCCCGCCTGGCGTCGTCGACGCGGGTGACACCTTTGAGCATGAACGGCCCGTCCCACTGCTGGCGCAGCCACGCGACGTCCTCCCAACTGGGCGGCGGTGTCTGCATCCATGCCCCGTAGGCACCGAAGAAGGTGGGTCCTGTCTCACCCTTCTTGCCCATGTTCGGCGCGGTGAGATCGGGCAACTGGCCGGTTTTGGTGAAGTCGTACAACCAGCGGGGGCGGGTCAGCGCCTCCGGTGCGAAGCGCGCCATCGCTTTGAGGCTGAGCGTTTCGGGGATCACCGGACTGCCCCAGTCGCGTCCGTGGGAGAACGACCAATCCAAGGTTGCGATCACGCCGACCGCTCCTGCAGCGCGCGCCCGATCGATTCGTTGGAGGACCTCGTCTCGTGTGCCGACCCAGTAGACCTGGAAGAAGGTCTGGGGATTGGCGGCCACCACGTCCTCGATCGATTTGCTGGCGAACGAGCTGAGACCCATGGCCGTCCCCCGGGCGGCAGCGGCGCGGGCGACGGCCACCTCTCCATCGGGGTGCACCGCCTGCACCCCTGTGGGGGAGATCATCACCGGGAACGAGATGGTCTGACCCATGACCGTCGTGGAGAGGTCGCGGGTCGCCGGCGACCCCGCCACATGGGGAGCGAAGCCCAGTTCGCTGTAGGCGGCAATGTTGTCCTCGACCGTGATGCCCTTCTCGGAGCCGGCCACGAGGGCGGCGTACACGGACTTGGGCAGGCGCCGCTTCGCCCGGCGCTGAGCCTCCAGCACCGTCTCGAACCATTCGTTTCTCATGTCGACCCTCTCGTGAGACCGCTGGACCGTCGTACGGGGGAGACCGAACCAGCAGCGTAATCCCGCGACATTAGGCGGCGTGACCCGGTGGTCATCCTGCCTGGGCGGATGATGCCCCGGTTCCGGCTGCTCCGCCCTCAGGGGAACTCTCGGCGTGCGTCAGTTCCTGCGCCACGCTGTACCCCCCATCTCGCGGGTGGTTTCGCGCCCAGTCGCTGGCCTCATCCATGGTGGCGAACGGTCCAACAATGCGTTCCGGGGCCGAGTTGGCAGGTCCTTGGAGGACAACCGCAGCCATACGTCTAGACCGTAGTAGGGGACGCCGCGACCGATCCGCCGGGATCCTTCAGCTGTGCCCGCAGAGAGGCGCTGGACCAGACCCGGGCCTTGAACACGATGCGTGGCAGGAGGGGGCCCAACGTCCGGGCCTTCATGCAGCCCAGCCATACGCCTGCGCCGTATGCGACGTCGTCGGCCACATGGAGCCCGGCGTACCGCAGCGGATCGAGATCGGTCCGGTCGGTGCACCAATCGCCCAGCGCTGGTGCCATGAGCGCGCACGCGGCGGCGCGCCGGGTGCGGGGCCAGCACAGGCCGACCACCAGGGCGGGGGACCACGCCCGGGTGAGGCCGTGCAGCGCGGGAAGTGCCGACTTGAGGGTGCCGCCGGCGGCGATCCGCGTGGCCACGGTGACTGGTTCGTCGACCAATCCGTTGAGGCGCCGCGCCAGCACGAGCACGGACGCGGTCAGCGCCCCCCCGGCCAGGACCGGCCTGCGGGCGCAGGCCAGAGCCCACACGCCGGCCGACCAGGCTGAGGTTTGTAGGGGAACCAGTGACCGGGGGTGGAGGTTGGCCAAGGGCCCGGCGGTCGTGCCATAGAAGGCCCGGCGGCGCAACCATGGGCCGACACCCCTGGGCCCGTCGTGCTGCACGGTCGCCTCCGGTTCGAAGCGGACGTCCCAGCCGGCGTCGACCAGTCGCCACACCAGATCGACGTCTTCGCCGCCGCGGAGACGAGGATCGAACAGCGCGTCTCCCACCGCCTCTCGACGTACCATCAGCGCGGCGCTCGGCACGTAGGGGAGCCGGCTCAACGGCCGGACGAGGCCGCCGGCGCCTCCGAGGTCCAGCGACGACCGGACCGCCTCGTAGCGCGAGAGCGCCGTCGCTCGACGCGGCGGGAGGGGCACGATCCGCGGCGCCGCCGCGGCGACCATCGGGTCGTCGAAATGTCCCAGCAGCGGTTCGAGCCAGCCCGTGGCGGGCACGCAGTCGGAGTCGATGAAGGCGACGAGGGGCGTGCTGAGCTGGGCCCACCCGGCATTGCGGGCTGCGGCCGGGCCCGAGTTGGTGGTCAACGCGACGAGCCTGGCCTCTGCACGCTGGACGATGTCCCGCGTGCGGCCCGGATCCGTCGAGGCGTCGTCCACCACGACGCACCGCATCCCTTTCAAGGCGGCGAGGAGGCGCTGGAGATGCTCCGGCCGATCCCGGATCGGGATCACGACCGTGACGTCCTCGGCCCGAAACCCTGGGGGACCGGGACGGGGAAGAAAGACACCCGACGCCACGAGTCGCCGCGCCAGGACCGTTTCGGCCTGGCGGAGGCCGACGGGCGCACCTGCTTCCCACCTGCTGACGAGTGCGCCGGCGCGCGCCGTGAGGCGGAGAAGTCGCAGGGGACTCCCGCCCATGAGGACCCGGCCCCTATCCAGGACAATGGTGTCCGGATCCACGACGAGGCCGAAGTGGGAGGGCAAAGGCGTCGTTCGGCGCGGTGGAGCAGGCCGAACGGGAGCCGGGCCTTCTCCGTTTTCCCAGTTGGGAGGGCGCATGGGGCAATCTTGACAGGAATGGGGGCGACGTCGGCAGGAGGTAGGATCGTGGGAACACGAAGGAGGCCAGGGTGCTGTCTGAAAACGTTGAAGTCCAGGATGTCGAAACGCCAGCTGACGATGAGGTCGATGAGCTCCTGGTGGAGGAGGTCTCGATCGATGGGATGTGCGGCGTCTATTGAGCGTGACCGAAGAGCGGTCCGCCGTGACTGCTCTCGCATTTGATCCCGGGAAGGCGTGGCGGGTGCATCCCCAGATCGCCTTGCGCGACGAGTCGTTCGGAGCCCTGGCGTATCACTTCGGGACGCGTCGCCTGATGTTCCTGAAGTCGCGCACCCTCGTCGAATTGGTTTCCTCGCTCGAACAGTACGACAGCGCACAATCGGCCATCGACGCGCTGATTCCCGAATCTGAACGAACCACATACCGTCGTGCGCTCGCACGCTTGGCGGCCTCGGAGGTGATTGATGTCCGTTGATACCCCCACGGAGGTCCTGCCGCTGCGCCAGCGGTTCACGCAGGGTTTGGAAGCCCCCATCTGCCTGACCTGGGAGCTGACGTACGCCTGCAATCTGGCGTGCGTGCACTGCTTGAGCTCATCGGGGCGGCGCGACCCATTGGAGCTGACAGCGGCCGAAGCGCGGCACATTGTGGACGAGCTGGCCGCCATGAAGGTTTTCTACGTCAATATCGGCGGCGGCGAACCGATGTTGCGACCGGACTTCTTCGACTTGGTGGGCTATGCGGTCGAGAACAAGGTCGGAGTGAAGTTCTCGACCAATGGGACCAGACTGACGGCCGAGCGGGCTCGCCGCCTAGCCGGCATGGACTACGTGGACGTGCAGATCAGCATCGACGGGGCTCTGGCATCGACCAACGACGCCGTTCGGGGCGAGGGGTCGTTCGCCGCGGCAAGAGCGGCCATGGACAATCTGGCTGCTGCGGACTTCGGGCAGTTCAAGATCAGCGTGGTCGTGACGCGGGAGAACGTCACCCAGCTCGACAAATTCTCCGAGATCGCCGAGAGTTACGGCGCCCAGCTCAGGCTGACGCGCTTTCGGCCCTCCGGTCGCGGTGTCGAAACATGGGATGCGCTCCACCCGACATCAGAACAGCAGCGGATGCTGTACCACTGGTTGCTGGAACGTCCCGACGTCCTGACGGGTGACTCCTTCTTCCACCTCTCAGCCCTGGGCCAGCCCCTGGACGGCCTCAACCTGTGTGGCGCAGGCAGGGTCGTGTGCCTGATCGATCCGGTCGGAGACGTGTACGCCTGCCCCTTTGTCATTGACAGGGAGTTCCTCGCCGGCAACGTTCGTGACGAAGGCGGATTCGCCGGGGTGTGGCGGCAGTCGGACCTCTTCCGGTCGCTGCGCGAGCCTCACAGCGCGGGAGCGTGCGCATCGTGCGGGTCCTACGACGCCTGTCAGGGTGGTTGCATGGCGGCCAAGTTCTTCACCGGCATCCCGCTCGACGGGCCCGACCCCGAATGTGTCTTCGGCCACGGTGAAGAGGCACTGGCGGCTCGTGACGCAGGTGCGCTGCCCGGTGCCGCCATCGGGCACTCCAAGGTCGACCGGCACGGGGCGCCCATCCCGGTGCCGACCCCGGTCCGTTTCCGGACTCCCGCGCGCGCCTAGCGCGGGCAGGCGTCGTCGACGGTGGATCTCGGCGGTGCGACGTGGCCGGAAATCGCGGCACTCCATCGGGGCTGCGTGTTGGCGGTGCCGATCGGTTCGCTCGAACAGCACGGGCCCCATCTGCCACTCGATACCGATACGCGCATAGCGGTGGAACTGGGACGGCGTCTGTCCCGAGCCCGCACCGATGTCGTGGTGGCGCCGCCCGTGTCCTATGGCGCCAGCGGGGAGCACGCGGGGTTCGCCGGTACCTTGCTCATCGATCATGCGGTGTTAGCCGACCTCCTGCTGGAACTGATCCGGTCGGCACGGGCCTCCTTCTCCGGGGTCGTCCTCATTTCCTCCCATGGGGGCAACCATGAGGCGCTGACCCTGGTCAGCGAGCGGTGCCGGGTGGACGGTGAGGCGGCGGTGCTCTGGACCCCGGCTGTCCCGGGCGGTGACGCCCACGCCGGGAGGACGGAGACCTCGCTGATGTTGGCCATAGATCCCGGAGCCGTGCGAATCGAACGGGCGGAGGCCGGCTGCACGGATCCGCTCGAAGCACTCATGCCCCGATTGCGGGCCGAAGGGGTGCGACCGATATCGTCCAACGGTGTGCTGGGAGATCCGCAGGGGGCGAGCGCAGCCGAGGGTGAGCTGCTACTGGCGGCCATGACGGACGACCTGGTCAGAACCCTCGGTGCGCGATGGCCATCCGCGGGACAGCGGGCATGAGACGGATCGCCGTCGTGAGCGGCGCGGCACGCGGGATCGGCGCGGCGACAGTCGATCGATTGGTCGACGGGGGGTGGCGGGTCGTGGCCGTCGACGTGTGCGCTGACGACCCCAGCCTCGACTACGCCATGGCCACACCGGCCGACCTGGCGGATCTCGGGGCGCGGCACGGCGACCAGGTGCACACCATGGTGGGTGACGTGAGAAGTCGGTCCGACATGCAGGGAGCAGTCGATATGGCCGTGACAGTGTTCGGTGGTCTCGACGCTGCCATCGCAGTCGCTGGGGTGGTGGCCGGTGGAGCCCCACTCTGGGACATCGGCGACGCACAGTGGAACGTGCAATTCGACGTGAATGTCCACGGAGTGCGCAACCTGGCCGCGGCGTCCGTGCCGGTGCTGCTTGACGCGCCGACACCCCGTCAAGGCCGGGTGGTCGCAGTGGCCTCGGCGGCCGGCCTCTTGGGTCTGCGCCGCCTGAGCGGCTACAGCGCGTCCAAACACGCGGTCATCGGGTTGATCAAGTCGTTAGCGGCTGATCTGGCCGGCACCGGCATCACCGCGAATGCTGTATGTCCAGGTTCGACCCGCACGCCGATCCTCGATGCCTCGGCGGCCATCTACGGTTTGCCTTCGGCGGAGGAATTCGCGCAGCAACAACTGGTGGAACGTCTCTTGGTCCCCGCCGAGCCAGCGGCACTCATCGTGTGGCTGTGCGAGGCGGAGGCCAGCGGCGTGACGGGCGCCGCGCTCTCGGTCGATGGCGGGTTGACCACTTCGTAGCCTTCACCCGTCGGCGCCGGTCCTAGGGATGCATATCCTCTGGCCGCACGTCACGGACATGCTGACAGAACGTCCATTGGTGGCCTTCGGGGTCCTCGGCGTTGTACGTCCTATCACCGTAGAACTGGTCCGCGGGCTCCCGCACAATGTGGGCACCCGCTGCCGCGGCGGCGCGGAAGTGCGCGTCCACGTCGTCGACGTACACATGGACGAGCTGTGTGACGCCACCTCGATGTGCTGGATTCTGATAGTCGGGCCCGGGGTTGCCCATCATGACGATCCCGTCGGCGAGGCCTAACTCGGCGTGCATCCCCTTACCGTCGGGACCCTTCATGCGGAACCGCTCCTCGAACCCGAACACCCGCATCAGCCAGTCGGCGGCAGTGTCCACGTCTTCGTACAAGAGGTACGGGGTAATGCGAGGGAATCCTTCGGGCGGGTTCTCGATCACGGCTGCCTCCTCTCCTTCGGGACTCACGCATTCTCCACGGTCGCCCTCGCGAAGCCTACCGACGAAGCAGGTAGCCCGGGTCGTGTCAGAAGAAGCGGAATGCGCTGAGGGGCCATATCCGGACATCGACTTTGCCGACGATGAGGGACTTCGCTATCGGCCCCCAATAGCGGCTGTCGCATGAGTCCTGCCGGTTGTCGCCCATGACGAAATAGTCGTTCGAGGGGATCTTGTACGGGTGGTCCAGGTCGTAGGAGGTGCCTGAAGGTCCTGGATACGTCGTGCCTTGCTTGGATGCAGGAAGCCACGTCTCGTGCAGAAGCTTGCCGTCGATCACCACGTGCCCGTTACCAGACAGAGAAATCGTCTCGCCGGGCAGACCGATGATTCGTTTCACCAGATCGGGGACGACAGGGCCCCCGCAATTCTCGGTGGACGGACGGGAGAAGACCACGATGTCGTCGCGGTGCACGCCGTGAAAGTCATAGCTGAGCTTGTTGACGAGGATCCGGTCGCCCTCCCGGAGGGTGGGCTCCATCGAGGCCGATGGGATGAAGTAGCTCTCAACGACGAAGAGGCGGAGGAGCACGGCAAGGAGTAGTGCCACCAGCACCACCACCGCGCTGTCGCGCAGCCGGTGGGTCGGTCGAGGTGACACTCCAGGCGACGCGTCGTCGCCAGCTTCCTCCGATGGTGGGTCGGTGCTGACCGACATCACCTCGGAACTACCGCCGTCCCCTTACTCGACAGTCGTTCCGGATCCAGTCCGGGGTGACCTGAAGTGGAGGCCGAGGCCGAGATGCGGACCTGGCCCGACGCCGGGTCAGCGTTGCGGAGCGGCGCTCCCGCCGAGGGTGAGACCCACACCAAGGTTGTGATGACGGCAAGCGCCGCCGAGGCGACGAGTCCGAGGGTGCCGTAGCGCGAGTGTGGAGGGAGATCCGTCCATTTCCGCTGGGTGTCGTCTGCAGAAGGTTGGGCATCCGGCGAGGCGAGGATCCGCGCTATCTGCATCTCGACGCGTGCTTCAGCCGATGCGCGGCATGGGACCGCACCCGGGGCTGGCGTAACAGGATCAAGGTCTCTCAGGGCGGAGAACGCAGCGTTCGTGGATCTGCTCATAGCAGCAGCTCGGTTTCTTCGAGCGGCGAGTGACCCAGGGCAATCGCTCTCGCCAGAACGGACGCGGCCACCGGGGCGTCGTGGCGTGGCGTGCGCGTACGGTCCTGTGCACCCGAACTCGTGGCCAGGTTGGCCCGCGCACGGTGTAACCGCCTCCGATACGCGGAGACCGAGCATCCGAGAACCGCCGCACCTTCGGCGGCAGGGAGTTGTTCCCACGCGGCCAATCGGAGGATCTCCCGCTCGCGGGGCGAGAGGGAATCGAACGCATGCGCGACCGCGCGCACCTGATCCATCGCGTCATCGGAGCTTGGTGCGACGCCTGCACCCGAGTTGCCCTCGAGCAACGCTGATTGGAGCCGAAGCGCCTTGGCTTGGCGCCGGCGGAGATTCGCAATCTCGTACAGCGCGACCCGGAACAGCCATGGGACGGCGGCGTCGGGCACCTCGTTGATGCGTCGCCATGTCACGAGGAAGGTGTCGGCCACGATGTCGTCGGCCAGATCTGCTCCCACGCGCCGGTACGCGAAGTCACGCACCCGCGAATGGTGCTCCCGGTACAACATCGTGAAGCGTCGGACCGGATCCATGTTCCCGTTACGTATCATCCCGACGGCGGCACCTCATGGGTCGATCGTGCACCGGGCATCACTCTAATTACGTCGGTGTGCGGGCAGTCATCACACATTCGCTTGAAACAACTGGTGGCCTCCATGGATAGAGTGGCTGATCATCGCGTCAGCCAGAACACCTGGAGTATTGCGGTCAGGAGGTTTGGCCCTTCTGGCTGCGATGCTGATTGCGGCGATGGTCACCATCTCCTGGGCCCCGAACCGGTCGCTCTCGAGTGTGTCGGGGCGGTTGCCGCATATTGCAAGTCTGGCGTCCCCCAACTCGGTGGTGCCGTTCGGCAGTGCATCCCTCGGCGTGAATGCGCTGGACAACCTCGCGGCGCCCATCGTCGGCCTGGCCGCCACCCCCGACGGCCAGGGCTACTGGCTCGTCGCCTCCGACGGCGGGATCTTCACCTTCGGCGATGCCGGGTTCTACGGCTCGACCGGTGCTCTCAC
>Ga0307373_10011698_pt1 | contig 12652 bp, 12 predicted proteins | sample OX2MG_FD_202534 | JGI IMG/M metagenome (GOLD analysis project Ga0307373, IMG submission 202534) | Soil microbial communities from Risofladan, Vaasa, Finland - OX-2 | ecosystem: Environmental > Terrestrial > Soil > Coastal area > Acid sulfate soil | place: Finland: Risofladan, Vaasa | collected...
CAGAAGCGGGCCCTTCGGAATTATCGATCCCGTCTGACGGAGCGCGGGATGGCGCGATTCGAGGTGCTTGGATTGGACGCCGATCGGGACCTAATCCGCTCCCTTGCAAACCGCCTTGCCGAAGACGGTCCAGATGCACAGCGCATTCGTGCGACCGTCGGTCGGACGATTGCGGGCGAGCCGCCAAAGAAGGGGGGAATACTCGAGGCGCTCCGCCGTTCGCCGCTTGTAGGCGCGGATCTCGAATTCAAGCGCTCCCAGGGGATCGGTCGCAAGGTTGACCTGTGACCCGCTATCTACTCGACACGAATATCATCAGTAATGCGACCAAGCCGGCCCCATCCGAATTGTTGATTGGGTGGATGGCCAGCCAGCCGGACCATGATCTGTACATCTCGTCGCTTACCATCGCTGAAATCTGGCGCGGAATCCTGGAGAAACCGAGGGGAAGGAAGCGCGACCAACTGGAAGCGTGGTTCGCCGGACCGGAGGGTCCGCAGTCGCTATTCAGCGGCCGCGTATTGCCGTTCGATGAGTGGGCGGCTCTGGCTTGGGCTCGACTTATGTCGGAGGGGCGGACGGCCGGTAAACCCAGAAGCAACTTCGATATGATCGTCGCCGCAGTAGCCGAGGTGAACGATTGCGTGCTGGTCACCGACAACGAAAAGCACTTCCCCGGCATTGTGGTCCTCAATCCGCTGCGTGCAGCCAAGTGAGATCATGCGCTGAGGGGCCCGATGCGATGCTCTGTTTTCCGTTAGACTGAACCTCAGGAAATGAATACTCATGTGACAAAAGGGCCTGGTTTTCGCACAGTTCGAGGCCACCCTGAATCACACAGGCTCGCAAAGCGCACTTTGAGCGCTTCAATTGATGACACTACACTCAATTTTTCTCCGATGGCTAGTCCCGAATCCGGTTTCAGTAACGCGGTTTGGGGCCCTGGTGATGCACAGGATCGGAAACTGGCTGGTTATCACCCACCATTAAGGTGGCGCAAAAACCGGATACGGCCAAAAGCGCACAGTCAGAGTGATGGCCATAAAGGTCTGCTACTCGGCCAACGTCGCCATTGGCCGAGTAGCAGACCTTTATGGCCATCACCCTGACTGACTGTTCCTGGATGGAGGTAAGCTGCACCCAGATCAGCCGACCAGCCTCCTTCGGAGCGGGCGCTCAATGTTCAGGTTGTGCGCTGCCCCGTTCTTCGGGTACCCGCTCGAACGCGAGCTTGGGCGGCGGCGGGTTGTTTCGCTCTCTGGGGTATGAATTCTATTTTGAGCGTACAGCCTACTGCGTCCGCATATTTCTTGAGTGATGCCACAGACGGGGCATGCTTTCCAGCGCCCTCCAGTCGCGAAACGGCGCTCTTGGTGGTGCCCATACGATCAGCGACGGCTTCTTGCGTAAGACCCGCGCGCGTCCGCGCGGATAGCATTTCGTGGGCAAGCGCATACTCGGCTTTCAGGGCATCATAAGCTTTGCGGAAGCCGGGGCGTTTCGATGCCTTTTCAAGAAAAGCGCTTTGGCTGTGCGGTACGGGGTCGTATTTAAGTTGAGGCATTTCGTATCTCCTTTATTCGGTTACGCGCAATCTTGAGCTCTGGCTCTGCTGTCTGCTGCGACTTCTTGATGAAAGCGTGCAGTACCACCACGCGTTGCCCCGCAAGAAAGCAATAGAGCGCTCTTCCTATGCCCGATTTACCGCGTGGGCGTAACTCAAACAACCCACGACCCAAGGCGCGTGAATGGGGTAAGCGCAAGTTCGGGCCGTGCTCGATAAGGAGTGCGACCATTCTTGCGTAGTCGGCGACCACATCCACAGGCCAAGCCTCGATCGCGGCCTGCACCCGGGCATGAAAATATTCAATGGAATAGGCCATGTCTGAAGCACATGTTAGCAATTATGCTAACATTCGTCAATGCTCTGATTTTAAACATCCCGGGTTGTCCAAAGCCGATAGCACCCGCTCATCTATTATGGAAGCGGACACTCGAAGTGGCGGCGCTTATCACCCCATCGGCAAGTTGCGAATGGCCCGTTAGGCCGAGTTGCAGCCGGACGCGGATGGCCCAGATATCCTTGAGCCTCAGGGGCGCCTTTTGACCGATGAGCTTGCCCTTTTCCAGGGTTCAGGATGTGGGGTAAGGAAGTTGAGCTGTTCCATGACAGACTCCTGTTGCGTGGGGGTGGAGCCCGATTCTGTGCCGTGACGGGCAAACGCACTTGTTCATAAGGAATGCGCCCCGCGCAGGCAAACAGGCACCACACTTGAGTAAATCATAGTTAATCATTAAGATTAATTATGATTGAATTAATCTGTGAGGTGTCCTGATGACTACCAAGGTTCTGACGACCCATGTGCCGTTGTCACTCGCTGAAAAAGTGGATCAAGTGGCGGCTCGCTTGGAACGATCGCGCGGGTGGATCGTGAAGCAGGCCCTGACCGCCTGGATTGACCAAGAGGAAGAACGCAGACGGCTGACGCTTGAAGCCCTCGCGGATGTCGACGCTGGTCACGTTATCGACCACCAAGCGGTGCAAGCCTGGGCAGAGAGTCTTAGCACCCCCAAACCGTTGCCGGTGCCGCGCGGATGAAGCTGAAATGGACGAGCAAAGCGCTGTCCGATCTCGTGCGGCTCCATGAGTTTCTGGTGGTAGTGAACCAACAGGCTGCGGCGCAGACGGTGCAATCACTCTCTGCTGCGCCCAGCAAACTGCTTGAACAGCCCCGCATCGGCGAACAACTTGAAGAGTTCGGACCGCGCGAGGTTCGTCGTATCCTCGTCGGACATTATGAGCTGCGTTACGAAATTCAGGACTCAACTATCTACGTGCTACGCCTCTGGCATACACGCGAAGATCGCTAGCACACAAAACACAAATACCCACTGAGCGGCTAGTCCCACTCCGACCGAGGCTGTGTGAAAACGCTTGAAAATTTCGAATGACTGGGACACAACAACAGAACCGAATACGATATATGGATAATGTTGTTTCATTCCGCGGCTTCAAGTTCCAAGTGCAACTGTGAGTGATGTCTTGGTGTGAAAGAATACCGCATGCGGTGTTTTGAATCCTAATCGCTGTCTGGGTCGGTGATTGAGCCGCTGCATAGCATGATCCAGTGGTGGAATGGGGGCTCGCGCACCGTACGCTCGGGCCCCTGCGCGCCCTCGGCGTGGATGAGATCCAGTACGGCCGGGGACATCAGTACCTGACGCTCGTCTACCAGATCGAGGCCGGCTGCGTACGCCTGCTGTGGGTCGGTCAGGAACGCACCCTCCAGAGCTTCGAGAAGTTCTTCACCCTGATCGGCACCGCGCTCGCTGCAAAGGTCGAGTTCGTCTGCTCGGACATGTGGAAACCTTACCTGAAGCTCATCGCCGAGCATTGCCCCCAGGCCCTCAATATCCTCGACTGCTTCCACATCGTCGCCAAGATGAACCTGGCGCTCGATGACGTGCGCGCTGCCGAAGCCCGGCGCATGACCCACGATGGCTACGACCCGGTGCTGAAGAAATCCCGCTGGTGCCTGCTCAAACGCCCGGAGAACCTCACCGACACCCAACGCCTCAGGCTACGCGACCTCTTGCGCTATAATCTCCAGAGCGTCCGTGCCTACCTGCTCAAGGAACAGTTCCAGCAACTCTGGGACTACGACTCCCCCACCTGGGCCGGCAAGTTCCTCGACCAATGGTGCGCCGAGGTTATGCGCTCCCGTATCCCGCCGATGAAGAAGTTCGCCCGCACCCTGCGGGCTCACCGCGAACTCGTGCTCAACTATTTCCATGCCCGGAAACAGTTCTCCAGCGGCATCGTCGAGGGCCTCAACAACAAAGCCAAAGTCACCATGAGAAAATCCTATGGATTCCGCACCTTTCGCATCACGGAAATCGCGTTGTATCATGTACTTGGCAAACTACCCGAGCCAATACTCACCCACAGTTTCTACTGACGAACCCTATTAAAAGGTCGCGCACATGTGGCTGGCGTTGAATGAACTGCATCCCACCACCCGGCGCTTGCTGATATCGCGGGCAGTGCGCAGCGTGGCTCAGGGCGCGCTGGTGGCGGACTTGTCCCTCTATCTGCATGCCCTGCACTGGAGTGGGTTGGGGATTGGCCTTACATTGACCGCCGGAGGTTTGATTGCCGCAGTCTTGAGTCTACTCATTGGCATTGCCAGCGACAGCTTCAAACGCAAGCCGTTCCTGCTTTACAACGAAGGTCTGACGGTAGTGTGCGGCCTGGCGCCATTAGTAAGCGCCACCCCGGTGGTGCTGCTGCTCGCCATCATCATCGGCGGCTTTGGCCGCGGCAGCAACGGCTCCGCGGGTCCGTTTGCACCCGCGGAGCAGGCTTGGCTTGCGGAAGCCGCGCCGCCCGTGAATCGCGGTTGGATATACAGTTTGAATACCGCCGCGGGCTTTTTCGGAATGACCTTGGGTGCGCTGCTGGCTATATTGCCGGCCTTTTGGGTGCATCCCCTGGGTCTGCGGTTGGCATACAGCCCAATATTCATGATCGTAGTGCTGGGAGGTTGCGTGAATCTGTGGTTACTGAGTGGCGCACGTGAGCTGCGCGCCGAGCCGGGCTCGCGTCAGAGTGCGGACGCGCTGAAGAAAACCCCCGCCCATCGTTTCGAGAATCACATCCTGTGGCGACTGTTTCAGCTTAATACTATCAACGGCCTTTCCATAGGCCTGACGGGAACCTTGATTGCATACTGGTTTGCTCTTAAATTCCATGTCGGCCCTGGCGCTATCGCGCCGATGATGGCGATTACTTTCGCGCTTACCGGCATGACCTCTATTTTTGCCGGCCGGCTCACGCAGCGGCATGGCCTGGTAAGCTCGGTCTTATGGTCACGCGGTATCGGTGTGCTGTTGCTGATGCTTCTGCCGCTCATGCCCTGGTTCTGGTTGGCGGCGATCATTTATATGTTGCGGCTCGCATCCAGCGGGGCATCCCTGGGTGCTCGCCAGGCGCAAGTGGTATCGCTGGTGCGTGACGAACGCCGAGGCCTGGCAACCAGCGTGAATGCGGCGGCGTTCCAAGTGCCGCAATCCATCGGGCCGGGTATCGCAGGACCCATGATTGCCGCCGGCATGTTTGTTACGCCTTTTTACCTGGCTGCGGGGTTGCAGGTGCTGTACGTCATCGGTTATGGGCGCGTATTCCGCCGCTATGAGCGGGTTGAAATGGCGCCGCCGGAAAGCAAACCACCCCCTTGAGCGGGGAGTGCTCCGGATAGGCGTCCGATTAAAAAATCAAACCCGTTGGACAGTGTCCAGGATTATCGGTGGCAGATAGTCGGAAAAATGAAGGAAGGATTGGCCAGGGGATGCATGACAATTCGAAAAAACCGGGTATGAATCCTGAGGACACCCATCGCGGACACGCGGACAGGACACCATTTATTCGGCGGCAAGAAGTGATGCCCATAGCTTTAGTCACTTCAGCGCAAGAGAGGAACCTCTTGCGGGACTTTTGCGGGATACAAGTCCTGCACGGTTGTGCAAAGTACTGCGAAATGCAACGGGCGCCCCGCAGTTACACGGTAATGAAAACAATCACTTAGCTCAAAACTACCGTTCTCATAATGCTGAGGTCGGTGGTTCGAGTCCGCCCGTAGCCACCAACATTATCAACAGGATCATTCTAAGGTTAGCGTCAATATCAGTGTGCGCAGGTGGATGCATCGAACCGGATGGATTTAGCATCATGGTCGTAGATCAACCGGTATCCCTGGATGAGGTTGAGTCCCAGGATCATCGCGGGTTTATCCCCAAAACCCAATGATTTGAAAACCGGCAGGTCCGACGCGTGCTTCGGCATCCCGCACTTCAATACCGGCAAAGGTGACGGTTCCGATCGAACCTTCCCTCGAGGGCATGGCCTTGGAATTTGCCCCGAAAATCGGCTCAGCGTCGTGAAACTTTGGGGAAGACGGATCGATACTCGCCGCTCGCAGGAATGCCGAATTTATGCGCGTATCCGAAGAGCCGGTATCCAGCACCGCGATTCCAGATGCATTACCGACTTGAACGGGCAGCGTGAGTTGCGTGCCATTTGACCCGATTTTATTTGATTTCTCGTGAACGGATGCTGTCGATTGCGGTTTCAACCGGTCGATGCAACACACTAGAATCTGCGTACGCAGAAGGAGTGTTGCTGATGAAACAGAGAACCCGGATTTATTATACTGAAAGTCAAAAAGCGTTGATGTGGAACCGCTGGCAGAAAGGCGATTCTCTCCAGCAGATTGCCCAGTTGTTCGATCGAAACCATTCATCCGTGCAACGGATTCTAGCCGAGACGGGAGGCATACGCCCGGCGCAACGATGCCGCTCCAGGCTGGCGCTGACGCTTCCCGAGCGAGAGGAAATATCGCGTGCAGTGGTAGCTGGCCGGTCGGCTCGCTGGATTGCAACATCCCTCGGGCGTGCGCCATCCACCATCAGCCGTGAAATCGACCGCAATGGCGGCCAGGAGGAATATCGTGCGAGTCAAGCCGAACAGGCTGCCTGGGAGCGGGCAGCATCGCCCCAAACTCTGTAAACTAAGGGAGAATCGGGTGTTGGCGCACCTGGTGGCCGACAAACTCCGATTGCAGTGGTCACCCGGACAGATTGCCGGATGGCTGAAGCAGGCTTACCCAAGCGACGAAAATTACCAGGTGTCCCACGAGACTATTTATCGCAGCCTCTATATACAGGCTCGAGGCGCATTGAAGAAGGAGCTGCTGGAGCACTTGCGGCGTACGCGAGTCATGCGCCGTTCGCGCCATCACACACAGAAGACCGACGATCACGGCAGAATCACCGACGCCGTGTCGATCAGTGAGCGTCCATCCACGGTTGAAGACCGCGCAGTACCGGGTCACTGGGAAGGGGATCTGTTATGCGGCAGTGGTAGCAGTCAGATTGCGACCCTCGTTGAACGCCAGACGCGCTATGTGATGCTGGTTAAAATTCCCAGTAAAGATACCGAGACCGTCATCAACGCGCTGATCAAGAATGCCCGGAAGTTACCGCAGGAACTCTACAAATCGCTGACCTGGGATCGGGACAAGGAACTGGCCGACCACAAGCGATTCACGTTGGCAACCGATATCAAAGTCTATTTCTGCGATCCCCAGAACCCTTGGCAACGCGGATCAAATGAGAACACCAATGGTTTATTGAGGCAGTACTTCCCCAAAGGAACAAACTTATCGGTACACTCGCAGGTGAAACTCAATGCTGTTGCTCGTAGACTAAATGAACGACCAAGAAAGACCCTGGATTTCGAAACACCGGCAGAACGATTTAACGCATGTGTTGCATCGACCGGTTGAAACCGCAGCCGAGGCTGTGTGAAAACGCTTGAAAATTTCGAATGACTGGGACACAGCAACAGGACCAAGCACAATATACGGTTAATTGTGTTTTAATCTCCCACTTGAATAGTTAAATGCACAAATATAATTATGGCATTTACCACCGACTTTTATTTTAGGGCACCTCTAAAAATCGAGGTTTTGTGGTGTTGGTCATATTTATGGCTCTGATTTATCAACGAGTTACGGAATGACGGGATATGGAATTCTTAATTTTTAGAGGTGCCCTTTATTACGTTTTCACACAGTCTGGGCCGTTAGCAGACGCTCGCGAATGGCCGTCTTCGACCTAGGCGGTCCTCACGGTGCGCGCCAAATCCTAGCTGACACGCTAGCTCTATAGCAATAGCTCAAAACGCCTTCTGCACCTGAACGAATGTTTCCCGGCCGTCGCCTGGGAAATACCGGTAATTACCGAAACTGTAGTCGGCGCGCTCCGCGTACGCCTTGTTGGTAAGGTTGGTGAGCCGCAGCGCCAGCGACCAGCCGCGCGCTAGGGAATGCTGGGCGTAGAAGTTCAGCAAATCCTGGCCGCCGTAACGATGTTGGTTCGATTCATCGAGCCAGTAACCGCCCACGTGCGTCCAGGACAGTTCCAGCTGCGTCGCTTCGGCCGGCTGCCAGCGCAACCGCAGACTGCCGAGACTGCGGGGCGCGTACTTCACGTCGTTGCCGTCGGTGATGTAATTGCCCTGTCCCAGGTTCTGGCTGAACGCATAACTATGCACCGCGTAGGTGCCGTCCATGATCACCGACAGCGACGAGGTAAGCGCATAGTTGAAAGCGAACTCAAGACCGCGTGAGCGGATGCGGCCATCGCTGACAATGAGGCCGTTGGCGTTGCGGAAGATGAAATTATCCTTGAGCATGTAATAGGCATCCATGTCCCAGCCAAAGCGGCTCGCCTGCCCACGCCAGCCCAGCTCGAAGGAATTGACGGTTTCCGGATTCAGGTCCGCCACCGTCTGCTGGCTCTGCAATTCATACAGTTCCGTGGTCTGCGGCGCCCGCGCGCCACGACTGACGTCGAAGTATAAAGTCTGGTTTTCGGTGGCGAGATAGCTCACTCCGAATTTGGGCATGACGTTCACAAACTGGTCGGCACGGTCCGCAGGACGGTTGAACAGGCAGCCGCCATCGGGACAAGGCATGCCATCGGCTTGGGTGTTGCCCACCGGCAGAAAATTCACATAGGTGTAGCGCACACCTTCCACGCGCACGCCACCGGAAAACAGCCATTGCGGATTCCAATAGTGGGTCACATCCGCATACACGGCCAGGGTACGGCTGTCGGCGGCATAATCGTAATGAAATCCCTGGGGCCGGATCGCGGCCTGGGAGGGTGGAATGCCGGTGGCAGGCCCGGACTGGAATTCCGCCACCGTGCCGTGGGCATATTCCGCATCGCTGCCGTAGATCACACTGGTACGCTCGTCGAGCACGGTGCGCAGTTTGAGCTGCACGCCGCCGCTGTTGGCAGCGGCTGTTTCGATGGGTTCGCCCGGCAGATAGTGTTCCGTGAAACTTGTCCAGTTGTGGCGCGCGTACGGTGTGATCTCGAGTTCGCGGTCGCCGCTGAGATTCAGCTGCCACTTCTGCAGCAGGCGCAGGCTTTGTGCATCCCGGAACGCGCCGGGGGTGGGATTGGAATAGCGCAGCGCCGGATTCTCGTAGGCATCCAGTCCATAGATATAGCCGGCGGTTTTCTGGTTGAGGTTCGTAGTTTCCAGCAATGTCTCCCGGGTCACACTGCTGCCATCATGATCGAATTGAACGGTGAGTTTCTGCTGGTCGTAGCCGGAATCCGCGCGGAAACCGCCGTCATGGGCGGCATTGGCGCTCACGCGGAATCCGTCGACGCCGTCCCAGCGGCCGACGCTGGCTTCCGCACGGGTGTAATCATTTGAGCCACGCTCGAGATTCGCGCTATTCTGCGGCAGATACTTCGGACCGCGGCTCAGCACGTTGACAATGCCGTTCAGGGCATTGGACCCGTACAGCACCGAGCCGGGGCCGCGGGCCACTTCTAGCGCGCCCGCCTGCTCGGTGTTGATCTCGAACAATGCATTCACGTCACAGAAACCCGCCGGCTGGATCGGCACGCCGTCTTCCAGCAGCAGAAATGCGCCGCAGGCCCCGGCGCCGGTAAACAGCGGCGAGCGCAGCGCCATGAGACTTTCCTGACCGCTGCCCTGGGTCACCCAGGCGCCGGGCACCAGATAAAACAATTGCGCCGGGTGGGTTTCGCCTAGAAGCGCCAGTGAGTTCCCGTCCACACGCGTGGTGTTATCCGGCAGGATCCGTACCGGCACCGGCACTCCTGTGTCGGTGACCACCACGCTGCCGAGTTGCACGCTGTTGTCATCCGCCTGCGCTGTACTGATTGCGCCGGCAAGAAATGCAATCAACGCGGCTGCTTGCGTTTTCATTACGGCAGTGCAAACGCGATGACGTAATCCCCACGCTTGCCGAAACCGTCGCCATGACCACCGGCGGCGATCACCAGGTACTGACGGCCGTTGACCGCGTAGGTCATGGGCGTGGCCTGACCACCGGCTGGCAGTCGGTATTGCCAAAGAACCTTGCCGGTGTTGATGTCGAAAGCGCGGATGTCACGGTCAGCGGTGGCGGCAATGAAGATCAGTCCGCCAGCCGTAACAATCGGTCCACCAATATTGGGCACGCCCAGATTCCAGTGATTGAGCACCGCATTGCCCAATGGCACCTGCCATTTGATCGTGCCATTCACCATGTCCACCGCCGCCAGTTGCCCCCAGGGCGGTTTAACACAAGGGATATGCAAGGACGACAAAAATACCTGGCGTCGCATGCCGTAGGGTGTCCCGGTCATACGCCCGAATTCCCATCCGTCATACTCGCCTGAATCGGCCTCCGCTTTGTACTGTTCGCGTGGGATCAATGCCACTACGAAAGGCAAGTTCATAGTGTTGACCACGGCGAGCTGGCGCACCGGATCGAAGGCGATACTGCCCCACTCGGCGCCGCCGGCATTTCCCGGCTGCTGGATGGTGACCTGGAGCCCCGGCGGCGTGAAGATACCCTCGGAGCGATATTCCCGGATAAGTTTACGGCACTGGCCTTCATCCCAGAACGTGAGTCCCCAGGCGTCATCGGGTGTAACCTGTCCCTGACGCACTAGCGGTGGCGGCGCCATGGGGAAGGGCTGGGTCTTGGACAGCACTTCACCCGGCGCACCATCCTGTGGTACTGGCTTCTCGACAATGGGGAAAATTGGTTCGCCGGTGACGCGGTTGAAGGTAAACAGCATGCCGGTCTTGGTGGCTTCAATGACGGCCGGCACGTGCTGACCATTATGAATCAAGTCCACCAAAGCCGGCTGCGCCACTGTGTCGTAATCCCACAGATCATGATGTACAAGCTGGTAACCCCAGACTAGCTTGCCGGTGTCGGCATTCAGTGCGATGACCGAATCCGCCCAGCGGTTATCGCCCATCCGCTCACCACCGAAGTAATCCGGGCTCGGCGATGTGGTGGGCACGAATACCAGATGGCGCGCGGGATCCACCGACAGCGGTGGCCAGGCATTGGCAGCACCGGTGATTCGTGCACTCTCGGGCGTCCATTCCTCGTACACCGGATTAGATGGGTCCCGCGGAATTGGATCCCAGCTCCACACAAGTTTGCCGCTGCGCGCATCAAAAGCACGCACAGTGCCGCGCTCCACGTTTACGCCGTGGTTGTCACCGATGGACGAACCCACGATCACCTTGTCGTCCACTATCACAGGTGGCGAAGTGACGCGGTAATTCTGATCGCGAGCATATTCAGGGACTTGATAATTGATGTCATGAGTAAGATCCAGCACGCCGTGCTCACCGAAGCCTTCACAAGGTTTTCCGGTAGCGGCATCCAGGGCCAACAAGCGGGCATCCAATGTGGGTGCGAAAATGCGTGCGTGACAAGCTGCTTTGACGGGCGATTGTTCATCCACCCACAGGGTCACGCCACGGGACGCGGCATCGGAATACCAGAGTTTCTTCACGTGGGTGTCATAGCGCCAGCGCAACGCACCGCTGGCGGCGTTAACCGCTACCACGTTGGTCTCGCTGGTGGTGAGGTAGAGTGTGCCGTTGTACAGAATCGGCGTGGCTTCGAAAGTCATATGTGACTTCCATTCGCCATCCGGAAACCCGGCGCCGGTGTCGCCGGTGTGAATAATCCATACCACCTTGAGCCGCTTGACGTTTTCAGGCGTGATCTGAGTGAGGCTGGAATACCGGGTGCCCCCGGCATCGCCGCCGTAATAGCCCCAGCCGCCATCGGTAGTCGCAGAGGCTATTGGCGCGTGCTGGCCGCCACAGCCGACGAGCGTAAGACAGGTCAGCAATGTTGCCAAACTATATCGGGAAATCGCGCACATGATGCACCTCCTGTTCGGTGGCATGAAAATTAGGCCATGGAATAGGGACCGCGATTCCTGGTCCAACGTGAACACAATTACACGGTGCTTTGACGCCCAGATCTAGGTATATTGAGCTTGAACAAAAAGTCGCGTCAATCTCCAATGTCCGCTTCTGGCCCAGACTGTGTGAAAACGTAAGAAAATAAAAGTCGGTGGTAAATGCCATAATTATATTTGTGCATTTAACTATTCAAGTGGGAGATTGAAACACAATTAACCGTATATTGTGCTTGGTTCTGTTGCTGTGTCCCAGTCATTCTAAATTTCCAAGCGTTTTCACACAGCCTCGGCCGGTAGCAGACCGTCACGGTGTGCCAAAATTGTGCCACAACAGGATGCGCTGAGATGCGTTTACTGACTATTGAAATGCGGTATTGAAAAGGGCAGGCGCCGTAAGTGACTGAATTTGTTAGATACTCAAATTTCTAGTTCAAGCTCATAATGCTGAGGTCGGTGGTTCGAGTCCACCCGTAGCCACCAATTACGACGAAATACCCACGCATCCCATAAGGTGCAGTGATTAGCGCTATTTGTGCAACGCTTATGAAGCGATATTGCTGCACAGGCGACAGCAAATCATTGCACCGTGAGCGTTAACCCATTGAACATCACGGGATGGATTCTCGGGAATCACGGCACCCTATAACTTACGCTGCCGGCGCAGGTGTATAATCATATACATGTTATGGTTCGGCTTAGAGGTTGAAATGATGACCGAAATCATGTTTCTCGTGGACGAGGTGCCGGAGGGCGGTTATCAGGCGCGCGCGCTGGGTGAATCTATTTTTACCGAGGCAGATAATCTGGAAAGTCTCCATGTTCG
>Ga0307373_10011700_pt1 | contig 12651 bp, 13 predicted proteins | sample OX2MG_FD_202534 | JGI IMG/M metagenome (GOLD analysis project Ga0307373, IMG submission 202534) | Soil microbial communities from Risofladan, Vaasa, Finland - OX-2 | ecosystem: Environmental > Terrestrial > Soil > Coastal area > Acid sulfate soil | place: Finland: Risofladan, Vaasa | collected...
CCGGTACCTTGCTGGGGCCCTCAGACGGCCGTGGCCGTGACCTCCACCGGCAACGCCTGTCGCACACTCGCGGTGACCGTGCAGTAGTCCTCGAAGAGACCGCGGCAGCGCTCGAAGCGCTCCCGGTGCTCCGGCGGCATCGTCACCTCGATCGCGACCCGCACCGATCCGATGCGCAGGCGCCCGCGCTCGTCGCGAACCTTCTCGGCCGTCGCCCGCGTGCGCATGCCCTCGACGGGCACGCGCGCCTTCTTCAAGCAGAACAACAGGCTTGAGCTCAGGCAGTTGGCGATGGCCGTGGTCAGCAGCGCCGCCGGATTGGGGCCGGCGTCTCCACCCAGCGGCGGGCCTTCGTCCGTGATCAGGTCGGGAATCTCCGTCCCCTCCACGTGGGCGTTGAACTCGTAGCCCTGACGGTGGTCGAGCACCACCATCAACGACCCCACGGCCTCGCCGGTTGCCATCAACTGTGCGCCGGTACGCGCTGCGTGCGCACCACCAGCACCGGCACGCTCGACTTGCGCAGCACGCCTTCCGTGACGCTGCCCAGCATCGCGCGCGCCAGGCCGCCGCGGCCGTGGCTCCCCATCAGGATCAAGTCCGCGTGGTGCTCGCGCGCCGCGTCGAGGATCGACGCGACGGGATCGCCGTCGAGGACGTCGGTCTCCGCGGCGACGCCCGCGTCCGCGGCGCGCTTGGCCGCGTCCTGCATGACCTTCTCGGCCGCCTCGTGCGCCGCGTCGAGCGATGGGCGGGGATCGATGAACGCGCCCGCGGCATCGACGGTGATGCCGGCCACGTCGATCGCCGAGCAGAAGACCAGCCGGCCCTTGACCGCGGATGCGAGCTGGACGGCCATCTCCATGGCCGACTCCGACGGCTCGCCGGCGTCGATCGGGACGAGGATGGCGTTGAACATCGTTGACTGCTCCCTGCGGCCGCAGGCTGCTCGGCCGCGATGCCACCATGATACCCGCGTCTGCACCCGTCGGTGGGAAGAATCCGAGAAGCCGGCGGAGCTAGCGCCGGGGTCGCACCGGCGCCACGATCCGGAAGCACGCCGGGCGCTCCACCCAACTCTTGCCGCAACTTTACGGTAACCGGGTGTCGCGTTTGCGAAAAGTTGGGTACGATGTCGATGCACGATAAGCCTCGTGCTTCGCGGACCCCTGAACCAGTCTTGGGGGAGGCTGTTTCCGGGGTCCCGCTCTATGTCGTGGAGGAACGCCATGCGAGCCATCATCACGGAAGGCGGATTGCCGTCGGTGGGCGAGCGGTCCGAGCCGCAGGCGCAGCCGGGCCAAGTCAGGATCGCCGTCAAAGCCGTCTCGCTCAACCGCGGCAACCTGCGTCAGGTCGCCGGCAATCTGGTCGACGTCGTCGGCTGGGACGTGGCGGGCGTCGACGAGCGCGGCCGTCGCGTGGCGGCGCTCGTCGATGAAGGCGGCTTCGCCGAGGTGGTCTACGCGCATCCCGATCGCGTCGCCGAGATCCCCGATGGGGTCTCGTTCGCGCAGGCGTCGGCGCTCCCCGTTGCGGCGCTCACCGCGCTGCGCTGCATCCGCGATCACGCGCAGGTTCTCTCCGGGCAGCGCCTGCTGATCACGGGAGGCGCCGGAGGAGTAGGCGCCTTCGCCGTGCAGATGGGCGCCGAGATCGGCGCGCGCGTCACCGCGGTGGTGGGGGACGATCGCAAGGCCGCGTTTGTCCAGGACCTGGGCGCGCACGAGGCCGTGGTCGTGGCGCGCGGCGCCTCGCTCTCGGATGTGTTCGAGCAGCGACGCTTCGAGGCGATCCTCGAGAGCGCGGGGGGAGCCTGGCTCGCTCAGAGCATCCGCTTGCTCGCGCCAAGCGGCGTGGTGGCCCTCTTCGGCAACTCCTCAGGCGACGAGACCACGTTCAACCCGCGCGATCTCTTCGGCAACTCCGGCCGCGTCCATGGCTTCTTCCTTTTTCGCACGCCGGCGCCGCGCACCGTGGGTCGCGACCTGGAGGCGCTGCTCGGACGAGTGGCCGCCGGAAAGCTGCGCGTTCCCATCGATCGCGACTACCCGTTCGACGAGGCGCCGCTGGCGTTCGAGCAGTTGCGCGCTCGCGACGTCCACGGCAAGATCGTCCTGACGCTCTGATCGGTCCTGGACGGACGCGGCTGCGCGGTCTCAGCCGCCGTGCGAGACCAGACGGGCCAAGCCGAATGCCGCCGCCGCGGCGACGCCACCGATGAGCACCGTCTGCAGCGCGCTGCGCAATGGGCGCGCGCCGGTGAAACGCCCCTTCACGAAGCCGAACACGAAGAGCGCCGCGAGCGTGACGACGACGGAGGCGCGCAGCGCGGCGTGCACGCCGGGAATGAAGACATACGAGATCAGGGGAATGATGCCGCCGGCGACATAGGCCGACGCGATGGTGAACGCGCTGCTCAGCGCGCGCCGCGGCTGCGGGCGTTCCAGACCCAGCTCGAAGCGCATCATGAAGTCGACCCAGGTCTCGGGGTTGCGCTGGAGCGCGCGCACCAGCGGAGCCGACTCGTGCTCCGTCAGGCCGTAGCTCTGAAAGATCTCGCGCACCTCGGCCTGCTCGACCTCGGGCTTCTCGATCACCTCGCTCGCCTCGCGCCGCCGTTCGCTCTGGTAGTGCTCGGCATCGCTGCGCGCGGCAAGGTAGCCCCCCAAGCCCATGGCGATCGACCCCGCGGCAACCTCGGCCAGACCTGCCGTCAGGATGATCGCCGTCGAGGCGACCGCCCCCGAGAGCCCGGCCGCCAGGGCGAAGGGGACGGTCAGACCATCCGACATGCCGATCACGATGTCGCGGATGGTCTCGCCGGCGGTGAAGTGGCGTTCGACGTGTTCGGTTTGCGGCATCGTATCTTGCCGGGAGGGTTAGGCGGGCGAGGCATCGGCACCCGCCGCCGGCTCCCGCGCGCGGAAGCACGCCGCGACGTGGTCGTCGACCATGCCGACGGCCTGCATGAACGCGTAGCAAATGGTGGGCCCCACGAAGCGGAACCCCAGCCGCAGCAAGGCTTTGCTCATCGCCTCCGATTCGGGGGTGAGCGCCGGCACCTCCGCGCGCATCGCCGGGCGGCGCCGGCGCCCTTGCGGAGCGAAGCGCCAGACGAACGCGTCGAAGCTCCCCTCGGCCTCGCGCACGGCGAGGAACGCGCGCGCATTGCCCACCGCCGCCTCGATCTTCGCGCGGTTGCGCACGATGCCCGGACGGGTCATGAGGGTCTCGATGCGGCGCGGCGTGTAGCGCGCCACCTTCTCGGGATCGAAGCCGTCGAAGCGCGCGCGGTAGGCCTCGCGCATCTTCAGGATCGTCGACCAGCTCAGGCCCGCCTGGGCGCCTTCGAGGACCAGAAACTCAAAGAGGCCGCGGTCGTCGTGCAGCGGCACGCCCCACTCGCGGTCGTGATAGTCGATCATCAGCGGGTCCTCGCCCGCCCACGCGCAGCGCGTCTTCGTCGTCTTGGACATGCGAGCGGTTCCTTTCGCGAGGCGTGAGCAGGTTCCCGGACGAAGTGCCGGAGCGTGGAAGACGCCCCCGTCGTCCTGCTCTTCCAGCGCGACCTCCGCGTCGGCGACAACCCCGCGTTGACGGCGGCCGTAGAGAGCGGCGCACCCGTGATCCCGCTCTTCGTGCTCGACGACGAAGCTGGCGCGTGGGCTCCCGGGGCGGCGAGCCGCTGGTGGCTCCATCACAGCCTCGCCGCCCTCCGCGTGCAGCTCGACGCGCTCGGCGTGCCCCTGATCCTGCGGCGCGGCGAGCTCGCCGCCACCCTGCTCGACGTGACGCGGGCCGTGGCGGCCAAAGCGGTCTTCTGGAACCGGCGCCACGAGCCGGCCGCCGCGGCGCGCGAGCGCACCTGCGAGGCGGAGCTCCTGCGGCGCGGCGTCCGCGTGGAGGGCTTCAACGCCACGCTGCTCTTCGAGCCGGCGCGCGTGCGCACGCGCGAGGGGCATCCCTTCACGGTCTTCACGCCGTTCTGGCGCACGTGCCTGGCTTTGGCCACGGACGAAGCGCCGTTGCCCGCGCCGCGCGCCATCCGCGCGTGGGACGGCGCGCTCGCCTCGTTGCCGCTGGGGGCGTTGGAGCTGGAGCCCGCGCACGATTGGGCCGGAGAGATCGCCGCCGCGTGGACCCCGGGCGAGCGCGGCGCCCACGCCCAACTGGAGCGCTTTCTGGACGAGCGCCTTCCGGGGTACGCCGCAGGCCGCGACCGCCCCGACCTGGACGCCACCTCCCGCCTCTCCCCGCACCTGGGCTTCGGCGAGATCTCCGCGCGCGCGCTCCGCCACGCGTCGCTCGCGGGCGCGGCCCGCGCCCCTCGCGACACGGAAGCCTTCCTGCGCCAACTCGGCTGGCGCGAGTTCTCCTATCACCTGCTCGCGCACCATCCCGATCTCCCCGACCATCCGCTGCGCCCCGAATTCGCGCGCCTTCCGTGGCGCGACGACGCGCTAGCCATGGGCACATGGCGGCGCGGCAAGACGGGCTACCCCATCGTCGACGCCGGCATGCGCCAGCTGTGGCGCACGGGCTGGATGCACAACCGCGTGCGCATGATCGCGGCCTCGTTCCTGGTGAAGGACCTGTTGCTGCCGTGGCAGGCCGGCGAGCGGTGGTTCTGGGAGACGCTCGTGGACGCCGATCTCGCTAACAACTCGGCGAGCTGGCAATGGGTGGCCGGATGCGGGGCGGATGCGGCCCCGTACTTCCGCGTCTTCAATCCGGTGCTCCAAGGGCGACGCTTCGACCCCGACGGCTCGTACGTGCGCCGTTGGATCCCGGAGCTCGCGCGGCTCCCGGACGAGGCTGTCCATCACCCATGGTCGGCCTCCGAGACGACGCTGCGGGAAGCCGGCGTGCGCCTCGGGGTCACGTACCCCACGCGGATCGTCGACCACGCCGAGGCGCGCGCGCGAGCGCTGGCGGCCTATGCCCAGATCCGGGACGGCCGCGGTGCGCCCAAGAGATGAAGCATCCCCGCGAGAACGCGGGGACGTGCTAGGTTTGCCTGACGCGCGCCGCTACTTGTAGCGGTAGGTGATGCGCCCCTGCGTGAGATCGTAGGGCGAGAGCTCGATCAGCACGCGGTCGCCGGGGAGAATGCGGATGTAGTGCTTGCGCATCTTGCCGCTGATGTGTCCGAGCACCTTGTGCCCGTTCACCAGCTCCACGCGGAACATCGCGTTGGGCAACGGCTCGGTGACCACGCCCTCCATCTCGATCGCCTCTTCCTTGGGCGTAGCGCTCGCAACGGCGCGAGCTTCCTTCTTGGCCCGCTGTTCCGCCGACGACCGGCGGCGCGGACCTCCACCTCTACGTTTTGCCATCCGGAGGAGTATAGCACGGCTCAGCGGGGCAGGGGAAGCCAAGCATGCAAGGCCTCGGCGAGCTCGCGCGCTCGGCTGACGGGGAGATCGTGGCCGGCCTCCTCCCAGTGCAGGCGGCGCACGCGCGGCAACGCCGTCTCGAGGATGGCGGCGATCTCGCGGAAGTACGCGGGACTGCGCCCCGCCGTGGCCACCAGCACGGGCACGTCGAGAGCCCTCAAGGCCTCGCGCGACGGGCGAAAGGCGACGAGTCGCCGGCTCTCCTCGGCAAGCGCGGGAGCCATGGCCCGCAAGGCGTCGCGCGCCCGCTCGTCGCTGCGAGCCCAGGTCCCCTCGCCGGCCATGGCGTCGCAGAATCCCGCGAGGGCGGCGTCGTCGATGGGATCGGGAAGCGGCTGGGCTCCCTGGGGATCGGCAAGCAGTCCAAGCAGCGTCGGCTCCACGAGGACGAGGGCATCGAGCTCCCCGGGATGGGCCAAGGCGAATGCCGCCGCAACCGCGCCACCGTAGGAGGCGCCGACCACCGTGCGGCTCCCGTCCGCGATGAGATGCGCGCGGAGCTCGGCGACGTCCGGCGCGAAGCTCGGGGGCTGCTCGCCCGTCGGATGGGGCGGCGCGCGATCGTATGCGACCGCGGAGACGCCGAGCCGGCGCAAGGCACGGCGCAACGGCGCCCACTGCGTACGATCGCTCAGGCTTCCGTGGACGAGCAGCAACGGCGCTGCCGCCTCAGCGGTTGAGCGCACCCATCGCTGCGGCCGGATAGCGCTCTCCGGCGGCGACGCCCTTGGGCGCGACCGCGTCGATCGCCTCCAGATCCTCGCGCGTCAGCACGACGTCGACGGCGCCGACATTCTCCTCCAGATACCGGCGGCGCTTGGTTCCGGGAATCGGCACGATGTCTTCGCCGCGATGGAGCAGCCACGCCAGCGCCAGTTGGCTCGCGGTTACGCCCTTGCGCGCGGCCAGCTGCTTGACGTGGGCGACCAGCTCGAGGTTCTTCTGGAAGTTCTCGCCCTGAAAGCGCGGGGAGTGGCGCCGGAAGTCGTCGGGCGCCAGATGCTCCACGCTGGCGATCTCACCCGTGAGGAAACCCCGCCCCAGCGGGCTGTAGGCCACGAAACCGATGCCCAGCTCCCGCACCGTGGGCAGGATCTCGTCCTCCGGATCGCGGCTCCAGAGCGAGTACTCCGTCTGCAGCGCGGTGATGGGATGGACGGCGTGCGCGCGGCGGATCGTCTGCGGGGCGGCCTCCGAGAGGCCGAGATAGCGCACCTTGCCGGCCTTCACGAGCTCCGCCATCGCGCCGACGGTCTCCTCGATCGGCGTCTTGGGGTCCACGCGATGCTGGTAGTAGAGATCGATGCAGTCGACGCCCAGACGCTGGAGCGATGCGTCGCACGCCTGCTTGACGTACGCCGGGCTGCCGTCGATCCCGCGGAAGCTCCGGTCCTCCTTCTTGCGCACGTTGCCGAACTTCGTCGCCAGGATCACGCGCTCGCGGCGGCCGCGGATCGCGCGCCCGATCAACTCCTCGTTGTCTCCGGCGCCGTACATGTCGGCGCTGTCGAGCAACGTGACGCCGAGCTCGATCGCGCGATGAATCGTCGCGATCGACTCGGCCTCATCTCCCGACCCGTAGAACTCCGACATGCCCATGCAGCCGAGCCCGAGCTCGGAGACGACGAGCCCCTGCTTTCCAAGAGAACGCTGTTTCACCACGATACCCTCCCGCACGACGACGTAAACCGGCTGAGTGAACAGTACGACACGCATGCGGCGGCCACCGTTTCACCTACCGGCAGACGGCAGGGTCCGCGGAGCCGGCGTCGGAAGGTCTCCGAGCCATGGAACGTGAGACTCTTGCCATCCTCGTCGGTGGCGGCCCGGCTCCCGGCATCAACGGCGTCATCGCCTCCGCCACCATCGAGGCCATCAACTGCGGCCTGCGGGTGCTGGGCATCCGCGACGGCTACAAGTGGCTGGCCGCCGGTGACCCGTCGCACGTGGTGGAGTTGGAGATCGAGGACGTCAGCCGCATCCATTTCACGGGCGGCTCCATCCTGCGCACCTCGCGCACCAACCCCGCCAAGAGCGAGGACGACCTCGAACGTGCCGTGCACGTGCTCTCGACGCTCGGAGTTCGCTACTTGATGTGCATCGGCGGCGACGATACCACGTACGGGGCCTTGAAGATCGCCGAGCGCACGCAGGGCCGCGTCGGCGTGGTGACGGTCCCCAAGACGATCGACAACGACCTGCCGTTGCCGGAGAACGCGCCGACGTTCGGCTTCGAGACGGCCCGTGCCGTGGGGACGGCCATCGTGGAGTCGCTGATGGAGGACGCGCGCACCACCGAGCGCTGGTACCTCGCGATCTCCATGGGGCGCAAGTCCGGCGCGCTGGCGTTGGGCATGTGCAAGGCGGCCGGCGCGACGCTGGCGGTGATTCCCGAGGAGTTCCCCGGCGAGAAGATCGACTTGCGCGCCGTGGTGGACACCATCGTCGGCGCCGTCATCAAGCATCGCTCGCTGGGTCACGCCGACGGAGTGGCGGTCGTGGCCGAGGGCATCGCCGAACGCTTGGACGAGCGCACGCTGCCGGAGCTTGGACAGATCGCTCGCGACGCCTACGGCCACGTGCGCCTGGCCGACGTCCCCATCGGCTCCGTGCTGCGCGACCGCGTGCGCGCCGCGCTCGACGCGATCGGCATCTCGACCGCCGTGGTCACCAAGGACATCGGCTACGAGCTCCGCTGTGCCAAGCCCGTGCCCTTCGACGTGGAGTACACGCGCACGCTGGGCTACGGGGCGGTGCGCTACCTGTTGAGCGGGGGCTCCGGGGCGCTCATCGCGATCACCGGCGGTCGCGTGACCCCCGTGCGCCTGGAGGATCTGCAAGACCCGTCCACGGGTCGCGTGCGCATCCGCACCGTCAACGTGGCGACGGAGTCCTACGAGGTCGCGCGCTCGTACATGATCCGCCTGGAGGCCGAGGACTTCGAGGAGCCGCGCCTCTCGCGCATCGCGGCGCACACCTCGCTCTCGCCGCAGGCGTTCCGCGAGCGCTTCCTCCCCGTGACGCGGGCCACGAGCCTGGCTGCGAGAACCGTCTAGCAGGGTGCGGAAGAACCCCTGCTAACGCTCGTGCTCCAAAGCCGCGAGGTCGGCGTCGAAGATCCGGTCGCACTTGGCGGCGAAGACGAAATCGCTCTCCGTGAGCCCGTCGATCTTATGGGTCCAGACCTCGACGCGCACCACGCCCCATGCCAGGTAGAGGTCGGGGTGGTGGTTTTGCTCCTCGGCCATTGCGCCGACGCGATCCACGAACTCGAGCGCCTGCTTGAAGTCCGGGAAGCGGTAGGCCTTGCAGAGCTGCCGGTCGCCTGGGGCCTCCCAGCCCTTGATCAGCCGCAGATGCCGGTCCACCTCCTCGGGGGGCATCGGCGGGACTCCTCCCTTGCAGGGAACGCACCGGCGATCGGCCAGCGGCGGCGACGTCATGGCCCGATTATACAACGCCCGGGCGACGCACCGCACGGACTTGCGGGCTCGCCGCCGCTCCTGGTATAGTGGTCGGGCCCATGATCACCGACGAGCGTATCCGACAGCGACAGCGCTAGCATGCCACAGGCGCCCGCCCACCGCGGTGCGCCGGCTCTTGCGCTCGCGTCGTTGAAAGGCCCGTCGTCGTGCTCGTATTCCTGAAAGGCGCCCTTTTGGGCGTGCTGATCGCCGCTCCGGTCGGCCCCATGAGTCTGTTGTGCATGCGCCGCGCCCTGGAGCAGGGCTGGGTGGCTGGGGCGTTCTCCGGCTTGGGCATCGCCTTGGCCGACGGCGTCTACGCCGCATGCGCCGCCTTCGGTCTCGCCGCCGTCGCCAACGCGATCGCGGAGATCCGCACGCCGCTCCATCTGATCGGAGGCGCCGCGCTCTGCGTGCTGGGCGTGCAGATGCTGCGCGGCGGCGCGAAGGACGGCGCCGCGAGTCGGCTCGAGCGCGTCTCGCCGCTGACCGCCTTCGCCACCACCTTCGCCCTGACCATCGTGAACCCGGCCACGATCATCGCCTTCGCCGGACTCTACGCGGGGGCGATCTCCCTGGGCACCGGCTTCCACCCGCAGATCGCGGCCGTCCTCGTGATCGGCACGTTCTTCGGCTCGCTGGTCTGGTGGCTGACCATCAGCGGGGTAGTCGCCGCTACCCGTCATCTCTTGAGCCCGGCGGCCGTGCGCGCGGTGCGCGTGGGATCGTCGCTGGGGCTGGTGACCTTCGGCATCGTGATCCTCGCCACGCGCTAAAACGGCGGCGGCCGCCGAGGAACGGGCGGCGCGCGCGGCGTAACGGCACGGAGCGCGCCTTCGCGCCCCCTCATCCAGCCGGGAAACGCTCACAGTCCATTGGAAGCACGATTGCCCCGCCCCGCGGGGTCTTGGTCCGTCACTCTCTGGCTCATGGTCACCGTCCAGGGCATCATGAGCCTCGCGTTCTCGATCTCCACTCCGTTCCTGCCGCTGTTCATCGGCGATCTGGGCGTGCACTCGATCGCGAGCGTCGACCTATGGTCGGGCATCATCTCGTCGGCCAACTTCATCTTCGCGGCCATCGTCTCGCCGATGTGGGGAGCCGTCTCCGACCGCATCGGGCGCAAGGCCATGGTCATCCGCTCCAGCGTGGCCGTCTGCATCTTCACCGCGCTGATGGGCCTCTCGCAGAACGTCTGGCAGCTCTTCGGCGCGCGCGCCGCGATGGGTCTCTTCAGCGGCTTCGCGGCGGCGGCGATCGCGCTCGTGGGAACGCAGGTCCCCGAGGAGCGCCTCGGCTTCGCGTTGGGATGGCTCGCCACGGGACAGCTCCTGGGCGGCCTGATCGGGCCGATGGCGGGAGGGCTCTTGGCCGACGTGCTGCACGGCTATCGCGAAGTCTTCTTCTGGACCTCGGCCTTCGCGGCGGTGGCGAGCCTGGTGGTCGTCGCCTTCGTGCACGACGGCTTCGACCGGCACGCGGCGCACCAACGCACGGGACCGCCGTTCCGCGAGCGCCTGCGCGCGCTGATGCGCGACGGCGGCATCCTGCCGATGCTGGTGGTCATCCTGATGGTGCAGTTCGCGGCCTTCGGCATCCAGCCGGTGGTCTCGATCTACGTGCAGCAGATGGTGGGCAACGTTCCGTGGCTCGCCACCGCCGCGGGGGCCGCGTTCTCGATCACGGGGCTCTCCGACGTCATCGCCTCGCCGTTCCTCGGTAAGCGCAGCGACCAGCTCGGTTACCGGCGCGTGCTCCTGATCTCGCTGGCCGGCGCGGCGGTCTTCACGATCGCCCAGGCCTTCACGCACGACATCTGGACCTTCCTCGCCGCGCGCTTCGGCATCGGGGTCTTCCTGGGCGGCATCCTGCCGACGGCCAACGCCCTCATCGGCCGGCTCACTCCCGCCGCCGACCGCGGGCGCGTCTACGGCGTCACCTCGAGCGCGATGTTCATCGGCATGTTCATAGGGCCCCTCGCCGGAGGGATCATCTCCGCCAAGTTCGGCATCCCCGCGATGTTCGTCGTGGCCGGGGTCTGTCTGGTCGCAAACGCGCTCTGGGTCCTGTGGCGGGTCGAGGACACGACCCGCGGCGATCCTCAGACGCTCGGTGCCAGCGGCACGTAGATCTCCCCGCCCTGCTCCGCGAACTCCTGGGCCTTCTCGTGCATGCCGGCCTCGAGCGCGGTCTGCTCGTCGAGCCCATGCTCCTGCGCGTACTTGCGCACGTCCTGGGTGATGCGCATCGAGCAGAAATGAGGCCCGCACATGGAGCAGAAGTGCGCGACCTTGGCGCCCTGCGCCGGCAGCGTCTCGTCGTGGAAGGCGCGCGCCGTCTCGGGATCGAGCGAGAGCTCGAACTGATCCTCCCAGCGGAACTCGAAGCGCGCCTTGGAGAGCACGTCGTCGCGCTCGCGGGCGCCGAGGTGACCCTTGGCTAGATCGGCGGCGTGGGCGGCGATCTTGTACGCGATCACGCCGTCCTTCACGTCCTTCTTGTTCGGCAGGCCCAGATGCTCCTTAGGGGTGACGTAGCAGAGCATGGCGGTGCCGAACCAGCCGATCATCGCCGCGCCGATGGCGCTGGTGATGTGATCGTATCCCGGAGCCACGTCGGTGACCAGCGGCCCCAGCGTGTAGAAGGGCGCCTCGTGGCACTTCTCGAGCTGGCGGTCCATGTTCTCCTTGATGAGGTGCATCGGGACGTGCCCCGGCCCCTCGATCATCACCTGCACGTCGTGCGCCCACGCGATCTTGGTAAGCTCGCCCAACGTGTCGAGCTCGCCGAACTGCGCCGCGTCGTTGGCGTCGGCGGTACAGCCGGGGCGCAGCCCGTCGCCTAGCGAGAACGAGACGTCGTACGCCTTCATGATCTCGCAGATCTCTTCGAAGTGCGTGTAGAGGAAGTTCTCCTGGTGGTGCAAGAGGCACCATTGCGCCAGGATGGAGCCGCCGCGCGAGACGATGCCCGTCACGCGGTTGGCCGTGAGCGGCACGAAGCGCAGCAGCACACCGGCGTGGATGGTGAAGTAGTCCACTCCCTGCTCGGCCTGCTCGATCAGCGTGTCCTTGAAGATCGCCCAGTTGAGCTGCTCGACCTTGCCGTTGACCTTCTCCAGCGCCTGGTAGATCGGAACGGTGCCGATGGGCACGGGGGAGTTGCGCAGAATCCACTCGCGCGTCTCGTGGATGTTCTTGCCCGTCGAGAGATCCATGACCGTGTCGGCGCCCCAGCGGGTGGCCCACGTCATCTTCTCGACCTCCTCCTCGATGCCGGAGGAGACGGCGGAGTTGCCGATGTTGGCGTTGATCTTGACCAGGAAGTTGCGGCCGATGATCATCGGCTCCGACTCCGGGTGGTTGACGTTGGCGGGAATGATGGCGCGCCCGCGCGCGACCTCGTTACGCACGTGCTCCGCCGAGCACCCCTCGCGGAGGGCGATGTACTCCATCTCCGGGGTGATCTCGCCGCGGCGCGCGTAGTGCATCTGCGTGACGTTGCGCCCCGGCTTGGCCCGCAGCGCCTTGCGCGTGTGCTTGAAGCGCACCTCGTCCAGCTCGGGCATCGCCTCGCGCCCCAGGCGGTAGACGGAGCTGGGACGCTCCAGCTCCTCCACGTCGCCGCGCGCGCGGATCCAGGCCTCGCGCAGCGGCGGCAGACCGCGATGGACGTCGATCTCCACGCCGGGGTCGGTGTACGGCCCGCTCGTATCGTAGACGCGGATGCTGGACCCGTCCGTCAGGTGAATCTGGCGCATCGGGACGCGCATCCCGTGCGGGCCATCC
>Ga0307373_10011701_pt1 | contig 12649 bp, 8 predicted proteins | sample OX2MG_FD_202534 | JGI IMG/M metagenome (GOLD analysis project Ga0307373, IMG submission 202534) | Soil microbial communities from Risofladan, Vaasa, Finland - OX-2 | ecosystem: Environmental > Terrestrial > Soil > Coastal area > Acid sulfate soil | place: Finland: Risofladan, Vaasa | collected...
GTCGGCCCGACCGATCTCACCGGCGTTGATCCGGACCCACACAGCGGGTCCTTCACCGGATCGGCTGCGCAGGCAGCCGACGGCCACGAGGCGAGCGGCCTCCTTGGCCGAGAGTGCAACCGAGTCCTCGAGGTCGATCAGGATCGCGTCGGCACCGGCGTCGAGCGCCTTGGCCACGCGGTCAGCACGATCTCCGGGGACGTAGAGGAACGAGCGGAGCAGAGGCGCTGCTGTCATGGAAGCCAGTTTCTCACCAATACCTTCGGGAGGGGTGGTGAGTCCTCTGGGATCACGGCTTTGCCGTGTCGCAAGGTCGGCGGCTTACGATTGCAGGCGGCCTTCCTACCTTCCTGACGATGTGCCTGCCGGATCGGCGTGAGTCAGCCCGATGCGCCGAGGTAGGGACGGACGGCGTCGGCCACCGCAGTACCCTCGAAGAAGCGGGGGTTCATGCTCGTGAGCATCCGCACCACATTCCCGCAGGCGAACTGGGCGAAGTCGCGTTCGCTGAGATGACCGTCCTCGACGAGCTCCCATGCCTCGGGCAGTACGCCGCGGACGTCCGGCACGTCCCAATGGCCGATGTCCGAAGCGAACATGGCATTCAACCGGGCGCCGTGGGGGAGCATCTTGTTATTGAACGCGAGCGCATTCATCGGGTCGTCGGCCTCGCAGCCGAAACCGAGCTGGCGCGTGAAGACGTTCACGATGTCCTCCGGACCCGTGAACCCGGATTCGGCGAAGTCGTCGATGCCGTAGAGCGAGGCCAGGGGATCGCCCAACGGTCTCGCCCCCTCTTCGACGCGACGCTCGTAGGCCCGGAGCGGGCCGTTGGCGAACTCGGCGAAAATTGCGCCCGCCTCCTCGACGTCGAAGCGGGCGGGGTTGAACATCTGGACGGCATCCCTGTTGCGCTTTTCGTAGTGGCCGAGCATGTCGGCATAGAGCTGAGCCGCCCAGGACACGCCCCCTTCGAGAAAGGAGAGGCGCAGCTCGGGGTGGCGCACGGGCACCCCTCCCATGACGAGTGAGCGGCAAACCGCCTCTTGGGCGGACGCGAAGTTGCCCAAATGGTTGTAGACGTAATTCCGGGGCGACACCCGGCTACCCCACCCGTAGCCGATTCCATGAAACGACGGCACGACCCCGAGCTCTACGCACCGATTCCACAGCGGCTCGTAGTCGTGGAGGCTGTCATGACCCAGGGTGTCGATCCAAGAGGCGGTGGATCCGTCCGGTCGGACGGTCCGTGGCACCACACCGGTCATGACCACGGCCTTGAACTTCAGGACGCCAACGGCGTAGTCGAGCTCGGCCACCGCCTCCTCGGGGGTGAATGTGGGGATGACGGCGACCGGCTCGAGACGGTCGCGGTAATCGGCAAAGACCCGTGCGTAGTACAGGTTCAGCGCTCGAGCCGCGGCCTGGCGAAGCTCATCGTCGGGATTGCTCAAGACAGAGAGCCCCGAGGTCGGGTAGAGCAGCGCAAAATCGATGCCGATCTCGTCCAGCCGCTGGTAGAACAGCTTGGGCAGCAAGACGGTCATTCGGTCAAGTCCAAGCGGGTTGCCGAAGAACACCCGCGTTGGTAGATATCCCCCGCCCGAGGTGAACGGCGAGCGCCGATACCGGATGAACCGTTCCGCCACGGCGCTTCCGGCGACCTCGCGCATGCAATCGATAACCATCGGCATGAACTCGACGAGGTGGCCGTCAGCGTCGATGATGGGATGCGCGAGACGGCGACGTATCGCCGAAACCTCATCGCTTGGTACGAAACCAAAGGCCATCGCTACCTCCCTGAATCACGCGCTTCCATCGTTTGGTCGGGGTGGTTAGTGGATTTGCGGCAACCGTCTCGGTATCGCGGCCAGACCGAGCCATCGATGGCGACAGTCGGCTGCCGCGGTCCACCCCGGCGCGTCCGCCCGATCCCCGGAGATCTCACCGCGAATACCGCCTTCGGCGGCACGGACTTGACGGCAGCGGTCATCATGCTCTCGCTCTCGGGACGATCGGGGAAGTGCCACGGGCTACGCCCGGGCCTGGCTCTGCACCAACAGCAATGAGCACGCAAGTGAACGCCGGCCGAGACGAAGGGAGCGTGGTCTCAGAGTGAGGCTCCCTCGACCGGCCCCGGGGAGAACGCCGCGGGCATGGTCTGATACCCGAACATGAGACCGAGGTCAGGGTAGGTGGGTGCACGGACCGCATCCACCTCGTAGTCGGGGATCCGTCGTAAGACCTCCGCCAGGATTACCTTGAGCTCCTGGCGGGCCAGGGGGGCTCCAATGCAGCGGTGGATGCCATGGGCGAAAGTGACGTGCCGGTTCGGCTCGCGGTCGACCCGGAATGTATCCGGCTCGTCGAAGTGATCAGCGTCTCGGTTGGCGGAGGCCCACGCGAGCAGGATGCGGTCGCCGGGATGGAATCGGATGCCGGCCACCTCGCTCTCGGCGATGGCGGTCCGGGCTGTGGCCTGCGCCGGGGCATAGAAGCGGAGGAACTCGTCGGTTGCGGGGTCGAGCAGTTCCGGCTTGTCGATTAAGGCTTGCTTTTGTCCTGTGTGCTGACTCAAGTGCAACAAGGCGGCCGAGAGGACAGATGTCGACGTGTCGACTCCGGCGGCCAGCATCGTGTAGACGGTCTCGAAGACGAGACCGTCATCGAGACCGGCACCGAGCAGGCCGGTGATGAGGTCGTCTTCTCGAGGTGACGAGTGGCGGTCGGCGATCTCGGACCTCAGCCTGTCAAAGATCCACGTGAACTGCTGATTGAGGTGCTCGAAAGCCGGATGCCCGGGCTCGCGTGGCGTGTACACCGAGGAATGGATCGGCACCGCGTACCGCTCCCACTCATCGGTCGGGAGTCCGAGGTATCGGAGGGTCACTACAGCCGGAACCGGGCTGCAAAGATCCAGGACGAGATCGCATTCACCCGACTCCACGAACCTGTCGATGAAGGCGTTCGTCACTGCCCGTATCTGAGGGACGAATCGGGCGACCGCTTCTGCGCTGAGCGTTGGATTCAAGAGGCGGCGCATCGAGTTCCATTCGGGAGGGTCCATCTCGGAGAAGGACATTCGGCTCGCGGCGGGATTGTGGGGAAGCGTGACGCCGCCCTTGAAACCGCCCGCGACCTCGAGTGCATTCGAGAAATGTTCGTGGTCGCGCGCTACTGCGACCACGTCGTCGTACCGGCACAGGACGGTGAATCCTCCGTGGAGGCAGCTGCGGGCGAAGCCGGGCCCTTCCCGTAACCGGCGGTACGCCGTGACCGGGTCGGTTGCATGTTCTGGTGAGTGGTGGTCGAACTGGCCGCCATCTGACGGTTCGATGGTGGCCATGGTCCCCTTCCTCCAGCGCGAGGCTGTGTCCGACAGTCTAGCGAGCGCTCGGTCGATCGTTGCCGCCGAAGAAGCAACTTCAATCAGCAGCGGGCGTCACTAAGACCTTACCAGCCAAGGTGCTCGACAACAGCCGCTCGAATGCGTCATTGACGCCATGCAGGCCCACTGCACTGGTGACAAAGGCGCTGCCGTCAATCCCACCTGCACCGAGCAGCGCCGCCGCGGCACGGAACTCACTGGGTCGGTAATAGACAGCGAAACGCAACTGAACTTCTCTCGTCACTGCCGTGATCGGAAGGATCCGATCCGGCTCAAGGCAGACACCAGCGATCACGACACGGCCTCGAACGTTCGCGGCGTCAATGGCGGCCTGCACCATTCCGGGAACTCCAACGCATTCGAACACGATGTCGAATCCCGATGGCGGCGGGCCCTCTGCCGGGTCGTGCACGGCGGTAGCCCCGAAGCGCCCGGACCTATCTCGACGCGAGGCAGATGGGTCACTGACGAGGACTTCTTTGGAACCCAGGCGCCGGGCCCAGGTGCTCACGGCGGCGCCAACATTGCCTCCTCCGATGACGAGTACGCGATCGCCCAGTCGAAGGTCGGCTTCCATCACAGTGTGGAGTCCGACGGCGAGCGGCTCGACGAGCGCGCCGAGGTCGCCCATGCCCGGTTCGAGCGCGACCGCTGTAGCGGCGGAGACCCGTATGTACTCCGCGAAGGCGCCTGGCGTGCCCCCCAGACCGAACAGATCCACGTCCTCGCAGTGGGATGGTTCTCCCCCCAAACACCACAGGCACCAACCGCATGAGCTCAGGGGCATAGCGGCGACAAGTTGGCCTTCACGCCACTGTCCAAGGACATGAGGACCAATGGCGGCGATCTCGCCGCAGAACTCGTGGCCCAGAATAGAACCGGCACCGAAGCGCGTGGACGTCTTCAGATCCGATCCGCAGATCCCGCATGCCCGCACACGCAGCAACAACTCGCCGGCACCCGGTGTCGGGTCCGGTACGTCGACAACGTCGAATGAATGATCCTCCGTCAGCATGGCGGCGCGCACGTTCCCCCTTCAGTTCGTTCTCGTCTCAGGCAAGAGTGGCGTCCCGCCCCCAAGCACACACTCCCGGTGTCGTTCACCAAAAGGGTGGGGGAGCCAGTCGGCTCGCGGGCCATCCAGCCCCACCCCTGTTCGGCATGGGTAAGTTGTTCTGAGCTCAGGAAGCCCCCCTGACCGTCAGACTGTTGATCTCGAGCACCACTCCTTGGCTGACGAGCCCATCAATGTCGCCGTCGGCGTAACCGAGCCCTCGCAGAATCTCACGCGAGTGCTGTCCGACCATGGGGGCCGGTCCTTGGACAACGCCCGGAGTACGTTCGAAATCGCACAGCAGTCCGAAGACGTCCATGTGACCGACCGAGGAATGCTCGTACGATGTGACCCAGCCCTTCTCACGAAGTTCGGGGTCGTCGAAGAGCGTCATGACGAAGTCGGGGTCGGACACCTCGCACGGCACACCGGACACGTCCAGCAACGTGAACCACTCGGCAGCGGTTCGCTGGCCGAACGCCTGCTCGAGTTGGGAGGCCAGGACATCGGCATTCGCCCTTCGTGCCGACGGATCGGCGAAGCGGGTGTCGGCCGCCAGCTCTGGCTGACCGATGACCGCGCACAACGTCGACCATTGGGCCGAGGTCATCACTGCGACGCAGAGCCAGCCATCGCTCGTCCGGTAGAGCCGCCACAGCGGGCCCCATCCGTAGTGCATCTGGTCGAGGCTTGGTCGGTCACCCGAGCGCGTCCCGTCGGTACTGATCCAGGACATCGACGTGTTGAGCATGTGGGCGTACAGGATCGACGTGTCGATGAACTGGCCCACGCCGGTGCGGTCCCGGTGATAAATGGCCTGCACCGTGGCGATGGCGGAGAGAAATCCGCATCCGGTGTCACCGAGCGAGCACACGGTCCATAGCCCGCGGCCGCCGTTCTCGATGGCGCCATCGAGGAAGGTGGTGCCGGCCAGGGCGGCTCCAGTCTGGTCGTTGCCCGGCAGGCCATCGCGGGGGCCGTGCTCGAATCCACGAGTATGGCAGTAGATGAGGTCGGGTTTTAAGGCCCTCAGCGTCTCGTAGTCGACGCCGAGCCGCTGGGCGGCGTCATAGCGCATGTTGTGATGGACGACATCCGCGGTGAGGACGAGGCGTTCCAACGCGGCGTAGCCCTCGGGATCCTTGAGGTCGAGGGAGATGCTGCGCTTCCCCCGATTGCATGCCATGGCGAGGTGTGACCCGAACCAGTACCCGTCCGTCAGTGTGTTGACCTTGATGACGTCGGCGCCGAGGTCGGCGAGGAGCTGGGTGCCGAAGGGCCCGGCGACGGCGAGCCCCAGGTCAAGGACGCGGATACCGTCCAGCGGGGGCGACTGGCGGGAGCGCGCCGCCGCAGGCACTCGCGCCGGCGCCGGCGACGATGCCTTGGCCATCACCTCCTGCGTGTGGGCCCCCGTCGTGGCCGGCGACGCGGGCGGGTCGGGCGTGCACGCCGAGAGCGCATAGACGCGCCCGACCTGGCGCACAGGCCCATGATCGGGATGCTCCACCTCTATGACGCACCCGTCAGCCACCAGCAGTTCGTCGAGCAATGCCTCCTCCGGCGAGCGGATTATCTGCAGGGGGACGCCGACCTCGGCCGCGATGCGGACCCACTCGTCGGACGGGAACTTGGCGATGGCAGAACGGAGTTGGGGGTCGAACTCATGGAGGATGACCATGTTCTCTTCGGCCATGCCGATGCGCAGGTGCGTGTCCCTTGGCCGGGCGACCTGCCATTGGCTATCAGCGGAGGGCAGCTCGAGCCGGTCGCCTTGGGAGACGCCGAGGACGAACGTCGGGAGGATGACCCACTGATGCACCCAGCGCCCGTCAGCAGCCTTGTAGATCGCCTTCGGAGCGCGCGGATCGATTAGCCACGACTGATAGTTCTCGCTTCGGTAGCGCTCGGTGCGCTGCCAGGGCCCGATCGTGGTGGCGAGGACACCTTGCAGATGGGACGTCGAAACCTTCTGTCCGCGGCCGCTCAGCTCGCGTTCACGTAGCGCCGCGCTGATCGCCAGCGTGGCCAGATAGGCGGTGGCCATGCTCGCCCACGGCACGCCGGATGCGAGGGGACCGTCCCGGGGGGGTCCGACCCAGCTCTCCTCGTCGGGTGGCTCGAGCCCGGGCATGATCCCTTTCCCACCGGCCAGTCGCTCGATCGTCCCGCCGACAACCCCACGGTGCTCCCACTGCTGCCCCGTGCGCGCCGCCACCAACATGTCGTAGCCCGGCCGGTCGGCAAGTCGCCCGTCCGCGCCGTACCCGGTGATCGAGCAATACACGAGTCGTTCATTGCCGGCATTCAGGGTCTCGTAGTCGATACCGAGGCGACGCGTCGTGCCCGGGGCGAAGCTCTCCACCACCACGTCTGCACGCGAGGCCAGCTCGAGGAATGCGTCGCGTTGACTCGGCGCGGTCAGATCGAGCACGGCGCTGCGCTTGCCACGCGCCCACACGGTTGACCCCGAGAACGCCCGGAACGGGTCACCACCGGGAGGCTCGATCCGGGTGACCTCGGCGCCGTGATCGGCCAACAACATGGTGGCGACCGGTCCGGCCATACCCCACGAAAGATCCAGGACGGTGACACCGGCGAGCACTCCAGGCATTGCTTCGGAGCGTACAAGCGAATTGATATCGACGTCGATTACGCTTGCGTAGATCCCAGGAAGATGTCCCCGGAGGTACCCGATGCCCACAGCCCAACCTCAGCGTCTGTTCTCGTCGGACGATCACGCCGACCTGACGCAGGATCAGGTCAAGAGGCACCTCCATCCCAAACACCACGACAGCTACGACGCTGCCGTGGCCCAGGTGGAAGCGGAGTTGCGGGGTCGTAACAACGTCGAGGTCAACCGGCGGTGGCGCGAACAGCAGAACATCGCGCCGGCTCATACCAAGGGCTTCGGGGGCAATGAGCGGCACCCGGCGTTCGGGCGGGCGGGCCACACGGACCCGGTGGAGCGCCTTAGGGACATGGACACCGACGGAGTGGCGGCCTCCTCGAGCTACTGCGAGGTCAGCGCCTTCCGCTATCTCTACCTGGTCAAGGATGGGGCGGCCGAAGCCACGCGCGCCTTCAACACCGCGCTGGCCGAATTCGCGTCGGTCGACCCCACGCGTTTGATCGTCTCGTACCAGATCCCCATTCACGACATCGATTTGGCGGTCAACGAGGTGCGCTGGGCGGCTGCGAACGGGTGCAAGTCGCTCCAGCTTCCTGTCTTCCCCACCGAGCTCGGGCAGCCGGACTACTGGGACAGTCGTTACGACCCACTGTGGAGCGCAATCCAGGACGCCGACCTTCCGGTCTGCCTCCACATCGGGCTGAAGCTCAGCATGGAGGACCTCGCCCGGCGGGACCCGACCCCCCAGCGCGCCATCTTCACGTCGATGGTCCCGATGTCCGCGGCGGAAGCACTCGGCATGTGGATCCTCACGGGCATCCTCGAACGGCATCCTCACCTCAGGGTGGTCTTCGTGGAGCCCGGCATCGGCTGGGTGACGTGGTGGCTCACGACGGCCGACGACATGGCGGCGCGACAAGGGTACGAATTCCCAAGTCTCAAGCACGCTCCCAGCGACTACTTTCACCGCAACGTCTATCTCACGTTCATCGACGAGCCCAACGTCGTCCGCCAGGCGCACGAGTGTCTCGGGATTCACAACGTCATGTGGTCCTCGGACTACCCCCACCCGGTTTCCAGCTGGCCGAACTCGCGACCGACCATCGAACGGATCTTCGCCGACGTCTCCGAGCAAGACCGAGATCTCGTCTGTTATGCCAACGCGGCGCGGGTCTGGAACATCTGAGACAATGCGCGTCGAACCACCGGTCGTGGTGGAGGAGGACCGGTTCTTCTGGGACGGCGTGAAGGAAGGGCTCCTTCTCCTCCGCCAGTGTGCACAGTGCGGGCGGCTCCAGCACCCACCGTCGCCCATGTGCCCTACATGTGGATCACTGGAGTGGTCGGTGCGGCAGATGTCGGGGCGCGGCACCGTGCACAGTTGGATCGTCTCGCACCATCCAAGCGAGCCCGATGAGGCCCCTCGTATCGCAGTGGTCATCGATCTCGATGAAGGCCCGAGATTCGTATCCAACCTGATCGACTGCGAACCCGACGGCGTGCTCAACGACATGCCCGTAGAAGTGGTCTTTGTCGACGTTGACTCGGTCCGGCTTCCCCAGTTCCGCCCCGTGTCGAGGTGACCGCGCGCCCGCGGGCTGCCGTGGTCGGTATCGGGCAGACCGAGTTCTCCAAGAACTCCGGTCGCAGCGAGTTGCAGCTGGCATGCGAGGCAGCGAAGTCGGCGATCGATGATGCCGGGCTGACCGCCGCGGACATCGAAGGCACGGTGACCTTCACGCTCGACACAAATGACGAACTCGCCCTCATTCGCAGTCTTGGCATCGAGGACCTGAAGTGGACGTCGCGCACCCCATTCGGGGGCGCTGGAGCGTCTGCGACCCTCCAGCATGCGGCGGCGGCCGTGAAGAGTGGCGCCGCCGAGGCCGTGCTGATCTACCGGGCCTTCAATGAGCGTTCCGGGCACCGGTTCGGACAGCCCATGCAGCGGCTTCCTTCGGCCCGGACGAATTTGCACGAGCCCTACGGTTTGTTGACACCACCTCAGGTGTACGCACTGTGGTACCAGCGCTACATGCACGCGTACGGGGTGACAAACGCCGATTTCGGCCTTTACTCTGTCGTCGCACGCCGGAACGCAGCGACGAACCCGAAAGCATGGTTCTTCGGACGCCCCATAACAATCGATGACCACCAGCGGTCACGTTGGATAGTGGAACCAGTACTGCGACTCCTTGACTGTTGTCAGGAAAGCGACGGCGGCGTGGCCCTCGTGGTGACGTCGGAAGAGCGGGCACGGGACCTGCGCCATCCGGTCGTGGCCATCGAAGGAGCGGCCCAGAGCAGCGTCGTCGACGGCGACATGTCCTTCAACTACTACGGCGACGATCTCACTCGCTTCGTGGAGGCCGAACACACCGCGCGGCGGTTGTGGCAGACCACAGGACTCGTCGCCGCCGACATGGACGTCGCCATGATCTACGAGAACAGCAGCCCTGTCGTGTTCTACCAGCTCGAGGCCTATGGATTCTGTGGACCGGGCGAAAGCCGAGACTTCATCGCCGAGGGACACATCGACCTCGATGGCACGATCCCGGTCAATCCCCACGGCGGCTTGCTCGGCGAGGCGTACATCCACGGGATGAACAACATCTTGGAAGCCGTTCGCCAACTACGAGGCACCTCATGCAATCAGGTTCAGGGGGCGCAGAACGTGCTCGTGGCCGCTGGCCGTAGCGCTGCGATTCTCGGCCGCTGCTGACCGGGAAATGTCGAACTGGCACCGATCTCAGCTGGGACATCCATCACCTGCTCCGGCACGGAACCGGCCACGATGGAGCGCTGATAGCTGCACAAGTGCTCGGAACCATACGGCACTAGCGAATATCGACGTGCCGGCTGGCGAGCTACACACGGTCGAGTTGAACGTGGACGATCACGGTTATCGGCGTCGGCAAACCCGCTTAAACGGAATCCCTTCCGTCACGCCAACGGAGAGTATTCCTCCATGTCCCGCTGATAGGGCTGGAGTTGCTCTTTGAGTTCCGAGTCGAATACGGCGGCGAACTCCTCTGGAGTCCACGAGTCCCTCCTCACCCGAGGCGACATGAGGCCGTGATGCTTCATAAGGTGAACCTCGTTTTCCCATTGCCGAACGATCTGTCCCGTGATTTCTCGCGAGAGATCACTCAAAAGGAAGACCACGAGCGGGGTCATGAGCTCGGGACCCCACGTCACAACGCTCGGGCTCACCTTGCGCTTCGCCTCCAGCATGCCCGTGACCGCCGCCGGCGATATCGCATTGACCCTGATCCCGTGTTCGCGTAGTTCGCCTGCCAAGTTCCACGTGAGTGATGCAACGGCACCTTTGGAGGCACCGTACGTCGCCATCATGGGAAGTCCTGACGCCGCCCCCGAGGAGACGTTGAGAATCACACCCCCCGACCCTTGCTCGGCCATTCGACGGGCGGCATGCAAGCTGCAAAATATACTTCCGACCACGTTTACCTCAATCAGGCGTTTGGCAAAGGCCGGATCTTCGTCGAGAAATGCATTGGTGGTGTGCAGTCCGGCGTTGTTCACTATCGCGTCAATCCCGCCGAATTGCTGAACGCATTGCGATACCGCCCGGCCTGCGTCCTCCCAGTCGGCGACCGAACCTATTGCGGTCTGGGCCGTTCCCCCGGCCTGCCGTATCGACGCTGCCACTTCTTCGACGCTGTCCGCCTTGACGTCGTTCAGGACGACGGATGCTCCATGCGCCGCTATTGCCTCAGCATACGCTTTGCCCAGACCTTGACCCGCACCCGTCACCACGACTCGCTTACCTTCGAGTTTCATCCGCTTCACACCCCTTTTCGTTGTATCTTGGCCGCGCCAATTCCACTTCACCAGGCGACACGCATCTTTCGAACTCTTGCTGGGTCCAGCTACGAAAGGTAAATATGAAAATCCAATGGCTGGCGTGTTCCTTCAGGGTAAGACCAGTCCGACTCGAGCAAGAGCCGGTCGGCCCGGACGTCACCAATGAGTTCGCAACGCGATCCTCCCAGAAGGGCGTGATCCACACATGCTCGCCGAAAACGTCGCGTGGATGGTGCTCGAAGTAGCTAGGGTGGCGCACCTCGCACTTGGTCGTGGCGAGCAACCCGTTTATGCGGCGGTGGCCGAGACTCGTCAGGTACCAGCCTCCCTCTCTTCCCATCGCTCGGGCTTGCTCGTCCACTCGATCAGCCGTGAGGAAGCAAGCCGGTTTCAGCAGCCCAGATCTGCCGGGCCAGGAATTTTGAATAGATGCGACATGCGGTGAGACTCCCCATGGCGAACCACAGGGACTCTTGTGGGGTTGGCTTCCAGATGTTCTTCGTTTCGCCGTTTTCATCGAAACCCCAGATGCTGCCGACCTTCTCCGCGACGGCGTCACCGAAATGTGCTCGGACGCCGGCCTGTTGGTCCCGATAACCGGTCGCGAAGATGCACGCGTCGAAGTGCTCCGTCGTGCCGTCGATGAAACGAAGCCCGTCCCTTTCGAACCCGGCGATGTCGTCGTATTGCACGACCGCAATTTTGCCGTCGACTATGAGTTCTGAGCATCCGACATTGATGTAGTAGCCACCGCCACGTCTGAAGTACTTCATCTGCCAGCCCGTGGCGTCATCGCCCACGTCCGTTCGAAAGCCTACGGCGTGGAGGCCGTCGATAAGCTCCTTATCGTATTCATTGGCTATCTTCGTGAGCTTTTGCGCCGACTGGACCATGAGCGGGTAGGCGGACGAGAGCGAGAGGAAATCGCTCTCATCGGTGTCCTTATCCTTTTGATATATGGCCGACCACATTTGCACCGATGGATAGAGGCTGACCACTGAGGTCGATCCCCGCTGCATCAGGGTGACATTGGCACCGGCCGCGTAAAGATCGTGCGCTATGTCATGGCCACTACTCCCCGTGCCCACAACCAGGACGTCCTTGCCGGCATACAGATTGCCCGTCGTATAGGAGGTCGAATGCAGAACCTGTCCCGCAAACTCATCGAGCCCGCGCATGTCTGGTAGGTAGGGAATGCCGCTCACGCCCGTCGCCATCACGATATGACGGGGCGTGATCTCACGGGTGGCACCGTCGGCCCCTTGGAGTTGGGCCAGCCAACGGTGCTCACCCGTGTCGAATTCGCCCGATTGCAAGGTCGTGGCCGGCCAATAGTTCAATTCGAGGGTCTCCACATACGATTCGAACCAGTTGGCCAACTTGTCCTTCGAAAGGTACGTAGGCCAGAAGTCCGGGAACGGCACGAGCGGCAGATGATTGGCCCAGGTCTCGTTATGCAACTCGAGGGCGTGGTACCGCGTGCGCCAATTGTCCCCGATTCGTTCGTGCCGATCGATGATGAGCGCGTCGATCTCGAGGTCTTTGAGGCGGGCCGCCACAGAGAGACCGGCCTGTCCCCCACCGACGATAAGGACCGTTGGGTCGTGATGGACATACGAGCGTGCGCGCTCACGGCGATCAAGCCAGTTCGGTCCTCCGAAGATCCGCGCGTCTGGCCTGGCGGAGGACGGCCGTCGTTCCTGGGGATCGATGTCCTCGAGCACGGTGAGCAAGGCCCACGCCGTGGGGA
>Ga0307373_10011702_pt1 | contig 12649 bp, 16 predicted proteins | sample OX2MG_FD_202534 | JGI IMG/M metagenome (GOLD analysis project Ga0307373, IMG submission 202534) | Soil microbial communities from Risofladan, Vaasa, Finland - OX-2 | ecosystem: Environmental > Terrestrial > Soil > Coastal area > Acid sulfate soil | place: Finland: Risofladan, Vaasa | collected...
CGGACGAGACGAAGTCCCCGATCGACTTCCTTTCGGCGGCGATCTCCGGGTTCACCACGTAGTCGCCCACCGCGAGCTGGCTGTAGTAGACGCGGACGTCGAGCTTGGACAGCTTCTCTGGGACCCCGCTCTGCCTCTCCCTTTCGTCCGCTATGACGCGAGGAAGTATCATCTATCTTTCAGACCTGGAAGGAAACGGGGTGGTAGATATAGAGTGTCGCCGCGGAGGAGAGGAGCAAGCTTCCCACGACCACGGCGACGTCATACCACATCAGGCGCATCCCGTAGAGCGAGGTGGGCTTCGGCGTCGAGCCGTAAGCCCTCGACTCCATCGCCTCGGCGAGCTCCCCGCTCCTGATGACCGAGTTGACGACCAAGGGGATGAGGATCGGGATGAGGTTCCGGACCCGCCTCACGATGCTCCCCTTCTCGAACTCAAGGCCCCTGGACTTCTGCGCGTCCATGATCTGGAAGGCGTCCAGCATCACGACGGGGATGAACCTGACCGCGGTCACGAAGGCGAAGACGACGTCTCGGGGAACCCTCATCCACTTCATTATCTGCTCCAGCTCATCCGGCGAGGTCGTCACGAAGAAGACGCTGGTGGAGCTGACTATCGCAAGGAAGCGGAACGAGTAGAGAATGGCGACGAGGAGGCCGAGCCCAAATAGCAGGTTGACCGCGAAGATGAAGACCGCGAAGAGGCCAGAGAACGCGACTGTCCTCCCGATCCTCCGGAGCGACTTCGCCACCGCCGCGACGAGCAGGATCGCGAGCAGGACGAGGGCTACCGCAGAGATGGTCGACGCGAGGAGCGAGAGCACGAAGAACTCCAGAGCGACGAGGAGCCTGACGCGGGGGTCGAGCTTGTTGAAGGGGGAGACGACCCGCTTGAAAACGAATCCTCCGGTGAGCCAGAACATGGCGCCTATCTGGCCTCCTGCCTGGCTCGGCTCCCGCTGACCCAGTCCCTCGCATCGTCGACGTCAAGGAAGGGACTCGGCGGCCTGCTCCGGAGCTCCGAGTAGAGCCTGAGCAGCTGGGGCTGCGTGACCCTCGCCGCCTCGAGGAGCCCGCGGTCCGCCATTATCTTGGATATCTCGCCGTCCGCGACGACCTTCCCGCTCGACATCACGACGAGCCGGGGCTGGATCGGCCATAGGAACTCCACGTCGTGTGAGACTATGATGATGGTCTTGCCCGTCGATTTGAGCATCCTGAAGATCTGCGCCAGCTTCTCCTTCTGGATAGAGTCCTGACCGACCGTGGGCTCGTCGAGGACCACGACGTCGGGGTCCCAGGCGAGGATGCAGGCGAGGGTGAGCCTCTTCTTCTCTCCCCCGCTCAGCACGAGGGGCGACGACTTTCGGTACTGCTCCAGCCCGAAGAAGTTGAGCGCCCAGTCGAGCCTCCTCGAGACCAGGTCCTCGGCGAACCCGAAGTTCCTCAGCGCGAAGCTCACCTCGCTCTCGACGCTTTCAGAGAAGAGCTGGTGGTCGGGGTTCTGGAACGCGATCCCGACCTTGCGCGACAAGGTCGCCGTGGTCGTCTTGCGGGTGTCGACGCCGTCGACGAGCACCGAGCCCTTCGTCGGTTTCAGGAGGCCGTTGGCATGCCTGACCAGGGTGGTCTTCCCGGCGCCGTTCTCCCCAACTATCGCGATGGTCTCCCCCTTCGCGACCGTCAGGCTGACGTCGGAGAGGGCGGTCACGCCCGTCCGGTGGACGAACGAGACGTTCCTGAACTCTATGACCGTCAGAGGCCGTTCAGCTCCTCGGCCATCTCCTCTGGCGTCTCGGGGACCTTGGGGAGCCTCACCCCCTCCTTCGACAGGGCGTTGTATAGCCTCGAGATGGGAGGGACGCTCACCCCATATGCCTCGACACGCGCATCCGCGAGCACGTCCCGGGGGACGCCGTCCATCACCTTCGACCCGCCGTCCATCACGACGAGCCTGTCGGCGATTGGGATGAGGAGCTCGAGCCTGTGCTCCACGACGATGAACGTTATCCCGAGCTCGCGGTTCAGCCTCTCTATCAGGGACACGACCTCGAGCGCGGTCTTTGGGTCGAGGAGGGAGGTCGGCTCGTCCAGGATTATCAGCCTGGGGCGCATCGCCATCACGCCGGCGAGGGCCGTCCGCTGCTTCTGGCCGTCCGAGAGCTCGTGGGGTGCCCTGAGGGCGAGGTCGGACACCCCGAGGAGCCTCATGGCCTCGTCCACACGCGACCTCATCTCCTCCCTCGGGACCGAGAGGTTCTGGAGCCCGAAGGCGACGTCCCTCTCGACCGAGAACATGAATATCTGGTTCTCTGGGTTCTGGAAGAGGAGCCCCACTCTCTGCGAGAGCATGCTCATCGGGGTCTCGGCGACCTTGAGGCCGCCGACCGAGACGCTCCCCCTGTAGTCTCCGGGATACATGTGGGGGATCAGGCCGTTGACGCAGCGGAGGAGCGTCGACTTGCCGCATCCGCTCTGGCCTGCGAGGAGCACGACCTCGCCTTCGCCTATCTCCAAGCTGACGTCCTTGACTGCGGGCCTCTGGGAGTCGGGATACCGGAAGGAGAGCCCTTCGATCGAGACGAGGATATTCTTCTCGCCGGGACTCGTTGTTGTGCTCAAGGCTGCTATATCACCTGTCTGGCCGCTATCCGTCTACTCCCGGCTTGAGGGCACGCGCCGGGGAACCCCTGATATCCTTTTGGCAAAAGGCCAGGATTGTCCGCGCGGGTCCGGCATGGCGATACCATTTTTTTGGTCACTACCAAATTCTTATTAAAGTCAGCGGTTCCGGGTGCCTGTGCAGGCGCGAAGGGTCGGAAGGCTGGACAGCGTGTCGCTGGGCGGCATCGCCGTCTTCGGGGCCCTCGCGGTGGTGCTGACGACTCTCTCGCATGCGCTCGGCCTGAACTTCCCTCTGATCCCGTATCTGCAGTTCGACTTTGGAGAGGTCGCGATACTGCTCGCATTCTTCATCTTCGGCCCCGTCCCCGGCCTCGTCGCCGCGTTCATAGAGTTCCTCACCCTGATGGCCCTGGGGCAGGCCGCACCCATAGGCCCGATCCTGAAGCTGATCTCTATACTGGCGTCGCTCGGCGGGATCTGGCTGGGGACGGCGTTGGTCTCGCGCTCCCGCAACCCCAGCTTCTTCAAGGCCGCCGCCCTGGGGACGTTCCTCGGGATAGTCTCGAGGGTCGTCTTCCTGACGATAGCCAATTATTACCTGATCGTCTTCTTCGGAGGCGAATACGCGCTCAACGGCCCCAACGGGCTCGTCGCCTATCTCGCCGGCGCCTTCAGGGCGGTCGGCCTCAACCTCACCTCCGTGAACGGGCTGGAGCTTATCCTGGCCTTCACCGCCGTGTTCAACGTCCTCCAGCTTCTCTTCGTGGCCGGCGTCACATCCTTTCTGATCGGCCTGCCTCAGGTCCAGGCGACGAGGGCGGCAGGGAGGAGCCTCTGGGTGGTCTCGTACCTGCGCTCCCACGAATAGACGCCCTAGCGTATCTCGGCCGGCTTGTCCTTCAGGAGCGAAGCGACGAGGGCGAGGGCGCTCTCGGCCGCCTCGACCTCCGGGAGGGAGCAGGTGAAGGACGCCGCCGTCGGGTGGCCGCCTCCGAAGCCGGTCTCCTTCGCGATGGAGGCCGCGACGTCTGTCCCCAGGTGAATCTTGGTCGTCTCCCAGAACCTCTGGTTCGCACGGAGGCTTCCCCTCGTCTCGCCGCCGGTCTCGCCGGTGACCACGGCCACGTCGGCGCCCATGGAGACGAGCGACCTCGCGACGTTCGACTGGAAAGAGCCGACCGTGGTCGTCACGACGACCCATCCCGCGACCCTATAGAGCTTGAGCCTCCTCGCTGACTTTAGCTTTGCGATGACCTCGCCGTAGTCGGGAGGCGAGCGGAGCAGGAGCTTCGCGTCGTCTATCCTGGCGCCCCGGTCGAAAAGCCGGACGACCTCCCTCAGGGTCCTCTCCTTGGCTATGAGGAGGTGCTGAGAGTCGAACATTATCCCGAGGAGCAACGCCTGGGCTGCTTGCGCCTCCATCTCCACGCCGAGGTCCCTGAATATCGTCGCGACGATCTCGGACGCCGAGGACGAGGCTGTGTCCACGACCATGTGGTCGTAGGGAGAGCCTTCCTGGATCGGGTGGTGGTCGATGAGGACTTTCACGGCGGAGCTCCCCTTGAGCTTGCCCGACCAGTCCTTCAGGAGCTCCGTGTGTCCGATGTCCACGGCGACGAGCAGGTCGTAGTCGCCGCCCTCCCCATCCCCCTCCACCAGGTTCTCCAGCTTGAAGGACTCGGCCAGCCTCCGAGTCAAGAGGCTCATCCCATCGGGCAAGATCACTTCGACCTTAGCGGAGGGCGCCGTCTTCGCCATCAGGCGCGATATCGCGAACGCCGACATGTAGGCGTCCGGGTCGGCGTGCCTGTGACAGATCACCCCCACTCGCTTGATCTTCTCTGGGGCGACGAAAGGGAAGGCGGCGGGGTTCATCTTGCAATGCCCCTATGCGGCTCACGGCCACGGCCGGTCGAGCGCGCGGTCCCCCCTTCCAGCGTGCATCCCTAGGATGACTCGTTCCGGTCGGGATGGGCGGATTGGGTCCTTCCCTTTAGCATGTCGTCGATCTTCGTCTGGAGGTCCTTCAGGCTCTCCTTGAAGCGGGTCTCTTGCTTCCCGAGCACGAGGGTCCTCGTGTTGGAGACCTCCTTCCTCTCCTGGAGTTCCTTGGTGATCGCCTCCTTCGTGACCTTGATCAGCAGGTTCCCCGCATACTTGAAGATCTGCTCGCCTTCGGGGGTGGTCTTCAGCTCCTCCAGCGCCCTGTCGACCTCAGAGAGCTCCGCCTCGACCTGCTGCTTCTGCATCTGGACGGCCTGCAGGTTCTGCTGGAGCTGCTCCAGCCTCGCGAGCTGCTCCCTAAGCCACGGAGGTATCTCTTGTTGGCTCAACTATTTCCTTCTCCGCGACCTTCGTGAGAGTAAATAAAGTCTTCAGCCCTTCGGGGCTATGAGGCCCGCGAGGAGCCTCAGTTGAACGAGAGCGTCCTCCGGAGAGGCTGCGGTGAACGCGATCGAGAGGTCACCGCCCCTCTCTTCGAGAGTCAGCCCCTTCTCGGCGGCCAGACGCTCTAGCTGCGCGCGTCCCGCGCCGATGAGGGTGACTGTGAGCCTTATGCTCTTGAGGGGACTTCCCTGGGTGATGCTGCCGGTCTTACTTCCTCTGCTGCGTCTTGACGGGTGAGACGTCGTAGGCACCACCGGCCACGGTGTAGCCGCAGCTCGCGCACTTCCAGATGCCAGAGGAGACCCGTCTCAACCTCATGTTTGAGCAGGAGGGGCACTCCTTCTTGGCCTTGAGCGTCCTGTAGATGTTCGAGTACCTCTTCCTCAGGGTCCCTCCGTACTTGGCCCCGAGGCCCCTCAGCGACTTGGACCTAGGCATGCGCGGCGGCCTCCTTTATCTGCTGGCGTATCTCCTTTCCTTTGGCAATCGACCACTCCGCCGCGGTGAGTATCTGCTCCGGGGTGAAGGAGCCAGGCTCGCCCTTCTGCCCAGCGCACAGGTTGCCCCCGTCCTCGGTGTCCAGGGTTATCCTCGCGTCCATTATCGCCTCCTCCTCCTCGGTCGGGTCCAACACCAGGGTGTTGTTGATGTTAGCTATGGTCACGGAGACCGGGATCTTGTGCACCGGCAGCGGGACCCTCTCGCCCGTGTCCTTCACGACGTCGTTCTCGAGGACGAACTTCGGCATCTTGGCAGTCAAGAGCGCCGCGACCACCGCGTAGCTCGTCGCGTCGAAGAGGTTCCCGTCCACGTTGAGGATGTTCACGTCGCAGAAGATGGAGTACACCCACTTGCCCTCCTTGATGCAGAGCGCGGATACGTCGATCATCTCCGACTCCCTTACGCCCCTGTCGACGACCCTCGCGAGCTCGATGGCGCTCTCGTCGGGAGGGCCTGCCTCGAGGTATGCGGCGGCCATCGGGAGCACCTCAGCCCCCACGATCAGCAGCCCCTTGTTGGGGGTGTCGGGGAACGGGATGCCCTTGTCTATCTTGACGCCCGCGAGGACCTCGGTGTTCCCGAGCTTCACCATCGCGGAGCCGTTAGCCTTCTCGATGACGTGGGTCTTTATCTCGAGCTTCCGGTATTCGTTGAGGCCTCGACCGTCAACGCGCTTCCCCTTTGAGAGGAGCTCGATTATCTGGTTCCTCTTGATCGTCTCTACGACGAATGACTTGCTTGGCAAGCTCTACGCCTCCTCCATCAACTCTGCGTTGGTCGTGGAGGTCTCAGGGCCGCCTCCGCTGAAGTACTTCCTGAGAAGAGCTTCCCTTTGCAGCTTGTACACCTTCATCCCGCCCACTTTGGCGAGCTCGAGCGCCTGCTTGAACTCGTCGAAGGTGAAGAACCCGTCCATCTGCAATAGGGTGACCTGGTTGAGGTTCGGCATGAACGCGACAGGAAGGTCGCCTGACCCCTCCTTGTCCTCGGTGTCGTTGAGGTCTAGGACTATCTTGCCGTCGACCTTGCCGACCGCGCAGCCCACCACGAGGTCGCGCATGTTGATCCCCGCGTCGGCGAGCGCCAACGCGCTGGCGGTGATCCCCGCCACCCTCGAGCCTCCGTCGGACTGGAGGACCTCGACGTAGACCTGTATCGCGGTCCGCGGGTAGTCCTCGAGGAAGAGCGCAGGCTGGAGCGACTCCCTGATCACCTTGGATATCTCTATCTCTCTCCTCGAAGGAGCCGGGTTCTTCCTCTCGTCCACAGAGAAGGGAGCCATGTGGTACCTGCACTTCAGGAACGCCCTGTCCGCGAGCTCGAGGTGCTTTGGGTGCATCTCCTTGGGTCCGTAGACAGCGGCGATGATCTTGTTCTTCCCCCATTCGATCCGGGCGGAGCCGTCGGCGTTGCGGACGACCCCGACCTCAATCTTCAGCGGCCTCAGCTCGTCCCAACGACGACCGTCGGTGCGTATCCCGTTCTCGTCCATCAATTTCCTCTTCTCTTCAGTCAAATCTATTGTTCACCGCTATCTTCGTGGCCTGCCGCCTCTGTTGGCGGGGCGCTGATGGGTGCGCCGAGGAGCTGCTGCACCTTTGCCGTTAGGTCGGCCGTGTGCGCCTCCTCCTCTATGAGCTGGATGACCTCCACCGCCTTCCGGACGCCCTCGACCGGGCCGTCGATAACGACCACCCCATTCTGTCCCACCTTGATCTCGCAGCTGGTGAGCTCGGCGATCATGTTGATCATGTAGCCCTTCCTCCCTATGAGCCGCGGGACCTTCATCGGAGTTATCTTGACGATCTCCCCCTGTGGGATCTTCCCCAGGCCTGGGCCCCTGATCGAGAGCTGGGGGTCCCTCGTCCTGTCGAAGGCCTCGATCTTCGCCAGCATGAGGTCGCCCACGGTGAACCTCGTCGTGAGGTCGTGGGTAGAGGGGGAGAAGTCCCTGCCGAAGACGAACTGTCCCGGAAGGTAGCCCACGAAGCATGAGTTGATGTCCGCCTCCCAGCCGTAGCCCGTGACGCTGACGACCTTCCCGACGACCATGTCCTCAGCCCTCGGGATGTAGGCGCCTGAGAGCGGGATGACCTTGACGTCGTTCCTGACTATCTCGGCGAGCCCGATGCGCAGCGCGACCATGTCGTTTCCCCTCCTCTGCACGAACATGCCTGGTCGATAGTCGCCAGTTACAATGACTTCGCCCGGAATCACCTGTTTTCTTGTTATTTCCACCAATTTTCTATTTCACCAATGTAACTTGAGCCGAACCGCGCGTCGCTGAACCCAGCTTCTCAAGTAAGCCTGGCTGGGTCGCCGCTGGGACTTCTATTATCGCAGACAATCCACCGTCCCCTCCCCACTCCTCTTTAAGTATCTCGCCGAAGCCCTTCAGGACGCCGATTGTCTGGCCGGCGTACTGGGCGGGGGCCTTGACCATGAGCTTGACCTTCTCGGATTTCATTGGGAGTATCTTGCGCAGCTCTTCGAGTATCGTCTTCATCTGCTCGTTGGCGTCCTTGAACGGGTCGAACGAGACCCTGGCCTCCTGCATGGCCTGCTCGATCCTGATGGGAGGGTGAGGGAGCCCGGTCCGCGGGTCGACGTAGGTCTTCGCTATCATCGCGACGACCTGCCTCCGCTTCTCTTCCGTCATCCTGTGGCGCTGCTCCTGGGTGAGCTGCAGCTCGCCGCGCTTGAGCACCTCGACGGCGGCCTTGGCGTGGTCGTCGGTCCCGAAGTGTTTCTTCAGCTTGTCGCCCGGGGCGCGAAGCCCCCTGTTGGCGTCTGAGAACACCTCGTCTATGCCGATGACCTGAGAGGGCTCGACCTGCTTCCCCGTCTTGTAGCTGAGCGCGGCGTCGGGATGGACCATTATCTCATAGCGGTCCCCCTCGATGACAATGCGGACCGTTGTGAACTTGCTTGACATGGAGGGTCCCGACAAATTCACTACATGTAGGCGCTTAAATCTGTCGTCGCACTACTTCGACGCGTAATCGCTGGATGAAGACGGGTTGCCGATCCGTCCGATAAGTGATACGAGGTTGCCTGACAGGCGTAAAATCCCATGCGGGGCAACGCGTCAAGCTCGTGAGTGCGTCGCTCGCCAGGGCGGGTGAGGTTCGCCCGTGACGGGCTCTCATGTGAAACAGTGAAGGGGAATCCGACGGCGACGGTAATCCTCAGAGTCGATGGGAGCAAGTTGATAGCTCGGATGATACCCCGAGAACTCTTCAGAACCACATGAGCCTACCTCAGATCTGTTCCTAGGCTCCCTTGTTGTTGGGAGTTTTGTCGGTGCCACGCGTCTTCGCGCTGGCAGCATACTTTGTAATCTCGTCCTCGGTCAGGCGCCTCATCTTCTTCGTCTTCGCATCGACGACCCCGATCTTGATGTGGAAGACGCCCAGCTTGTCCTCGCTCACGAGGTAGATGCACTCTATCGCCAGGGTTATCCCCTGCTCGAGGGAGATCCCGGGATTGTAGGTCTTCTCGAGGTACTCGTTCACCTGGTCGCTCCCCGCCCCGATCGCTATCGCGTCGAAGCCAAGATACGCGCCCGTCGGGTCGGTAAGGAAGACCACGGGGCCGCGGTTCTCGTCGACACCCGAGATTATCAGGGAGACGCCGAAAGGCCTCACTCCGGCGTACTGCGTGTACTGCTGGTTGAGGTCGGCGATCCTCTTCGCGACCGTCTCGATGTCCACTGGCTCGTCGTACACCAGCCTGTTGCTCTGGGCGATCACCCTCGCGTTGTCGACCTGGATGCGGGCGTCCGGGATATATCCAGCGCCGACCGCGCCGATGTGGTCGTCGATCTGGAACATCTTCACCACGGACTCGACGTTCTGGAGCTTCCGTCCCCTCTCTTCGACCGCGAGCACGACGCCGTCGTCGGTCCTGACGCCCACCGCCAGGCTGCCCCTCCTCACGGTCTCGAGCGCGTATTCGACCTGGTAGAGTCTGCCGTCCGGGGAGAATATCGTTATGGCCCTGTCGTAGCCGGCGGAAGGTGCGAACATTATGTCATCTAGTCCTCTTTGATTAGCGGGGAGCCTTTTCTGGTTGTTTTAAACCCTTCTGGAATGTCCTGGGCTTCGTCTAGCCTCTAGAGCTTTTTATGAGAGCATTCCCACGCTACGAAAGTGACGGCGATGACATCGAGGACCAGGTCGGCGTGGTCATGCGTTTGGTGGGTGGCGGCCTCTGCCCGTTAAGAGCGTCGTCATCCACAGGCAGGTGGTCGACAGCATCTTCTCGTACTCGAAGATGTTTCATCCAAGGGAGGGGATACTTCTACTCCGAGGGAGGAAGAAGGGCGATGTCCTGGAGGTGGATGGGGTCGTCATCCCGCCGGCTGCGGTTCACGGCGGCGGGTTCTCGGGCTTCAGTTGGAACATGGTCCCAATGGACCTCAGCTATGTGGGGGTCGCGCACTCGCATCCGTCGGGCTGGGCGGTCCCTTCCCACCAGGACGTGCTCCACGTGAGCGGCAAGATAATGGTAATCGCCGGCGCCCCGTACTCGGACGACTCCTGCCTGAAGGTGTACGACACTCACGGGGAGCCCCTGCGCTTCGAGGTAAAGGAGGGTAGCAGGGCACCCGCGGACGCGTCGTCCGAGTCGGAATTCTGAAGGCGCGGATTCAAGCTAGCAGCTACAGCGGCCTTCTCCTCTTCGCGCCCCTCCTGGAGTCAGGGCTCTCCTAGGACGGCGGCACCCGGCTGAGCTACTTTGGCTTCTCAGGAAGCATTCCAGTGCTGTAGATCGTTATCACGACGTCCCTCAGCTGGGCTATCTGCTCCAAGTCGACCTCCGGCTGGGTCGTGATGAGCATCAGACTGATCCCGACCGCGAAGATGAGCATGTTGACCTTCTCCCTCTTCACGAACGTGTACTGTATCTTCCCGAAGTATTGGTCCCAAGTCTTGTCGGTGCCGATCTGGATGGTCAGGTTCGCCATCAGCCTGAGGTCCTCGCTGGCCGGCTCGAGCGAGGAGATTCCCTTTCTCATGCCTCCGGCTATCACGCGCCCGGTGTCGTCCAAGACGCCGGCGTACCTCACTCGTCGGTCGATTTTGAAAATCTGGTAGCAGAGCTTGTCAAGAGGATATGTCATTCAGATGGCCCCCAAATGCTTCTCGCTCGATATAAGAATTATGATGCGGGCGACTGGAAAGGCCCAGGCAGCTCTCCCTCGGTGTGCCACATTTTGATTTCATTGTGTAATACCTTTGACACCGCCGCAAATGACGACCCCTCCCTACCTATCATCCAGGTAACAGAAAAATGGCCATCGAACAAATGCTGACCATACTCTTAGGCACGGCCGTAGGAGTCGCGGTGGTTCTGTACACAGTCAAGCCGAGGCACTTAGGAGCCTCACAATCCGTCGTCTCCGGAGGTTCGTCAATCGAAACCTTCACCCTCCCATCACAATCATCATCCTTCTCACAGAACGACCCGGCGCCAATGCCGGAAGTGACCGCAACCCAGTCGCCAGTCGTAGCAGCACCAGTCGAGGAGGTCCACTCGATCTCTTCCGGCTCGATCTCGACGATGACTGCGGGTGTAGCGGCGGCGGGCTCTAGCGACGTTGCGATCGCATCAATCGATGCGTCCGTTGTCTCGGCCCCCGCAGCGACGTCGGTCGCGGTGGAGTCTCACGCCTCGTCGGCGGCGAGAAGCCCCAGAGCGCCAAGGAAGAGTTCAGCATCCTCAAGAACGCACGCCAAGCCTAGGGCGACTGGTAGCAGCAGGGCTACCAGAAAGCGCCTAGACTAGGCTGCGCGAACAAAAAAACGAAGAAAAGTTGTGGGTTGGGTCGCGGACGGACAAGAGCCTTAAACCCACGTCCTTACTCTTTTGACGAGAGCGGTTGAAGCAAGGCCCCATGCTGGGTTTTCACGTCTCAATCTCCGGCTCGATCGACCTGGCGGTCGACAGGGCGCTCGAGATGGGCTGCACGACGTTCCAGATATTCACGCGGAACCCGCGCGGCTGGGCATTCAAGCCCCTCGATGAGGGGCAGGCTCAGCTCTTCAGGGAGAAGAGGAACAAAGCAGGCTACGAGAAGGTGGTCGCGCACATGCCGTACCTCCCCAACCTGGCCGCATCCATCAAGCCGTACCAGAAGCAGAGCCGCGCGTCGCTAAGGGCGGAGGTAGCGCGCTGCTCGATTTTGGAGGTCGACTACCTAGTGGCGCATATAGGGTCGCACATGGGAAAGGGGACTATGGAAGGGGTGAAAAACGTCGTCGGGGCGTGCAACGAGGCGCTGGAGGCCAACCCGGGCAATACCGTGCTTCTGATTGAGACGATGGCCGGACAGAATCACAGCGTAGGGTCCAGGTTCGAGGAGCTGAGGCTCATCCTTGACGGAGTCAAGCAGTCCGAGAGGATGGGCGTCTGCTTCGATACGTGCCTGCCTCCGGGATCAGCAGTATTCCGAGAGTCCGCGCCAACTCCAATTGAAAGTATTCGTTCGGGTGACCTCGTATCAGACCATGATGGCGGCCAAGTACGAGTTACCAGAGTCTTGAACAGACCCTACACAGGCGAGCTCGTTCTAGTCAAACCAAAGGGTTTGCCGTGGATGCGAATGACGCCCGAACATCCCGTCTTATGCGTGAAGCACGATCGAATAAAGCACCTTGATGAAAGCCCATGGAGGTCATACCTAACAAAACCACCTTCATGGGTGACCGCCAATCTTCTAGAAAAAGGGCTCTACCTTGTAATGCCACGACTGAAATCCGCCGATGTATCAACCCTGAATTTTGAGAAGTACATCGGCCGCCACACTCGCAGGATGCCATTTCCAAAGGTCATGCCAATCACGGAGAAAATGGCGAATCTTCTGGGCCTGTACCTGGCGGAGGGCTTTACGTACATGGACAGAGGGGCGGATGGCTCGGAGCATGGCAAGGTCTATCTCTCCTTTGGTAAAGATGAAAAGAGCCTCATAACGAAGTCAATTCGCCTGTTTGACGAGGTCTTTTCGTTGAAGGCCTGGACGGACGAGACCGAAACTTCATTAAAGGTTTGCGCCGGTTCCAATATTCTCGTCAGGTTCTTCAGGGAGAATTTCGGGAGTGGTGCGAGAAGCAAGAAAATCCCAGATTTCATC
>Ga0307373_10011703_pt1 | contig 12648 bp, 8 predicted proteins | sample OX2MG_FD_202534 | JGI IMG/M metagenome (GOLD analysis project Ga0307373, IMG submission 202534) | Soil microbial communities from Risofladan, Vaasa, Finland - OX-2 | ecosystem: Environmental > Terrestrial > Soil > Coastal area > Acid sulfate soil | place: Finland: Risofladan, Vaasa | collected...
ACCTTCCTGACGCTCGTCCTGCTCGCGCTGCTTCTTCCCGTCACCGCGCGCGCGACCGAGAAGCTGACGCTGCTGTTTGCGCCGACCACCGGCCTCATGCCCAGTTATATCGCCGAAGACCACGGCATCTTCGAAAAGCACGGGCTCGACGTCGATCTCGTGCTGCTGACCAATCAGGGCGCGGCGATCTCGGCGCTGGTCGGCGGCTCGGCGCAGCTCGCCACGCCCTCGGCGCTTGCCGTCATCCAGGCGAGCGATCAAGGCATCGACGTGGTGTTCATCGCCTCCTCCAGCATGTCGCCCTCGAAATCGCGCTCGGGCATCTTCGTCAAGAACGGCAGCGGCATTCACGCGCCCCAAGACCTCATCGGTAAGAGGATCGGCGTGCCATCGCTCAACACGCTGATCCACGTCATCGCGCGGCGCTGGCTCGAATTGAACGGCGTCGATTACACCAAGGTCAATTTCGTCGAGATCGGCTTCCAGCAGATGTACGACGCGCTCAACGCCGGCATCGTCGACGGCGTCAGCGCAATCGATCCCTATTACGGCAAGCTGCAGCAGATCGGCTATGTCGTCGGCAATCCCGACGAGACCTTGCCCAAGGACACGCTGACCTCGGTCTATGCGGCGACGCGCGACTGGGCCGAGACGCACAAGGCAACGGTCGCGGCCTTCCGCCAGTCGCTGGCCGAGGCGATCGACTTCATCGACACGCACGAATCCGAGGCGCGCGCAAGCCTCGCCAAATATACCAGGCTGCCGGCCGCGGTCGTCGCCACGACGCCGATGCCCGAGTTGCAGGTAACGGTCCACCCCAAGCAGGTCGAATTCTTCATCGACCTCGCGCGCCACCAGGGCCTCATCAAATCAAGCCCCGACGCGGCGCATATGATCGCGCCCTGATCCGCGCTAGCCGGCGGCCAAATGCGTTAGCGAATAAATAAGCGGAGACCTATGCAAAGGGCCGAAATCCCGGAAAAGCCCGCCGCCCATCGGTTCATTTCAGCCGAAAATTTTACGGCTAAGAAAAAGGGGTCGCTATCGGGAGCCTGGCCCCAATAAGCCACCATCGGAGGAAGTTTTCCATAAGCGGAAAAAAACCAGAAAACAGCGGCGGCCAGGGCGGAAGTGGCTGCGGCTATGTCCAAGATTTTCTCCATTGCCTAATCCTTTTCGATCTTGGGAAACCCGCATAGCGCTGCCGGGTTGTCGACGAAGATCAAGTTGCGGATCGCCTCGTCGGGCACCCAATCGAGCATGATGTCGAGCAGGTCGGCGTCGTTCGGCATCGGCTTGAAATATTGCGGATGCGGCCAATCCGAGCCCCACAGCATCCGGTTCGGCGCGTGCGCCACCAGCTTTTGCACGATCGGCACCGTATCCGCGAACGGGAAGCGCTCGTCCGACGAAAAGCGCGGATTGAGCTTGAGCCAGCAACGCCCGGTATCGAGACATTGCAGCAGGAACTTCATCTCGGGACTGTCGAGGCCGTTTTCTGTTTTCAGATAGCCGAGATGCTCCAGCACGAACCGTCCCGGCGAGGCGAGAATCTTTTCGTTCCACGTCGCGTCATGCACGAGGTAATGCGCCGCCCAGCCATGCTCATCCACGCGCTGCACCATCCGCGTGTCGAGCTCTGGGCCGAAGCGCCAGGCGAACCGGGCGCCGACGACGCCGCCCTGGGTGAGTATCTCGAGCTCCCGATCGGTGATGCCCGACCAGGGCGCGACCACCGCGCGGAGGCGATCCGGAAACCGCGACAGGCCGTGCAGCGCCAGCTCGTAATTATGCCCATACATCATCGACATGGTGAGAAGGCCGCGCGACAGGCCCATCGCGTCCTGCATGGCGAGCCAATCTTCGATCGTCGCATCCTCGAAATCGAGATGGCTGAAGACATGGTCCGGAACGAAGGGAAACTGCGCTTGCGGCCCGAGGAAGTGGAAATGCGTGTCGCAGGCGCCCGGCGGCAGTTTGATCTTGGGTGCGCGGTAGAGGCGGTCGAAAGGCGGCGATTTCTGGCGTTCCACCGGTTATCCTCCCGTGATGGCGGCGGTTTCCCACGGCGAGGAAACCCGATAAATTAATCCCATACAAGCAGGGGGCAGCGCATGAGCGTTCAGAAAATCGGCCAGCATGTCGTGCGCGAGGAGGATTTCCGGCTGCTGCGCGGCAAGGGCCGCTATGTCTCGGACATGAAAGCATCCGGCGAGGCGCAGGCTCATGTGCTGCGCTCGCCCCATGCCCATGCCAAGATCGTCGCGCTCGACACGGCGCGCGCCAAGGCCGCGCCCGGCGTATTGGCCGTGCTGACCGCGGCCGATCTCGCCAAGCGCGGCCTCGGCACCTTGCGACCGTTTGCTCCGAGGAAGCGCAGCAACGGCGCGCCGGCCTTCGTCTGCCCACAGCCGCTGCTGGTCAAGGATCGCGTGCGCTATGTCGGCGACCCGGTCGCGTTCGTGGTGGCGGAGACGCTGAACCAGGCAAAGGACGCGGCCGAGCTGATCGAGGTGACGTATGAGATACTGCCGGCGGTGGTTTCTGCCGAACAGGCGCTCGCTCCCGGCGCGCCCGCGGTTTACGACGAGAACACCGGCAACGAGGCGTTCTTTCACGAGGGCGGCAGCAAGGAAGCGGTCGACGCCGCTTTCGCCAAGGCGGCGCATCTCGTGAAGCACAAGATCGTCATCAACCGCATCACCGCCAACACGATGGAGCCGCGCGGCTGCATCGGGCAATACGATGCCGAGGACAAACGCTACACCATCCGCTGCACGGTGCAATCGGCGCATGGCACGCGCGCCGCGCTCGCCGGTCAGATTTTCAAGCTGCCGCACACCAGGTTCCGCGTCATTTGCGACAATATGGGCGGCGGCTTCGGCATGAAGGGCGGCTGCTATCCCGAATACGCGCTGTCGCTCTTTGCCGCCGAGGCGACCGGCCGGCCGGTGCGCTGGACGTCGGAGCGCAGCGAAGGAATCGCGACCGACGAGCAGAGCCGCGGCAGCGTCGTCGAGACGACGCTGGCGCTCGACCAGGACGGCAAGTTCCTCGGATTGCGGGCAATCAACAACGCATCGATCGGCGCCTATTTCTCGTCCGAGCGCCCGACCATTCCGCTGACGGTGGCGCTCGGCTGTCTCGTCAACACCTACGCCTTCCCCGCGATCCACGCGCAGGTGAAAGCGGTGCTGACCAACACGATGAGCATCGCGCCCTATCGCGGCGGCGGCCGGCCCGAGCCGATCTTCGTCACCGAGACGATCATCGACAAGGCCGCACATCAACTCAGAATCGACGCGGCCGAGCTGCGCCGGCGCAACACCGTGCCGGCCAGCGCGATGCCCTACACCACCGCAATGAAGCAGGTCTATGACGGCGGCGATTTCGCCAAGAACCTCGCCGATGCACTGGCCCTCGCCGAGCAAGGCGGCCTAGCCGCGCGGCGCGACGCCGCCAAAAAGCGCGGCAAGATACTGGGCTTCGGCGTCGCGACGGCGGTCGCCGCGACCGGCGGGCGCGATTTCGAATTCGCCGAGGTGCGCTTCGATGCCTCGGGCACCGTGACGCTCATCACCGGCAGCATGGATCACGGCCAGGGCCACGGCACGGTCTTCAAGCAGGTGCTTTCGGAAAAGCTCGGCATCGATGCCGACAACATCCGCTACGAATATGGCGACACCGATCTCGTGGATAACGGCGTCGGCACGTTCGGCTCGCGCTCGGCGATCCTCGCCGGCGGCGCGATCACGATGGCAGCCGAGAAGCTGATCGAGAAGGGCAAGAAGATCGCCGCGCATATGATGGAAGCGGCGACCGGCGACATCGTCTTCGAGAACGGCAATTTCGCGATCGCCGGCACCGACCGCAAGGTCAGCATGGCCCAGGTCGGCAAGCATTCCTTCGACTGGGGCCAACTGCCGAACGACGTCGAGATCGGCTTTACCGAGCGCGCCAATTACGGGCCGGCCAACGCCTCGACCTTTCCCAGTGGCGCGCATATCTGCGAAATCGAGATCGATGCCGAAACCGGCAAGCTAACGCTGACGCGCTATTCGGCGGTCGACGATGTCGGCACGGTGCTCAATCCGCTGATCTGCGAAGGCCAGATCCAAGGCGGCATCGTCCAGGGCCTCGGCCAGGCGCTGTGCGAGGACATCGTCTACGACCGGAGCGGCCAGCTCCTCAGCGGGTCGTTCATGGATTACTGCATGCCGCGCGCCGACGATTTCTGCGACTTCGCGCTCGGCAGCAACACCTCGCCGACCAACCGCAATCCGCTGGGCGTCAAAGGCGTCGGCGAGGCCGGCACGATCGGCGCGATCCCGGCGCTGATGAACGCGGTCAACGACGCGCTTTTCCACGCCGGCGCGCCCGAGATCGAGATGCCGGCAACGGCGGAGAAGGTCTGGCGCGCGATCCAGGCGGCGCGATAGAGCCCCTCACCGACAAAAACCCGGCCAATCGCTCTTCGCGATTGGCCGGGTTGTCCCTCTCCCCGGCGGGGAGAGCGGATACGAGCAGCGCTGCGCCCTACTTCGCCGCGGCCTTTGCCGCGCGGATCGCCTGCCACACGCGCTCGGGCGTTGCCGGCATCTCGACATGGCGAACGCCGAGCTCCGACAGCGCGTCGACGATCGCGTTGATGACCGCGGCCAGCGCCGGCGTGGTGCCGCCCTCGCCGCCCGGACGGATGCCATAGCGATGGCTGGTCGCCGGCACCTCGATCAACGCGGTATTGAAGGACGGCATCATGTCGGCGCGCGGCACGGCGTAATCCATGAACGACGCCGAGAGGTTCTGCCCGCTCTCGCGGTCGTAATGGCACAGCTCCAAGAGCGCCTGGCCGATGCCTTGCGCCGCCGCACCGTGGGTCTGGCCGTGCAGGATCATCGGATTGATCGCGAGGCCGACATCGTCGACGCCGCTCCAATGCAGAATCTCGACGGCGCCAGTATCGGGATCGACCTCGACCTCGCAGATATGCGTGCCCGATGGCCAGGCGCCCGAGGTGACGACCTGGTCGCCGATGCCGTCGAGCTTGCCCTTCAGATCGTCGGGCAAGTCGCTGCGCGTCGCCGCCGCCTTGGCGACATCGAAGATGTTGAAATAGCGGTCGGTGCCTTTGATGCCGAAGCGGCCGTGCGTGAATTCGATATCGGCAACCGACGCCTCGAGCAGATAGGAGGCGATCTTCTTGCCCTTCTCGATGATCTTGTCCGAAGCGATGCCGATGACGAGGCTGGCGAGGCGCATCGAGCGGCCGGAATGCGAGCCGCCGCCGGCCGAGACCCGCTTGGTGTCATGCGCGACGTAATCGACGCTCTCGAACGGCACGCCGAGCCATTCGGTCAAAAGCTGCGCGAAGCTAGTCTCGTGGCCCTGGCCGCTGTTCATGGTGCCGAGCACGAGCTCGACGCGGCCCTCGGGCGCCACCGTCACCTCGGCGCGCTCGCGCGGGAAGCCGCCGGCGATCTCGACGTAATTGCCGATGCCAAAGCCGCGCAGCTTGCCGTGTTTTTTCGATTCGGCTTTACGTCCCGCAAAGCCGTTCCAGTCGGCGAGCTTCAGCGCCGCATCCATGCCCTTTTCGTACTGGCCATTGTCGTAGGTCTGACCGACCGCGTTGGTATAGGGAAAAGCCTTCTCGGGAATGAAATTGCGCCGGCGCAGCGCGACCGGATCGAAGCCGCATTGATCGGCCGCGAGATCGACCAGCCGCTCCAGCACATAGACCGCCTCGGGCCGGCCGGCGCTGCGATAGGGCGTCGTCGGCGGCGTATTGGTAACGACGGCGCAGCCGCGGAAATGCACCGCCGGAATGTCGTAAACGCCCGACATCTGGCCGAGGCCCTTACGCAACGGCACGAAGACGATGGTATGCGCGCCGAGATTGCTGATATTGGTGCCGCGCATCGCGAGGAACTTGCCGTCCTGGTCGAGCGCAAGCTCGGCCTCGACCGTCAAATCGCGGCCTTGATAGTCGCTGACGAAGGATTCGGTGCGGTCGCCGAGCCATTTGACCGGCCGGCCGATGCGCTTGGCCGCCCAGGGCAAGAGCGCGTATTCGGGAAAGAAGAAATTGCGGGTGCCGAAATTGCCGCCCATGTCGCCGCACAGCGCGCGGACGTTCTCGATCGGCACGCCCAGCACGCTCGCAAGATCGCCGCGCTCGCGCGCAACGCCGCTGCCGGTGCCGGCATAGAGCGTATAGAGATCGGTCGTCGGATCGTAATCGCCGACCGCGTTGCGCGGCTCCATCGGCGTGCCGGTGACGCGGTTGCACCAGGTCTCGAAACGCACGACATGCGCGGCCTTGGCGAAGGCCGCGTCGGCCGCCGCCCGGTCGCCGACATCGACATCGACCACGAGATTCGATTCCGCCTCGTCCCATACCTTCGCGGCTTTGGGATCGAGCGCGTCCTTGGCCATCGCGACCGCCGGCAGCACCTGGTATTCGACCTCGACCAGCTCGGCGCCGTCTTTTGCCTGATCGATGCTCTCGGCGACGACCAGCGCCACCGGCTCGCCCACATAGCGCGCCTTGTCCGCCGGCAGCATCGGCTGGCCGTGGACGAAGGTTTTGAAGCCGGGACGGACGGTGACCGCGACGTCGGGCGGGCCGACCAGCGAGGGCTTGTGATCCATCAGATGCAGCCCGTCGGCGATCAGGTCTTTGCCGGTCAGCACGGCGATGACGCCTGGCGAGGCCCGCGCGGCATCGGTATCGATCCCGCGGAGGCGCGCATGCGCATGCGGCGAGCGTACCAGCACGGCATAGGCCGCGTTCGGCAGCCGCACATCGGCGACGTAATAGCCCTTGCCGGTCAGCAGCCGCCGGTCTTCCTTGCGCTGAACCGGCTTACCGATGCCGCCGCTGGTTTCGCTTCGCTCGACCATTTTCTCGCTACTCCGCCTTCTTCGACGCGCCACTTAAGCCCCTCTGGAGCACGACGTGCAAGTGCGCAAACGAAATGGTGTCGATTGCCGGCATTGGCAAAACTGTTTAAGCTGTTCGCATATTTGGGGGACGTGCGATCCGATAGGTCGTGCTTTGCAAGGGGGGCTCGATGTCGTTCCGCGGCTTTTTATTGTCGAGCACCGTGCTTTCGGTGGCAGGCTGCTTTGCCAGCGTGCCGTTCGTCCCCGCCGCCGCCCAAAGCGCGCCGCCCAAACTCGATCCTTCAGGCGCAACCGCACCGGCAGTCGACGGTTTCAACGGCAAGGTTGAAGCGCTCGGCGGCGGGTATGCCAAGAACGGCCTCTATGGCGTCGGCGGATCGCTAGCGGTCCCGCTGCAAGGTCAGTTCGGCGCGCAGATCGATGCGGCCGGCGGCCAATACGGCGACCATGCGATCGGCGTCGTCGGCGGCCATCTTTTCTGGCGCGATCCGCGTCAGGGATTGGCCGGCCTTTATCTCGACCAGACGATGTGGGACCGCTATGGCGGCGTTCATGTCACCCGCCTCGGCGCCGAGGGCGAATATTATTGGGGACGGCTGACCCTGAGCGGCATTGCCGGCGTCGAAACCGGCAACGACGCCACCCACATTACGACCAGTTCTTCGACGACAGCCAGTGGCGGCGGGACCGCGACGATCACGTCCCAGACTCCGGGCCTCGAAAACGTCGCGCGTTTCTTCGATCACGCCAACCTCGCTTATTATCCGCTCGATGATTGGAAGGCGTCGATCGGCCATGTCTATGCCGGCGGCAAGAATGCGCTGGCGCTCGGCACGGAATACGGCATGCCGGTCGGCCCGGGCATCATGGCGTCGTTCTTTGTCGAGGGACGCGTCGGCGAGGGATCCCACAATTACGGCGCTTGGGCCGGCGTGCGATTCTATTTCGGTCAAACCGACAAATCGCTGATGGGGCGCCAGCGCGAAGACGATCCCGCTTTGGATTGGACGCCCGATTCGCTGCTCGGCATCGCGCAGTCGCTCGGGACAACGACCTCGGCGACGACGCAGAGTTGTCCGCCGGGCGAGGTGTTCGTTAACGGCACATGCCACTTCCTCGTCTCGGACATCCGCCTGAAGCGCGATATCCAACTGCTGGCGCGGCTCCAGAACGGCATCGGCCTCTATCGCTACCGTTATCGCTGGAGCGATGTTGTGTATGTCGGCGTGATGGCGCAGGAAGTCGAGACGATCACGCCCGAGGCTGTAATGCGCGCTGCAGACGGATACCTCCGGGTCAACTATGGCCGCCTCGGCCTGAACTTGCTGACGCTCGAGGAATGGCGCGGCGAGGACATCGCCACCGCCGCCTGAGCGCCGGCCTCAGCTCGCCTGCGCCGCGTCGATCGCGCAGACGTAATCTTCGAATTTTCCCGACCGATGGCGGGGTATCTCGGATACGCGTTTGAGGACGATCTCCATCGGCTCGGGCGTGGCGTCGCTTAAGCAGGCGGCAAGCGCGGCAGGATCCTTGATCGGGTTCGCGGCGGTCGCGACGAAGCGCAGCTCGACCCGATCACGCTGCGTCTGCACGAATTGAATTTGCTCGAAGCTCAGATACTCGCTGAGCTGCGTCGTGGTGCCGATCCGAGGCCACCACCGCTTGCCGCTGGGCAGAACGAACAAGTTGCGCTGTCGGCCGACGATGCGCGAGAGCCGCCGCAACGTCCGATTATCCGGCGCCGGTCCCGCGTCGACGACCGCGAAATCGCCGGTCGCATAGCGGATCAGCGGCATGGCGTAGTTATAGAAGGGTGTAAAAATCAACTCGGTCAGCTCGTTCGCGGCATCGGCGAATTCGACAAAGACCGTCTCCTCGCAGAGGAACAGGCCCCCGGCGCGGCGATCTTCGATCGCGACGGTGCCGAATTCGGAGCCGGAATAGAGATCGACCGTCGGGCAGCGGAAGCCCGCCTCGATCGCGGCGCGCCGCTCGGCTGTGGCGACTTCGCCGACGCAAATCGCGAGCCGGAACGCGTGATCGGCGAGCGCGGGCGGCAGCGCCTGCGCCAATTGGGCGAGCGCGCCCGGATAGCTCATCACGACGTCCGGACGCAAAGCGGCAAGCCATTCGCCCTGTTGTTCCGCCGACATGTGGGTATCGAGCCGATGCAGCTCGCGCGTCGCGCCGCGGAGCTTGCTGCGATAGACCTCGCCGATCCCATCGGGCGTAGCGCTTGGCCGAGTTTGAGCGGACGTCAGCCACGCGAAGGTTAGACGTGCCGGCATCCCGGCCCAGACCAGCGCCCGCTCGAGCACCGCGCTGCCCGCAGCCGCGAGGACCGCGTTGACGCGATAGGCGAGCGGCTTGCCGGACGAGCCCGAGGTGAAACCGGAAACCACCGCGCCGCAATGCGCCGGCAATGTCTCGGCATAGAGCCGCTCGGCATTCGCTTGCGCCTCCGATCGCGTGAGGATCGGGACCTCGCCCCAGCGGTCCCAATCGATCCGATCATCCGCCGTGAACAACACGTCGAGCCGGCCGCTGTCACGATAGAACGGCACCTGCGCGCGCGCGTGCCGCAACAGTTGCTCGATCAATCCGCGCTGATAGAGCAGCATGCGCTCGCGCGGCAGATATTGCGTGCGCTGCAGCGTTTCGAAAAATGCTTGCGTTAGTTCATCCATGCAGACCGAGAAATGTGCATGTCGCCGTCAATGCCCACGATAGACGGGTTCGGGCTGCGAGAAGAACGACAGCAGGATGTGATAGACCAGCGCCTGGTTCTTTTGCTGGAACGAGGCGTGCGAAATGCCCGGCATGACCGCGAATTGCTTGTCGGCGTTGGGCAATAGCTCGAAGAATTTCATCAGGTCGGCGAGGCTGGCGATCCCGTCATACTCGCCGCGCATAAGGAGGGTCGGCACCGCGATGCGCTGCGGATCGACGATCGGCAACCGCTCGCACATATCGACATAGGTGCCGGTCGGCATCGAATCGTCGAGCGCGAGAACCGCGTCGGCAAAGACATCGATCACAGCCTCGTCGGCCGTGCCGGGGTGGTCGCGGGTGAAGATCGAATGAATGAACGCGCGGTCGATCGGCCGGCGGTTGCGGGCGCGGAATTCGGGCAGGCGCTTGCGCCGCTCGATCAAGGTCGGGCTGCCCTCGCCGGTCCAGACCATAGCATCGAGCGCCAGGCGCTTGACGCAGTCCGGACGGCGTTGCGTGAACAGCGCCGCGCGCAGAGCGCCGGAAGAAATGCCATAGACCAGCAGCGGCACCGGCCCTTCGACCGATCGGATATAGGCCGCCGCGGCTTCGAGATCGTCGCCGCCGTTGGCGATGTCGCAATTGATCGCGCGATGCTTGTCCGACCGGCCATAGCCTTCCATGTCGACGCACCAGGTCGAGAAGCCGCGATGCGCGAACCAATCCATCGCCGACGCATCCGGATGGCCCGCCATCTGCAGATCGAAGGTCGGTTGCGACGCCATCGACGAGCCGTGAACGAACAGGATCGTGCCGCGCGCCGGCGATGCGGCGGCCGCTTCTTTCTGCCAGAGGAAGAGCCGCACATCGCCTTTCTTCGTCCAATGCTCGCGCCCCGGGACGGACGCCCATTTGCTGCCGGTCATTCGGGAGTCCCCCAATTCACGGTCTCGTGGTTTTCACTTGCGCTGCCAGAGCGTGGACCTTCGCCCACCCGAGGCGTCGCAGGCCGGCCCGCGCGCGACTACCGACCGGGCCGCGCGTATTGCGGGACGATGATATCGCTGGCCTGGAACTGCCACATATCGCCGCCGGGATTGTGCTCCCACACGCGCGTCTTCCAGTTGTCGTCGAGCATGTCCATGTCGGCCGAGTATTCGGTCTGGCCGCCGCACACCGCGTTGAAATACCAAAAGACGTTCGAGCCCATGATGTGCCGGCCCGGCGACGAATAGGCCTTGTAGCCTTTCTTCAGCATGTTGTGGCCGCCCGAGACCACATCGTTCATGTCGGCGACGTCGAACGCTGCGTGATTCCAGCCGGTCTTCGGCGTGACGCTGAGGAAGAACAGATTGTGGTGCCAGGTCGAGCCCGGCGCGCGCAGGAAATCGCCGAGATCGAGCGCGCGATCGGTCAAGCGGAAGTTGAGCCGATCGAGATAGAAGGCCGACGCTTTTTCCGCCTGACCCTTGGGGCAAAAGAAGACCACATGCCCCATGCGGATCAGTTCTGGCGGCTTGCCGGGCTCGGCCACCTCGTTGACGCCGCGATGCTTGGGCAGGCCCGGATCGACACCCGGCGCCGCGACGCGGAAGCCGATCTGCAGGCCGATATCGTCATGCGAATGAAGGCCGCCGGCACCGTCGCGCACCACCTCGCGATCGCGGCTCAGCTCGGCGCCGATCGCCTCGAGCGCATCCTTGCTGTCGACGCCCCAGATGGTCTCGCGCATGGTCGGGCCGCCTTCGATCGCCTTCGGCAGCGCGCTGTCGCCGGTCGCGCGGATTTGGACGCTTTGCCCGGTCGGTAGCGCGAATTCGGCGCCGCTCGACCCTTTGTCGCGGCAGGCGAGGCCCCATTCCTCGAAATATTTGGCTCCGGCCGATACGTCGTCGACGCCGTAGACGATGGATTCAACGCGCATGACCGGCATGATTTCCTCCCTTGCCGAATGGGCGACCGTGGTTGGCCCATGATAGGCCAGCCGCCCCGACAGGTCGAGGATTCCACCGGCGACCGCAACCGCCGGCTCAATCGCGCCGCCGGCAATGATCGAAAATTCGCCGGCCCGAGCGACGCCCTTGATTGGCTGGGGCGGGAGGATTCGAACCTCCGTATGGCGGAATCAAAATCCGGTCCAACCCTAGGGTTTCCGCGGCTTTTTAGCCCCCGTGCTGCATACGTGCTGCATTCAAGGTCTGCCCAGCAGGCGGGCTTCGATCCCCGCCATTGCCCTAGCATCGCCATCTGGATCGGAAAACAGGTGCCCGTAAGTATCCATGCTCATCGATATGGTCGAGTGGCCTAGTACTTTTTGAAGCCGCTTTGGCGTCCAGCCTTCCTCAATGAACAAGCTCGCGGCCGCATGGCGCAACGCGTGAAAGGTGTATTTCGGCACAGCATCGATAATGGGGTTGCCGGCCTTGTCGAGCACCGGCGCACCAGCTTTATCAAGCCTCGGCATATTCTCCACCAGCCCGCACGCCTTCTGTAGCAAAGCCCAGCAGCGGCGATGAATGGTGCCGTTGGTTACAATGCCCCCGCTTTGCGCGGGAAAGACAAGATCGAGTTCGGTCACGGGGCAAGCCAATTTCCATTCTTTCATTGTTCGGGCGACGAGCGGTGCCATTGGCACATCGCGGCGGCCCGCATTGCTCTTGGGCGGCCCCATATTATTTTTGAGATCGGCCCGCTGACGCACGCGAATAGCGCCAGCGACAAAATCTACATGTGCCCACGTAAGGCCGCGCAGCTCCGATGACCGCAAGCCGGTGAGAACCGCCGTTGTGATCAGTGGCCGCCAGCATATCGAGAGCACCTTCTGTTTACCCTTACGATCGGTCTTCACGCGCGTTAGCGGCCACATTTCAGCAGCTTTTTCGATCAGCATGCGTAACTCGGCTTTGCTCGGAATCGTGATTTCCGCTTTGTCGCGGCTCGACATCTCGACCCGCACATCTTCGGCGACGTTGCGGCCGATCTTCCCGAGCCGCCGGGCATTGCTAAGGATCGCTTTGACGCTTGCGAGCA
>Ga0307373_10011705_pt1 | contig 12647 bp, 9 predicted proteins | sample OX2MG_FD_202534 | JGI IMG/M metagenome (GOLD analysis project Ga0307373, IMG submission 202534) | Soil microbial communities from Risofladan, Vaasa, Finland - OX-2 | ecosystem: Environmental > Terrestrial > Soil > Coastal area > Acid sulfate soil | place: Finland: Risofladan, Vaasa | collected...
TGCGAAGGTATCCGTAGATGGGATCGCTCGAGAGGTTGACGCGCGAGTACTCGGCCAGGGGCTCGCTCACCTGGCGATTATCACCATGAAGCCGCTCCTGGCGGAGGGGATCGAGCTTTTTAACAGCGGAAGCTACTGGGACGCGCACGAGGCCTGGGAGCGCGAATGGACGCTGGACCGCAGAGGCCCTGATTCAGGTTTCTACAAGGGCTTGATCCAGGTCGCCGCCGGCTGCCTGCATTACGGCCGCAGGAACCGGCGCGGGGCGGTGAACAAGTGGCGCAGCGGGACGGGCTATCTGCGACCCTATCTGCCCGTGCACATGGGCGTCCGGTTGGCGCCGCTGGTCGAAGCAGTCGACGGCTACCTGGCGGCCATGACCCGCCCGGACTGGCCGGAGCTGACCATGCCGGTCATGTCCTACGAATAAGGGGAGAGGTGGCTCCCAGGCGGGGTTCATCCCGGCCGTCCCCTCCCGGTCCACCTTCAGAGCGCCTCCTAGCGTGGCAGAGGAGAGGAGGGAGTTCCGCGGGGGAGCAATCAGTAAGGCCCAACCTTAACGCGCTTGCGCGCGACATCTGTCCTCACCCGCGCTTTCACGAGTAGGGCGGGAAGCGGCGGCCGGCGGCCGATTCGATGAGCCCGCCGTGACCCAGGCGCAAAAGGTCGTTGGCGTCCGCGCGGCCGTAGGCGAAGACGAACGGCAACAGCAGGTCGAGCGAGCTGTTGCGGCCGAAACCTGCGCACGAGGCCACCCCGACCACGGCCGTCTGTTCGAGACGACCCAGCCAGAGCATGCTGCCCGGGTGCATCGGCGCGCCGAGCTGTAGGAGCTCGCCGCCCGCATTGGTGAGCTCTGCGTAGGCGGGGTCCAGGGGATCGATCGCGGAGGCGCCCGCGAACAGCACGAGCTGCGCCCCCAGACGCCTCGCCTCCTCGTACGCCGCGGCCACATCCTTCGCGGTTCGCGGCACCTCGCGCACGCCGACCACCACGGCGCCATACCAGCCCAGCTTGGCCGTCACCGCGGAACGGAAGAGCTCTCGGGCTTTCGGCTTCAGCCGTTCGGTCGCGACGACGTAGGTCTTGAGCGGTCGGAACCCGAGCAGCTCGACCACCGGACCCTTCTCGCGGCAGAGCCGCTCCGCCTCCTCCACGAGGTTTCCGGGGACGGCGACCGGTGTGACCTTGCAGCCGGCGACCTCCTCGCCCTCTGCGACGGCCTGCCCGTCCATGAGCGTGAAGACGGAGATGTGGCCGAGCGCGTTGATCGCGTCGACCGCGGCCGCGCGCACACGCACCAGGCCGCGGTGCGTCGCGACCAGCCGCGCTTGGCTCTGGACGGGAGGCTTCGCCTCGAGACCAGGGCTTGACAGTGCGGCAGCGAGCCGGCGGGCGGCCTCGTCCTCGTGGAGGTCTCCGGGCTCGAGCTGCACCAGGTGCACCTCACCGCTTTGCCGCACCAGCTGCAGGTGCTGCTCGCCCAGGATGGTCCCCTTTCGCAGGTCCGGGCCGAGGTCGTGCACGAGCACACGGCCCGAGATGTCGGCCGCGGACGCGGACGCTCCGTTCAGCCGCAGTGCTTTCATTAATTGAGAGCATATGGACTTGCAAGAGGTCAGCCTCTACAACACCTTCACCCGCCGCAAGGACGAGCTGAGGCCTTTGCGGGCCGGCGCCGTGCTCATCTACTCCTGCGGCCCCACGGTGTACCGCTACGTGCATGTAGGGAACCTGCGCACGTTCATGCTCCCCGACCTGCTATGCCGCAGCCTGGAGTACCTCGGGTACCGGACCGAGCAGGTGATGAACATCACCGACGTCGGCCACCTCGTCGACGACACGTTCGACCGCGGCGAAGACAAGATGCTCGTGTCGGCGCGGCTGGAGAAGAAGTCTCCGGAGGAGATCGCCGCGTACTACACGTCGGCGTTCATGGCCGACGCCGCCAAGCTCAACATCCGCCGCGCGGCGACGTACCCGCATGCCAGCGAGTACGTCCCGCAGATGGTCGACCTGATCCAAAAGCTCATCGAGAAGGGCCACGCGTACGAGGTCGAGGGCACCGTCTACTTCGACATCGCCAGCTTCCCGGAATACGGGAGGCTCTCCGGCAACTCCCCCGACAAGCTGCTGGCAGGCGCGCGTGGCGAGGTCGATCCGCGGAAGCGGCACGCCGGCGATTTCACGCTGTGGAAGTCGGCGGGAGAGCACCGGCTCCAGGTTTGGCCCAGCCCGTGGGGGCCGGGCTTTCCAGGCTGGCACATCGAATGCTCGGCCATGTCCATGACGCTGCTCGGCGAGCGGTTCGACATCCACACGGGCGGCGCGGACAACGTGTTCCCGCACCACGAGGCCGAGATCGCACAGTCCGAGGGCGTGACAGGGCACCACGTGGTGAGCCTGTGGATGCACGGCGGCCTGCTGATGCTCGCGGGCGCGAGGATGGCGAAGTCCGCCGGCAACTTCTTTCGCGTCACCGAGCTCGAGGAGATGGGTTTCGATCCGCTCGCGTTTCGCTATCTCGCCCTGCAAGCGAAATACCGCACCCAGCTCAACTTCAGCACCGAGGGCCTGGCCGGCGCGGACCGCGCGCTGCGGCAGCTGAGAGAGCGCGTGGCCGAGTGGTCACGCCAGGCCGGCGACGGAGACGAGCGCGGTCCATGGGACGCAAAGTTCAAGGCTGCTCTGGCCGACGACCTCGACCTTCCGGCGGCGATGGCGCTGGTCGCCGAGCTGACCCGGGCGGACATCGCGCCCGCCGTCAAGGCCAGGCTGCTCCTGTCCTGGGACCGGGTGCTCGGCCTCGACCTCGATCGACCAAGCCCCTCGGCCGCACTCCCGGAGGGCGCGGCCGACCTGCTGTCCCAACGCGAGCGCGCACGCGCCGCCAAAGACTTCGCGACCTCCGACCGCCTGCGTGACGAGCTGGCGGCGATCGGAGTCGCGGTGACCGACACCGAGGCGGGCCAAACTTGGAAGGTCGGCCGCCGGACCCCTCGAATCACCCCCGAGGACTCCTCCACCAAATAAAAGGGACCGAGCCAAACGTTGGCCCGGCCCCACGAGAGGAAGGGGTTCTGTCTAACTAGCCCACGTCATCGTTACGACGGCTGCGTGACAGGGGGCTCGGTCGTGACCTTCGGAGGCGTGACCCCGGAATTGCCCGCGGTGCCGTTGACGCCGTGACCCGAGCTGTTGCCGTGGACGGTGCTCTTGTCCTTGGCGTGGCCGTTGGCGTTGCCGTTGCCGTTGCCGTTGCCGTTGTTGCCGGCGCTGGTTGGCTTATGCGATGCGCTGACCGTCTTGCCATGTGTCCTTGCGAACGAGGCGACGCACTGGCCGATGCCGTGCACGCCCAGGCGCTCGGCGCTCACCTTGCAGGCGTTCACCTGCTGAGTCACCTGCTGACCCCAGTTCAACGGGTTCAGGCTGCCGGTCGAGGCCACCTCCGTGGCGGCCACGGCAAACGTGGCCGCCGCTGCGGCGACCGCGAAACCCGTCAGCACCTTGAGGCCGACCGCGGCCCCTGCCCCACCCAATAGCTTCTTCATTGCTCCTCCAGATTCCGGGACTCTTCGACGCGGGACGGGCACGGCGGTCATCGGATCAAGGATCCGATGCAGCTCGTCCTCCAGCTCCCGCTCGAAGTCGTTCATATACGGAAAGAACAAACGCCGGGCCGGCGCCGACTAACCAATCTTTCTTTTCCTGAGATCGCCGAGGGTGACCTGCAGCTGCCGGCGCGCGGCGCCCAGACGGGAGGCGACCGTCTGTTCGGGCACCCCCAGCGCTGCCGCGATCTCACGGTTGCTGTACCCGTGATAGTGGCGCAGGACCAGCGCCGCGGCCTGCCTGGTGGGCAGCTTGCGAATCGCGTCGACCAACGCCGAGCTTTCAGCGAACGTGGCCGGATCGGGAGGCGACGCCGGGCGCCCGAGCCTCTTGATCACCTCGCCGACGCCGCGAAGCCGCTCGCGCCGGCGGTCCGACACGGCGACGTTGATGGCGATCCGATGGAGCCAGGCCTCGGCGGGAGCGTCCGGGCGCCACGAGCTCCAGCCCTTGTACGCGCGCTCGAAGGTGTCCTGTGCGCAGTCCTCTGCCGCAGCCCTGTCGCCCAGAAGCGTGATCAGCGTGCCGAGGATCCGGCGGTACGCGTTGCGGTAGAGGCGCTCGAAATCCGCCTCCGAGCCGGGCTCGTAAGTCTCGACCTCCGCCTCCTTCACGCTTGACGGCGAACTAATGTTCGTATACCCTCCCCGAGTCGTCATGGCCAGCATCCCGCACTTCGACCCGGCCGACTTTCCAGGTGATGTAACGCTCGACCACCTGATTCCTGAGGTCGCCGCGATATTTGCTCCGCTCCCCGCCGGCCTCGAGCCGGAGCTGGTCGCCGCCCTCGGACGGCGTGGAATCCAGCGCCTGTACTCGCATCAGGCGGAAGCCTATGACGCCGTCCGCAACGGCCGGCACCTCGTGGTGGTTACGCCGACCGCGAGCGGGAAGACGCTCTGCTACAACCTCCCCGTCCTTCAGCGACTGCTCGAGAACCCTGAAAGGCGCGCGCTCTATGTATATCCGACCAAGGCCCTGGCGCAGGACCAGCTGGCAGAGCTGAGCGCCCTCAAGCACGGCCTTCCGATCGAGGTGCGTGTCGACACCTACGACGGCGACACACCGCCCGGAAGGCGCACCGCGATCCGCGAGGGCGGCCACATCGTGATGACGAACCCCGACATGCTCCACACCGGCCTGCTCCCGCACCACACGCGCTGGCGACGCCTTTTCTCGAGCCTCGAGTTCGTTGTCATCGACGAGCTGCACACGTACCGCGGGCTCTTCGGCAGCCACGTGGCCAACGTGATTCGAAGGCTGAAGCGCATCTGCGCCTTTTACGGCTCGAACCCGACCTTCATCTGCGCTTCGGCCACGATCGGCAATCCCCTCGAGCTGGCCAAGCGCCTGCTCGAGGAGGACAACATCGAGCTCGTCGATCGCAACGGCGCCCCGCGTGGTGAGCGCCGGCTCATCTTTTACAACCCTGCGCTGGTGAACCGCGAGATGGGAGTGCGCAGGAGCTCGATGCTCGAGGCCCGCCGAATCGCCCACCCGTGGATCAAGACCGGGGTTCAGACCATCGTCTTCTGCCGCAGCCGCCTCCAGGTCGAGGTGATGCTGAGCTACCTGCGGCAGGACCTTGCGCCGCGCCTCGACGCGCACCAGCGCGTGCGCGGCTATCGCGCCGGATACCTGCCACTGCACAGGAGGGAGATCGAGGCCGGCCTGCGCGCCGGCGACATCACCGGCGTCGTCAGCACCAACGCCCTCGAGCTCGGAATCGACATCGGCAGCCTGCAGTGCGCGGTGCTGGTCGGCTACCCGGGCACGATCGCGTCGACCTGGCAGCAGCTGGGGCGCGCCGGCCGGCGTTCGGGGTCGGTGGGCGTCTTCGTCGCCTCGAGCTCACCGCTCGACCAGTTCATCGTCCGCCACCCGGAGTACTTCTTGGGCACCGACCCCGAGGAGGGCCTGATCGACCCGGACAACCTGCTTCTGCTCGCGGGTCACCTGCAGGCCGGGCTGTTCGAGCTTCCTTTCGAAGACCAGGAGCGCCTCGGCCACGCCGATGTGCGCGATCTGCTTCAGCTGTTCGAAGAGGACGGGTCCGCAACGCGGTCCGCGGGCCGCTGGTTCTGGAGCCGGCAGGCATTCCCCGCCGAGGAGGTGCACCTGCGCCGGATCCTCGCCGACAACGTGGTGATCATCGACACGTCTCATCCGCGCCCGCAGGTGATCGGCGAGATGGACCAGTTCACGGCCCCGGTGCTGCTGCACGAGGAGGCCGTGTACCTGCATGAGGGAGCGCAGTACCACGTGGACCGGCTCGACTGGGACGAGAAGAAGGCGTACGTCCGGCCGGTCGCCGTCGACTACTACACCGACGCCCTCGCGTCAGTCTCGGTCCAGGTGCTCGAGACGTTCGCGGGGCCGGACGAAAAAAGGCTCACGCGCAGTCACGGCGAGGTGAAGATCACGAGCCTCGCGAGCATGTTCAAAAAGATCCGCTTCCACACACACGAGAACATCGGCGCGGGTCCGATCCACCTTCCGGAGCAGACGCTCCACACCACCGGCTATTGGGTCACGGTGGACGAAGACCTGTGGGTCTCGTTGGGCCGGGAAACCCAGGCCCACCCCACGAAATCTGGCGATTTCGCGGGGACCCCGGGTCTGGAAGCGGGGCTGCAGGGCATCGCGCATTCGCTGAGGCATGTCGCGAGCCTGCGCCTGATGTGCGACCCGCGCGACCTCGGGGCGGTCGCCGAGGTCCGCTCCGTGACCACGCAGCTGCCGACGGTGACGGTCTACGAAGTCTACCCCGGCGGCGTCGGCTTCTCCTCACGGCTGTACGAGCTGCACGTTGAGCTCCTCGAAGACGCCGCGGCCCTGGTGCGCGACTGTCCATGCTCCGCCGGCTGTCCATCCTGCGTCGGACCACTGCACCTCGTGGAAGGAGCGAAAGAAGCGTGCCTCAGATTGCTGGAGGCCGGGCGCCGGTCTCCCAACTCCGCGACCGCCTTGGCCGTCTAGGGGCACCGCCCCGGCCGCGACCACAGCCACCAGCCGAGCTGCCGCGTGGTTTCGAAGAGGTGATGACGCGCTACGGCACGGCGGTCATCCGGCAGGACGTCATCCCCCTTTCAGCGCTCGACCCGAACCCCGGCAACGTGGCTTACGTCGACACCGAGACGACGGGTCTGACGGGCGGCACGGGCACGTACGTCTTCGCGGCTGCCGTCGCCCGGCCGATAGATTGCGGTTTGCGCGTCGCGCAGCTGTTCCTTCCGCAACCAGGCATGGAGCCTGCGTTTCTTCACGCGCTCCGCGAGGAGATGGGCGAGGCCACGGCGATCGCGACCTTCAACGGGGGCTCGTTCGACCTCCCAGTCCTGCGCACGAGATGGGTGATGGCGCGCATGCCGGGAGAGTTCGCGCACGCGGCGCACGTCGACCTGCTCACGCTCGTTCGAGCGCTGTACCGGCACCGCCTCGAAAGCTGCACGCTGCGCCAGGTCGAAGAGCGGGTGCTCGGCTACGAGCGCGACGATCCTCTGCCAAGCGCGCTCGTCCCCGAAACCTACTTCGAGTACCTCCGGCACGGAGCGCGCGAGCTTCTCGAAGCCGCCCTCGAGCACAACCGGCTCGACGTGATCAGCCTGGTCCATCTGCACTCGCGACTTCTGCTGCGGCTGCAAGGAGGCGAGACCGGGATGGACGCCGCAGACTGGCTCGCCCTCGGCCGGCACCGATTCCGGCGCGGAGCAAAGGCCGACGGCTGGCGGGCGCTGCGGAACGCGACCTCATTTGCCGGCGGCGAGGCGGCCGCAACGGCCGGTCTTCTCATCTCGCGCCGCCTGGTGCGTCGCGGCTCGATCGCTGCAGCCGACACCCTGCTCGCGTGGCTGGAGGATCGTGCCGCAGAGGACCTCCGGGTGTCGCTAGCACGCGCCCGCCTGCTGGAGTGGCGCCGGCGCGACCCGCGGCAGGCCCTCGAGGTGGTCGAGGCCGCGCAGAGCCGCATGCCGGACGCGGCAGAGGAGCTCGAGCACCGCCGGTCGCGGCTGCGCCGGAAGGTGAAGCTACGGGACGGCAGGCTCGGGCGTGGGCGAAGGCGCGAGAGCGGCCGCCGGCAGGGCAATGTCCGGCAGGTTCAGCTCGAGGTTCCCATCGCGGACGGCGCGGCCCAGCGCCTCGACGACGGCGGGGTCGAACTCGGAGCCTGACCCCTCCGTCATCTTCTCCATCGCCGCGGTGGGCGCGAGCCGCGGGCATCCGCGGCCCGCAGTCATCGCCTCGTATCGCTCGGAGGCGGCGAGGATGCGCGCCATGATCGGGATCTTGTCGCCGGCCATCCCGTCGGCCGAGCCGGATCCGTCCCAGCGCTCGTGGTGGTGGCCCACGGCGGCGGCGACCTCGGCCGGGAACTGCGCGGCCGACACGATCTTCTCGCCTGTCTCCGCATGCCCGGGTGCTTCGAAGGTGCCACCCTCGGCGGTCATCGTCATATGCCCGACGTCGTGGAGGAAGGCCGCGGCACGCAGGTCCTCCAGCCGGCCCGACACGATCCCGCTGCGCCTTCCGATCGCTTCCGCGATGCTCGCCATGCGGCTCGAATGGCCCTGCGCCACCGGGTTGCGGTGATCGACCGCGTGGGCGACGGCCACCATGACCTGGGGGCCGGCGTCGGCCAGCATCGAGACCAGGTTGCCATCGGCCAGCTCGAGCTCCGTGACGAGCTGCGGGAACGTGCACGCGCGGTCCTTCCCCTCGCGCTTGGCGAGGTACAGCGCCTGGTCCGCGGCAGCTACGAGCTCGATTGCCGTAAAGGCGTCTTCGGGATACGAGGCGACTCCGATGCTGAAGGTGAGGTGCTCACCCGGGATGGTGGGCACGGCTGCCGCGTGGACGGCGTCGATGATGCGGTAGGCGAGCCGCTGCGCGCCGGCGCCGTTGGTGTCCGCGACCATGACCGCGATCTCATCGCCACCGTATCGCGCGACCACGTCCTGGGCGCGGGCTGCCGCGCGCACGATGCGGGCGCCGAGCTGCAACACCAGGTCGCCGTGCTGATGTCCGAGCTGGTCGTTGACCGACTTGAAGTGGTCGAAGTCGACGAGAAGCAGCGAGAGCGGGGTCTCGCGACGGTCGGGCCGGCCGAAAGACAGCTCGACGCGCCGCCGGAACTCGCGCGCGTTGGCGAGCCCCGTGAGGCCGTCGGTTGTCGCCTCCTGGCGGCTGCGCTGGAAACGCAACGCGTTGGCGATTGGGACCGTGGAGCTCCCGGAGAGGGCGTCGACGGCGAACAGGTCCTGGTTGGTGAACACGGTCGTCGTGGTGAGGCAGACGAGGGCGGTGACACCATCCGCCGAGGCGATCGGGACCGAAAGGCTTCGGTGGTCGCCGGCGAAAACAGCCTCACCGGTGCCGGCCGCCTGCGACAGGGCATGCTCATCGATCACCTCGCCTTCCGGTGCCACGTTCGCCGTTCCGTCACGGTTGGAGCCCGCGACCACGGTGAAGCCCTCTTGCGACGAAAGGATCACGCGCCCTCTCTGCGCGGTGGTCATCTGCACCGCGTGGTCGATGAGGACGTCGAAGACGTCCTTGATGTCGGTCTGTGTGACCAGGTTCCTGCTTAGCTCGCGCAACGAGTCAGCCTGGGCCGCGTGCTCGACCGCAGAGCGGCGCTCGCGTTCGAGCTCGCGCGTCATGTAGCCCGTGGCCAGGGCGACCACCAGGAACAGGAACACCTTGCCGATGGTCGCGTTGGGGTCGACCTGGAAGTTGGCCGGTGTGAAGCTGCCGCCGATGAACAGGTAGATCATCGAGATGACCAGCGCGGACAGGAAGCTGGCAGTGGCGCCGAACCTGACCGCATTCGTGATCACGGCTAGGAACAGGGCCAGGAAGAACGGGCTGTTGAAACCGTCGGACAGGTACACGAGCCCGGCCGAGAAGAGGATGTCGAGCACCATCGTCGAGAGGCTGAACTGCTTACCTGGGTTGTAGCCGCGCGCCAGCAGGACGTTCACGACGACGTTCATCGCCCCCCAGCCCACGAGAACGAGGTCGACTGTGACCTTGGCGTCCTGGCTGGTGTGCGGGTTCACGTTGTTGAGCACCGCCAGCACGATGAGAAAGAGCCATCGGAAGACGACCGCCACGCGCTCGCCGACCCGGCGCCGGTCGGCATCGAATGTGGCGTCGATGGCCCGGGCGCGAACGTCCTGCCACCGGCGCGAGCCGCCGCCGTTCTGCTTGGGATTGGTACTCATTCTTAGGGCGTGCCGGCCGCGCGGGGCGAGGAGGTCACTAACTTACGCGCACTTTCGCGAACGAAAACGCTCTTATCCGCGTTAGACGGCGTACAGATGTTGCATCCTTGTGCCCGGTTGACCGAATGCTCCTGATCAGGCAGGCCGAGAGGCGAACGCGCGTTCGAAGTCGAAGACAGCGAGGCCAGTCGCTCGTCGAGTTCGCAATCTCATCGATTGTGCTTCTCCTTCTGGCCATGGGCCTGCTCGACCTGTCACGCGCCTTTTACTACGCCGTGAATCTGCAGGGTGCGGCTCGCGAGGGCGCCCGCCACGGCGCCTGGTTCAACACGGCATCCCGTGCGAGCATCTATCTCGACGACGCGGACATCATGACCGCCGTCAACCAGTCGCTCGCGGGAGCGGGCCTGACCGGGGTCCTGGTCGCGAGCGGCAGCTGTCTCTTGCCGGTCGACGGCAACGCCTATCACAGCGGGCCATATCCGGCCTCCGCCTATCCGGCGGGCCCAAATGCCGTCAACGTGTACATCTGCTACACCTACCCCGGGGGGGCTCCCCAGCTGGGGACCATGGCCACCCATCCAACTAACAACTCCTGGCGGCTTGGCGACGTCAACGTGATCATGCTGATGAACTTCCAGCTCATCACGCCTCTCATCCAGAACGTCTTTGGCAACGGTATCCACCTCGGCTTCAACGAGCACTTCACGATCCAGGGCAAACCATGAGCAATAGACTCAACGCCTGGTTTCGCAGCCAGCGCTCCCAGGGCATGGTGGAGTTCGCGCTCATCGCCCCCGTCCTCCTCCTGTTGACTTTCGGCATCATCGACTTCGGGCGAGGCCTGTACTTCTACATCACGCTGCAGCAGGCAGCCAACGAGGGAGCACGCGTGGCTGTGCGCGCCTCCTACTTCATCGATCCCAGCGGCGCGACCCACACCTGGCCCACCGACGCCGACGTGGCCACCGCCGTCCAGGCGCACGCGGTCACCGAGGTCCTCGCCAACCCATGCCCGAATGGACCGATTCCAAATGGTGGCAATCCCATCGGGTCGGCGCAGCTGCCTCCTTCAAACACCGGTTGGATCTTCATCACGGATCCGAGCGCAGCCGGAAACGGCGTTCCCAACGGTCCTCGGGGCGGCCTCGGCGTGCTGCCGGCCCCTGGTCCAGGGTGCAACGCCATCACCCCGGCGGTCGGCAACGAACCGATCAAGGTGACGCTGTGGTTCAACTTCCAGCCACTGACTCCGATCATCCAGCAAGTTGTCGGCAACCGAATCGTCATCACCGCATATGCGGTCTACCGTGCTGAGTACTCGAACTAAGTCACCCCAGCGAAAGCTGCAGGAGGGACAGGCGATCGTTTTGGTCGCGCTGCTGATCCTCGTGCTCTTCGCCATGCTTGGGCTGGCGATCGACTCCGGCCGCGCGTACGTCGACAGGCGCAGCCAGCAAGCGGCCGTCGACGCGGCGGCGCTCTCCGCCGGCGACTGGTATGAGAACTACACCGACCTCACCGGGGCAACCAACGGTGCGATCACCAACTCCGTGAACCTGTATCAGAACGACCTCGGCCTATACGGCGGTCCGACGGGTGCGCCAACGCACACGTTCGTCAAGGTCGGCGTCAACAGCAGCCTCCCGCAGGACACCTGGACATACACGTACTCGGCCGGATACACGCTCGTGGTGCAGGCCACCAACACCCAGTTCAACGGCTACCAGTTCCAGTACTCGAGCACGCACTCGCTGCCCCTGGCGTTCATGCAGATATTCGGCGGTCCAACCACGTCGATCATCGTCGCGACGGCAACCGCGATCGTCGGCAACCAGCGCCAGACCCCGGCGCTCCTCACCCTGAGCTCCCAGGCCTGCGCGACGCAACTCCAGGGCCACGGCAGCCTCACCATGCTGGGAGACGCCTACACCAACGGAACGGAGTGCGAATCGGGCAGCTCCAGCCTGGACCTGGCCGGGAACTGCTACGGGGGGGCGGGCTCGCAGTGCAGCTCGGCCGTCTACTACTGCTACAACGCGACGCCAGGCTCCCTGCCGTACGACCCTGCCACGACCGGCGGCGCATGCCTGCCCGGTGACACCCAGGGGGGACCTGTCGTGCCTGCGCCGACACTGCCGGACCCCGGCTATCTTGCGCCGTCGGTCCCCTATTACTCTGGGGCCGGAACCTCGATCAGTCGGGGCTCCTACACGGAGCTCACCCCGGGTGTCTGGCCTAGCTTCAGTCCCGGCTGTGACTTCCTCGACGCCGGCGTCTACACGTGGAGCAACGGCTACACGTCCCACGGAGGCTTCGTCTCCAACGAGCTCAAGGCACCCAACGAGGAGCTGGTCAGGACCAACTTCACAGGCCCTGGCACGACGGCGCCGGCCAACCCCACGTTCTGGCCCAGCGGGTGCGCCGGCACCTTCACGGCGGCCTCCGTAAGCGTGCCCGGAGGCAGCGGCATGAAGCACGGGGCCGGCGGCGGAAATTGGGGCATCGAGCTGACGGCAGTCCGCTACGACACCTTCAACGACACCTCGATCACCGGCGGAAGCGCCTCATTGTGCGCAGGCCCGACCGGCTGCCGGCGCGAGTCGGCACCCTCTGCGTGCACGCTGGTGTCGACGACCGATGACACCACGGGCCCGCAGGGCATCAACGTGAACATCACCCTCAACTCGCCCGGAGCCCAGTACTACAACGTGTACATCGACCCCAACGGCTGCGACGGTGTGCCCAACAACTTCTCTTTTGTGAATACCTTCGCAGCGCCTGGCTCGCCCTACCCGAACGGGGGTG
>Ga0307373_10011706_pt1 | contig 12647 bp, 9 predicted proteins | sample OX2MG_FD_202534 | JGI IMG/M metagenome (GOLD analysis project Ga0307373, IMG submission 202534) | Soil microbial communities from Risofladan, Vaasa, Finland - OX-2 | ecosystem: Environmental > Terrestrial > Soil > Coastal area > Acid sulfate soil | place: Finland: Risofladan, Vaasa | collected...
GCTACGTCCTCGGCCGCACCCTCAAGGGCACCCTGTGAGCGACCGCGTTCGTCTGCCCGCAGACACCGAACTTGACGACAAGCTCGCCTTCGGGCTCACCGCACGTCAGCTGACTGTCCTCGGCGCCGGCGGCCTGGCCGCCTACTGCCTCTTCTCGCTCGCCAAGACCGTGCTGCCTCCACCAGCCGCGGTCGCTACCGGCGTCCCCGCTGTCGTGGTTGGTGTGCTGCTGGCGCTCGGGCGCCGCCACGGCCTGCCGGCCGACCGGTTCGCGCTCGCCGCGACGCGTTTCTTTGCCCGGCCCCGGCTGCGGCTGCTCGCCCCGGAAGGAATCCCCGCACCCCTCCCCGCCGCCCCGGCACGACCAGCTATGGCCGCGCTCGATCTGCCCGTGCGGGCCGTGTTCGGCTCCGGCCTCGTCGAACTCACGACCGGTGGGTTCTGTTTACTGCTGCGCGCTTCGGCGACCGGCTTCGCGCTGCGCAGCGAGGAGGAACAGCAGGCGCTGGTCGAAGCGTTTGGACGTTTCCTGAACGGACTCACCGACCCGATCCAGATCTCGGTGCACAGCCAGCCGGTCGACCTCAACGGCTGGGCCAGCCGACTCGAACAGTCCATCCCCGCGGGCGCGTCCGGTTTGCTCAGATCGGCGGCGGCAGCGCACGCGCGCTTCGTCGCCGAGCTCGGGAGCCACGCCGAGGTGCGCCGGCGCGAGATCGTGCTCGTACTGAACACCCGGACGCGCGAGCGGACCGAAGCCAAGACGACGCTCGAGCGGCGCGCCAGCGAGGCGGTCGATCTGCTCCACTCCGCCGGCGTCGAGCTGCGGCGGCTGAGCGGCGAGGAGACGGCACCGCTGCTCGCCCGCACACTCGACCCGCCAGGCCCACCCCCCGGCGCAGGGCTGACTGGAGTGGTGTGCGGACGCTGACCCGCCTCACCCGCGCTCGGAGCCCTTCCGGCAGCGCGGCGGGCGGGCCGCTCCTGGGTCCGGCCGCGCTTGAGCTTCGCCGCGATCGTCTCCGCCTGGGCTCGGTCTGGCAGGCGAGCTTCGCCGTGATCGGCTACCCGCATGAGGTGAGCCGCGGCTGGCTCGGACCGCTCTTGCAGGCAGCCCGCGACGCCGACCTCTCCCTGCATGTCGAGCCGCTGCCGCCGGCGGTCGCGGTCGACCGGCTGCGCCGCCAACGCGCCCGCTTCGAGTCAACTCGCCGGCTCGAGCGGGAGCGCGGGCAGCTGCCGGACCCGTTCGTCGCCGCCGCCGCCGAGGACAGCGAGCAGCTGATGACCCGGCTGGCGCGCGGCCAGAGCCGCCTCTTCCGCGCCGGCCTCTATCTCTCCGTCCGCGCCCAAAACGAAGACGAACTCAGCGAGCGGAGTGCCAGGTTGCGGATGCTCTGCTCGTCGCTGCTTCTGCACACGGTCCCGTGTAGCTTCCGGCCGTTCGAGGGCTGGCTGACAACGCTGCCGCTCGGGCTCGACCAGCTCCGTTTGCGCCGGGCGTTTGACACCGAGGCGCTCGCGGCCTCGTTCCCGTTCGCGGCCGCCGACCCGCCGATCGACCCCGACGGTGTCCTCTACGGCCTCACCCCCACCGGTGCGCCGATCATCCTCGACCGCTTCCAGCAGGAGAACTACAACACGGTTCTGCTTGCCCGCTCCGGTGCGGGCAAGAGCTATCTCGCGAAGCTGGAAGCGCTGCGGTTGCTCTACCGCGGCGTGCAGGTGTTCGTGATCGACCCCGAGAACGAATACCGCCGCCTCACCGAAGCAGTCGGCGGCGTCCACCTCCCCCTGGCCGGCCCGGACGCGGTCACGCTCAACCCGCTCGACCTCCCGCCGGGCGGCGGCCCACAGGCACTCGACGAGCGCGCCCTGTTCCTCACCGAGCTGCTCGAGTTGCTGCTCGGCAAACTCAGCGCCGAAGAACTGCCGGCACTCGACCGCGCGATCCTCGCCTGCTACACGGCGGCCGGAATCAGCGCCGACCCGGCCACCCACAACCGCCCCGCACCGCTCCTTTGTGACCTCGCCCGCTCTCTGGCCGCCGAGCCGGGTGCGGGTGAGCGGCTGGCGGAGCGGCTTGCGCCCTACGCCACGGGCTCGCATGCCCAGCTCTTCTCGCGGGCGACCGCGGCCGCCCCCGACGGGCAGCTTGTCTGCTTCTCCCTGCGCGGCCTCCCCGAACGGCTCAAGGCGCCCGCGTTGCTGCTCGCGCTCGACAGCATCTGGCGCTCGCTCGAAGGGCCCCTGCGGCGGCGTTGCGTTCTCGTCGATGAGGCGTGGCTTTTGATGCGCGAGCCGGCCGGCGCCCGTTTCCTCTCCCGGCTGGCCAAGTCGGCGCGTAAGCGCTGGTGCGGCCTGACCGCGATCAGCCAGGACGCCGACGACCTGCTCGGCAGCGAGCTCGGCCGCGCAGTCGTCGCGAACGCCGCCAGCCAGGTGCTGCTTCGGCAAGCACCGCAGGCGATCGAGCAGATCGGCCAGACGTTCAACCTCACCGCCGGCGAGAAGCGCCACCTGCTGAGCTGCCCGACCGGGCAAGGGCTGCTGATCAGCGGCGAGGAACGCCTGCCGCTGCGCGTCGTCGCAAGCCCCGACGAACACGCCCTCGTCACCACCGACCCCGCCGACCTCACCGACGAGGAGGGGCCGCTCTGACGCGCGTGATCGTTGCAGCCGTGGCCGCGCTGCTGCTTCTGCCGGTGCTCGTGATCGGCGCCGCGACCGGCGGCATCCAAGTCTCCAACCCCTCCCAGACCGCGATCGCGGAGATTCCCGTCGCCTACCTCGCGCTCTACGAACAAGCAGGTGTCGCGTTCGGCATCCCCTGGCAGCTGCTGGCCGGGATCGGCAAGGTCGAATGCGACCACGGACAAAACCCCGACCCCGCCTGCAGCCAAGAAGGCGTGACAAACAGCGCCGGGGCGGGCGGGCCGATGCAGTTCCTCGCCGGCACCTGGCAGACATACGGGACCGACGCTGACGGCAACGGCAGCGCCGACCGCTGGGACCCAGTCGACGCTGTCTTCTCGGCCGCCAACTACCTGCGCGCCTCCGGCGCTCCCGACAACATCCCCGCCGCGGTCTACGCCTACAACCACTCACAGGCATACGTCAACGAGGTCCTCGGCTGGGCAACCCTCTACGAAAAGCAAGCCGCACCAGCCGACACAACCACCGGCTCGACGGCGGCGCAGCCGGCGGTCGCCTACGCGCTCGACCAGCTCGGCACTCCGTACCGTTGGGGCGGCGACGGCCCGGGCGGCTTCGACTGCTCCGGCCTCACGCAGGCCGCCTACGCCGCCGCCGGCATCGGTCTCCCGCGCACCGCGCAAGCACAGTACGACGCCGGCCCGCTCGTGCCCGCTGGGCAGCCGCTCCAGCCCGGCGACCTCGTCTTCTTCGGAAGTAGCTCGACCGCGGTCGAGCACGTCGGGATCGCGATCGGCAACGGCGAGATGGTCGACGCTCCCCACAGCGGCGCCGTAGTCAGGATCGAGAGCGACCAGTGGCCGAACTACGTCGGCGCCAGCCGCCCGGCGGGTGGTCAATGAGCATGCGCTGTTGCCGGTCACGCGGTGGTCGTTGCTTGTGGTCGTTCCATGCGGTCGTTCCACAAACGACCACCCGGCGTGCCCTCGATGGCGCACAGACAGCGGGGCTCGCGGCCGCGTCGGGTCGGCGACTTCACCCCCACAGTTCAATTCGTTCAGTCCGGCCGCTCGGCCGGCTGGGGCGGCTGCTGCAGCAGCCGCCCAGCCACTCTCCGCACTGGCTGCTGGCGCACCTGCTCACGCAGGCACACCAGCTCCTGCCTCTCGCCGCAGGGGTGCTGTCCGGCGTCGCCTTCCCGCTGCTGCTGCTCTCGCTGGCCCGCGTCCGGGCTCGCCGTCGGCTCGCCCGTTCGCTGACCGCGGTCGCGATCCGTCCCGGACGGGAGACCGTCCAGCCGGCCGCCCTCGAGCGGTCACTGGCAGCGCTGCACGGGCTCCTGCCCGCCTGGCACCGCCGCCTGCTCGGTGAGAAACCATGGCTGCTGCTCGAACTGCAACGCGACCCCGAAAGCGGTCTGCAGCTGCGGCTGCTCACCCAGCGGGCAGTGCTGCCGCTCGCGACCGCTGCGCTCCGTGCCGGGCTGCCCGGCTGCGAACTGCACCCCTGCGACCCGCCCGACCTGATCGTCCCAGCCGCATCGGCGCGTGGACGGCTGAAGCAGCGGGCCGGTCGTCTCGCTCCGCTCCGCGACAGCGGCGAGCCGGTCCTGCCTGCACTGCTCGCGACGCTCGAGAGCGAACGCGGCCAGGCCGTCGTGCAGCTGACGCTGCAGCCTGCGACCAGCCGCTGGGTCGGTCAGCTCTACAGCGCCGCCCACAAACTCCAACACGGGCAACGCCACCGCCCGCTCGCGAGCAGGCTCGCCGAGCTACCGCTCAGCCTCACCCAAGAAGTACTGACAGGCCTCGCCGAGGTCGCCCAGCGCGGGTCGGCCGGCTCTGGTCGTTCTCAGGTCGGGGTGGCGGGGCCGGCGACCCTGCTCGACTCCGACCGGGCGCAGGCGCTTCGCGCCCGCGCCCGTGCCGGCGGGGTCGCCTTCGACTGCGGCTTCCGCTTCGCCTGCCACGCCGAGCATCCCGCCCGCTCGAAAGCCTGGGCACAAGCGCTGCAAGCGCAGCTGCGACCGCTCGAGGGCCCCCACAACGGCCTCGCCCCGAAGCGTGTCTGGCGCTGGCAGCGCGCCGGCTTCGACCAGGCGCTCCAGAGCCGACGACCCGAACCGGGGATGCTGCTGACCGCAGCGGAACTGGTGCCGCTGTTCAGCATCAGCGGCGACGACCCGCTCGCCGAGCTTGAGCAGGCAGGCGCACGCCAGGTCCCGCCCCCACTCACCCTCGACAGCGGTGATCAGCAGGAGGGGCGGCTGTTTGCGCTCGCGACCTACCCGGGCCGCGAGCGCGAGGTGCGCCTCACCCAGACCGGCGCCCGGACGCATCTGCATGTGATCGGGCCGCCCGGGTCGGGGAAGACCTCGATGCTGCTTCGCCTCGCGCTCGGATCCGCGAGCGGCGGTGACGGCACCGGCATCTGGGAGGCCAAGGGCGACCTCGCCCGCGCCTTCATGCTCGCCCTCCCCGAGAACCTCTATGACCGGCTCTGTCTGGTCGACCTCGCCGCCGACGACCTCGTCGTCGGCATCAACCCGCTCGAATACCGCAGCGAAGAAGATCGAGAGCGCGTCGCAGACGACACCCTCTCGATCTTCAAGCGCCGCTTCCACCGCTTCTGGGGACCACAGACAGACGACCTCTTCAAAGGCGGCCTCCGCACCCTCCTCCTGGTGCCCGGCTCGACGCTGCTCGAACTGCCGCTGCTGCTCACCGACCCCGCCTTCCGCGCCCGCTACCTGGAGAAGGTGCACGACCCGGTCGCGCTCGGCCCATTCTGGCAACGCTACGAAGCCCTGTCGCCGGCCGGGCAGGCGCAGGCGATCGGCCCCGTCCTGAACAAGCTCCGCGACTTCCTCTTCCGCAGCCGCCTGCGGGCGATGCTCGGCCAACCCCACTCGACGATCAGCTTCGAGCAGGCACTCGCCCGGCGGCTGATCATGGTCATGAACCTCCCCAAAGGCGCCGGCCGCGAACAAGCAGAAGTCGTCGGCGCCTTCTCACTCGCCAAGCTCTGGCAAGCAGCCCTCGCCCGCGCCGAACTGCCCGAACGCGAACGCGCCGACTTCCACTGCTACCTCGACGAGTTCCAGAACTTCCTCCACGCCGAAGACTTCGCCGAGATCCTCGCCGAAGCCCGCGCCCTGCGCCTCTCCCTCTGCCTCGCCCACCAGACCCTCGCACAGCTCTCCGAACGCGAAACCGCCCTGCTCTTGAACCTCGTCAGGAATCTGGTCTGTTTCCAGCCCGGCCATGAAGACGCCGCCCGCCTCGCCCGTGCGCTCGCCCCCAGCTTCGACCGCGACGACCTCCACCGGCTCGGCCCCTACCAAATCGCCGTCCGGCTCGCCCACCACGGCGCCACGCAGCACGCCTTCTCCGCCCAAACCATCCCACCGCCCGCCTTCGATCCCACCCCGTGGATCAACCGCTGCCGCCAACTGCCCGCCACAGCCGACCCGACCGACGAGACATCCGCGCTCGCGCAGGCGCACGTCGCGGCGGCGGCCGCCTGGCCGCAACTCGCAGCCGCCGAGCGAGCGGCCTTGCTGTCGCAGCTGCAGCCGCTGCTCATCGGCCCGCGCGAGCAGCTCGCGAAGCGGATCGAGAACCTCGAGGCGCTGCCCGACGAGCAGTACCGCCTCTACCAGCAACTGACCACAACGCTGCGACAGACAGAACGTGAGCGGCTGTTTGATCTCAGCCGCGAGCAGATCGAGCGGCGGATCGTCGCGGTCGCGCTCGCCCGCGCCCAGCGCCAACACGAAAGTACCCCCGGCGACCCGAGCGAGGAAGCGCGGCTGCATGCTGAGCTGAGCGAGCAGGACTGGGCCTCCGCTGTCGAGCAAGAGCGGCTCGGCCGGCTGCAGCGGCTGTCCGCGCTGCGCTACGGCCGCCCGGTCGACGAAGTCGAGTTCGCGATCCGCCGCCGCCTCGGCACCAACCTCCCCGCCCCAGCAAGCAGCGACGGGATCGAGAAGGCCGCGTGAACAACCGCCAGCTGATCAACGACGCCGCCTCATTTCGTGAGCGCGACCTCGCCCTGCTCGACGGGCTGTACGAGCACCGCTTCCTCACCCGCCGCCACCTGCAAGCCCTCTACTTCACCGACTACCCCGAGCTGCAGAGCGGCCTGCCGGTCGCGACCAGCTCGCCACGCCCGGCGCAACGCCGCCTCCGCCGCCTCCACCAGGCCCGGCTTGTCCTGCGCCGAAGCCTCGCCCTGCCCGACGGGCGCCGCGACCCCGAGCCCTACTACTGCCTCTCCCCCGACGGCGCCCAACTCGTCGCACTCCGCCACAGCCTCGCCGCCCGCGAGACCCGGCAGCGGGCAGCCGATCTGCTCGCGAACCCGCTCTTCGTCCGCCACGCCCTGGCCGGCGCCGACCTCCACTGCGCCCTCACCCGCGCCGCCCGCAGCCAGCCCGGCCACGTCTGCCCGCCGCAGTGGTGGCGCGGCGAGCAGACCGCAAGCCAGCAGTTCACAGACCGCGGCCAGCCGCTGCTCCTGCGCCCGGACGGCTACACGCGCTACCAGGCAGGCGAGAACATCCACCATCTGCTCGTCGAGATCGACCTCGGCACGATGAGCCTGCCACGGCTGCGGACAAAGCTCGACCGCTACCGCGCCTACAGCCGCTCCGCCGCCTGGCAGACCCGCTACCCCGTCTTCCCCAAGCTCCTCCTCCTCACCACCAGCACGCAGCGGATCGTGAGTCTGCACCAGCAGCTCGAGCCGCTCCCCGAACTCGTCCTGCTCAGCGCCACCCACGCCGACCTGCGGGAGCACGGGCCGCTCGCCGCGATCTGGCATCAGCCAGGCCGCAGCCAGCCGCGACCGCTGCTCGAAGCACCCCGATGACCCGACAACCGACCAACCCCGCTGCCGACCACAGCGGCCCTCAGCCCGACCCGGACACGCAGCCGCCGGCTGCCCGGCTCCTCCGCCGGCCCCACATCCAATGCCCGAACCAACCACCACACTTGCCCTCGCAGTCTGGCCGCCGCACGCCGGCGGCGAGCGGCGGCACGCCTATCTCGCCGCCAGCCGCGGCAAGCATCGGATCGCACCCGAGCTTGCTGCCCGCGCGATCCTCGCCTACAGCGATCCTGGCGACCTCGTCGTCGACCCCCACTGCGGCATCGGCACCGTGCTGATCGAGGCGATCCAGAACGGCCGCCGCGCGATCGGCATCGACCCGGATCGCAGCCGCGCGGCGCTGGCGACCGCGAACATCAGCCACGCCCGGCAGCAGGGCGCGGCCGGCCGCGCCGCCGTCATCGAAGGCGACCCCGCGCAGCTGCCGCGACTGCTTCCGAAAGCAGCAGCGATCCTCAACCCACCAGCCAGCAGCACGCAACACGGACGAGTACGTCGGCACCCGGCCGGCAGTACCCAGCTGATCCTGACCGCCGCCCCAGCACGGACGACAGTGGCGCTTCTGTCCAGCTGGATGAGCGTGCTCGCCCCCGGCGGGTTTCTGCTGCTTGTTCACACCCAGGCTGCCGGCAAGCCTCGCCGCGGGCTCGGCGCAACCGTCGCCGCCGCCGAACAGGCGGGGCTTCAGTACTGGCAGCACGTGATCGCCCTCCACACCGCAGCCGCTGAGCTGCTGCATACCGACGTGCTCTCGTTCCGCAAGCCGCACCCGAACAGAGCCGCTGCGCGACGCGACGAGCTCGGCCGCAAGTCGGTGGCCGCATGACCAGCCCGAGTTCCTCCGTTTGGGCCGTCGCGGATCAGCCCGCGCGTGTCCAACGACAGGGCCGCTACCTGCCCGCCTCGACGGCGCACCCGGGGAAGATGCTGCCCGCGCTCGCCCGGCAGGCGATCAGCAGCTACAGCAACCCGGGCGAGCTGCTGCTCGACCCGATGTGCGGGATCGGCACCACGCTCGTCGAAGCAACCCACCTCGGCCGCCAGGCGATCGGAGTCGAGCTCGAACAGCGCTGGGCAACCCTCGCCGCCGCCAACCTCAACCACGCCCGCGCACAGGGCGCCCCCGGACACGGGCTCGCCCTCAAAGGCGACGCCTGCCAGCTCGGCCAGGGTCTCCTCGACGAGTACAGGGGCAAGGTCGCGTTGATCCTCACCTCGCCGCCCTACGGACCCTCGCTGCACGGCCAGGTCCGCAAAGGCGAGCACGGGGTGCAGAAGTTCGACTACCGCTACTCCGAAAACCCCGACAACCTCGCCCACCTCCCACAGACCGCCAGCCGGCGCAAACCGAGCTTCGACACCGTGCTCGCCGACATCCTCGCCGGCTGCCGGCGCATGCTCGCCCCCAACGGACGGCTCGTGATGACCGTCCGCCCCTACCGCCGCGACGGCCACCTGATCGACCTGCCCGGCCAACTCGAACAGCTCGCAGCCGCCAACGGTCTGGTCATGCACGACCGCCACGCCGCGCTTCTCTGCGGCCTCGACGGGACCCGGCTCGTCCCCCGCGCGAGCTTCTTCCAGATCCGCCACCAACGAAGCGGCACCTTCCCCCGCATGCTGATCATCGGCCACGAAGACGTCCTCATCTTCCGACCCAAGACCCCAGCCAAGAGCGCACCGAAGCTCAACGTCCGGCTCGCTGCCGGGGCGCGAACCGGGAGCGGGACGCGATGAAAGGCCAGACAGGCGAGGGGCTCGAGCTGAGCCTGAGCATCCCGGACGAACTGCTGACCGCGCTGGCCGAGCGTGTCGCCGCGCTCGCACTCAAGCGCGACGAATCCACCACAGAGGCGGCCTCGCCCTGGCTGGATGCCGGGGCGGCGGCCGCCTACATCGGCATACCGCGCGGGCAGCTCTACAAGCTGACCGCCGCGAACGCGATCCCGGTGCGAAAGCGACGCCGTGGGCAGGGTCTGCGCTTCCGCCGCGAGGAGCTCGACGCCTGGATCGAAGCCGAATACGAGGCCACTGGCTGGACGCCGAAGATCGAGCTATCGTCGAGCGACGACACGTAAATGCCCCGGCAGCGCACCAACGCTCCGGGGCCGGCAACGGAGGTATTCACTCCGATGCAAGGCAAGCCTAACCGCGGCGTTCGGCGCCGGCCGGTCGCCCGCCACCCCGGCATCTACTACCGGCCCGGCCCGGCCGACAAGGTGCAACCGCCCTACGAGATCTCCTACTTCGACTCCCGCGGCCAACGCCGCTGGCTGACCGTCAACGGAACCCTCGACGAGGCCGAAGCCAAGCGCGCCGAGCTGAACCTGCGCCGCCGCCGCGGCGGCCGGGTCGAGCCGACCCGGCAGACCTTCGAGCAGTACGCCCGCGACTGGCTCGCCCGCCAAGAGTGCCGGCCACGCACCCAGGAGGTGCTCGTCTGGGCACTCGAACGGCACCTGATCCCCTACTTCGGCCGCCGCCGGCTCGACCAGATCAGCGTCGAAGACGTCGCCGCCTTCATCGCTGCGATGCGCCGCAAAAAGCTACGCGGCTCGACGATCAACACCGCCCTGCGCCCCCTGTCGATGATCCTCGGCCAGGCCGCGCGCCGCGGCCGCATCCCGGTCAACCCGCTCAGCCAACTCGAGCGCGGCGAACGCCCCAAACTCGACGACCAACGACCCAAACGGATCCTCACCCTCGAAGAGATGCACGCGCTCCTCGCCAACACCGATGGTGAGCGGTACCGCTGCCTGCTCGAGCTGCTGCTGACCGGCGGGCTGCGGATCGGCGAAGCGCTCGGGCTCACCCTCGGCGACCTCGACCGCCAACACTCGCTGATCCGGGTCGCCTACCAGCTCGACCGCGACGGCAACCGCACCCCCCTGAAGACCGAGGAATCACAACGCGCGATCGACATCCCGCCGCAGCTGATGCGCCGCCTGCTCGCGCTCGCCGCCGAGCGCGGCGCCCTCTTCGATCCCGCCGCGCTCCTCTTCGCGAGCCGCAACAGCGGCGGCCTTGAGCGCAAGGTCGCCCGTGCGGCGCTCAAGCGCGCCGCCAAAGCGGCCAAGCTCGCAGCGCCCGAGCCGACCCTGCACGACCTGCGCCACAGCCACGCCAGCATGCTGATCGCGCTCGACGTCCCGCTCGTCGACGTCCAACGCCGGCTCGGCCACCGAAAGCCCGACACCACCCTCCGCGTCTACGCACACCAGTGGAAAGAACGCGAAGCGCGCCGCAGCCAAATCGGCCAGCAACTCGGCCAACTCTTCAACCCGACACCCGCGCTCCCCGCCGCCAACCCCACCACGACCCGGCTCGCGCTCCCGCCAGCCAGCCACGGTGCCTGACCAGTTCGGCTTCGACCACCTCGGCGCGAGCGCGACGGTGCGCTGCATCGACTGCCCAACCGGCGGCCCAATCTGGCGCTGGCCCGAACCGAAACGCAACCGACACGCACGCACACATCGCGTGCCGCACCCGAACACAGCACCGCTTCGGCGGCAGCGGAAACTCCTCGCCGCGCCACCAACCGAAATCCATGAGGAGGACAAGGAGGCCACCACGATGGCAAACACAACAGCCAAGAAGGGCGAATCAGCGCAGGCGGTCACGCTCGACCTGCTTCGCCAAGCAGGCGAACCGCTCGCGGCCAAGGAGATCGCCACCCGCGTGATCAACTCCGGCCGCTGCACAAGCCTCAAGGGCAAGACACCCGAGGCAACGATCAGCGCGATGCTCGCTGTCGGCTCCAAGCCCGGCGGCCCGTTCGAGCGCGTCGCCAAAGGCACCTACACACTCGCCGACCCCAACGCGCAAGGAAGCAACAAGGCCGCGCCACGGACCCGCGGCGCAAAGGCCGGCGCAGCCACGGCCAAGCCGCGTACGCGCCAGACAAAGCCGAGCAAGGCCACGGCAAACACCTGACAGCCGCCTGAGACGTCACGCCCGGCATCCTTCAGTCCACGAGAGCCGCACGGAAACCGGCGGCTCTCGCTCTTGTGCAAGATCGATCATTCCCTGATTGTCCGGTGCGAGTGAGGACCCTCGTCACATCGTTGGAATGCGTTGGAATAGAGAGGCCAACGCATCCGGTATTTCGGGGGGCGGAGAACGCAAGAGCAGAGGGCTCTCGAGGTCGCAGCGACCGACTCGGCTGCATCCAATGTCCGCCATCGAGGCGAATAAGGATGGGCTGCAGGAGCTCGGTGCCGGGACGATGTCGCAGATCACGGTCAACGTGCGCTGACGGCACAACGCGGTGGGCGGCGCGCGGCCGGACGCCGGCGCATCCCCCACTAACCCAGGCGCCATGGCCGCGGGTGTTTTGGCGATCGAAGTTCCGCCGCCCGCGGCCGGGCTCTTCCTCACTGTAGATAGTGGAGCAGGAACCTGACGGTTGCGCCCCAGACTTCGGCCTCGTAGTCGGCGGCGTGACGGCTGCCTGAAACGACGACGAGTTCGTGTGGGACGTGCGCGTTCGTCAGTCGGCGAGCCATCTCTTCCGCTTGACCGAGCGGAACGATCTCGTGCCTGCTGTTCGCGATCAGCATGGGCGGGTCGCTCCGGTCGACATGATTGACGGGAGAGGCTGAGGTGTAGCGGCTGGGGCAGCGGGTCGGCCGGCAGGCGAGGTAGCTCTCGACGAACGGATGGCGCGCTGGCCCGCCCAACTCGGTGTCGAAGAGGGCAAGGTTCATCGGTCCGGACCAAGAGACTGCAGCGCGTACTCGCGCACCGCGGTCGAGCGATCCGCGGCCTTCAGTGGCGACGAGCGCCGCCAGGTTGCCGCCTGCGGAGACTCCAAAGATCCCGATTCGGCGCGGGACGATATCGAAGTTGGCCGCATGCCCCCGCACCCACCGCACCGCGAAGCTGACATCGGAGGCGGCGGCCGAGAACGGGGCCGCCGGAGCCAGTCGATAATCGATCGAGAAGACCGCGAAGCCAAGGCGAGCAAATCGAAGCGCCGTCGGTGCAAAAACAGGTTCTCCTGGGGCGAAGGCGGACTTGTCGCCAGCCCGCCAGCCGCCGCCGTGAACAAAGATGATCGCCGCTCGTCGACTGATCGCCGGCGCCGGCAGGTAGGCGTCGAG
>Ga0307373_10011709_pt1 | contig 12644 bp, 2 predicted proteins | sample OX2MG_FD_202534 | JGI IMG/M metagenome (GOLD analysis project Ga0307373, IMG submission 202534) | Soil microbial communities from Risofladan, Vaasa, Finland - OX-2 | ecosystem: Environmental > Terrestrial > Soil > Coastal area > Acid sulfate soil | place: Finland: Risofladan, Vaasa | collected...
CAGCGCTATCTCGGTGTGATTGATGGAAACTTAGCATTTTGGTCGACCGGGGGGAGCGTGCTCAGCCCTATTCATCCAGAGTCGAATCGGTGGCATTTGCTCGCCGCCAGTTACGATGGGGCATCTCTGCACCTTTACTATGATGCCAGGGAAGTAGCATCCCAGAAGCTAAAACTAGGTGCAGTACTACCTACAATAATAGCCCCATACTATGATGTCAGGGAAGAGCTTGAGTCAACAAAGATTAAACTAGGTACTGCGTCCCCCATGATGTATATGGCTCCAGAAGTGCTGCCGTGGGCGAGCGGCGGACACTTCGCAGGAAAAATAGCGCGGTTCACGCTCGTTTCTCGCGTGATAACTGCGAATGATCTTCATGCAATGCTCAGTCAAGCGGAAACACTGGACTTAACTGCATTTGAGGCGGGTTCGAAGGACTGGCCAGTGCAAACCGAAGGGCAAGAAGGCCTTCGTGATCCTCAAGACCCAGCCACGCTTCCGACGTCAATAGTTCCCCCATCAAAACCTGTTATACAAAGTATTCCTAACGTTCCACTTTTGAGCCCGATCAATCCCCATGAATGGACTTTAACGGGTGGATGGCAGCTAGCGTCCGCTCTGGATATAAAGTCCAGCAGTTTGGAGTTTTCGCGACCTGGTGCTCCGATCGGCAAGTGGATGGATGCCATCGTGCCCGGTACAGTCCTAACTACCCTCATTGCCAACGGTATCTATCCTGATCCCGATTACGGTCTGAATAATCTCGCGATTCCTGAGACGCTGAATCAGCACGACTACTGGTATCGGACGCAGTTCGTGCCGCCAGCAGCTCTACAAAATCAACGTTTGACGCTGACATTCAATGGGATCAACTACGCTGCCAAAATCTGGCTCAATGGAAAGCGATTGGGGGACATTCGTGGCGCCTTTGTTCGGGGACAGTTCGATGTCACTGGCATTGCACAACCCGGTAAGCCGAACGTGCTTCTAGTGCGTATTTCTCCGCCTCGACATCCTGGCATTCCGCCCGAGCAATCGATTGCGTACGGTGGCGGTCCCAACGGGGGAATAATGTGCCTGGATGGGCCTACCTTCATCAGCACGGAAGGTTGGGGTTGGGTCCCAGGGATTCGGGACCGGGATACAGGCCTTTGGCAAAACGTAACGCTTCAGGCAACAGGCGAGGTGAAGATCGGTGACATTCAGGTGGTGACTGCTCTGAATTTGCCCAGCACCAGCAGAGCCGATGTCACGATTTCCATTCCGCTTGCAAACCATGGAGCAACGACCGTACATGGCGTACTGAAGGTGTCTTTTGAAGGCGTGGATATCGTGAAGGGGGTAACAGTACCGCCGGGTGGAACCGCAATAACCCTAGCGCCTGCGGAATACCCCAAACTGTCCATTGCAAATCCCCGGCTATGGTGGCCCAATGGCTACGGCAAGCCCGAGTTATATCACCTCGAGGCTTCCTTTCATATTCGTCAAACCGAATCGGATACCAAGCGCCTGCACTTTGGCATACGCGAAATCACATACGAACTGTCTCTGTTGGATGAAACCGGCCACCTTCGTCGCGTCGAGTATTCGCCAACAACCGGTTGGAAAAACAGAGAGCAGGTTATAGATGTAAGCCATGAAGGCATCCTGAAATCGTCCGAGGGCTGGGTTGCTTCTATCCGGCCTGGAGAAGAGACAAGTCCTTCCTTGCGAATGATCGATGACTATCAGACTTCTCCTTATCTGGTGATCAAAGTCAACGGTGTGCGCATTGCCATCAAGGGTGGCAACTGGGGACTGGACGATTCACGCAAGCGAGTCTCCCTCAAAAGGCTTGAACCATATATTCGCCTAAGTCGCGACGCGCACTTTACGATGATTCGTAATTGGGAAGGACAAAATACGGAAGAAGCCTTTTACGATCTCTGCGATGAATATGGACTTTTAGTATGGAATGATTTCTGGATTGGCACTCAGAATTACAACCTCGAACCTAGCGACACAGCGTTATTTCTCAATAACGTTCGCGATGTCCTGCTTCGTTACCGCAATCATCCTTCCATCGCCATCTGGTGTGGTCGAAACGAAGGCGTTCCCCCGCCTGCATTGAATGCTGGAATAGAAGAACTCATCCGAACTCTGGATGGCACACGTTATTACACCCCAAGTTCCAGGCTGATCAATCTTCAGACGAGTGGTCCGTGGGTTTATGGGGAGCCTGTCGAATTCTTCACGCGAAGGGGAGTCGGTTTCACTACCGAGCTGGGTTTGCCATCCGCTCCTGCGATCGACACGATGCGTGCCATGATGCCCACAGCCGACCAGTGGCCTCCAAGCGATACCTGGGCTTATCACGACTGGGATCTCGGCGGCAAGCCAGTCATGACGGCCATAAAGCAGCAATTTGGCGCGGCCACCAGTCTTGAGGACTTTGAGCGCAAGGTGCAGTTGCTGAACTATGTATCGCACCGCGCGCTCTTTGAAGGATTCAATGCGCACTTGTGGGCGCCGAACAGCGGACGTCTTATGTGGATGAGCCAACCAGCATGGCCTAGCATGGTCTGGCAACTGTATAGCTCAGACTACGACACATTTGGCTCCTACTATGGGACCCAAAAAGCGTGCGAACCTATCCACATTCAACTGAACTTGCCGGACCTCACGGTTGCCGCTGTAAATACCACAAGAAATAGACTTGAGAATCTGTCTTTACGCGCTCGCGTATTTTCCTTGGATGGAAAACAGGTCCTTGTTCGCAAAGCAAGACTGACTGTCCAGCCGGATGTAGAGACGGAAGCCTTTCCCCTCAATTTGCCAAGGGAAGTGGCTTCCGATCTTGTGTTTATCAAGCTTGAGCTTATGGATGCAAATGGCAAGATGCTTTCTGAAAACTTTTATTGGCAGGCTGCAAAGCCCGCGGCATTGCGGAAGCTGACCGATCTCCCCCAAGCTACAATCCAGCTTTCCGCACGACAGGAACATTCTGGACGTTTGATGCGAGTGACCGTTGACATTGTCGACGATAGCGACAACATCGCATTGATGAACAAAGTGACCTTGCGCGGAAAAGATGGGGCTCCTATTCTACCAGCTTACGCGAGCGATAACTATGTATCTTTGCTGCCGCATGAAAGCCGCCAGATCGAAGTGGAATACCCGCAAGAGTTATCCGCGGATTCACTGCATGTAGAAGCAGAGGGTTGGAATGTACGACCGATAGTGAAGGCCGTTATGAAATAGTAGGTGGCGGCTATTGTCCATCGATCTACTTTCGCGCTGTTCTGGCAGGTACGGCATTGATGTTGTCTTGTATGTAATCAGTACGTGTGTTGGTTCGGAAAAAGAAACAACTATCGCAACACGGGAGGCTATCGATGTTCAGAAAGTTATGTTTAGTTATAGTTATGGTCAGTATTTTCTTTCTCGTAGTACACTCATCGGCGCAGACTACGAACGGTTTGATGACAGGGACAATTACCGATTCTTCTGGAGCTGTTGTGGCTGGGGCACAAGTAAACGTGACCAATCAGGGAACGAGTGAATTGAGGACAACCACGACGGACAGTAATGGCTATTACATCGTTCCGCAGCTGCCGCCTGGGATCTACGATATCTCCATCAAGAAGCAGGGCTTTGCAACGGATAACCGGGCTGACGTCCAGTTGCAAGTAAACCAGAACGCTACGCTCAACTTCACGCTGACGGTTTCTTCCATAGCTCAGACTGTTAAGGTGACGGGAGCCCCACCAGCCCTAAATACGACTTCGGCAACGCTTGGGACTGTTATCGGGCACACCGCAACTGTCGACTTGCCGCTCAATGGTCGCGAGTTCACGCAGCTCACGCTGCTCACTCCTGGAGTGGCCCCGGTGGAAACCGGTCAGCAAGGTGTTTTCACAGTGGCGCTAGGAGCGGGAGGCATCAGCCCGTCGGTCAATGGGCAGCGAGGCGAACAAAACAACTTCACCATGGATGGCACACTCAATAATTCGCTATTTACAAACATATGGGCGATTAGCCCGCCTCCCGATGCTTTGCAGGAGTTTAATGTACAGTCGCACATAACGGACGCACAATTCGCAATCAGTACTGGGGCGAACATCAATATTGTTACCCGTTCTGGCACGAATGAATTTCATGGGTCTCTATGGGAGTTTGTAAGGAACGATGCATTGGATGCCAATACTTTTCCAGCTACAAAACGGCTTCCTTATACGCAAAATCAATATGGCGTTTACTTGGGCGGACCGGTCTATGTACCGCACATACTGAATGGAAAGAACAATACTTGGATATCCGGTTATTGGGAGGGATTCCGATCTTATCTCAGTCAAACCATATTGACTTCTACTCTCACACCCAACATGATTGACGGAAACTTTTCTGGAGTGATCGGCAAACAGGTAGGTATAGATAGCTTAGGTAGACCAGAATACGCGAACGCGATTTATGATCCACTCACAAGCAGGCCTGACCCGCAGCATCCTGGTGAGTTTCTTCGCGATCCATTTCCGGGCAATATCATCCCGGCCGACCGATTGAATGCATCTTCGATAGCAATTATTAAGAAATACTATCCTTTACCAAATCTAAATGTTCCCGATGGAGTCTTACCCAATTATCAATTTACAGGGGTGACTAGCACCCTGAGTGATGTCTTTGGCGTACGCCTTGACCACAGATTTAAGAACAATGATAGTGCGTTTATACGTTTTAACCGATCCAATCAGCACGTAAATAGACCTGAAGATTTTCCGACGTATAGCAGTTCACTAATCAATTACAGCCAGCAGGCAGCAGTGGGCTACACACACCTATTTAATCCCAATACAATATTGGAGTTCCACTATGGATACACCTATACCAATATCCTGACAGGCGACGAACCAGCAGGGGCAGCCTTTGCCAGTGCAATTGGCTTCTCTAGTGCCGCACCTGCACATAATGGAATTTCATTGGGCCCTCAAGTGTCTATAACGAACGGCTATGGAGGTGTGGGGCAAACTATTGACCCACTTGGCCCTATGGAAGGAATGGACTACCATGTCGATCTCTCAAAAACAATTGGCAATCATACTTTGGGGGTAGGGGCGATGTATTATCACATCCGTGGCAACGCTGATGGCTGGTTTGCCGCAACAAACTTCACACAAAATGCTACTGCACAAGATGGATTGGCTGGACCGACGGGATATGGCCCTGCCAGTTTTATACTCGGAACCCTAAACAGTTACAATCCCTGGGAAGGCAATACAGGCTCGGATCTCACAGCCAACTGGTACGGACTTTATGCCCAGGACCAGTGGCAAATAACAAAACGATTAGAAATGACGGTTGGCTTGAGATGGGACTATGTCTCTCCAACTAATATGCATAAGATTATTTCTGCGCTTAATCCGTTAAACGGACAGTTTATTGTAACGGGTGCTGTTCTTCCATACTATCCCAAAGCAACAGGCAAATCAACCTTATTTGAGCCCCAATATAACGGATACGAGCCTCGTTTCGGACTAAACTATCAGATTGCGAAGAGGACTGTGCTGCATGGTGCGTTTGCCATTCTCGACGATCACAACAATACGCTCATACAGGAAAGCCAGAATTTTAGAACATCCTGGCCTACTGCAATCGACGTGAACCTTCCCAGTCTTGACTTAGGTATTCCGCAAATGTATCTCAATAATCTCCCGTTGCCGTCGTCATTTCTTGGCCCAAATCTCAAGCCGTATGTTGGGCGTGGCACTGTTCCCAATAACAAAATTCCTTATTCGATCGAGTATAACGGAGGAGTACAGCAACAACTGTCAAATTCACTCGTGATGGCTGTCGATTATGTGGGTTCTGTAAGCCGTCACGAATACATTAATCCGTTGGCGAATACGGCAATGACTCCAGGCCCTGGAAGCATATTGAATAGGGAACCATTCCCGCAATATGGGGGCCCAATGCCCTTCACTTGGAATGATGGTCCCGCGAGTTATAACGCACTCCAGGCATCCTTGCAAAAGTCGCTTTCCTCAGGATTGTTTTTTATGACATCTTATACTTGGTCGAAGTCTCTTGACTGGGCCTCTGATCCTTATTGCGGATGTATAGTTAACTTCTATAACCTATCATCGAATTGGGGCCCATCTGACTATAACAGAACTAACATGTTTGTTTTTAGTGGTGTTTACGCACTTCCAATAGGAAGAGGTCAACAGTTTGTGCACACGCCAAGTCGCTTTTTACAGGGAATAGTGGGTAATTGGAATATTGGAACAATTGTGTCGCTTCACTCAGGGGCACCTTTTAATATCTTGGCTGGTTCAGACATATCAAATACAGGTGACCCAGCTCAACGAGCACAGAGGACAGGTGCGAACCCGTATGCGGCTCACCAGAGTCCTAATGCATGGCTCAATACGACAGCATTTACGGAGCCAGCCCAATTCACATACGGCAACGAAGGCAGGAATGACCTGACAGGGCCAGCCTATAAAGATGTGGATTTTGATATATATAAGAACTTTCCTTTGGCAAAGCGTGCAGTACTCGAAGTTAGAGCGGAATTCTTTAACGGCTTCAACACAACTAATTATGGTAATCCAGTCAATAACCTTCAATCTCCGGCATTTGGAAAAATATTGGGAGCAGCGCAAGGGCGTGTAATTCAATTCGCCGGGAAACTCACATGGTAAGGAGCGATTTCCATAATTGGCAAGGGGCCGTGTCGAAGACAGTCCTTTGACCTTATCCAAGACGTACGAGTGCAACACTGGGGGTATTTGACAAATGACTACTAAAGCGAGGACTGCGATTCGTTTTCTATGGAGGGTCGCCTTCTTATTTATATTGGGTCTTTACGGGCTTAGATTGAAAGCTCAGACCAATCATGCCAACACGGTATTTAAGATTGGGACGTTTGACCGATCCTCCGAAGAGTTCGCTGGAGGATCGCCCAAGCAGCCGGTGGATTTTATCGTTGGGCAAAGCAGTCCCGCGAAGGACTGGTACGCTGAGCAGCCGGCTATATTGAGCTCCTCCCTGGGGCAACATACTACGAACAATGCTGCCGCCCCGCGGACCATCACCTTTTCTCTGGATCATGCTCCCGCAGCGGCATACCGTCTGCATGTTGCGCTGCTGATCGAGACCGCAAGTGTGCCAACATTGCGGGTCAGCATCAACAGAAAGTCTGGGACATTTTATTTGCAACCCAAGCTCGATTCCAAGACGGGCGCCATGATCGATTCCTTTGATCCTGCTAATTCGCATGCAGATGTCACATTCACCTTTCCTGGCAGGTATCTGCACTCGGGTAAAAACACAATCGCGTTCCAGATAATCGAGGAAGCGGACAAAGCTGTGCCCAACGCCGGTTTGACCTATGACGCCATCGAACTCGACCGCAGATCCAATGCCGCCACCAAGGCATCCTTCGCGCAGATCGTTCCGACCATCTTTTATCGGAAGCAGCAAGGTCACCTCCAGGAGATGGTCGATGTATTCATCTGCTATGGCGAGCGGGTCAAGCCCGGCGGCAGCGTGGAGCTGACCATTGCCGGCAAACACTATCGTCAGGCGCTGCAAGGCGGCCAGGATTTTGGCGAAGAAAAGATTGAATTCGCAGTTCCGGAATTCCCAGCACAGGCGCAGGCGCAGCTTCGATGGAATGTGGCAGGCCACACACAGCACGAGGATGAATTCATCGACCCGCAGAAGAAATGGACCTTGTTCGTGGTGCCGCACATCCATCTCGATGTCGGGTATTCGGACTACCAGGCCAAGGTCGCGGCCATCCAAAGCCGGGTCATGGACGAAGCGATGGACCTGACCGCGCAGCATCCCGACTTCCGCTTCAGCATGGACGGGGAATGGGACCTGGCGCAATTTATGAAGACGCGCACGCCCGCGGAACAGCAGCGCGCGATCACGGCCATGCAGAAACGGCAGTTGTTCGTTCCCGCGCAATACGCCAATCTGCTCACCGGATTTCCAACGGCGGAAACGCTGATCCGCTCACTTTACGCGAGCGCCAACTTCAGCCGCGAGCACGGCACGCCCTTCAACTACGCCAACATTACAGACGTTCCCTCCTACTCGTGGTCCTATGCCTCGATCCTGGCTGCGGCAGGAATCAAGTATTTCCTCGCGGGCACTAACTACCATAACTATCGGGCACCTGTACTGCCGCAAGGGCATCTGGACGAAAACTCTCCGTTCTGGTGGAAAGGTCCGGACGGTCAGAAGGTCCTGTTTTGGTACTCGCGAGGCTATGCGCAGACGATGCATATGTTCGGGCTACCCCCATTACTCTCCGCGGTTCATGACACTCTTCCTTTGTTCCTACAGATGTACGAGCATCCCAGTTACCATGCCAATGCGACCATCCTGTTTGGCACGCAACCGGAGAATACCGACTTATTTCCGCAGCAGGCGGAGCTGGCGCAACAGTGGAACAGCGAATACGCCTATCCAAAGTTGCAGTACTCGGGCTTCCACTATGCGCTGAAAAACATCGCACAGCAGTTTGGCAAGGACATTCCAACCGTGAGCGGGGATGGCGGCCCCTATTGGGAGGACGGCATTGCCTCGGACGCATATTACGCGGCAATGGAGCGCCAGAACGAAAGCCGCGGACCATCGGCGGAAAAGCTGGCCACGCTGACCTCTCTGGCCAATCCGCATCTTGCCGCGGACAAGCTGGACCTGGACAAAATGTGGACCAACATGGTGCTGATGGACGAGCACACCTGGGATTCGGGCAACAGCATCTCCGATCCCACCAGCAGGGAAGCCGTCCGCCAGCTGGCGGTGAAGAACCTGTTTGCCCTGAAGGCGCAGGACCTCAGCCGCTTCGTGCTGCGCAACAGCATGGCCAGCATCGCCAATTCGATCTCCGCCGGCCGTGGCAGCCTGATCGTCTTCAATACCTTGAATTGGGCCCGAACCGGGCTGGTTTCGCTCGACCTGGCCAACGATCAGGAGATCGTCGACAAAGCGAGCGGCCAGGTGGTGCCGGTGGAAATTCTTGGCGGCGGCAAAGATTTCCATCACGTCCGCTTTGTAGCGCAGGACATACCTGCTGTTGGGTACAAGGTCTTCCAGCTGCGGCATGCGGAGAAACCAGCAACTCCCGCTGCCATTGCTCAAACCACGACGCTCGAAAGTCCGTACTATCGGATAGAGCTCGACCCAGTTACCGGCGCTGTGCGTGGCATTTATGACAAGCAGTTGCGGCGCGAACTGGTGGACCGGCAAAGCCCCTATCGATTCGGCCAATATCTCTACGTCACCGGCGGCGACAAGGAACCTAATAGACTGCTTGACTATCGCGTGTTATCATCCAACCCCGACCTGCAAATTCATCCTGCAAACAATGGTCATCTTGTTTCGGTAACGCGCACGCCGTATGGGTTGGTGGCGCGCATGGAAAGCACGGATACGAATACGCCCGGAATCGCGACAGAAATTCAGCTCTTCGATCACGAGAAGAAGATCGAGTTCGTCGAAGATGTGAACAAAAAGAACGTGGACACCAAGGAGGGCGTGTACTTTGTGTTCCCGCTTTCCATGGACCATCCGCAGTTCCAGTATGAGATTCAGACCGGCGTCGTCGATCCGGCGAAGGACATGTATCCGGGAGCCGGCCACGAATGGTTTTCTGTGCAGCACTGGGTTGCGGCGCAACAGAATGGCGTTTCGGCAACGATCATGCCGCTGGACGCCTCGCTGGTCACGTTGGGCGATATCAACCGTGGCGACTGGCCGGATCGTTTCGGCGAGCGGACGGGAACGATCTTCTCCTACGTCATGAACAACTACTGGTTCACCAACTACCGCGCCGGCCAAGGTGGGCATTTCCGTTTCCGCTACGTCATCACCAGCGCGCCGGCAACCGATGCCGCCCAGTTGAGCCAGATGGGTTGGGAGGAGATGACGCCGCTGGAACAGGATGAAATCACATCCCAGGACAAGGCGCTCAATACGCCCGGTCCGTTGAACGGCACTCAGGCGAGCTTCCTCAAAGTGAACGATCCGGACCTTGTGCTCGATACCTGGAAGCCGGCGGAAGACGGCAAAGGCACCATCCTGCGATTCCTCGATCTCGGCGGCGCCACGCGCACAGTCACAGTGGAAACGCCGCTGTTCGATCTGCAGCAGACTTTCCAGACCGATGCCGTCGAACGTAACCAAACTCCGCTGTCGTTGAGCGGCGCCCACGGATTTCAGTTTACCGTTCACCCGCATGAGATCGTCACCGTGCGAATCGTCGCCAGGAATGCGATGCAAGCGCAAGCGCCTATGCACTAAATGCTGCAACCACCCCGGGGGGAATTTGTGCCCGTGCAAATGAGAAAGAAATGTCAGAAGCCTATGAGACTACAAACAAAACTTTTTCCCGACTGGATGGTTTTCATTCTGGCAGGTTTTTGCATGGTCACGGCTGTAGCACAGAGTGGTCCCACTAAGACAGTTCCCACTAAAACAGTATTTCGGATTGGGACCTTCGACCGATCTTCCGCGGAGTTCGCTGGAGGAATGCCCAAGCGACCGGTAAACTTCCTCGCTGGAAAGAGCAACCCAGCGAAAGACTGGTACGCCGCGCAGCCAGCAGAGTTGACTTTGCCCACTGGCGCGCATCCGACGAACGATGCTGCGGCCCCGCGTACGATCACCTTTTCTCTGGCCCATGCTCCCGCGGCCGCATACCAGCTGCATGTTGCGCTGTTGATCGAGACCGCAAGTGTGCCAGCATTGCGGGTCAGCATCAATGGCAAGCATGGAATGTTCTATTTACAGCCCAAACTCGATTCCAACAATGGCGACCAATACGACTCCTTTGATCCTGCTTATTCGCATGCAGATGTCACATTCATCTTTCCTGGCAGGTATCTTCACTCGGGTACAAACACAATCGCGTTGCAGGCAATCGAGGAAGCGGACAGATCCGTGCCCGACGCCGGTCTGACCTATGACGCGATCGAGCTTGGCCGGAGTGCTCAAGCTTTCAACTCTCGGGCATCCTCCGCGCAAATCATCCCGACCATCTTCTATCGGCAGCGGCAAGGCCAACTTGAGGAGACGGTCGATGTTATTCTCCGCTATGGGGAGCGGGTGAAGTCAGGCAGCAGTGCTGACCTGATGATCGCTGGCAAGCACTATCATCAGGCGCTTGCAGGTGACCAGGATTTTGGCGAAGAAAAGATTGAATTCACAGTTCCGGAATTCCCAGCACAGACGCAGGCGCAGCTTAGCTGGAATGTGGCGGGCCACAAGCAGCATAAGGAACAAGTCATTCATCCGGAAAAGAAGTGGACGTTGTTTCTGGTGCCGCACATCCATCTCGATGTCGGATATTCGGACTACCAGGCCAAAGTTGCGGCCATCCAAAGCCGGGTCATGGACGAAGCCATGGACCTGACCGCGCAGCATCCAGACTTCCGCTTCAGTCTGGACGGAGCATGGCCGCTGGAACAGTTTCTGAAGACGCGTACGCCCGCGGAACGGCAGCGCGCGATCACGGCCATGCAGAAGCAGCAGTTGTTTGTTCCCGCGCAATATGCCAGTCTGCTTACCGGCTTCCCTACGGCGGAAACGCTGATTCGCTCCCTGTATGCCAGCGCCAACTTCAGCCGGGCGCATGGCACGCCCTTCAACTACGCCAACATTACGGATGTCCCCTCGTATTCGTGGTCTTATGCCTCGATCCTGGCCTCGTCAGGCATCCACGAACTGTTTTCCGGTAGCGACAACATTCACGCCCCCGTGCTGTTGCAAGGGCATCTCAATGAAAACTCTCCGTTCTGGTGGAAGGGCCCGGACGGCCAGAAGGTGTTGTTCTGGTATTCCCGTATCTATCAACAGATGCGGATGCTGTTTGGTTTGCCCCCTGTCCTCTCGGCAGGCCACGAGACGCTTCCTTTGTTCCTACAGCAATTCGAGCATTCCAGCTACCGCGCCAACGCGGTCATCTTGTTTGGCACCCAGCAGGAGAATACCGACTTATTTCCGCAGCAGGCAGAGCTGGCGCAACAGTGGAACAGCGAATACGCCTATCCAAAGTTGCAGTACTCGGGCTTCCACGATGCGCTGAAAAACATCGCACAGCAGTTTGGCAAGGACATCCCAACCATTCGGGGCGACGGTGGCCCGTATTGGGAAGATGGCATTGCTTCCGACGCCCGCTACGCAGCAATGGAGCGCGCCAACGAGAGTCGCGGACCATCGGCGGAAAAGCTGGCCACGCTGACCTCTCTGGTCAATCCGCATCTTGCCGCGGACAAGCTGGACCTGGACAAAATGTGGACCAACATGGTGCTGATGGACGAGCACACCTGGGATTCGGGCAACAGCATCTCCGATCCCACCAGCAGGGAAGCCGTGCGGCAGTTGGCGGTGAAGGACCTATACGCTGTCAACGCCCATGCGCTGGCCGATTTCCTGACCCGCAACAGCATGGCCAGCATAGCCAATTCGATCTCCGCCGGCCGTGGCAGCCTGATCGTCTTCAATCCCTTGAACTGGAGCCGCAGCGGGCTGGTTTCGCTCGACCTGGCCAACGATCAGGAGATCGTCGACAAAGCGAGCGGCCAGGTGGTGCCGGTGGAAATTCTTGGCGGCGGCAAAGATTTCCATCACGTCCGCTTTGTAGCGCAGGA
>Ga0307373_10011710_pt1 | contig 12643 bp, 23 predicted proteins | sample OX2MG_FD_202534 | JGI IMG/M metagenome (GOLD analysis project Ga0307373, IMG submission 202534) | Soil microbial communities from Risofladan, Vaasa, Finland - OX-2 | ecosystem: Environmental > Terrestrial > Soil > Coastal area > Acid sulfate soil | place: Finland: Risofladan, Vaasa | collected...
GCTTGCGCCAAGAAGGCGGTCGCCGAGTTTACCGAAGAATGATCGTTACGCCGTCCTCATCGAGCTTGCCGTTCCGTCCTCACCCAATCCTGCCGAGCGGTGTGCAAACAGCGTCGCCGTCAACACCGTCGTGGAGGAGGTTGGCCGCGACTGGTACTGGTTGTGTATGGGGTCCGGCCGAGACTGTAGTAGTCAGCGCCGATATTCGCGTACTGGGGCGGCGCCCCCTCATTAGCCTGGGGCTTCGATACGACCTGAGAGTAAAGGGCCGCAATGCGGGATGTGGGTATCTCTCAGAGGTACAGGCAGATGCCGACAATGGGAGCGGCGGTCGCCCCGGACCCATCCTGAGAGGCGATGGCAAGCCGCTTCTCAGGCTCCCAGTTGGAGTCGAGGTGCACTAACCGATAGTCTGGTGCCGGGCGCGGCCGCCCCGCCGCGGCCGATAGAATCATCCGCCGTGCCGAGGTAGCTCAGCTTGGTAGAGCACTTGACTGAAAATCAAGGTGTCGTGAGTTCAAATCTCACCCTCGGCACCAGCGCCCTCTAACAGCCCCATTTCGAATACGAATCGGGCCTCTATCGACTCTCTCGCAAGTCTCTAACAAGCCTGTTGCGCTTACGCTTGTCAAGCGCTATCATCAGTGACTATGAAGGCAAACGCGCTACAGGAAGCCGTAAGTGAATACATCGACGAGAAGCGGAGACAGCGCCGGCCCAAGCCTATGAGTCAGGCAGCCATCGACCAGTACCGATTCGCGCTCGAGGGTGTGTGGTTGCCCTGGTGCGCACAGGAGAAGATCACAGAACCCGCACAGGCCACGGACAAGGCGATGGATCGCTACTCGGATTACCTGAGCGCCAAGACCAAGCGCAACGGTAAGCCGCTGTCGGTTCAGTCGGTGCGGACCTACGTCAGATCAGTGCGCTTGTTCCTCAATTCGGCGTCAGTCCCCAAGGGTGACTATAAACAGCTTGAATCACCCAAGCGCATGTTGGAAGTCCTCAGCCGGCAGGAGATCGACACCATAGAACTCGCGGCTATGGATGAGCGCGACAGACTGGTGATCCGCGTCCTGGCCGACACGGGGCTCCGCGTCAGTGAACTACTCGGCCTGCGCCGTGAGGACTTGCGCGAGAACAAGCACGACCGGGTTTACTCGCTGCGCGTCATCGGCAAAGGAAACAAGGAGCGCGAGGTTCCGATCCCGCATCCGACCTTCAAGCGCCTGATGGCTTACGCGGAGCATGTCAAGCCGCTGGGCTCGGAGTACATCTTCCTCGGGAAGCGCAAGCACGACGGCAACGTCGAGCGGCTGACCAAATCCGGCGCCGACCAGCTCGTGCGAAACCTAGCCCGCGAGGCTGGGATTGAGAAGCGGGTCTACCCTCACCTTCTCCGCCATTCCTACGCGACCTTCGCGCTGTCCAGGGGCATGAACCCGGTCACGCTGGCCAAGATCCTTGGACACGCAAACCTCACCATGATCATGACCACGTACTCGCACCTGGTCGTGTCGGACACCTACGACGCCATGATGCGGATGATGAGCGCCTAGCGGTGACCATCCGCGACACCGTGACTGGAGGTGATGTAGCCGACCTGAGCGCCTAATCCCGTCAGCGCCCGACGCCGAGAGCGCGAACTCTCAGCGCCGGACTTGAAACCCAAAGGAAGTGACCCCATGGGCTCCCGCGAAAATCGTACAGAACCCTGCCAGCACTTCAAGGCTGAGAGGACCGCAGCGCCGACCGAAGGCCGCCAGCTACCCGATGGTCATTGGCAGTACCGCGAACAGTTCCACTGCCCGGACTGCGGAAAAGTCTTCACCGAGATTCACGACCAAACGGTGACGCGGTGAAGCGCCGTCTCGCGGCAACCATCGCCGTCGCCCTACTCGCCGTCCTGATCGCAATGAGCGGACGCGGTTTGCCTCCCGGTGAGGTTGGGATCATGACCATCCGCTACGATCTTTCCAATTCGTCATCGCCATGCGATCCCAGGGTTCGCGCTCTTGACTGGATCTTGACGACCGTTTACGGTGAGGACATCGTGGTAATCCCGGGCTGCGGTCAGCCATGAACCTAAGCAACTTCCTCTTCAAGGCAGCCCGGATGAGCGCCACCGCGTCAGCCCTAGCGTCTGGGCATCCACGGCGAATCGTGCGCCGAGCGAAAAACATCGCAGTCGGCCGGGTGCTCGCCCGGGCCGGAATCTGGAGGCGATTATGGAAGTGACGCGACAGGAGAAAAACCACCTTCACCCCCCGTCAGCGTGTCTTTGAAGGAGGTTTTCGGAATGTCTCTTGATCGCCTGCTACCGCTCGACTCGGCCGCCGAAGCGCTCCAACTCGCGCCGTCCACACTGCGCCGCTGGCGCCGCAAAGGCCGCATTCGTGCCCACGTGCTGAGCACCGCCATGTGGTCCGACGTAATCGACTTCAGCGGAGCACAGCCCGCGACCTATTTTTGCCCCAGCGAAGTCCTACAGGACGCGGATCGGCTAGCCGCCCACCTGGGCCGACCATCGGTGCTCGTGGAACTTCTCGAGGCAGCTCTAATCCGGCATCGTGAGGTTCCGTCCTGATGACGCCAACCACAGTCCAATATCACGGGGTCCGCTTCGACTTGGACGTCGACGCCATCAAGGTGGCGATTGTCCGCGCCGAGCTGGCCGGCGGCCGCACCCTCGCCCAGGTCGCCGATGCCGCGGGTATCAGTCGTATGAGCCTCTGGAGGCTGCTTGACGGTCAGCGCGTTAGCCTGCCGACGCTGCACCGCGTCTTCACGGTGCTCGAAGAGCTAGACCCGAGCCAAGTGTTGCGCAATTCCTGAGCCCGCGACTTTGGCGGGGCCGAGAAAAACCAAACCGGGCCCGACGTGGGTCCGGTTCTTTTTTTGTCACAAAAAAAGATGCCCCGCCGAGCCGCACTTCGCGGACTCGACGGGGCCATGCCCGGAAATCGAAACTAGTTGGACTGAATGTAACTGACGACGGTCAGGTGGCCCAAAATTCTACCGAGCGAAGTCGGAGTTAAATCGATGGTATTCCAGGCACCTTGATTCAGCCAGGCGACGTCGAGCGCAAGCTCCGTCTGATTGGTCGTGAAGCCAGTCCCGCCACCAAGGGCAGAGGTTCGGTCGACGCCGTTGACCATAACGGTGACGCCAGTCGCCACCGCGCCCTCGAAGATGCCGTAGGTGAGCGTGACGTCTGACGTGACTGAGTGGTCGTGCGGGATGCCGTGGTCGTGCGGGATGTCGTGGGCGTGGGTTCCGTTGACGCTATTCGTGGGCACGCTACTGCCGGCAGCAATGCCAGAAACCCACAGCGACGAACTCGGCCCAGTCCCAGCCGTCACCGTCCCCGCCGCTCCAGCTCCAACATTCAGATCGGTAGTGTGCGAGTGGAAGACATCTCCGTTACTGGACGATGAGGCGCTACTCGAGCCCGACGACGATGCGCTACTTGAGCCCGACGTAACTGCCGGGTTGTTGGTGGCGGCGACTGGCGAGCGAAACGCCCGCAAGAAGAAGCTGAGCTTGGCGTAGTTGACGTTGACAAGGTTTGAGGCGAGGTAGAAGTCGAAATGAAACGGGTGGGTCGGGTCGCAGTCATCCGGGTAGGTCTGCGTGTCAATCTGTGGCGCGCCTTGTGGGATGCGGTTGATTTTTGATAGTGATGTCATTTAGGAAAACTCCAGGCTTTCAATGGCGGTTGCGGTGATGACGGCGAGGTGGAAAGGTGGCGCGCTCGGTGGGATCGCTCCGCCAGGCACGCCGCGGAGTCCAGTGAAGTCCGCAAGTCGCTCGAACCCGTTCGCATGCCAGAATCGCCAGAGATGATCGCGGCAACTCTCGACCGCGAACGGCACCGCCTCCGCGAGCGTGGCTGGCGGGCTGTAGGTCACGCCTTCCGTCCTGGCCCAATCACCCATCGCCCCGCCGACGAGCGCGCTGCCGCATACGGCTCGCTCAGATCTCGTCTGGCCGTTCCCTTGCTGCCGAAATAGCAGCAGCGTCGCCGCATCGCCGATCAGCAACTCGGTCGGCAACGTGCGGCCATCTGCGACCACAACTGGACGCTTTGAAGCGCACCAGTTCAACTCACGGAACATGAGGAGGGCCGATTCCTCGATGGGCAATCCTGCCCACTCTGGCGCCGGCTGGTAGCCGTCAGGCGGGGCGCCGCTGACTACGTAGGCAGCGTGCTCGCCGAGACGGCCGACTTTGCGGCCGCCGAGCTCACAGCGAATCAGGGAGTCATTGCTGGTCACAAATTGCGTGAGTGAGTCCGTGACCAAGACCACGCCGTCGAGGCAGCGAACGCCGAAGGCGATTGTCAATGTCTCAGTCGTCAACCTGCCGGCGAGCCGCATTGTAGCTCGCCCACAGTAGCTTGCCCTCCGTGGTTTGAAGGTACGTGCTGATCGCGGCGGGCTCGCTCATCTTTGGGTTCGCGGCGACTGCCTGCTCGCGAATGTGGCCGTAAATCGCATCGGCTGGATCGTTGGTCGGAGGCGGGTTGGTCGGAGCCTTGCGCTTGAGGTCGGTCTTCTTGCCCGCGGCCTTGGCTAGGATCGCGGCGCGCATGGTCCCGGCGCCGCCTTCACCCTTGACCAGCTCGCGCTTGACGATCGCGGTGATGGCCTCGAAGACCGGCAGCTCGGCGCCGGCGGTTCTGTATAAGCGGTAGGCCTCTCGGCCCTCGGGCGACTGGGCTGCCTTGGCGACGGCGGCCTCCCGGGTCATGCCCGGATCTGACTTCCGCAGTTGTGCGGCCAGGTGGCCGATGTGGTCGAGCGCCAAATCGCGCAAAGTCGGTATGGTCGAGGTCGAACGGGTCTTGGTCATTTAGAGCTCCTTGGATGGTTGAGAAACGAGCGGGCCGCGCGAAACCGTCGGCACGGCGGGCATGTCGGTCAGCCCGGCGCCGATGCGCCCGAGTCGCCACGCGATGTAGTCGGTGATCCGATTCGCGGTGCGCCGCTCAGGTGGGTTCCCGAGCGAGATCGCTGCGTTCCAGGTCGCTTGGTCGATAGCCAACGCGGACTTGACGGCGTCGGCAAGCGATGCAGTCGCGGTCTCGATGGCGGCAAACGCATTTTCGCGCTGCTGCACAAGCTGTGCATGGTGGCGCTCCGCGGCCTTGCGCTCGGCCTGAGCTCGTTTCTCCGCAGCCTCTTCGGCGCGCCTGTGCTCCTCAGACTCTGCGGCCTGCTGGCGGAGCTGCTGGCGGCCTGTGTCGGCGATCTGAGCTTCAAGTTTCGACAACTCGGCCTCGGCCTTCACGTCGCCCTGGCTGACCTTGAATGCAAGCTCGCGGTACTTGTCGCGGTGCTGCGCGGGGATCGCCGCCAGCGGATCGGGCGCCGTGACCGCGGGGCCGCCGATGCTCTGTGATCCGTGGTCGGATGCCAGGTGGCGCCTCATTTCGTCGAGCTGCACGCGCTCGGCGCGGGGCCTTTCCGCTTTCGCAGCGCCAAGGATCGCGGCTACGAAGTCGGCTTCGGGGATGGTGGCGTCTCCGAGGTCAAGTGTCGTGGGTGTCATCGGGTGTCCTCCAGAGGATCGTGATGGGGTTGACGGTGGGTCGGGCTTGGGTTTCAAAGGACTTCGAGCGGCTGCAACGAGCTACGGCGGCCGTGGTGGCAAACGGAGCACGGAATCGGTCGGGGTTGCCGGGGCGAGGGAGTAACTCACCCCGGCGTGCAATGCCCGGACACATCCCCCGATGGAACCCGCAGCGCAAGTCAAGGACTACGGGCTCCAGCGGAGTAGCTACCAGCGGGCGTTCGATTTGAGCAGCAGAACCGGCATGCATGTCTTGCCGTCCCAGGGCTGGACCGTGCTCACATGTTGGTGACCGCAGCGGATGCACTCACCACTTTCCTTGAAGGCCTCGGAGCTGCACACGAACCCGTCACGGTCGACGTGACCACACACAGAGCCAGGTGGGACCCCACTACTCGGCGGCGGTGCTCCAGCGTTCGCGAAACTGCGCGAGCCGCTGGCGAGTTCGACCGCATCGTCAGGCGTGCCTTCGCCCAACCAGGTCGAACGGCTGGTCATTCCGGACGGCGCCACGGCGAGCACGAAGGGACGCTTCGCCAGTAGCGCGTGAGCAGCCGTGCCGACGACCATGGCTAGGTCGTCGTGGCGGCGCCCGACGGCCGCGATTCGAGGCTTACCCGATGGCGTGGGCCTGAGTTCGAGTGACAGCAGCTCAGCGCTCAAGTCAGAGCGGTCGGGCAGTTCGATTTTTGCCAGGTTGATAAGGCGCTTCAGCGTCAGGAAAATGTCGTGCTTCAGCTCGTTGCTCAGCGCCTGCGCCTTCATCGTGACTCCGCGGCGCCGCAGCCCGTCAGCAAGAGGCACGCTGGCGAATTGGTCACTGATCAGCTCGCTCAGGTAGTACTCGCGGGCCATCGCTGCGATCTCATCGAGCACAACATCACTGTTCAGCGGAGAACGACCACCGCGCCAGCTCTCTAGGCGGTCGATGACGACGCGGGCCGTGTCGCCCTGTCCGACCAGGTGGGCGATGGTGAATGCGAAGCTGTCGCCGCCAGCAGCGAAGGCCGGGTCACACACTCCGACGTAGCTCACGCCCGCTAAGGGCGGCAGGCTGGATCGGCTGGGGATCACGCAGTCGTAGACGCTCGTGGCCTCCAGGAAAGCGCCGATGCCGCCGAGAAACTCGGCCCCGTACTCGACGCGGGCGCCTTCCGGATCGGCCGCGAACTCACCGTCAAGACTCGCACTGCTGATGACCAGCTTGTCGTCGATGCCTTCCGCGGGATCGCGCATCTCCCACGTGGGCTTGCGGACGCAGTACAAGTCGGGATCGGCGCCGCTTTCACCGGCTGTGAACGTGTCGTAGAACCAGCCTGACGGCCACAGCGGCGTGCTGGTGATCAACGCGTAGCCTTTTTCACCGAACTGCGCCAGCGACGGGCTCAAGGCTCGCCACACCGTCTTAGCGGCTGCAAAACCTTCGGTTTCGGTTTGCATGTGTGCGGCTTCATCCATGATCACGAGCGAGGCAGGCAAGCCGCGCACCGCCCGGGCTGAGCATGGCATCGCCTGAATGATCACGTTGCCGCTGCCGGTCCTCAATGTCACCTGCTCCGCGCTGCTGGCCTGCTGATCCACCAGCGCCGCTAGGTTGTGGTCTGGTGCTTGCTCGAGTAGCTCGCGCACGGTCTGCACGAATGCTTGAGCCTGATCCTGCCGCGTCGCGACTGCCAACACGTAACGCGCCTCACCGGGCCGTAGATATCCCTCGTAGTCCTCAACGCACGCGTTGTGAAGCGCTGCGATGGCCGCCAGCAAGCCCTTGCCAGAGCGTCGACCGAGCACGAGCTGCGCCTTCCGCTTTCCGCTCAACTCCCAAGCTTTCAGGACCGAGACCTGACCCGGGTGGAGCGTGAGCCCCAAGTTTCGGCGGGCGAAGCCGATCAAGCCTTCCACTACTGCTCCTCCTGAGCGGCTTCGAGAACGGAAGCGCGCAATCTCTTCTGCGCCTCGGCCGCGAGTTGCTGCTGAGCCTGTCTGCGGGCGATGGATGCAGTGCCGAGCGAGCCCATGATCTGAGCTCGGGCCGCCGGACCTATTCCCAAGCGGTCGAAGATGGCGACGGCCTGCCGAAGCAACGTTCCGTAGAGAGCAGCACAGCCCAACGGATGGCCTTTGCGGTCGACTAGTCCGCCGCGATTGTCGATGTATTCCCGGAGTTGCCGGAGGTCACTGATAACGTCCGTGGCGACGTCAATCAATGGCATGTCCGCCGCGTCGAGATGGGGTAAACCGACCACGAGGACGTCGCGAATCTCAGCCCGTACTTTGGCCCGTCTCGAGGCCGTCATCGAGCCCGATTTCAAACCGTGCTTGACGGCTGCCGAGTTGCCCCTAGCGAAACTCGTCGAGTTGCGCGCCATTGTCAGATCACCTCGTCTTCGGGGTCGGGCTGGCCGCCTGCGATCACGTCGGGGTCGGGCCTGTAGGTCCACAACCCGCGGAGTTGCCAGGCGGCGCCGTAGCGCTCCCTGCGCTCGCGGAGGACGGCCAGGTGAGCGGCGAGCTGCTCGTGATCCCTAAAACTGGCGCCACAAACGAGACACTCGACCACGATCTTCCGGGCCATTTCAGACCGCCTCCGGCGCGCTCGCGGCGGTCAGTACGGTCAGCGCGTAGCGGTTGCCGGAAGGCATCACCTTCACGACCAAGGCGACCCCGGGCCAACGGCCACTGAGCAACATCTCGCAGCCATCACCGAGTTCACCGACCCCGACCCATTTCGGCGGCTGCGCGGTCGCTTGGGCACTGGCCACGAACGCGGCGATTTCGAAGCGAGCTTCACGAGCCGTAGAGCCCGGAGTGACTCTCTCGACCCATCGCCCGAAACAGTGACCCGAGATGCGGACTGGCGCGGTGCATTTAACGCAGACGCCGGCGATGTCGACCGCTGGCGCCGTGTCGGTCACGCAGTCACTCACGAGGTGTTCGCCGCAGAGCAGCACGGTAGTGCCATCAGGTCGGCGGCCGCGCCATAAGGCGGGCCTAGGGATCTCACGGACGGCTGCCCGCTTGGGCTGCGAAGCGGCGACGATCTGCCGGTAGCGCCGAGCCGACACCATTCGGCGGCGCTTGACAGGGGTGTTGTTCATCGGGTTCTCCTTTGAATTTCAAGGTGCCACGCAGCGACTCAGGTCGGCGGCGTGGTTTGGCGTTGAGGTCGACGCGTTGTAGCGTTGGCGCTGCTGGCTCAACGGCGCCACATCTTGAGCAGCGAATTTCGGCCGTCACTTCCGGCACTCATGCCCGCTTTGTCGGACAGAGGCGCCACACTTCGCGCACCTCGGGCCGCGTTCAATCTCCGCGATGGTTTTCGCGAGCGGACCCATCGAGCTCCAAGGCCTCTCAGGCGGCTTGCGTGGCTTTCTGGGCATGGCTTGGCTCCTTGGAATGGCCGCCTGTTAAGGTTGTGAACCGATGTGGTTAACATCGGGTAGCGTCTAGCGCCGGTCGCTGAACTCAAGTTGTAAAGGGCTGTAAGGCGATGTGTGTAGGCCGGCTCGGCCAGGGACCGTTAAGAGCGCTTGATCCTTAAGTCAAGCGGTCTTGCTGGCGACGCGCTGTGAACCCCGCCACGGCCTACGAACGGATGTTTGGGGTGATTCCCTGCCAGGTGCCGTCCGTGGCGTCCTGGTCGTCACCGTGAGGCTCAGCAAGGCTCTGGAGCTCGGACGGCCAGACCAGCCGCGTCGAGACGGCGTGGCCGGGCTTGGTGTTGTCCTTTTCGAACCGGACGTAGACGCCCTTCGCGGTCAGCGCCCAAACTGAGCCGGTCCCGTGCCAGGGATGCTGGCAGCGATCACCGATCTCGAGAACCTTCACGACGCCAGCAACTCGAACACAGTGATCTCGTGGCAGCTCAAGCAGAGGATTGAGTCGCGGCTGTACGCACGGATCTCGGCCGAGTGGCATCGTCGGCAACTAGTCGGCCGGCCGGGCTGCATCAGCTCGTGAACGTCGAGCGGGGGGGTCGGCGCAATCGGGGGGGCCGTGGGTTTGTCACCCATGGGTGACGCGCTGACGTTCTGTGAGGGTTGCGATTCAGCCGAGTCCCGAATGGCCGAATTTGGATTTGGCTGTGAAGATGAGCGATACGGCGGTTCTACAGGTCGTCGTTCGTCGTCGTCCGTGGCGTTGGTGCCGGGTGTAACGAAAACAGAAACGTCGGCCTTCTCTTCATTACTAAGGTCTAGAGAGGTGATTGGAGTGCTTGCGTGATTGGAAGAGTGATTGGACCCGTTCACAGTGCTTCGCATGGTGAAGTGGTCTGCTTCGGATGGTGAAGCACTAGTGCTTCGCATGGTGAAGTGCTTGTGCTTCGGATGTGTAAGTGCTAGCCAGTCCGTAACGGGGCGAACCCAATATCGGGCGGGCCGCGTCCCGGCTCCTGGCACGACGCCGATCACGCATTGCTCTACGCCCTCCTTCAGGATCGCCCGGATAGACCTGTCATTGAGATTCAGGTAGTGCCCGAACTCGGCGTAGGAGATCGGCTTCGGGGCGCCCTTGTCTCTTGCCCATTGGGTGGTGACGATGTAGATGAGCAGCGTCACCTTCAAGAGCCCGCCGCTGAGCTGTGCGACCAGGTCGAAGGCCAGCGCTTGCGTCAGGTCGAGGTAGGCGGGGGTGCCGTCCTCCTTGAAGTACGGGCCGTAACGAGGGCCTTGAGCGGGCGAGTTCGAGTCGTTGGACGTGTTCATGCCGCGGGCTCCGCGGCGGGCGGCTGCGTTGCTGCTTTCTCGAGTTGCAAGAAGCTCAGCTCAGCCGAGCGAAGAGCGGGCCAGGCGCTCCCGATGGCCGGACGACTGGCTTTAGTTAAGACGCTCAACAGGTACTCGGTGCTCATGCTGAGCCGGCCGACGCGGCGCGCGTGGTCGATGCGAACCATGCGCCCTGTCGCCTTGGCCCAGTGGCGGGCGATTTGGACGGCCCGCGCTTCGACCTCGGCATCGGACCAACGGCACTGGCTAGACGGTCGGGGTGACGTAGACATGGACGCTCCTTCGCGTGTGCTCGTCAGGGTTTTTGAAATGCGGCGGGGTTGGGTGCGAGAGCTTACCTCGCACCCACCGCCAGGAGCACACGTCCCGGCACCCGGCGGGCACATTGCCGGCGAGGTGGCGGGATTGCCAGGGTCAGAAACAGGCGGCCTGGTCGCCTTCGGGATGCGCTAGTCGGCGATGCTCGAGGTGTCGGCGCCGACTAGAGCCGCTTCGATGCGGACGCGCTCGCGTTCTTTGGCTCGGGTGCGATTCAGTCGAGAAATGGCCAGGAGGTAGCGGTCCAAAGTTGAAGGGCGCAGTCGTGCGGCTTCGAATGTGTCGAGAACGGACGCGACCGAGATGCCCAACGCGCGGGCCAGCTCCGCGAAGCTGATGCCCGATGATCGAACAAGCTCCTTCATGGTGGGTCCAGTCACGCGAACTCCTTATTTGGGTAATGCGGGGGGATGTCCGGGGTTGCCGAAGTGTCAAAACTCGGTTCGTGCCCTACTATCCATGGCGCGGCGCCCCGCCCTGCAAGAGTGGATGGGGGCAGCCCTAGATTCTTTGCCGGCGAATGCCCGAGCACGGCCACGTCGACCGCTTGGGGATGGTGGCGATGGCGCCGCGATCAGAGTCGCAGCGGTCGACTTTGATTCACTTCGCCGATCCCCGCCGTGCCTTGGGGCTGGGCGTTTCACCCGGCCGGATCGGCTTATCGCAGGCAACTCGCTGCTGCCGCTTGATTCGGCGGATCATAGCCTCGTCTGACTCGGCTGGGGGGACGTACTTAGCCGCGAGATCCACGACTTCGGCGAGCAGGCTGGCGAACTCCTCCGGCGATTTGGCATCGCATTGACAGAGCCGGCGCAATGCTTCCTGCCCGAGATCCAATGACGACCTCAAGCTCCCCTCGCCCCGCGGCGCCACAAACTCGCCCAGCCGCGCCAACCGCTCATCCTTGGGGTCCAAGCCTTCGGCCCAGGTCGCCATGGCTTCGAGGTTGCTGGCCCGCGTCTTATTGGGAAGATCGTCCGGGTAGTCCTCAGCGTTGTCTCGACGCCACCCGGCCTGGGTTCGGCACGCTTCAGCGAGCACGGTCGACATTTTCATTGGGTCTCCTCCCCTTTGAATTCGCCGCATGGTTTCTCCTTCCCAGTCAGCCGGTCGTACCCGCCTTATGGAGAGCTTCGCGCAGCGTGACGTGGGCAGCCCACCATCCCTTGCCGAGCCTCACCAAGTCAACGTCGCCCTCCAACCCACGCAAGGCGTTTTGGTAGCGATTTGCCAACTTAGAGTACTCGTCCGCCGCCTCTGCGACCGCGAGCAGGGCGCGGAGCGCCGCTACCCCTTCGCGGTCAAGCGATAAGGCTGGAGAGAGTTTCCCTGCCTGGTGGCGCTGGTCGGCGTCGTCCAGTCGTACCCTTAGCTCCTCAGAAGTCACGTCCTAATTCTCCTATCCGCAGTCAGCCGCGGTTTTCCGTCACGCCACCTGGTCACGGAGCAGGTTCTCGAGGCCGATGATAGGCGCGGTTTCGGCGAGTGCCTTGGCGATGCGCCTCGCAGTCCTCACGGTGACAGGTCGACCGCGGCAGATCACGCCGCTCAGCGTGGTAGGGGAGACGTCGGCGAGTCGGGCGAGTTGGGCAGCACTGAGACCGCGGCGATTCATTTCGGCGATGAGCTTGGACGCGGCGAGGTTGATGTGTGATTCGTGGCGCACTGTGCCAGCACTGTACCTATTCTTTTTCGCGGATTACAACGGACCCCGCCGCCAAGTTTTGAAGGGGAAGCATGGCACCGAGCGATCAGTTCGCGGACGAGGTGTCAACAGCGGCGAGCCTTGTCCTTCTTATATGTTGGCGCGAATCCCGCCCCGCCGATTAATCACTAAACTCAGGGTGATTAAGCACTCAAGCGCTGCTGCTGAACTCAAAATCGGCGAGACCCTAAACCCCTTGACTGAAAATCAAGGTGTCGTGAGTTCAAATCTCACCCTCGGCACCAGTCAACTGAATTCGAACATGCGGTGCGCCGCGCCGGTTTCGTGACAACGACGGGATCGGGTGACGGCCATGTTGACA
>Ga0307373_10011711_pt1 | contig 12643 bp, 12 predicted proteins | sample OX2MG_FD_202534 | JGI IMG/M metagenome (GOLD analysis project Ga0307373, IMG submission 202534) | Soil microbial communities from Risofladan, Vaasa, Finland - OX-2 | ecosystem: Environmental > Terrestrial > Soil > Coastal area > Acid sulfate soil | place: Finland: Risofladan, Vaasa | collected...
GCCGACGGATCCTACGATCTCCACGATCTCCACCACGTGCGCTCCCTGCGCTCGTCCCCAAAGCTCAAGGAAAGCTTGCAAGTCGACGTGCAGAGCGGGGACAGGGCGTTTGGCGAGCTTTGGATCGGTCGCGAGTCGGCGGTCCCCTTCGATGAGCGCGACCTGGAGTTCCTGAGGACCTTCTCGGGTTTTGCCTCGATCGCCGTGACCAGCGCCCGAATGCGCGAGAGCGAACGCCAGGGCGCGATCCTCGCTGAGCGGGAGCGGCTCGCGCGCGAGCTGCACGACAGCCTTGCGCAGGTTCTCGGAGCGGTGCACCTGCGGCTGCGCGGGCTCGCTGCGCGCGAAGATGCCGTCGCGCCCGCGATCGCACTCGAGCTGATCGAGCTTGCGGACGTCTGCGAGGAGGGCTACGGCGATGCCCGCGGGGCGATCCTCGACCTGCACGAATCGAGCCGGGTCGACCGCAACCTGCTCGACAGCCTGCGCGCCTACCTGGACAAGTACAGCAGGCAGTGCGGGATCGCGACGTCGCTGAAGGCGCGTCTCGAGCACGACCTCGTCCTGCCACCGCGCAGCGAGGTTCAGATCATCAGGGTCGTCCAGGAGGCGCTCACCAACGTACGCAAGCACTCGGGCGCACGGGCGGCGAGGGTCTGCGTGACCGCGGCCAACGGCACGGTCAGCTTCCTCGTCGAGGACGACGGCTGCGGCTTCGACGTAACCGAGGAGCACTTCGAGCGGGGCGGGTTCGGGCTGCACTCGATGCGCGAGCGGATGGAGATGATCGGCGGCACGTTGCTGACCGATTCCGCGGCAGGGCGCGGCACCCGCGTCGTCGCCGAGCTTTCCAGCGCCCCCGCCAGCGCCGCCGCACGGGCGCCGATCTCTTCCATCTAGATGACCGACCCAACCGGCCCGATCCGCATCCTGCTCGTCGACGACACGGCCCTCTTCCGCACCGCGATCGGGGAGCTCATCAACGGTGAGAGCGGCCTGGAGGTCGTCGGCGAAGCCGAAAACGGCCTGGAGGCGGTCGAGAAGACGCGTGCGCTGACCCCCGACGTCGTCGTCATGGACATCGACATGCCGGTCATGGACGGGGTCCAGGCGACACGCCTTATCGCCGAACAAGCGCCGAACGTCAGGGTCGTCATGCTGACGGTGTCCGAGTTGGATGACCACCTCTTCGACGCGATCCGGTTCGGCGCGCAGGGGTACCTGCTGAAGAACCTCCGCCCGGCGGAGCTATTCGCCTTCGTCAGGGCCGTGATGCGCGACGAATCCCCCCTTTCTCCGGCTATCGCGAAGCGCTTGCTTGGCCAGATCCGCGACGGAGCCTCGCTGACGAGCATGCCGGCCCCGCAGCCTGAGAGGCCGGCACTGACGCGGCGCGAGCTGGAGGTCCTGCAGCTGGTGGCGGACGGCATCAGCAACAAGGAGATCGCCACGCGCCTCTTCATAACTGAGGGGACGGTAAAGAACCACATCCACAACGCCCTCGAGAAGCTCCAGCTCGAGAACCGCACACAGGCCGCCGCCTACATCGTCCGCCAAGGCCTGGGGCGAAGCCCCGACAGCGGCTGATCTCTTCTGTACCGAAAATCTACCTCCGGACGGATTGAGTCGTGCGATTCGGGGGTGGAAGATCTCGGTATGCGCGAGCAGACCCTCGATCGGTTGATCCGGGCCGGCCTGAAGGCTGTCGTGGTCGGGATCGCCCTCGTGGCGGTCATCTACTTCCTCGACCGGCCCCACAAGGGTCCCTCGCTCGCGGACAGGCAGATCACGGCCGGGGAACAGGCGGTCCGCGCCAGCCCGGCCAACGTCGGGCTGCGGCTGGCGCTCGCCGAAGCCTACCGGGCCGCGCACAGGTCGGACGGCGCCCTCGAACAGTACAGCGCGGTGCTCAAGGTCGAGCCGAACCAGGTGGCGCTGCTCGGCCGCGGCGAAATCCTCTCTGAAAGAGGAGACCTCCCCTCGGCGAGGAAGTCGTTCGAACAGACGATCGGCAAGACCGGCAGCGGCGAATTCGCGCGCGTCAACCCGCAGCTCGAGAGCGCCTACTACGGCTTGAGCTCGGTGATGCTCAGACAGCACCAGCCGAGCCAAGCCATGCGCGAGCTGAAGAAGGCCCTCGACATCGAACCGACGGACGCCGACGCCTGGTATTTGATGGGGACTGCCGCGATCGAGTCCGGAGCCTACGAACGGGCCGAGAATGCGCTTCGCCAGGCGGCGCTGTACGTGCCGACCGGCTGGTGCGCCCCCTACCAGCAGCTTTCGAACGCCTACCGAGCCCAGCGCCGCAAGCCACAGCTGGAATACGCGGAAGCAATGGTGGAGCTCTGCGAAAAGAGGCCGGCGGACGCGGCGCTTCGGCTGGAGCGCCTGACCGCAGGCCCGGCCGCCGTCGATGCGATGCTCGGGCTTGGGATGGCCGCCGAGGCTCAGTCACAGCGCGCGAGCGCGGTCCGCTGGTACAGGAAGGTACTGGCCGTCGACCCTCAGAACTTCAACGCGCTCAGCGGTCTGGGCCGGCTCGGCGTCCCAACGGGAGGCAAGTGAGATGGCGGGCGCGGACGAGGTCTTCCCGCTTCCCGGTGAGCCGTTGCTGGACCGTGGCGCCGGTGACTCGGCCGATCGGCTTGCGGCGGAGGAGCGCAAGCGCCGGCGACGGAAGATCGCCGCGCTGGCGGCGATCCTCGCGGTGCTCGCCATCATCGTCTTCCTCATCATCCGCGCGCTCTCCGGCGGCAGCCCGCTGCCGAGCATCCCCTCGGAACTGCCGCACCACGTCTCCGACGTCTACGGGACCGTCCAGCCGATGGGCGTGGCGGTCAGCCCGTCCGGCGGGCGGATCTACGTGACCGAAAGCGAAGGGTCCCGTCTCGTACGCGTCTATGACAGCTCGGGGCGCCAGATAGGCGCCCTGAAGCCGCCCGGTCGCGACGCCGTCCGGCGCCTGCCGGTCTACGTGGCGGTCAGCCCGCGGACGGAAGACGTCTACGTCAGCGACCGGCTGCGCGAAGACGTCGACGTCTATTCCCCGAACGGCTCCTATCTGCGCGCGCTGCGGCCCACGGGAAGCCTCGCGAAGGGCGCGAAGCCGCTCGGGCTGGCGTTCGGCCCCGAAGGTCAGCTCTACATGAGCGACGTCGGCGGGGCCAGGCGGGATCAGCGCATCCTCGCCTTCGGCGGCTCCGGTACAGCGCCGGAGCGCAGGATCGGATCCCCCGGCGCGTTCTGGTTCCCCAACGGGCTTGCGCTCGACGGCAAGGGCGACCTCTACGTCGCCGACAGCAACGATGGTCGGCTGGCGATCTTCAGCCGGGCCGGCAAGCTCGTCAGCTCGATCGCACGCGGGGTCGGAGAAGGGGATGTCGGCCTTCCGCGCGGAGTGGCGATCGACGGCGGGCGCCTCTTCGTCGTCGACACGACCGCCCAGGCCGTCAAGGTCTACCGCCTCCCCGGCAAGGCGACGGAAGTTCCCAGATACGTCGGATCGTTCGGCGGGGAAGGCATCGGCGACGGGCAGTTCGAGTACCCGAACGGGATCGCGATAGATCGCAGCGGGCGGATCTACGTCACCGACCGTGAGAACGGCCGCGTCCAAGTCTGGGAATACTGAGGGCCCGAAGCGGCGCCGGCGCAAGGAGGCACTGCGGGTGAGAATGGCAGCGACTTTCGTGGCGGGCTGCGCCGTATCGCTGGCCATATGCTTCGCCGTGCCCGCCGCGGCCGACAACGGGCCGCACATGGCCGGCCAGGGACTCACTCCGGACACCTGCGCGATCTGCCACCGGGCTCACACCGCCCAGGCGCCCCATCTGCTCAGAGAGCCTGAGAGGGATCTCTGCGACACCTGCCACGGCGCCTCCGCGGCCGGTGCGAGCACCGATGTGGAGGATGGCGTCGGCTATTCGAGCACCGCGCGGACCGGCACGCCGGGGGCCCTGCGCGGCGGCGGCTTGGAGTACGCGCTGATCGACTCCGCCTCCGCTTCGGGCCAGCAGAGCGGGGGCTCCGACCCGGGCGGCGTCGTCCCGGCGCTCGCCGCCGGCGCTCCGGTCACCTCCACCCACTTGCTCAACTCCTCGAGCGAGACCGCCTGGGGCGCCGGCCCGATCAGCGCCGAAGTCGACTACGGCACGGCCATCTCGCTGAGCTGCGGCTCCTGCCACGACCCTCATGGCAACGGCATGTACCGGATCTTGAGGCCGATCCCGACCGAATCGTACGCCAGCACGCCCATCGAAATCCCCGAACCCGCGGAAATGAAGGGCGACGAATCGAAGCACGTCTACACGACGACCAACTACTGGGATGTCACGGACGAATACGCCCCCGACCTGATCGCCGACATCTCAGCCTGGTGCGCCACCTGCCACACGCGCTACCTCAGCGACACCTCCTACACCGCAAGCGGCGACGCCGTCTTCACCGACCGCCATCTCTCCAACGGGACGGCGCAGGGCTCGCCGAGCTGCATCCAGTGCCATGTCGCCCACGGGTCGAACGCGAGCGTCGAAGAAGCCGGCGCTATGGACGTGCACAGCCCGAAGGCAGTGCCCGCGCCCCCCGGCAGCCGGCTGCTGCGAATCGACGACAAAGGCACCTGCCGGATGTGCCACGCCGAATGACCGCGATACGGGCATCGGCGCGCCCGCGCAACCAGCGAGCGGCATAGGGCCCCGTGTATCCCTCGGGCCATGCGGCCAGACGCCCTGCCGGTCCGCCTATATCCAAGAGATACCGCCCGACGGATTGCGCTCGACCGCGCAAACCGGGTTAATCGGCGTCGATGGTGACTACACGCGCGCTGGCGCTTGGCCCAGGAGGTCGATCGATGAGACGGTTGGTGCTGCCCCCGATGGTTGGTTGCGTCCTGTGGCTGCTCACAAGCGCGTCCCCCGCTCTGGCGGACAACGGCCCGCACATGAAGGGTCAGGGGCTCACGCCGGACACCTGCGCGATGTGCCACCGGGCCCACACCGCCCAGGCCCCATTTCTCTTGAAGGAAAACCAGCAGGCGCTCTGCTTCACCTGCCACGGCTCTTCGGGCACCGGCTCGAACCTCGACGTCGAGGGTGGCATCGGCTATTCGGGCGCGGGCCGGTCGGGCGGCGCCTCCGGCGCCCTGCGCGGCGGCGGCTTCAAATACGCGCTGATCGACACGTCCAAACCGGAACCCGTTCGCGACTCGACTGGCAAACTGCTGGAAGCGACCATCAAAACCTACGCGTCGACGGAACCCCAGCCGACGACCTCGGCTCACTCGATCAACGAATCGAGCCAGATGGCCTGGGGCAACGGCGCGATCAATGCCAGCGCGAACTATGGCAACGCCGTCTCGCTGGCGTGCGGTTCCTGTCACGACCCGCATGGCAACGGCATGTACCGGATCCTGCGGCCGATCCCGACCGAATCGGGCGCGGCGAAGCCGGGCGTTGAAATCCCCGAACCCGCAGGCATGACCCACGTCTACACGACGGCCAACTACTGGCAAACCTGGGACAACAACGATCCGACGTTCGAATACAAGATCTCGGCGTGGTGCGCCACCTGCCATACGCGCCTGTATGAAGGCGCCGGCAAAGGAAGTTACAAGACCAACAGCGGCGACGCGGTGTTCACCTACCGCCATGCCAGCGAATGGACGCAGGCGGAATACGAAAGCCTCGGCCACTCCACCGGAGGCAAGAAAGTCAAGCCGAACTGCATCCAGTGCCACGTGGCGCACGGCACCGACGCGGCGATGGAAGAACACTCGGCGGCGGTCACCCTCCCCAACGGCACCGCGTCCAACACCAGCGGAACGCTCAACGGAGACAGCTTCCTGTTGAGGCTCAACAACAGAGGCGTCTGCCAGACCTGTCACAACAAGTAGCCGCTGATTTGGAGCTCGCCCTCGGCGGCTGTCACCCGCCCGCCGGGGGCGAGCTCCATCTCGGTGATCGCGACGAGATTCTCCTCCCGCGCATAAATCTCCTCCCGACCGGGCGTGGGTCGCCTCCCGGCTGGGCGTGGGTCGCCTCCCGGCTGGGCACGGGTCGCCTCCCGGCTGGGCACGGGTCGCCTCCCGACCGGGCACGGGCCGGCATGCGGCTGCACGACGGCGCCGATCGCCGGGCCTCGCTTGCTCGCGCGAGCCTTCTGACGGGTACAGCGCGGGTGTATCGCATGGGCGGCCCGCCCAAGCTCACCTGTACCCGAAACGTGCCGCTCGACGGGTTGCGCCCGGAAAAGGCGCGCTCGAAACTGTCCAAGGTTGATTAATTCATAAGCCCTGTCGCAGGCCCTGGCAAGAAACACCCGGCGGCCTGCCGCCAATGAGAAAGAGCAGACGAGAGGCCATAACGATGACGCGCCTCGCACTACCGAGACGACGAGCAGGGGCCGGCCGCCCCGACCCCCGCGGCCGGCTCGGCCTCAGCTCCCGGGCGAGCGCCGAGGAAGTAGAGAAAGCCCACCGCGAGCTGCTGGGCTTCCTGGAGGGCGCGCCGGAGGGCGTACGCGGCTGGGCGGGCGGCGAGATAGCGGCGATCGACGACGCGTACGCGACGCTGTCGGAGCCGGCGGCCGCGAAGGCGCCGGGCCGGCGCTCGGGGCTGCGGCGGCTCGCCGTTTCGGGGCTCACTCTCGCCGTGACCGCGGGCATCGTCGTCGGCGTCTACGACATGGGGGGCGGGCAAAGCAAGGCCATCTCCCAGCAGAGCCGCACGACCGAACAGCAGGGCCTCAGCGCCGCCCAGCAGGCGCGCATCGCACAGTTGATGAGCGAAGTCAAGGCGTCCCCGAGGGATGTCTCCGCGATGATCGAGCTCGGCGACATCTTCTTCGAAGCCCACCAGTACCGCAGCGCCGGCACCTGGATGAAGCGGGCCGTGGCGATCGACCCCGGGAACGTGAAGGCACGCGTGCCGCTCGGGGCGGCGGAGTTCAACAGCGGCGACATCGCCGGCGCCAAGCGCGACTGGCTGCGCGTCGTCGCGGCCAACCCGAAGAACATCGAAGCGCTCTATGACCTCGGCTTCCTCTATGTGAGCCGGGAACCGCCCGACATGGCGGACGCAAAGCGGATGTGGGGCAGGGTGATCGCGCTGGCCCCCAACTCCTCCCTGGCCAAGACGATCGCCACTCACATCAAAGGGCTGGAAAAGAAGTGAACGAGGTCGGCATCCCAATCGCCTTCCTCGCCGGAATCGTGTCCTTCGCCTCGCCCTGCTGCCTGCCGCTCGTTCCCGGCTACGTCAGCTACATGGTGGCGACCGGCGAGGGCCGCGCAGAGGCGTCGCGTCGCGTCGCCTTCTTGCATGCGCTCGCCTTCGTGGCCGGCTTCTCGGTCGTCTTCGTCGCGCTCTGGGTGTCCGTCGGGCTGATCGGCTACGTGTTCCGCGACCACGCCGGCCTGCTGCGCCAGCTGGGCGGGGCGGTCCTCGTCTTCGTGGGCCTCCATGTCGCCGGAGCGATCAACATCTCGGCGCTCTACCGCGAGAAGCGTTTATCGACCACAGCCTTCGCCGGCGGCGTCCGCGCCTCGGATCGTCCGGGAGGGGGAGGGGTCGCCCTCAGCGCCCCCGGGTATGGGCGCTCGGCCCTGCTCGGCGTTGTCTTCTCGGCGGGCTGGACGCCCTGCGTCGGCCCGATCCTCGGCGGGATCATCGGCCTCGCCTCGGTCAGCGCGAGCGTCGCCAGGGGCGCCGTCCTGCTGCTCGTCTACGCGATCGGGCTGGGCATCCCGTTCATCCTCGTCGCGGTCGGCGTCACCGCGGTCAGCGACAGGCTCGGCTGGCTGCGCAGGCACAGTGCCGCGGTCGGCGTCGTGACCGGGGCGATGCTCGTCGGGGTCGGCCTGCTGATGATCACCAACACCTTCGGACGGTTGTCCGGCTCGCTCCCACTGGTCGAAGTCTGAGTGCAGTGGACATGAGCCAGACGGTCAGCGCAGCCCCACGTCCCGGACCCGCAGGCCGGCCGGCCGCCGGCCTTCGCCGACACGCCACGCCGCCGCACGTCTGGGCCTTTCGCCGGCTGACCTCGATGCGGGTTGCCTTGATGCTGCTCTTCGTGCTGGGCCTGCTCACCCTGGCGGGCACGCTCCTCAGCCAGGCCCCCGACGCCGTCAGGGGCAACCAGGCGGCCTACAGCGAATGGCTGAACATGGTGCGGCCCAAGTACGGGGGCTGGACCGGCATCCTGAACGCGCTCGGGCTCTTCTCCGTGTTCTCCTCGATCTGGTTCAGGGGGACGCTGCTGCTGCTCTCGGCCAGCCTGATCATGTGCTCGCTGCGCCGCTCTCCCGGCCTGTGGAGGACGGCGGCCAGACCGCGAATCGTCATGACAAAGGCCTTCTTCGAGCGGGCGCCGCAAAGGGCGACGGTCCCCTCGCAGCAGGATCCCGGCGCCGCCCTCGTCGCGCTGCGTGGCGCCTTTGCAAAGAACCGCTTCCACGTCGTCACCGCGAGAGACGGCGAGGACGTCCATGTCTGCGCCGACCGCTTTCGTTGGGCGCCTCTCGGCAGGATCCTCATACACATGAGCTTCGTCCTCATCCTCGCCGGCGCTCTGCTCACGGCGACGGGCGGCTTCCGGGACGAATCGTTCGCCGTTCCGATCGGCGACAGGGTGAACGTCGGGCACGGAACCGGCCTGGCGGTCGAAGCGAAGTCGTTCACCGACTCCTACTACCCCAGCGGCCCGCCACGCTCCTACGACAGTCAGCTCGTCCTCTACAGGGGCGGCGCCATGGTGAAGGCGCAGGAAGATCGCGTCAACCACCCGGTGCGCTACGACGGCGTCACCTTCTACCAGTCTTTCTTCGGGCCCGCCGTCAAGATGCAGGCGAGTACCGGCGACGGCCGCGTCGTGTTCAACCAGGGGGTGGCGCAGCCGTACTCCTCGCAGGACGAAAAGGAGCGCATCGGCCGCTTCTCGCTCCCGCAACAGGGCTTGACGGTCTTCGCGGTCTCGCCCGCCTCGGGAGAAGTCGATCCGCGCATTCCCGTCGGTGAGGTGCGGCTCGAAGTCTTCAGGACCGCAGGCGAGACGCCGGTGGGGGTCCAGGTCGTCTCGCCGGGCAAGCCGGCGATGATTGGCGGCGTCGCCTTCACGTTCGTGCGCGAACTCGAGTTCACCGGTCTGATCGTCGCCGAGGACCCGGGGGCGACCGTCGTCTGGATCGGCTCGGCGCTCTTGATTGTCGGCCTGATCATGGTCTTCTACTTCCGCCACCGGCGTGTCAGAGCCGTGATCCGCTCCAGGGTGGGCGCCAGCGAGATCGCCATCGCGTCGATCGAGCGCCGCGACGAGGGCTATGCGGCCCAGTTCGAGCGTCTCGTCGAGGACATAAGGCGCGCCGTGAGTGGGGGCGTGCAACCCGAGAAAAAAGGGGGCACAGTCGATGCTTAAGCTCTCCCAGTACTGCGTCTTCGCCGGCATAATCGCGGTGGCCCTGGCGCTGGTCTCTTACGTGCTGGCCTTCGCCTCCGTCCGCGTCACGCGGGCTCGCACGGCGCTCGTGGCGGAGGGCGCCGGCGCAGAGACGGCGACGGTATCCCTCGCGGACGCTCCGAGCGGCGTCGCTGCCTTCGGCACATTGACGGGATGGCTGGCGCTCGGCTTCCTCTCCGTGGTGCTCCTCTTCCGCTGGATGGCGACCGGGCACGGCCCGTTTGCGAACATGTACGAGTTCTCGGTCGCCTTCGCCTGGGGAGCGCTGCTGGCCAATGCCTACTTCACGCGGCGCTACCGCCAGTGGGCCGTCGGCGTGATCGTGCTGCCGGTCGCGCTGGGACTGCTCCTGTACGCCACGACGGTTACGAGCACGGCCGAGCCGCTCGTCCCGGCGCTGCAGAACAACCTGCTGCTGACAGTTCACGTCGCGACCGCGGTGGTCGCCTACGGCGCGTTCGCGGTCGGCTTCGCGGCCGCGCTCCTCTACCTGCTGGCGAGTCGCGACGCGGCCGGGAGCGGCGAGGGGCCAGCGCTCCTGCCGAAACGCGGGCTGCTGGACGACCTCTCCTACAGGGCGACGCTGATCGGCTTTCCGTTCTTGACCCTGACGATCGTCCTGGGCGCCGTCTGGGCCGACATCGCGTGGGGCAAATACTGGAGCTGGGACCCGAAGGAGTCCGCCTCGCTCGTCACCTGGATCGTCTGCCTTGCCTACCTGCATGCCCGCAGCGCCCGCGGCTGGCGCGGCCGGCGAGCGGCGCTGCTGCTCATGCTCGTCTTCGCGGCGAGCCTCTTCACCTACTTCGGCAACCTCTTCTTCGGGGGGCTGCACAGCTATGGCTAGTCGACGGAGCCGGCTGAGGACGTTCCTGGTAATGGGCGCAACCGCCGCCGTAATTTTGGTGCTCGCATATCTGACCGACCGGCCGGCGTCGGGCGGCAGCTTCGCGTCGGTCGTGCTCTCAGGGGGCGCCACGGGCCCGGCCCCGGAAGTCGGAAAGCCGGCCCCCAACTTCCGCGCGACGACGATCGAAGGCGCGAAGGTCACGCTGAGCGCCCTGCGGGGCCATCCGGTCTGGCTCACCTTCGGGGCCACCTGGTGCCAGCCGTGCCGGGCGGAGAACCCCGACGTCGAGGCCGCTTACGAGAAATACGGCGCGCACGGCCTGAAGGTTTTGGCGATATTCGTCCAGGACAGCAGGCCGGACATCGAGGAATACGCGAAGCGGATTGGCCTCACCTATCCAAAGGTGGACGACTCCGGCGGCCGGATCGCATCAAGCTACCGGATCGATGGGATCCCCTCTCATTTCTTCATCGACAGCTCCGGGATCCTACGGGAGATCAGAATCTCGTCTTTGAACCCGTCGACGATAGATGAAAACCTAGGGGAGATCGGAGTCGATGTCGCCGGATCGAAAACGTGAGCCGGATGACGCATCGGGCGAGTCCGCGCGCAAGCGCAACCGTCGGTTCGGCGCATCCGCGGGCCCTCGCCGCGTTGGCGGCGCCGGCCACGGTCGGCTAGGCGCATCGGCGGGCAGCCGCCGCATCGGCGAGTTCGTCGCTCGTCGCATCCACCCTCCGCGCAGCACGCGTGGCTTTGCCGTCTCGCTGGGTGCCGTGGGCGGGCTCTGCGCGGTGGCGGCGATCGGCGGCAGCGCCTTCCAGGGCTTCAGCGAGACGGAAGGCTTCTGCTCGCGATGTCACACGATGGCCCCGGAGGCGGCCGCGCACAAGCTGTCGGTCCACCGCGACGTGGCCTGCGGCGAGTGCCATGTCGCGCCGGGCATCGTCGGCTTGGTCAAGTCGAAGCTGCGAGGCACGACTCAGCTGCTCGAGCTGGTCGCCGGCGCCTACCCGAAACCGATCCGGCCGCCGGAGCCCAGCCTGCTGCCGCCCCCGGAAAAGACGTGTATGAAATGCCACCCCCTGAGCACCATCACCGGTGAAGACGGCCAGATAAAGCTCATATTGCATCCAACCTACCGCGAAGACGAAGCGAACACGCGCGAAATGGTCGCCGTCATGGTCCGTCCGTACCGCCTCGGTGAAGGGGCGGCGAGCCGCGGCGCGCACTGGCACGTCGAGGTGAAGATGGAATATGCGACTCCCGACAAGACCTCCCAGAAGATCGACTGGATCAGAGTCACCTACAAGGATGGCCGCACCGAACAGTGGATCGCCCGCCCGCAGGTCGGCGTCTCCAGCGACGTGCAACCGGACGTAAACCGTCTGACGAAGACTGAGGCCGTGCACCAGGTGACCTGCATCAGCTGCCACAATCGCGTCGGCCACGAATTCCCCAGCCCCGGCGAAGCGATCGACAGCGCGATCGCGAAAGGCAAGATCAGCCAGTCGCTCCCCTATATAAAGCGTAAAGGGGTCGAGCTCCTCGGCAAGCGCTACCGGTCGGTCGCGGAAGCGGACAGGGCGATCGAAGGTGTCCGCAGGGCCTACGCGGCAAGGTACCCGCTCCTGTCGAGGGCGCGCGGCCGGGATGTCAACCGCGCGGTCGACCAGCTGAAGCAGATCTACCCGCTCGTCGCCGACCCCGCCATGAACGAGATCTCTGCCGACTACCCGAACAACCTCGGCCACCAGTCGGGCCCAGGCTGCTTGCGCTGCCACGACGGCTCCCATTTCAAGGTCAGCCCCGAAGGGCGCCTCGTGAACGCGACGATCCCGTGGGAATGCACGACGTGCCACACCTTCCCGCAGACCGGCAGAACGGTGTCCAGTGTGTCAGTGCTCAACCCGCCGCCCGACCATCAGTCCAAGCTGTGGGTCTTCGAACACGCCCAGAGCCGCTTGGCGCTCGAGCCGTCCGCGAACAGCGCCTTCTGTGCGAACTGCCACAGCTCCGGCGCGGAGAATGTGAAACACGAAGAAATGCTCTTCCACCACCCGCAGGTGATCGAAAAGGCCGGTCTCCAGGCGTGTGGATATTGCCATAGGGAGGTTTTCTGCGCCAGGTGTCACAAAAAGCCGGTACTCGGCTCGAGCCTGTTCGACGGCCCCGGCAACGCAAAGCTCCTGAGCGATACGGGACGAAAATGACGAGTGCGCCGCAGATACCGGTTCGCGAGGAGTGGCTGACGCTGCACGAGGCCTGCTCGCTCGTGGGCGTGTCGCCGGCGACGCTGCGCCGCTGGAGCAACAACGGGGACATCAGCACATTCACGAC
>Ga0307373_10011714_pt1 | contig 12639 bp, 10 predicted proteins | sample OX2MG_FD_202534 | JGI IMG/M metagenome (GOLD analysis project Ga0307373, IMG submission 202534) | Soil microbial communities from Risofladan, Vaasa, Finland - OX-2 | ecosystem: Environmental > Terrestrial > Soil > Coastal area > Acid sulfate soil | place: Finland: Risofladan, Vaasa | collected...
TGGTTCGCCAGATGACAGTCGCGGCCCTGCGCGAGCTTGGCTACACCGTGCATCAAGCCGGCGGCGGCAGCGACGCCGTGCGCCTGCTCGGCGAGCTTCCGGAGATCGGCCTGCTGTTCACCGACATCGTCATGCCCGGCATGACGGGACGCGAATTGGCCGATACCGCGCTCGCTCAATTCCCAAAGCTGAAAGTCGTCTATGCGACCGGATATACCCGTAATGCCGTGGTCCATAACGGCACACTCGACGCCGATGTCGCGTTCCTGAGCAAGCCGTTCGCGGTGGCCGATCTTGCCGCGAAGATTCGCGCCGTGTTCGATGGCGGCGGCCGCTACCGACCCGGCGAAAAAGACTGACGCGCGCGCTTTCGGCGATTTCGGGCGCGCATTTCATATCCTGGCGACGAGGGTTCCGGTCGCGACCTTGGCTTGGGAAAGCGCGCCCGTCGCGGTCGTCGCCTTATTTGATCGTTACCACAATCGTCGGAGGTTGAGGCCCCATGTGGCAAATCCCGTCGCCCAGTTTGGACCCCGCGCCCAAGGCGGATTGCGTATCGAACGCGAGCGTTATGGTCGGCCGAGCGGTGGTGACCGTATAGGGTGCGGCCAGGGGCCAGGTGGTCGCGAACGAGGGACTATTGCTCTGCAGGTCCACGGCGGGATTGTTGTAACCGCCGACAGTCGTCGGATAGGTCGGATAGCCGCCGCCCCAGCCGCCGACATTCGCCAAATTGAGCTTTTGCGCCGCGGGCGCCCCCGCGGTATCGAGGCCGGTCCCTTCGGTGGCAAGATCGTAACCGGTGGCATCCGCACCGCCCGTGCGGCAATTGCCCGTGACGCCAATATTGGTTACGGAATTGACGACGCCGGTGATTGTGAATGTCCGCGACAAGGTGAGCCGCACGTAGCGGAACGTCGTCCCGATCGGCAGGTTGACGTTGTTGGCGTAAGAGCCGACCGCCGCGCCGGCCGATACGGAAGCAATGTCGAAGGTATTGTCCCCAGTTCCGAGGACGAAGGCTCCGACGCAGCCGCCACCGCTGCTGTCGACATCGGCGCAGAGCTCGAATTTCTCGACCGTCACGACATAGGAGGTCGCCGCTCCCGTCGTGACGCCGTTCGGGCCGTCGAATTGGGCAAAGCCGCGCGTCGGATACATAATCAACATGCCAAGCGCGAGCGCCAGAAAACCGATTCTTCTCATCATCGAAACATCCCTTTGCCTCAGTTGAGGCGGCTGATGATTACGGTCGCGCCGCTCGTATTGGCTCGGCGCTCGACGATGATTCGATTTTCGCGCTCGACCTTGTCGAGAGTGTCCTTTGTGAGATCGCGGGTCTCGAATATCCGATCCGAAATGATCGGACCGGTCGCCAGCGTGGATTGCGAGCCCCAGGTTGCGAGCTTGAATTGGACCGACAGAATATTCTGCGGACGCGACTGATCGTCGCTGAAGTCGGAATGCGAATGGGTAAACTTCACGCTCAGATAGGGCAGCCCGAACAATTCGACGGCATACGACATCCCGTTGGTATCGCTGGGTGCGAGATACCGATCCCAAGCGTAATAGGAACCGCTTACCTTGATCCATGGGATGAAGGGGACCTGGGAAGACAAGGTTACGTCGCGACCGCTTAACGCGCGCTCGAAGGTGTTAGGAGCGACGGTGCGATCGTGGGTAAGCGCCACATAATCGTTGAAACCGAGGTCCAGCGGGCCCCATTTGGCTTCTGCGCCTGCGCTCATCCGACGGTGATTGTAGGTGAATTCGTCGTCGTAGAAGGCGTTGGCGCCCAAGAGGATCGAATTGTCGGCGAGCAGCCGCCGGTAACCCAATCCGAAATTGCCGGTCCAGCGATACTCGCCAAACATCGCATAGTGAAAGATGCTGCCCTGGACAAACACAGTGTCCTGCTTGCCCGCCGACTGGAACAGCGGCTGAACCGTCAGAATTGACTGCTGCGGCTTTCCGCGCTGCAGAAAATCCCCTTGGATTTCGATGCGCTTCATCCAGTCGGGCGCACCGTCGCCGATTCCCAGCCATTGCGAGACCAGCGGCTTAATTCGGGAGACCGCTTGGTCTTCCGCGGTTTGTTGAGCGAGCCCGGCCAACGCTTTTGCATTGCCGCCGGTCGTGTCGGCGTTGGCGTTGGAATGAATTGCGTCGCCAGGGGCGGGTCCGGGCATCTGGCCGCTGGCGGTCGCCAAAGGCCCGATAATCCCCAGCAACGCCCCGGCAGTCGCCGCCAGATGTCCGCGCCTCATCGCCACCCCCGTCGATACCGAGAGGAGCTTAGGTGCGGCGACGAAACATCGTTATCCGCGGCGCGACAACCTTATCCGCTTTGCGCCACTTTCTTTTGGAAGCCTCAGAAAAGCCCGCGGACTTCTCGGCCGCTCGTGTTTTGCTGATGCGGATTACGACGGCGACTGATAAATTTGCGCAACCCTGCTGACAGTGCCGATCGGGGGCAGACCCGGGTGACGAAGCTCGACACCGATGGCGATCGGTCGCGTGCCCTGCCGGGCGGCGTTCGGCGGGTGCTCGATCTGATCGAAGCGAATTGCGGCCAGCCTTATCGTCTTGCCGAGCTTGCCAAGCTTGCGCGGGTTCCGCCGCGCACCCTGCAGCGACAATTCGAGCAGTTCGTCGGCATGCCGCCGCTCGCGAAGCTGCGGGAGCTGCGCTTCGAGCGTGCCCGTCGGGAGCTGCTGCGGGCGGTCTCCACGGCGACGGTAACGGGCATCGCTCGCGGTTGCGGCTTTGGCCATCTCGGACGCTTTGCCGCCGAATACCGACGTCGTTATGGCGAGGCGCCGTCGGCGACCAACGCACGCGGCTCAAGTAAAAGCAGCGCGAGCTCGCGGAGCGCGGTTTTCCTCGTTCCGCGCTTCGAGCCGCCGAGCGTTGCCGTTCTCTCGATCAACTCGACCGCGGACACCGCCCAGCTCGCGCGAGGCGTTCTCGACGAGCTGGTTGTCGCGCTCAGGCGCGGGCATTCGGTGAAGATTGTCGAGTCGGGTCTTGCACGGTATCGCTTGGCGGGAAGCCTGCGTCACGAACGCGGCGCGCTGCGTCTGAGTCTGCGTTTGATCGAGTCGGCGACCACGCAACTGCTATGGGCGGGGTCCTACGACGGGTTGACCGATCTGCGTTTTTCTTTCGAGGAGCATGTTGCCGCGGCGGCGGCGGGGGCCATTCGCGCGAGCCTTCAGGCCGCCGAGATCGCGCGCGTGCGGCGTATGCCGACGGCCGATCTCACGGCATACGAGCTCGCCTTGCGCGCCTTGCCCTCGGTGGTCGCGCTGGAAAGAGACGAGGCCGCCCGGGCGATCGATTTGCTCGGCGAGGCTTTGGCGCTGGATCCCAACCAGCCTTTCGCCGCTGCCTTGGCGGCATGGTGCTACGCCCAGCGGGTCATCTATCAGTTCACGGCCACGCCGGCGAACGAGCGCCTTCGGGCTTTGGAGCTGGCGCAGAGAGCGGCGGCCAACCTCGCCGATGACGACGCCTTGGTGCGTGCCATTCTGGGCAACGCCTACAACGCGGTGCATGATCTCGACGCCGCCGAGATCATGATAAACCAAGCGCTCGCCCTCGATGGCGGCTCCGCCTGGGCGTGGGGTCGCAGCGGTTGGATCGACGCCTATCGGGGCCAGTCTGCCAGTGCCATCGAACGGCTCGGGCTGGCTCTGACGCTCGGTCCCAACGACAAGCTGGCGCCGAGCTTCCAGGTCGGGCTGGGTTGCGCGTATTTTCAATCCGGTCGCTATCACGAAGCGGCGCGCTGGCTGAAGCGCGCGGTGATCGCTCAACCCTCGGCTTTCTGGGCGCACCGGGTGCTCTGCCCCGCCTATATTCACGCCGGACGCAAAGACGAAGCGCAGCGCAGCCTTGCCGCGCTGCGCCAGCATACGCCGGATACCACGGTAGCGGCGACCGTCGCCGCCTTGCCGATGACGCGCGACGTCTTGGATCGGATCGCCGAAGGTCTGGAAAGCGCGGGCCTTTACCTCGAGTGATGAATCGCGGCTTCGTCTGCGCCGTTGCTCGCGATGATCGCGCTGCCAAGCTGCCGAGCAAGCTCGATGTCAATTGCGGTCGGCACTTTGTCCATGCCGCCTGAAACGAGCTGCGGCAATTGCCGAGATATCGCTTTGGCGCTACGTTGCCGCCTGCTTCGGCCGGGGCTCGCGGCTCATCCCGGTTGAAGTTCTCGGTCTCTGCCCGTCATGGTGTACTTCTCCACCAGGATCGTTTCTCTGCCGCATTTGGGGCATGTCGTCTCGGATATCCGAGATGTCGGCTTGCCGTTGCGTCCCGGTTTGAACTTTTGGATCATGGTGGAGACCGAGGGATCGTCAATCATTCATGCGATCCCAATACTGGCTTCTTGGAAAACGGGATCTACATAGCCATCAAACCGGTCGCGCGCGGACAGGAAATTTGTATCGACTATGGGACATTCGAAACGTGGCGAGGTTGGGAAATGCTGTGCAACGGAGATGAGCATGCTCGATGCCATCGCGGCTAGTATAAATCTCGGTCAAAATCCATGACGCATTGCGGAATGTCGAGTCGACATTCCGATATCGATCGCCGACTTGCGGCTGTCGAGATACCATGGACGCAATGGCCTTTCTTCGTATTTAACCGGGATAGTTTGGGGAAGGCTTGCGGTCGCTGGCTGTATACATCAGCGCCTCATACGAGGGAGCGAGCTTAGGCTCCCGGCGTCTTGCCAGCCAGCGCCGAATACGATCCCAGGAGAGCCCGCATCGCTCTCGTGCCGGCGAAACGCTAGAACTGATCGTCGGGATTATTGATGATTGAATGCTTCTCGATCCGATCTGCCATTCGGTCATAAGCGGCGGCAACTTCCAATATATTGGCCTTGATAATGTGATCGACGATGTCTTCTGCCATCGCGCGCACTTCATTCGCGCGATCCCGCCAATACTTTGGATTGTTGACAAAGTGCGGCAGCAGCCTGCCCCGTTTTCAGAGTTTATTTATCGCGTCCGGAGGGTATGCTTCCCATAATATCGCCCACCATTTCGATGGTCCAACACACCAGGAAGGCAGTCGCGACGAACGCGCAGAGATATGCCAGCTCCATCCCCTCGTCATCTCTCTGCGTGCGCGCACGTTGCCTTCACAGCAATTCATAACACTCAAAAAGCTCCCGCTCCTCAATTCTGACGTCGGTAGCAAGATCGTCATGTCGACAGTTTAGGAGAGCAAAGCCAAGAGACACCTGAGAATCTCTTCGGGCCGCGGCGGGCAACCAGGGATATGAAGGTCGACCGGCACGACCGAGTTGACACCGCCGACACAGTCGTCGCTAGCGCCGAATATCCCACCATCACGAGCGCAATCGCCAAGCGCTACGACCCATTTGGGATTGGGGGTAGCGGCATAAGTTCGCTCTAGCGCCTCGCGCATATTCCTGGTCACGGGGCCGGTAACCAGCAGCACATCGGCGTGCCGGGGCGAAGCGACGAATCGCAATCCAAATCGTTCGAGATCGTAAAACGCATTATTGAGGGCATGGATTTCGAGTTCGCAGCCGTTGCACGAACCAGCATCGACGGCTCGTATCGAAAGGCTTCGTCCGAGCCGGCGCCGTGCCGTGCGGTCCAGCGAAGCGGCGAGCTCGGACATCGCGGCATTGTCAGGCTGTGGCGCCGGTTCGGTTAGCGGCGATCGGATAAGACCCTTGAGGAGCTGTTTGCGCATGTGCCGTCCACCCTAGAGATCATGGCCCGAATAGGAGCAGTTGAACGACTTATTGCAGAGCGGAAAATCCGCCACGATGTTGCCCTCGATCGCAGCTTCGAGCAGCGGCCACTGGAACCACGACGGATCGCGCAAGTGGCCGCGCTCGACCGATCCGTCGGCGGCGAGCCGTAGCCATACGAGGATATCGCCGCGGAAGCCCTCGACGGTGGCCATGCCTTCGCAGCACGATGTGTGGCGCATCGGGACGCGGATCGATCCCATCGGCAGGCGCTCGAGGATTTGATCGATCAAGGCGAGACTTTGCTCGACCTCGCGAATACGAATCCAGACCCGCGCATTGACGTCGCCGTCCTGGCGAGTCGGCACATCGAAGGTGAGTTCGTTGTATGGCGGATAAGCGAGATCGCGGCGCGTGTCAAAAGCGCGGCCCGACGCGCGGCCGATATAACCGCCGGCACCGAATTGACGGGCGAGTTCCGGTCGCAGAATTCCCGTTCCGACAGTGCGGTCCTGCAGCGACGCCGTGTCGTCATAGAGCTTGACCAGCGGTGGAAATTCCCGTCGCGCCTCGCCGATCATCGCGCGAATCGCCGCAATGCCTGACTCGCTCAGATAGGTCTCGACGCCGCCTGGAACGACGCAATCGCGGATCAGCCGGTGGCCGAACGCACTGTCCGCGGCGCGCAGCACCCGCTCGCGCAACACGGCACAATGCGCGTGCATCATGGCGAAAGCGGCGTCGTTGCAGATTGCGCCAATATCGCCGAAATGGTTGGCGAGGCGCTCGAGCTCGGCCATCAGCGCGCGCAGCCAGACGGCGCGCGCCGGAATCTCGATACCGAGCGCTGCTTCAGCCGCGCGCGCAAAAGCGATCGCATAAGCGACCGTACTGTCGCCGGAAACGCGCCCGGCAAGTTTGGCCGCGTGCTCGAGCGTCGCGCCTGCCATCAGCTTTTCGATCCCTTTATGCGCGTAGCCGAGTCGCGCCTCGAGTCGAACGACCGTCTCGCCGCTCGCGGTAAAGCGGAAATGCCCCGGCTCGATAATGCCCGCATGCACCGGGCCGACCGGAATCTGATGCAAATGCTCGCCCTCCGCGGGCAAAAATTCGTAGGCTTGGCTGTGGTCGAGCCAGGGGCGCCGGTCGAACGCATCCTCGGCGTCGAGCCCATAAAGGTCCCGGATGGTGCGCTCAAGCCGGATTGCCGGCGCGTGTATACAGCCGAGCGATGGGAAGCGCCCCGACGGGCAATCGAGGCTCAGCACCACGATGTTTTTTGCCGCCGGGTCGAACAGTGCCATATGAACCGCATCGCGCTCTCCCCAAAGCCCAAGGAGGCTCAGCCGCCCATCCTGCAATTCGCGCGCAGCCGTTATCCACGTCGCCGCATCGACGATGGCGCGTGGCGCGGGCTTATGCGCCGATACCCGCCGCCCCATCGCCACAAGTTCACCAAGCGAGAGCATATCGGCGTTCCCCCTAGCCGAGCAGCGTCGCAACATGCTGGAACCACGCGACCAGCGGTCCTGGTAGGTAGATACCGACAGCGAGCACCAACGCGAAATGCGTCACGAGCGGCGCGTAGGAGGCTTTGACCGGCCCCGTCGGCCCCCGCGGCTCGCCGAATGCGATGCTGTTGAGTCGCAAGAGTAGCGCTCCCAAGGCGAGCAGCAGCCCGAAGACCAGGACGAGGGCTAGCAGCGGCGAACGCGCGAAGGTCGAGCTCACGACAAGGAATTCGCTCATGAAGATGCCGAAAGGCGGCAGGCCGGCGATCGCCACCACCCCGATCACGAGGCTCCAGCCGAGCCATGCATGCGTCTCGGTGAGGCCACCTATATCGGCGATCCGCTGCGTCCCCTTGACCTGGGTGACATGGCCCACGGTGAAGAAGATCCCGGACTTGGTGAGGCTGTGCATGGTCATATGCAAGAGCCCCGCGAAATTCGCCAAGGGACCGCCCATGCCGAAGGCGAAGACGATGATGCCCATATGCTCGATCGACGAATAGGCAAACATGCGTTTGATATCGCGCCGCCTGTAAAGCATGAAGGATGCGAAAATCACGGAGATCAGGCCGAGCGTCACCATTAGCGGGCCCGGCGCGACCGCGGCGGCGTTTGCCGTCATCAACATCTTGAAGCGCAGCAAGGCGTAGAGCGCGACGTTGAGCAGCAAGCCAGAGAGCACCGCGGAGATTGGCGTCGGGCCTTCGGCATGCGCGTCGGGCAACCAGGCATGGAGCGGCGCGAGGCCGACCTTGGTGCCGTAGCCGAGCAGCAGGAAGACGAAGGCGACGTTTAGCAAAGCGGGGTCGATGGCGCGGGCATGAGCGATGAGTTCTGTCCAGACCATCGAGTTGAGCCCCTCGCCGACCACCGGCTCGGCCGCGACATAGACAAGGATCGTGCCGAAGAGCGCGAGCCCGATACCGACGCTGCCGAGAATGAAGTATTTCCACGCCGCTTCCAGCGCCTCATGTGTGCGGTAGACGCCGACCATCATCACCGTCGTCAGAGTGGCGATCTCGATCGCCACCCACATCAGCCCGATATTGTTGGCGAGGAGCGCGAGGCTCATCGCGGACATCAGGATTTGATACATCGCGTGATAGAAGCGCAAATAGGTCGGCGTCAGCCGCCCGATCTCAAGCTCGTGGCCGATATAGGTGGCGCTGAAGATGCTGGTTGTGAAGCCGACGAAGCTACCGAGCACGATGAAGACGATGTTGAGATCGTCGATAATGAGATAGGGTGTCGGTGCCGGGCGTGCGGCGAATAGGAGCGAGATCGCGGCAATCAAGGTCAGGAGCGTCGCGCCGACATTAAGCCGCGCAGCCCAACGATAGCTGGGAAGCGAGGCCAAAACCGCGGCAGCGAGCAACGGAATGACAAGGATCGCGTCGACGGGGCCGAATCCCAAGTCGATCATCGGCGCTCTCCGCGGAATTGGTCGAGCGCCATGATGTCGACCGTGTCGAACCGCTCGCGGATGCGGAAGAGGAAGATGCCGATGACGATGAAGGCGATGAGAATCGAGAAAGCCACGCTGATCTCGACGACCAGCGGCATCCCTTTTGCACCGGTTGCAGCCAGCACGAGGCCATTCTCGAGCGACATGAAGCCGACGACCTGGCCGACTGCGTTGCGCCGCGTCACCATGACGAGGAGGCCGAGCAACACGACCGCGAGCGCAAAAGCAAGGTCTTCGCGCGCGATCGGCGCTGCGCCGCCGGTGATGCGTAACATGACGACCATCGACAGCGCGACGAGCCCGATGCCGACCAGCATGGTGAGACCGATGCCGACGACGGTCTCGATCTCCCGGTGAATGCCGAGCCGCTCGATGATGCGGTGCAGCGCGACCGGAATGATGATCGCCTTGAAGCCGAGCGCGATTGTCGCAGTGACGTAAAGATGCGGCGCGTCCTGGATATAGGCCTGCCAGGCGACCGCGAGCGCTAGGGTCACGGCGTGCAGAGCATAGACGTTGAGCAGCGCGTAAAGCCGGTCTTGATAGAGCAACATAAAGCTGACGACGACCAGTCCCCCGGCGAGCAGATGCGAAACGTCGAAATCGAGATTGGCCATCTAGAAGCTCGCCGAGACGAAACGGAGCAGCGTTGCCAACAGGCCCAGCATCAAAGCCGCACCGAGGAATTCGGGTACGCGGAAAACGCGCATTTTGGCGATCGACACCTCGAAGACACCGAGAAGGGCGCCGCCCACAGCGAGCTTGATGAGATAGGCATACAAAGCCACAAGCAGCGCCGCCGCGTCGCCGGTCGAGGTCGCGAGTCCGGCCGGAACGAACAGGCAGGCAATCAGCGAAATATAAAGCAGCAGCTTCAGCGCCGCGGCGAGCTCGATGAGCGCGAGATGACGGCCCGAGTATTCGAGAATCATTGCTTCATGCACCATCGTCAACTCAAGATGGGTCGCCGGATTGTCGACGGGCATGCGCGCATTTTCGGCAAGGGCCACAATGACGAGCGCGATCAGCGCCAAACCGAGCGAGACGCGCAAACCCACCCCCGGCGCAGCCATGAACTCCGCTATCGTCGAGAGCGCGGTCGAGCCGGCGATCAGAGCCAGCGAGAAGACAATCATCAGCATCGCCGGTTCGGCGAGCGAGGCGATCATCACCTCGCGACTCGAGCCGATGCCGCCAAAGCCGGTGCCGACGTCCATGCCGGCAAGCGCGAGGAAAAAGCGCGCGCTAGCAAGGAGCGCGATGATGGCGATGAGATCCCCGGACCAACCGAACAGGAGGCCCGTCGCGAAGGTCGGCACCAGGGCCGCGGCAACCCAAGTCGCCGCGAAGATGAGATAGGGGGAGACGCGGAAGAGCCAACTCGCGTTGTTGGCGAGCACGACTTCCTTGCGCAAGAGCCGTGCCAGATCGCGATAGGGCTGGGCGATCGACGGGCCGCGACGACGCAAAAGTCGCGCCTTCACCTTGCGCACCAGACCGATGAGGCCAGGAGCCAAAACCAGCACCAGGAGCATCTGCAGAAGCTGCAACGCGAAGGCGTCAATCAAAGCCATATCGCGATCACCAACAACAGCGTCACGAGCAGGACAAAAACGACGCTCAGATAGCGACGGATCGTCAAGAACTGCAGGATATTGAGCCGATCGGCCGCCCCGCCCACGGCGCGCGCGATCGGCGCGTAGAGGTAATCCCAGATCAGGTCCTGCAACGTCACCGTCAGGGACGACGGGCCGAGATCGCTCGAGGCCGCCATCACCACGCGCTCACGCGCACGAAAGACGACGGTGCCGAAAACGCGGCGAATCGGCTGTGCAAAGCTCGTTGCGGTGTATTGGGTAATGGGATTCGCATCGGGGAAGCCGCAATCCCAGGCCGGGCCGGGCCGCAGTGCGCGCGAGGCGAGACGATGGATCGCCGTCGCCGTCAGCAAGGAAGCGAACGCGATAAAGGCGAAGACGAGGAGCCCGTCATAGGAGCTGCGGCTTTCGCTTACCGGCACGATCGCGAACCAGGCGGTGCCGGCCTGCAACGGCATCCGGCCGCCGACGAGGCCCTGCGTCACCGACGCCAGTGCGTCGATCACGAAGCCGGGCAGGATGCCGACAAGGAAACAGAGTGCCGCCAGTGCGAACATCGCGGCGAGCGACCAGCGATCCGTTTCCTTGGCTTCCCCCACCGAGGGCGAACGCGGCCGGCCGAGGAAGGTGACGCCGAAAGCCTTGACGAAACAGGCGGCGGCCAGCGCCGCCGACAAGGCGAGCACAGCACCGGTCGCCGGAATTAGAATTTTCAGGCCCCATTGGGGCAACACCGGGCTCAAGAGAATCGCTTGAAAGGTGAGCCATTCCGAGACGAAGCCGTTGAGCGGCGGCAACGCCGAGATCGCGACGCAACCGACGAGGAAGGCGAAACTCGCGAGCGGCATGCGATGGATGAGGCCGCCGAGCTTCTCCATGTCGCGCTCGCCGGTCGCCGTCAGCACGGCACCGGAGCCGAAAAATAAGAGGCTCTTGAAGAGCGAATGATTGAAGACGTGGAACAGCGCCGCGGTCAGCGCGAGAGCGGCGGCGCCAGCCATGCCATTGGCGCGAAAACCGAGGGCGAGGCCCAAACCGATGAAGATGATGCCAATATTCTCGACCGTGTGATAGGCCAGCAGTCGCTTCAGATCGTGCTGCATCAGCGCATAGAGCACGCCGATGAACGCCGTAGCAGCCGCGATCGCCAGCACAATCATGCTCGACCACCAGCTTGGCGCGTCGAGAAGATCGAAGACGATCCGCACGAAGGCATACACCGCGACCTTGGTCATGATGCCGCTCATCAGTCCCGAGACGTGGCTCGGCGCCGCCGGATGCGCGAGCGGCAGCCACACATGCAGCGGCACAAGGCCGGCCTTAGACCCGGCACCGAGGAGCGCGAGCGCGAGGACCAGAGCAGCCATGGCCGGCGGATGCGACGCCGACCGCATCGCGGCAAAGCCATAGGCTCCGTCGGGTCCGGCGAGCAGCCCGAACGCGAGCAACAGCATCAGCGTGCCGAAGCTCGCCATCACGAGATAGATATAGCCGGCGCGGGCATTGTCGGCCTCGCGGTGATGCGACATCACCAGCGCCCAGGAGGCGAGCGACATCAGCTCCCAACACAAGAGGAAAGCGAAAGCATCATCGGCGACAACGACGAGGTTCATGCCGGCAAGAAAGGCGGGATAGAACGGCAGAACGCGATGCGGCGCGGCCTCGTGCCGGCCATAACCGAGTGCGTAGAGGCTGGCCAAAGCGCCGCCGAGATTGACGACAACGAGAAAAAATGCCGCGAGCGCATCGATCCGGAAATGCATGCCGATCCAGGGCAAGCCCAGCGGCAGCACGAGCGCGGATACGGGCGCCTGTGCGAGCAGATCGAACAGCGCTGCCGCGAACGCGACAGTCGAAACTGACAGGCATACGCCATAGACGATCGCGGTTGCCGCGCGCCATCGCACCAGCGCCACGGCCGCGACGGACACGGCGAGAAAGCCCGCGACGCAGGCCAGTTCGATCAGAACGAACATCGGGCTTATCCAATGCTTCATGCAGGATCGCGACGGTCGGCACTGATCACGAAAACCCGATCGGTTTGAGCCGCACCCCGCGACCGCCGTTCTGGCTCGTCGCGCGCTCGCCGATCAGTTCGATTCCCGCGGTGTCCAGCGCCCCGATGAGCTTCATCAGCGAATCGACATTGCCGCGGATGACTCCGTCGCTCGCTTCCATGCGCTGGATCGTCGGCACAGAGAGCCCGGACATTTCCGCGAGCTTGCGCTGATCTATGCCGAGGAGCGCGCGTGCTGCCCGGAGCTGTCCCGCCGATATCATGCTTTAAACATGAGTTTATGCCGCTCGAACTTGACTAACACT
>Ga0307373_10011715_pt1 | contig 12638 bp, 7 predicted proteins | sample OX2MG_FD_202534 | JGI IMG/M metagenome (GOLD analysis project Ga0307373, IMG submission 202534) | Soil microbial communities from Risofladan, Vaasa, Finland - OX-2 | ecosystem: Environmental > Terrestrial > Soil > Coastal area > Acid sulfate soil | place: Finland: Risofladan, Vaasa | collected...
GGGCGTGCCGTCCACTCGGCGAGCGCGAGCGCTTGGGAGGGGGCCGCGGCTCACGGCGGCGGGCGGGGCGGCAGCTGCACGAGGTGGCCCGGGACGGCGGCGCGTTCAACGACGATCGCCCAGACACCGGCGCGGCGGGAGATCAGCCTGCCGTGGTAGCGGGTGAGCAGCGCGTGGGCCGCTGCCCATGCGACGGGCGCGGCGACGGGCTCGATGCCGACGGCCGGGGCCAGGACGAACAGGACGCGAGCTGTCCCGAGCGCCACGGTCTGGTTCGCCGCCTCGTAGGCGTATACCTCGGACCGGCCGCCGAATCGGCCTGCGATGCCCTGGGAGGCGGCGACCTCCCACCCGGTGGGCACCTGGCGCAGGATCGCGTCGAGCTGCCGGGCGCTGGCGGGGGGTACGCGGAGCCAGGTCGCCGTCATGGCGCCGTCGTCACGTGCCGCGAGCACCACGGCCGTCGAAAGGGCGGCGAGCCCGGCGAGCACGGCGACGACCGATCCGGCCCGCCGCCCGGTCCAGCGAAGCGGCCGGGCCTTTCGAGCGAGCAGGAACGTGCGTTCCCGCTCCGCCAGCCAGCAGACCGCCAGGGCCGAGCCGACGATGACGAAGAGCACCGCCGGGAGGTTCTGGAAGCCGCCCGAGATGAGGGACGTGAAGCTCGGCGCGGAGTTGAGCCCGTTGGTGAGGACGTCGACGAGGGCCACCCCGGCGCCCCACCCGCTGAGCACGCCGAGCACGCCGCCCGCCGTGAAGATCACCGAGAGCGCCGAGCGCCTCGACCAGAGCATGTGCCAGGCGGTGCCGGGGTGCGCGAGCACCCCGCCCGCGATCGCGAGCGCTGCGGAGAGCCCGTTGCCGATCGCCTTCGGACCCGCCAGGTAGCCGTAGGTCGGACCGAGGAGGGTGCCGCTGTTCGCCCCGAGCACGACGACGAGCGCCGTGAAGGCGACCGCCATGCCCGCGAGGGCGAGCCCCCGCCGCCAGCGCCCCGAGCCGGTGGCGGCGGCGCCGACCCCGAGGCCGAACGCGAGGGTGGCGCCGGCGGTGCAGGACGCCATCGCCAGCAGGCCCCACACGTACGGGCTGACACGCCGGCCCCGCCAGATCGCCCGGCCCGCCAGCAGCAGGAACAGGGCCGCGAGCGGCTCGGCGTGGTAGTCGAAGTAGGCGGTCTCGAACGCCCAGGGGTCGAGCACCAGCGCGGCGGTCGTGGCGAGGATCACCGCGAGGCCGGTCAGCCGACGCCCCCGAAGACGCGCCTCGACGGCATCGCAGACCCACCAACCGGCGACGAGGCTCGCCAGGGCGATCGTCACGTCCTGGACGACGAGCAGCGTGAAGGACGAGTGCGACACCGCGAAGAGCAGCCCGAGGGGCCAGAAGGTGAGGTTGAACTGGTCCTTCCAGAACGGGTGGCCGCCGATCGTGTCGAACGGGCTCAGGTGGCCGTGGCCGAGGAGCCACCAGGCCTGGTGGAAGACGGCGAAGTCGACGGTGAGCGAGAAGTCGTCCCACTGCGACCGGGAGCGGGCGACGAGCATGGCGCACTGGGCCACGGCGCCCGCGAGGACGACCAGGCGCATCGTCGTGTCCCGTGGCCGGGACCGGAGCTGCGCGACCCACGTCCCGATCGGGCGGAGCGGCCCGGGTCGTCGGGACCGGGCGGTCGCGACGGCGTGTCCCTGCACCTCGGTCGTCGCCATCTCGGAGAGCATGCTCCTGGTGGCCGGCGCAGGGCGCGCGGACCCGCGGACCTCGCTCGGTCGGCGGGCTCGCCGACGCCGCCGCGCCTCCGTACCAGCGCTCCTGCCTGCCCGAGCTGCGGCACGAGGGAGGCGTCGGTCGGTCAGCGCGAGGAGCGGGCGTTCGTGGCGGAGGCTCGTCGCACCAGGCCACGCGCCACGTCCTCGCCGGGCCCGCGGACACCCCCACCCTCGCGGGACGGCGACCGGGGGAGGTCGGGCCCTCGCGCCCCGCCCGACGGCGCGCGTCGCTCCGCCCGGGCGCTCACGCGAGCCGCGTCCGGCCCGACAGCTCTTCGTCGGCGGGGTGCGCCCGCTCTGCCGATTCGACGAGATCCGTCGCGGCGGCGGGGCGGAGGGGACGGCTCATGAGAAAGCCCTGCGCGCTGTCGCAACCGAGGCGCGCGAGCTGGATCTGCTGTTCGACGTGCTCGATCCCCTCGGCGACGATGTGCAGCCCGAGGCTCCTCGCGAGGCTGACGATCGTCGTGATGAACGCTTCCCCCTCCCCCGTCGGGTCTGCGAGCGGATCGACGAACGCCTTGTCGATCTTCAACAAGTCGATGGGGAACTGCCGGAGGTAGTTGAGCGAGGAGTAACCGGTCCCGAAGTCGTCGATCGCCAGCTGTACGCCGATGGACTTGAGCTCGCGAAGCACGGACAAGGCTCGCCCGGTGTCGACGACGAGGCTGCTCTCGGTGATCTCGAGCACGAGCTGGTCGGCGCTGAGCCCGCTCATGGCGAGCGCGGTGCGCACGTCGTCGGCGAGCTGGGGGTCCGCGAGCTGGCGGCTCGAGAGGTTCACCGCGATGACGAGGGGCGAGCCGTGGTGATCGGACCAGCGGGCGGCCTGCTCGCAGGCCTGCTCGATCACCCATCTCCCGATCGGGATGATGTGGCCGGTCTCCTCGGCGAGGGGGATGAAGCGCTGCGGCCCGATGAGGCCGAATCTCGGATGCTCCCACCTGATCAGCGCCTCGAACCCTTCGAGCTGCCCGTCGCCGAGCGCGAACTGCGGCTGGTACTCGAGGAGGAACTCGCCGCGCTCGAGCGCGCCGCTGAACGCGTTGGTGAGCTCGAGGCGTTCGACGGTCCGGGCGAGCATCGACCGTTCGAACACCTCGAAGCGGTCGCGCCCGTTCGACTTGGCCGCGTACATCGCCGAGTCGGCCTGGCTGAGCAGCTCCTCGCTCGTCGTCGCGACGTCGCCGATAGCGACCCCGACGCTCACCGAGAGCACGATCGCGCGCCCGTCGACCTCCACCGGATGACGCATCACCGACACGATGCGCTCGGCGACGGCCGCCGCCGTGGCCGGATCGGCCCCGTCCTCCATGAGCACGGCGAACTCGTCGCCGCCGAGGCGTGCGACCGTGTCCCCGGGCCGGATGGCGGCGGCGAGGCGCTTGCCCGCGGCGACCAGCGTCGCGTCGCCGACGATGTGCCCGAGACTGTCGTTGATCGTCTTGAAGCCGTCGAGGTCGCAAAAGCAAAGCGCAACGCTCCCGTGGCCACGCGAGGCGGCCCCCAGCGCGTGCTCGACGCGATCTTGCAGCAGCGCCCGGTTCGCGAGGCCGGTCAGGCTGTCGTGGAAGGCCCGGTGGCGCAGCTCGCCCTCGAGCGACTCCCTGACGGCGAGCGCCTCCTCGAGCGAGCTCGTCTGCTCGGCGATCCGCTTGAGCATCCACCACATCCGGAGCACGACGAGCACGAACAGCACGAGCGCCATGAGCGCCAGCGGCGCGACGTCGCTCTCGAGGCCATCGAGCGAGCCGATCAACAGGATCAGCGGGACGACGAGGCCCGCCAGCGCGACGAGCGGCAGCCGGCGGCGCAGCCCGCTCCGGTCGGTCGGCCGGCCGTCCAGGTCGAGCGCCATCGTCGGGTGCAGCGCGGCCGCGCCGACGAGCACATAGCTCACGAGCCAGCCGGCGTCGACGGGGCTGCCGACGGCGTAGGTGCCGTTTAGGACCATGAGGTCGTAGACGAAGTCGGCGACGATCATCGAGACCATCGCCGCAGCGAGCAGGCGGTGCACCGGCCGCCGGGCCGTCCCGAAGACGAGCCCCTGGACGACGATGAACAGCACCCCGAGGTCGAGCACCGGGTAAGCGAGGTTCACGAGCTTGCCGAAGCTCCCGATCGTCGCGTCGTGCGCGTACGTGCCCATGAGGAAGTGCCACGAGAGGGCGAGCGCCCCGATGGCGACGATCGCGGCGTCCGCATACGACTCGCGCGCCCCCTGGCCGCGGGCGCGGCCCCGGGTGAGGCGCGCCACGCCGAAGATGAGGAACGGGTACCCGGCGAGGTAGAAGGCGTCGGCCGCGGACGGGAAGGGCGTCGCCCGGTGGAGGACGAACTGGTAGAAGTCGTAGACGGCGTCGCCGACGACGAAGCTCAGGTTGCCGGCCGCGATCGCGAGCCATCCTCCTCGATCGGCGGGGCGGCGCCGGACGATGCCGGCGACCACGCAGGCGACCGAGCCGAGGCCGATGACCGAGTAGGCCGCGTTCTTCGCACCGCTGCCGGGGAGGAGGAAGTAGCCGACGACGGCGGCAAGCCCCACGACGACCACGAGCTTCCACGCAGAGCGCGCTGCAGACATCCGGTTCCTTCCTCCTCGTCCTCCTAACGGCCCTCGGCCGCGCGCGCTCAAGGGGGCCGGCTGACGGACGTGCCGGGCGTCATTCGCCGGCGCGACGACAGGAGATGCCCCGGTGAGCCGCAGGCCGACCTCGCGCCGCCTCCCCGAGGGTCGACGGCGGACCCGGGCGCGCCGAGCACAGCCGACGTCAGCGTCGGGCGCACGGCAGCGCCCGGTCCGTCCGGCGCGCAGGGCCGCGCAGGACGCAATCGAGCCGTGAGGGCGATCAAGCTCCCCGACAGGGCTCCGGTGCCCGACCGTCACCGAGCGCCGCTCCGCCTCCTTCCTTCGACCGGCTCCGGGGGTTTCGCGCTACGCCCCCTCGGCCCGGGCCGGGCGCTCGCCGAGCAGCCGGACGTTCGCCTCGAGCCAGCCCTGCCAGTTGCCGACGTCGAGGCGTCCGTCCTCCGCACGCACCTCGACGCCGTCGAGCCCGAGGCGGCGCGCCGTCCGGTCGAGCGCCTCGGTGAGCTGGACCTCGCCGCGCGCCCCCGGCTCGAGGGCGTCGAGCTCGTCGAGCACCTGGGGCCCGAGCACGTAGCGGCCGGACAGGGCGTAGTGCGACGGCGCGGCTGCAGGATCGGGCTTCTCGACGCAGCCCGCGACGGCCAAGCGCCAGCCCGCCGGAGGCCCGGGCGCGAGCTCGGCGCAGCCGTAGGAGCCGATCTCGTCGGGCTCGACGGCCAGCAGACTCACCTGTGAGCGGCCGGTGTGCTCGTAGCCGTCGAGCATCTCGCGCAAGAGCCGCCCGCCCCCGAGCAGGATCTCGTCGGGGAGGATCACGGCGAAGGGCTCCGCGCCGACCGCGAGGCGCCCCACCCGGACCGCGTCGCCGAGCCCGGCGGGGCTGCGCTGGTAGACGACGCTGACCTGGGGAAACGACCTCGAGCTGTCCGGCTGGGCCGCCGCGCCGCCGACGGCCTGCACCTCGCGGTCGAGGTAGCGCTCGATCGCCGACTTGCGCGGGCTCGACACGACGACGACCCGTTCGATGCCGGCCTCGGCCGCCTCGGACAGGGCCCAGGCGATCGCGGGGCGTCCCCCGACGGGGAAGAGCTCCTTCGGGACCGCCTTGGTCGCCGGGAGCAGGCGCGTCCCGAGCCCCGCGGCGGGGAGGACGGCCGTGCGGACGCGCGTCACGCCGGTGTCCGGGCGCGGGCGCGCGGTGCTCGGGGGGCCTTGAGCGGAGCGTCGGTCATGGCGTCGGGGTGCCGGTGCCCGAGGGGTCGTCGCCGCCGCCCGCGCCCGGCCCGATGACGGGCACGACCTCGGTCGCCTCCGGCGCCGGGCCGGTCCCGAGCACCTCGGTGGTCGGCCCCTCGAGCGGTCCGGCGCCCTCCCCGAGGGCGCGACCAGGGGCTGCGGGGTGGTCCACGGCGTCTTCGGCCACGGTTCCGAGCACCGAGGAGAGGTAGCGCTGCAGGCGCTCGATCTCGGCGAGCGCGTCGCGCCGGCGCCCCTCGAGCGCGGCGATCTCGCGCTCGAGCTCGCGACGCTGCGCCCGACCGCCTTCGACCATCTCCTCGGCGGTCGAGTGCGCCTGGGCACGGATCTCGACCGCGCGCCGCTCTGCCTCGGCGAGCAGCTCCTTCGCGTGCCGTTCGTGCTCGGCCTCGTAGGCGTTCGACTCCGCCTCTGTCCGCGTCCGCAGCTCCTCGGCGGCCTCGAAGGTGGATTCGAGGATCCTGCCGACGCGTTCGCCGAGCGCCCGGAACGACTCCGGCGTCGAGACGAAGCTCCGTCGCTCGAGCTCGGCCAGCCGGGCGCGCAGCTCCTCGGCCTCGCCCGTGGCGGCCGTGGCGGCGCGCTCGGCCGCCTCGGTCCTCATCGCGTAGTCCTGCAACCACTCGCTGAGCTGGGCGACGTGCCGGTCGACCTGGTTGCGGTCGTAACCGCGCACGGCCGAGGTGAACTGGGGGAGCGGTGCCTCATCGTGAGCGAGCATCGGACCTCCGTCATGGGTAGGCGTTCGGGACTCCACCACGCCTGGCCCGACGTCGGCCCCGGTCGGGGCGCGGCGGACGGTCGGCGTGCGGGCAGGGCTAGGCGACGGCGGGATGCTCGCCGTCCGCCCGCTCGCCGGACCAGCACCAGGGTTGACCGGGCCTGCCCGGCACGTAGCCGCCTCCGGCGGGCGCGTTCAACAAGAGCGAGCCGGGCCGGGGCGCCCAGGGCGGACCGGGCGCCCCTGCCTGGGGTTCCTGGCAGGCCAGCGCGAGGCGCGCGGTGGATGCCTGCAGGCCCGGGACCGCCTGCGCCGCAGGCCGGTAGAGGGCCAGCAGCCGCTTGGCCGGGGCACGGCGGAGGCGCTCGCGACGCCTGGCCAGCACCGCCAAGCGCCGCCAGCGGGCTGCCCGGCGCAGCACGGCGACCCCGGCCGCCCGTCGGCGCGCCCGGGCGTCGCGCAACCGGTCGGCGCGGGCGAGCAGCTGCTCGACGCGCAGCCGTCGGTCCCGGGCCTTGGCCCGAAGCAGCGCCCGGCGCAGCGCCACGCGCCGCGCCAGGCCGGCGCGGCGGAGCCGCTCGCCCCGCGTGCCCGTGCGCGCCGACATCGTCGCCGCCGCGGCCGTCGATCCCGCGGCCGCGGTCCGGGGCGTGCCCGGGACCGTCGCGGGGGCGCCGGCGGCCGTGGCGGTGGCGCCAGTGCTGGTCGTGGCGCGCGTGGCAGCCGTGGCGGCGTCGGCGAGCGTGGTGGTCGTGGCGGCCCTCGCCGCCGTCTCCGCCGTCGCGGCGGTGCCCGAGGCGACCTTCGGCGCCGCCGCGGTGCTGGCGGCGGTCGTCGAGGCCGGGGCGCCCGTCTCGGCCGCCCCGGCGGCGCAGGTCCGATCGACCGTGGCCGAGGCGGAGCAGCCCGTCGGCGGCGCGGGCGCGTCGCCGGGGTGGTCGACCACGACCCCGAGCGACGCGGCAAGCGTCGTGCAGGCGACGACCGCCCCGAGGACCGCCGGCGAGGTCGCACGACGGCGGCGCACGCTCCCCGCGGTGGGAACACGGTGCTCCTGCTCCGGGGGCGCGACGGCGAGTGCATCCTCAGACGCCGACGCGCCGAGCGCTCCGGCGATCGCCAGCATCGACCCCGGCCGCCGTGCCGGCTCGGTCGCCAGGCAGCGCGCGATCAGCGCGATCAGCTCCGGATCGTTCGAGCGGCGCAGGTGGTCGGCGAGCTCGGCGGTCGCCGCCTCCCCGAGCGGGCCCGGCCCCGTGCCGACGAGGACGCTGAGCAGCACGGCGCCGAGCGCCCAGACGTCACCTTCCACCGAGGGCTCGAGGGCTCGAAGCTGCTCGGACGCGACCCAGGCGGTCTCGCCGCCCCAGCCGGGGGGCGCCGGTGCCACCGGGGCCAGCGCGAGCTGCGGCTCGCCGGTCCGGTCGAGGCAGACGGCACCAGGGTGGAGCCGCCCGTGGACCGCCCCGCGCTCGTGAAGCTCGCCGATCGTGGCGGCGAGGGCGAGGGCGAGGGCACGCACGCTGCCGGCGTCGCCCGGCCCCCGGGTCAGCGAGGAGGCCAGGGTCGCGCGGGGCAGCTCGAAGGTGACGAAGCGCTGCTGGTGCTCGGCACCGAGGTCGTAGAGCGGGAGGGCGCCGCGCCGCCAGGAGCCCGCCAGCACCTCGGCCGCGCGCTCGAAGGCGACGCGGTCAAGGTCGCTCTCGCCGTCATGCAGCGAGAGCCCGATGCGACGGTGCAGCCACAGATCCTCGGCGGCGAAGGTCGCGACTGCCCCGTGCCGGGCGAGCGGCTCGAGCACGCGGTAGCGGCCGCCAATCGGCTGAGGGGGCATGCGTCTCCTGTGGGGGTCCGACGTTGCTCGCGGCCGGCCGCGCCGGCACGCCAAGGTTTGTCGGAGGCCGAGGCCTCGTGTCACAGGTCAGATGAGGACAATCCACGCCGGGAAGCCTCGCCGACCCTCCGGGCACCTCCGTGACACCGCCGCAGACCGCTCGTCGGGAGCGCCCGGGCGGCGCGCCGCCGAGTCCTCGGGCATGGCATCCGGGCGCCGTTGTGCCGGCATCGCCGAACCGGGCGGTCCAAACCTAGGGTCGCACCCTGGTGCGAAGGCGACGCCGCAGGTGACAGGGTTGCGCTCACCTGCTCGCGGCCCGTGCCGGGCCGGCGTAACACGAGCCGGTGATCGACTGAGTGGTTGACCGACCAAGGAGACAGGCGTGTCAGGTTCCCCATTTCGGCGCGGGTGCGCGTCGGCCGGTGTGGCGCTGGCGGCGATCCTGTCGATCGGCCTGCCGGGGGCCAGCGCCTCCGCACACGTGGGTGGCGCCCCGGTGGGCAAGCTGTACGACTGCTACTCCTACAACTACCAGTCGGGCTTCCAGAACTACGTGCAGGAGATCGAGCTGAAGACCAGCTCGATCTACCTCGTCGCCTCGGCTCGCAAGGGCGACCGGCTGTCCGGAGGGGTGTCGGTCGGCCGCTACCGGGAGCACGGTCGGTCGATCAAGTGGCTCTCGGGGCCCTACGGACAGCTCCACTGGACGGGTGTCTTCCATCCGGCGAAGGGCCACCCGAGGCCTGGCATCAGGCCGAACGTGGACGCCCAGATCCAGCTCTTCGATCCGCAGGGTCTGTCCCCCATCTCTTGTTACGAGCTCGTTCCCTGAGCCCCGCCGCACACCGGGGAGCTCCAAAAGCGGTGGTCGACTGCCGTAGAGGATCATCAGAAGGCAGTCCCCCCGACCCATCCGCGGGGGAGGCGGACGCGCCGACGTATGCTGCCGCGCCCACGGCGACGGACCGTGTCGACCGACTCGCCCTGACGCCTCGAACCTCACCATCCGCCTTCCACTCCGACCTGAGGAGCAGTCCACCGATGAAGCCTCGCCTCGTCCGCCTCGGCGTAGCGTCACTCGTCCCCGCGCTCGCAGCCGGCGCCCTGACCGCGTTCGGCGGTCGACCTGCCGACAACGGAATCGGTGGGCTCACGGCCAAGCAGATCCTCGCTCGAAGCCTCGCGACCCTGAAGGGCGAGACGAACCTCGTCCTGAAGGGCTCCATCAAGATCGCTTCGGCGAAGATCGGCCTCGACATCGAATCGTCCGGGCACGGCAACGACAGCGCCGGAACGCTCTCTTCCAGCGCGTCGAGCGCCGGCTTTGTCGGGACGATCCGCTTCGTCGATGCCGGCGGCGCGGTCTACCTGAACGCAGGCCCGGCGCTCTGGCGCGAGTTCGGCAGCTCGGGAACCGGTCTCACGGCCAAGCAGTACGCCGCCCTCGTGAGCACGCTGTCGAACCGCTGGATCAAGCTCGGTGCCTCCGATGCGAAGTCGTTCGCGCAAAGCTTCGGCCAGCTCACGAACACGACGAAGCTCGCGACCGGCTTGGTGTCGGGCGGCACCAAGGCGTCGAAGGGCAAGGCGACGACGATTGACGGGGTCCACGTCCTGGCGCTGAACGACGGCTCGGGCGGAACCCTCTACATCGCGCTCGCCGGCCCGCCGCGTCCGATCGAGCTCAGCGGGAGCTCGGCGGGCTCGAGCGGGACGATCACCTTCGGCTATCCGAGCCGTCTGACGATCACCGCGCCGGCCAGCTCGCTCACCCTCCAGCAGGTCGCCCAGCGCCTCGGAGGTTGAGGTCGCCGCCCTTCGGGGGTGAGGTCCACGGCGCAGCTGACCGCGCCCGGGGCCGGCGGTCGACGAGGGTCGCACGTCAGCGCCGCTGGGAGCGCCGGGTGCGGGCGGGCTCAGTCGGTGGCCGGAAGCGCGGCCCGCAGCTGGCGTCGCTTGGTGATGCCGAGGCGCTGGTAGACGTGGCGCAGGTGGTACTCGACCGTCTTCGGGCTGACGAACAGCGCCTGCGCGATCTCGCTGTTGGTGAGTCCCTGGCAGGCCAGGTCCGCGACGCGGCGTTCGCTCGGGGTGAGGGCCGCCGCGCCGATGGTGATCTCGGGCGCCGGGCGGGCCCCCGCCGCGGCCAGCTCGTCGCGGACCCGCCCGCCCAACAGCCCGGCACCGAGCCGCCGGGTCACCCCGAACGCGGCGGTGAGCGGCGCCCGGGCGGCGCTGCGCCGGCCCGAGCGGCGGAGCGCGGCACCGAGATCGGCGAGCGCGTAGGCGAGCTCGAGCTCGGCCACGGTCCCCGTCAGGACCTCGACGGACTCGGAGAGGAGCTCGAGCCCTCCCGGGCCGTCGGTCGCCAGACCGAGGAGGCGCAGGCAGCGGCCCCTCGCGATGACGGCCTGCCGCCGGTCGGCGAGGGCGAGGTCGGCCTCGAGGAGGGAGCGGGCACGACCGCCGTCGCCGAGCGCGAGCGCGGCCCGGGCGGCGTCGGCGCGCCACGGCAGGACGGTGTGCTCCGCGCCGAGGCGGTCGACCAGGTAGGCGCCCGCCTGCTGGAAGAAGTCGAGCGCCTCGGCCGGACGGTGGCGGGCGAGGGCGCAACGGCCCGCGGCGTGCTGGCTCCAGGGCACCTCGAGCATGCCACCGCGGACAGCGGCGACGGCCCGCTCGAGCGTCCGCTCGGCGTCGTCGAGCTCGCCCCGTTCGAGCAGGGCGTTGACCCGGAGCACGAGGAGCGCGACGAGGTACCGGTTCCGTTCGGCGCTGCCGGCGGCGAGCGCCTGCTCGGCATCGGCCTGCGCGTCGGCGAGGCGGCCGAGCCCGAGGCAGGCGTAACCACGGAAGTAGCTGGCCGCGGCGAACGCGTCGACCGAGCCGGCCTGCCGGGCGGCGGCCAGCGCAGCGGCACCCACCTCGAGGGCCTGACCGTGCGCCTCGGCGAGCTCCAGCGCCCAGACCGTCATCAGCCACCCCGGCCCGTCAGCACCGTCCTCCTCCAGCAGGGCGCCGTCGGCCCAGGCGCGCTTCGCCAGGGTGACGGTCGCCCCGTTCGCGTACCAGCCCTGGCCCGACCGCATCGCCAGGACGGCCAGCAGCACCCGGGCCTCGGCGGTGGTCGCGTCCGGCGGCTCGTGCAGCAGCGGTGTGGCGCGCTCGATGGCGCGCTGGCGCAGACCCGGCTCGAAGCTCGCGTGGATGAGGTAGTCCGCGAGCAGGCCGCTCCGCAGCGACTCGGTGTCGGCGTCCGCGGAGTCGAGGGTGCGCTCGAGCACGTCGGCGGCCACCGCGGGGCGACCTTCGGCGGCGAGCGCGCGCGCGAGCAGCCGTGCCACCTCGACGCGCCGTGCGGGATCGCGTTGGCGGTCGAGCGCCGCGCGAAGGTGGTCGGCACCGCCGGTGATGCCCGCGCCGGTCTGCGCCGATCCGAGCTCGACCAGCAGCGCGCCCTGCGTGTCGGGGTCGCTCGCCTCCTCGACCGCCCGCTCGAGGTACCGCGCCGCGCTCGCCGACGCGCCGCTCGCCGTGGCGCGCCGAGCCGTCTCGCGAAGCGTCTCGACGACCCAGGACTCGGCTCCCGCCGGTGCCGCGAGCAGCTGCGCGGCGACCTGCTCCACCGGCGCGTGGCCGGCATGCAGCAGCCGGGCGGCAGCGGCATGGTCGAGCGAGCGCTTGGCCGGCGGCATCTCGTCGTAGATCGACTGGCGGATCAGCGGGTGGACGAAGTCGAGGACCGGACCCGACGTGATGACCTGCTCCACGGCCAGCTCGTCCGCGGCGGCCGCTGCGACGGGGAGGGCCACCTCGGCCAGCTTCGCCGCCAGCTGCAGCGGCGCCTGCCCGCCGAGGACGGCGAGCGCCTCGGCGAGCGCGACGGCCGCCGGTCCGAGGCGCACCATCCGGAACAGCGCGGCGCGCGCCAGGGAGGCTCCGGCGAGCTCACGGATCCGGTCTGGGTCGCCCTCGACACCATCGGAGCGGTCCTCCTCGATCGCCAGCAAGAGCTCGTGGAGGTAGAAGGGATTGCCCTCGGCCGTCTCGATGCAGGCGGCGCACACCTCCTCGGCCATGCCGGGCGCAGCGCGATGGACGAGCTCGGTCATGCCCGCCGGGCTGAGCGGCGACAGTCGGCGCGTCGTCACGGCCGGGCCGCCTCGCAGCATGGCGAGCGCCCCTGGGTCACCGGTCCGCCGGCCGGGCCGGGCGGCCGCCAACAGCACGATCGGTGAGTCCTCGACGCGCTCGGCGAGGTAGAGCAAGAAGCGCAGGCTGGTCTCGTCACCCCACTGCAGGTCGTCGACGCAGACGAGCACCGGCGTCGTGGCGGCGATGTTCAGCACCAGCCAGTACAGCCCGTGGATCAGGGCGAACGGCGAGCGGCCGGGGTGCTCGGTATCCGGCGGAACCTCTCCCGTGAGCAGCGGCCGGACCATCGCCGCGGCGCCCGAGAGCAGC
>Ga0307373_10011718_pt1 | contig 12637 bp, 21 predicted proteins | sample OX2MG_FD_202534 | JGI IMG/M metagenome (GOLD analysis project Ga0307373, IMG submission 202534) | Soil microbial communities from Risofladan, Vaasa, Finland - OX-2 | ecosystem: Environmental > Terrestrial > Soil > Coastal area > Acid sulfate soil | place: Finland: Risofladan, Vaasa | collected...
TCGCGCGCCTTTTAATATTGTGTCTGTTGATTTGGAGAGGTGTCCGAGCGGTCTAAGGAGCACGCCTGGAAAGCGTGTATACGGCAACCCCGTATCGCGGGTTCGAATCCCGCCCTCTCCGCCAGAATCTACCCGCCAAGCCAACAACGGCGCTGGTTTGCAGGTTTAAGCAAGCGATAGTTACCCGGCCAGTTACCCGTTTATAACCCGGTAGGGTGCTGTCCTCTCCCGCCCACGCTGAGAAAGCCCCCCATAAAGCCACCTATGCGCCAGCGTGCGCAGCCCCGCCACTGTCCTGAAAGCCCCTCTCCGGGGCGTACGTTCGCCCGCTCACGTGGCGCTGGCCTATGGCCCCCACAATCAAACCCAGCCCGGTACCGTCTGATCTGACCTTGAACCCCCGCCCATGACGGGGTTTTTTTTTCGCCTGCTCACGAAATCACCCCCAAAAAAATGAACCGCCCGGTTTGTAACCGATGCGTAACCGATGCTGTAACCGTGTAACCGATAAAAAGGGGGGGTGAGGGGGTGGCGCGCGAAGGGGGTGGACACGGATGGAAAAACGGACTCACTCAGCACTTAAAAACCCCGCCCACGCGGGGGGTTTTTTGTCCTATTAAAAATCGAAAATATCCAGCCCCCAAACATGAAATTGATTTTTCAAGGTTGGCCATTTTTCGCGCGCAAAATTGCAACATGAAAAACGAAATCACGATTGTTCGATTTAAAGACGCCTGCAAACTCTGCGGGAAATCGCGGGCCGGTCTCTATCGGGCAATAGCAGCAGGCCTCTGGCCGCCACCGATTCGGGTGAGCCAACATGCTTCCGGCTTCACCTTGCGGGAGCTCGAAGTCATGAATGCCGCAATAATTTCAGGCCGTGGTGACGATGACTTGCGGCATCTTGCACGGGAGTTGAAAGAATCTCGCCAGCATCTGCTTAGAGAAGTGCTGGCGGAATGAACGCCGCCACTGCGCCACCCGATGAGGGTGCTGATATTTACGAAACCGGCTGGCGACCGCTGGCCGGGGAAGTATTGTCAGCGCCGCAGATTTACGATGGCATGGAACTCAACGCCAGCATATACACCGATGGCTGGGAACCGCATGGCCGTGATGCTGACGAAGTAAAAAAGCGCGAACAATCGCCACGGCCTGACGTGGTTCAACAAATACTGGCAGAGAATTTTGACGCGCTCGCGAAACTCGATGCCGTTGCGTATGACCTATGCCGCGAAACCGTTGCGGGAGATCTTGGAATCCGTGTCTCTACTCTCGATGCCGAAGTAACCAAGCGCCGCGCCGCTGCTGAAAAACAGGCGACCAGCGAAAAGCCAAAAGCTGCTGATGCTCCAGCTGAGAATCAGCAGGGCGCGGCTGTGCTTTTCCATGAACCGAAGCCGTGGCATGAGCCGGTTGACGGCGCGGAAACGCTTTCGGCTGTTTCGGCGGTGCTAGTGAATTATCTCCACCTGCCTGATGGCGCTGCTGATGCCGTGGCGTTATGGGTGACAGTAGCCCACTGTTTCAATGCTTTCCAACACTCGCCACGCCTGAACGTCACCGCCGCAACGCGGGGATGCGGAAAAACCCTTTTACTCGATGTTATATCCACGCTGCTCCCGCGCGCGCTGCGCATTGAAAATCTGACGCCTGCGGTTTTATTCAGAATTATCGCAAAGGAACGTCCAGCGCTGCTCGTCGATGAGTGTGACAGGCACCTCAAGGAAAATTATGAACTGGTCGGGCTGCTCAACGCTGGGTTCACAAAAGGCGGACTGGTTCCGCGATGCGAAGGGGATAAAAATGAAGTGCGCTTGTTTCAGGTATTTGCGCCGGTTGCTTTATCCGGCATCGGCGAATTGCCGGGGACGCTGCACGACCGTTCGATCGTAATCCGAATGGAACGCGCCAAGCCTGATGAAATTCACAACCGCTTCGATTCACGCCATATCGAATGCGAAACCGAATTGAAACAGAAGCTGATGCGGTGGACGGCTGACCACAAAACTCAGATTGAATCCACTGACCCTGTGATGATGCAGGCGTTTAATCGTACGGCTGACGTGTGGCGACCCATGTTCGCGGTCGCGGTGGTGGCCGGTGGCGACTGGCCGAAACGCTGCGCCATCGCCTTTGCCAAAATTCAGCGCCCAGATGCTGACAGTGAGCCGGTTGCGGTTCAATGCCTGCAAGATGTTGCATCCGTTATGGATGAGGTAGGCGCTGAAATTATGGCAACGCATGAACTGGTAGAAAAACTTGTGTTATTGGACGAAAGGCCATGGGCAACATGGAATCACGGCAAAACGATTTCACCCCGCCAGCTTGCGAAGCTATTGCGGGGATTCGGTGTTGTTCCTACAACCCATCGCGAAGGAATTGGCACATTCAAAGGCTATCGCCGGGCATCGTTGGATGATGCTTTGGCCCGGTATGCCCTTACCCCCCCTGTTTTATCCGTCACACCGTCACAACCTAACAACGGCGCGGCTTCCGGTGATTTTTTATCCGTAACATCATTTTCGAGTGTTACGGATAGAACCGGGCATAAAGCCAACAACGGCGCGGCTTGTGACGTTGTTACCGACAAAACACCCCCCCTAGACCCCCCACCGGAGGACGAAGCCCAAATTGAAGCCGAAGCTGAGCGATGGGCGATCCAGCACGAAGGTGATGACCTGTGAACATCGCCGCCGAACTGATTGAACAATGCACACGGCAGGGTATCCATCTTTCCCCTAACGGCTCAAAGCTGCACGTTGTTCCTGTTGCCAAGCTGACGCCGGAACTGAGGGCGGCGCTGATACAGCACAAGCCGGAAATTATGAGGCTGCTACCGGCGCGCCACCATCGGCCTGTTTTCGAGTTTCAGATTTCAGATTTTCCGGGCCGTCATATTTTGCTGGGGATTCCCGGCGAAACACTAGAACAAGCGCACTCAGGTTTGCATGACCGCTACGGCTCAAGGCTGCTGGACGTTGCGCTCTACGAATACCCGCCCAAGCCACGCGGAGGGCTTCATTGAACGCCACTCTCAGGCACACGGCGGAGAAACCCGCCGCCGTACTCATTCCGGGAAGCCCTGTCAATGCTGGCGATGGCATGGGGGCGGCTGACCCGTTACCCGACCAGTTACCCATAGGGGAGGAAAATTGAACAAAACCGGGAAAAATATAAAAAAATTCACACTCCTAAAACTAGTGGATGCGTCCTGTCAGGGACTTCCCGACGTTTCCGCTTCCGCGCTTTTGGGTGTGCTGACCCCGCAAGATATTACGGGCATCTCAAATACGGATAACTTCGCGCTGTATTTGCGTGAAATGGCTTGCACCTTGAGCTTGGCCGAACACATTGCGCGCGGAGCTTGCCCGATGGAATGGAACTCACGCGCTCACTGTGATGGATGTGGTGATGTTTTTTTATGGGCCGCTGTTAGCGTGCCATCGTGCCCGTGGTGCGTGGCACGTGAGCATGGCGTGAAAATTCCGCGACCGGCTGAGGTGGGCGCATGACCTGTTCGTGCGGAACCGAGACGATCTCAAAGCGCTCAAAGTGCGGCGGCGACTGGCTTGATTTTAAGCACTGTTCGGCTTGTGGGCGCGTTGAATTTTTAGAGGCCCAGATTGACGGAGCGCATTACACCGGCACGGATGCGCGTGAAGCATGGAGCGAAATGCTTAAACCTGACGCAAAGCTCGCGGAGCTGTTCGCATGAATACGAAACCCGAAACGATTGAGCGGAACCCGGCCCGCGCGTTGCTGGATGAACTGCGCAAGGCGGGCGTGCGCCTGTCTGTTGATTCTGGCGGCTCACTTAGTGCGCGCGTGGATTCGGCTTCAAACTTTCCGCCAGAGATCCGGGAACGTATTGCTGAGCATGAGGGCGAACTGCGTGCCGCGCTACTGGCTGAAAAAAAGCGTGAGGCGGAAGCGAAATGGACGGGGAAGCCAAAATGTTGAGCGCGAAAGTTTATCGGCTGAATACGGGCGCGGCGATGCTGGCGCGGTTACGGCGCGCTGGATTTGTTTTGAGTCTCGGTGATGGCGGCGTGGAATTGAAAACCGCACCGCGTGCGCGGATGACGGACGCGATTAAAAAGTTTATCAATCGCCACTCCGTTGCGATGGTGCGGGCGCTTTTGCGGGAGGAAACGGCACGCGCTCACAAGAGCGAACCGATGGACACGTATGACGAAATGATGGATGTGCTAGACGGATGCACGCCGAACCACGAAGCCCCGGCTGGGCAATTCTCACGGCCCCGGCTGGTTTACTCGGATGGGGAGAAAAGATGAAAGCCAAAAAAATGACGAAGCCAGGGCGCACCAACACCCGCGCCTCAGTTTATGCGCCACCGACTGGGAAACATTGCGGGCGAAAATCAGTCGTGCGCTTTCACTTTCAGGGGAAAACCGCCCGTGGATAGAAAAACAGAGCAAGCGATTTTGCAAAAACTTTTGAAATATGTGGAATCGGTAAGCGTGCGCCTTGAGGCGCTGGAAGGCTGGGCCGAAGGCGCGGAGCGCATGGAGAAGTTTAAGCGACTCCCGCGCCCTGAATGTGAACGCGAAAAGATGAACTGAACGCCGCAATTTTGCGGCATAACTGAGGAAACGACAATGGAAAATAATAGAGGCGCACCGATAAGCAACGGTCAGACGATAGACCACATTTTGTCACACGTGGACAAGGAAGGCCCAAGCCCCACGGAACGGCTGACTGAATACGAACTAACTCACCGCGTGGTGAACCATGAGGCCGGGCTTGAGATTGCCCGTGACATTGAACAGCGCACACGTAGCGCGAACAAATAAACCGCCGCGATGCGGCACAACCGGAGAACTGAAATGGCGACTGAAAAAAAGATGAGTGATGCGGAGTACACCGCCGCACTCGATGCAATTCTAGCGGAGCTGGATGCGCTCACGGCGAAAATGGATGCACTCGAAAAGCGGCGCAACAAAACCGACGCGCGACTGGATCGGGCGGAGCGTAAGCGTGGCCGCAAGGATGCGCAGCGGGCCGCTGATGTTGAAATGGAAAAACCAAGCGATGACGATGGCCCGGAAATCTGGCATGCGTGGCAAGCGCGCGAATCACGGAGGATCGGATTTGAAGCGAAGCAAAGGGACGAACGCAACGGCGTTGATGATTCAGCGATAGACGACCTCACCGACAAAGTGCGCGCGCGTGTTCGCTCCGAAAATCGCGCTGACTCTGCGACCCTTGAACAATTTGAAGATGCACAGCTACGCGCACAGTCTGCGGCTGACCCGTGGGGTTATGACGTCGACCGCTGGACTCAATCGGAAAAGCTCACGGACTACCGCTTGCGCCTGTTGCAGCCATTTAAGAAACACTCGCCAGAATGGAAAAACGCGAACCTTCGCGAAATAGCACAGGCGGGCGCGCTCACTAGCGTGGAGGATTCCATTTTCCAAAGTGCAAAAAAGGCCGCGACTGATGACTCCGCCTTTCAAAACTCATTACGCCGCATGGACGTGAAAGACGAAACGGGCCGCAAGCAAACAAAGTTTTATGGCTCGCCTGAAGTTACGTGGTCGCCGTTCAAGATGGCACCGCGCCGCGTGCTGGGTTTTCACACTCGGTTTGAGTCGGGCACGCCCACGGGCTCTTTAAAAATGCCGGGAGCGTAACAGGGTGGAACATAATTCCATGACCGCGCCACGGTATTTCTCCACGTGTGCGCGACTGGAAAGCGGCAGGGGATTTGACCTCTTTAGACCCTGCTGCGCGGGATGCTCCACCGTGATAAACGGAGCGACCAAGCGCGCCCTATTTCATGCGCCGGTTATCAGCTCGGCGTCTCCGTGGGGCGCGGCTTGGTTTATTTTCTGATTCACTAAAGGCCGAAAATGGACAATGGGAAACCGCCAATTGAAGGCGAAACAGTACCGAACGGGAACGATGGCCGCGCTTTAGTTACTGTTTACGTGGAGAAAAATGGGAAGCCCACCCCGACCCCGCGCAAGTTTAAGCTGACGAGCTTGAAAGCCGTGAGGCGCGAAATGTCACGGATTTATGCACGGGCGAACAACGGCGAACTGTCATACCCGGACGCTTGCCGCGCCACGTTTATTTTAAGCAACATTTCAAAAGTGCTAGAGCTGACTGAAATTGAAGCACGGCTCCGCAAACTGGAAGCCATTGAGGATTTGAAGCATGACAAAATATGATTCGCGCTTGGATGAATTGGAAAAAGCGAACGGCGTGAAGCCTGACGTAAGCGCACGGCTGACCGAAACGGAACGCGCTATCGCGCACTTCCCCGAACGGCTGCAACGCGAACGACGGCATGAGTTTTATTTACGGTGCACCGATGCGGAATTGGTGACACTCATGGGAATCGGCCCGAACCCCGAACTCTGGCAAACGGAAGCACTCGCGGCGGGCGCACAACCGGAGAAAGTTTTAAAAGCGACTGCTGATTTACCCTGACGCTGTCAGACAACTCATGATTGTTTATTGGCAAACAACCCACGGGCCGTTTTGCCAACATGTAATTAGGGTTGCGGGGGCAGGTGACTGTTGCAAGGTGTAAGGGCGGGCCATTGCGCTATAAACGGCGTAGCCCTGTAAAGCTGATTCATAGGCTTGTTCTTGAGACATTTGGCGGTCACGTACACGTTCAGCACCAACCTGAATGACCCTTGAACGAATTTCGGCGATGGCAACGTCGCCGTCCTCTTTTGTCATTTCGCCTTTTGCTTCGCGGGCTTCAACGGCCTTCGCGTATGCAAGCCCCAAAAGCAACAAGTCAGAATCAGGATCGTCCATAAGCACTGGGTCATCGTGAACCTGTGCATCCACACAGTGATACTGTTGGGCGGCCGATGCGCATGATTCTTCAATGGCGTAGTAGTGCTGCGATGCTGGTGAATTTCTCGACGTGAACAGCGTACCTGTGGCACACCCGGCGAGAGTTAAGGTAAAAGCGATGACCGCGCTGATTCTCATGGAAGCACACCTATTTACAGATAAGGGCATTGCCGACTACGATCACTTATGTAATCCGCTTATACCGCCTGTTTTGTATTTTGTCTATGCTGGCGGAGGCGGGTAAGAGCCAGCCGGGCAGTTTGGTGGTGGTAGCGGCCTATCACACTCATCATGAATTACATTTTGTTGTCGCTGCTCTTCCTGTAACTGCTGTTGCTTTAACTGGTCCTGCTGCATCTGCCGCTGCTGTTGCTCGAATTCTTGTTGTTGTTGCCTTCCTAGATCAGTTCCTGAATCCCCTTGCTGCGTGGTCTGTTGTTCAGATTGACTATCAATATCGGGAATCGCCGACGATTCATCGCTAAAGGATGGCGTTGATGTGAATCTATATTCCTGCTCAACTGCATTGAAGTTTGCTACTGCACTAGCATTCCTTTGTTTCGCCAGTAAACAATCTTGTATCGCTCTCTTGTCTGATGCCAGTTGTGATTCGGCTTTAGTAAGTTCATTCGCTACTTCCTGGCTAGAGCTTGATATTTCCTCTGGATGATGCTTTATAAGCGCAATGTTTGCCTCATCATCAGCTAACTTAATATATTTTTTGTTGAAAAAGCACGTATCGAACGCTACATCATATGTCCGTTCAGCTTCTGAAGTTGCAACCTCTAAGCTAATTTGACTTGAATTATATTTTATTTGAATTGCTTCAATAGCATTCAACTCTTCGTTTCTAGCAGCGTCACACTTATCAGATATTTCTTGCGCACAAATCTGGTCGGTATGTGCATATACTGCACGCACCTCATTTCTCTCTTTGAGGGCGTTGGGTCCAGTCAGGTCGTAGTCGGAGGACGTGCTAGCACACCCAGCAAATAGCAAAGCACAGCAGATTAGTACCAATTTCATACGTCACCCCCAAGCCCTTGAGATTCGATTCTACCTCTACTGCTTACTGTAACGTGGACTGATTAAGCCTAGAAATCTGATGGGCGGCAAAGTGTCAGGCTTCAATAACGGGGGATGCTAGGACAAGGGCTGACCCGCGAAAGCGTCCCTGAGAGCAATACAGCGCGAAGTTTTCAGGGGTGAATGGCTTGGAAACGGGTAGCGGGGCGGGTAACGGATACAGAGCGGGGCTGGTAGAGCCTTATATATCAAGGGCTGGCGGGCGCATGAGGGCGGAGCAAGTCTCCGTCAAACCCATCGAGCGCCACTTATATAATGGCAATTCACCCACGCCATGCAGGTTTGAAGTAGCTTGTTATAGTCTCCGCAAATAGGGAAGCCATCATGACTAAATTACTTTCATGCCTGTTCGTGGCTGCGGCTATCTCAACTGTTTATTTACCCATCGCTAGTAGAGCAGATGACCTAACAACAGGAACGGGAAACGAACTTATAACTGAATGTAATCAGAATAACTATGCCGAACATACTGAAGCATGGACTTATTGCATGGGTTATGTGGACGGAGTAATAAGTGGATTCAACTATGTAAAAAAGGACATTGTTAAACCGCAGCCAAATGACAATTACCCTGCAACAACAAGAGTTGTTTTAGGCGAACTTTATGTGGCACTTAAAAGTCTTTATTGCAAACCCGATAATTCCACGCGTGCGCAAGGTGCATTGGTTGTTAGTAAATATCTTTCCGACAACCCCAGTGAACTCAATCAGTCAGCTAGGTCATTAGTAATTGATGCATTTATGCAAGCGTGGCCGTGTCCAAAGACAGGCAAATAAGGAACGTCAGTTTTTGATATTTATATAAGGTAGGAAACATTCCATTATTGATATTGTTAAAAAATGGATTGATGAATTACGGGAGGACACCTTGCACCGTCATGAACAACTAGTTTCAGAAGTTAATGAAATAGTAAAGCAGCAGCGATTAAAGGGCCAAATAGAAACCTTAGAATGGATGAAGGAATGGGCGGCCCGTATGTATGAAAGGGCTAATCATTATACCAATCTGGTGATTCTTGGTGGTTATGCCGGTATGTTTGGACTTTGGCAATTAACAAAACAATATCTCCCAATATTGGAAATAAAAATTATTGGAATATCACTCTGTCTGTCAGTGTTACTTTTTGCTTCTCATGAAGTATATAAAATGATTGTTGCTGGGATTTTACTTAAAAATGTTAAGCGCTTGATTAAACAAAACGTACAACCAGAAAATTTTCAAGGAGTATGGGAAGGCGTTATAACCGACTATGATTTGCGTATGTCAAATGTATGGCTTTGGTTTCTGATTCCAACACTAATTACTGGCTTAGGGGCAGGATTATTACTGCTTGGAACACTTGTATTTAGTTTAATTTGACCTTGTGGTTTCCAAATATCTACATGACCACCCTTTATTCTTAATAATATAACATGATGATAAAGTTAAGAGCTTGCTGGTTTATTAAACCAATCAATTACAACGTGAATGTAGTAACGCCATTTTGATACATGGCTAATACCTGTTGCGTCAGGCGACGCCGTGCAGTGTCCATTGATACATCCATCAAAATAAATTGCGGACATTAAGCGCGTGTTGCAATACCAATTATCTACGTCATATACTTCGCAATTATTTAACCTTGTAACCCCATTAAAATTATTTTCTATAACCATTTGTTGCTGTCTAGAGGCCGCATATTTTCTTACATCATAATGTGACCACTCACCTGTACATATATTGCTTTTAGAATCATATTGACCTGAGCATACTAGAGTGTAATCAGTAATTGTTTTGAATGAATCATATCGGGTAGGAAAGAAAAATATCCAAGCCACAAATGCGCCAAACAATATGTATAAAATCCAATTATCATCACTCATAGTGATGCCCCACAAAAATAATATTGAACTTCCGCCCCTACTGAATCTGGCACTATTGGTGCATTAGGGGCATATAGTATTGGCGTATACGAACTTGCGATTACAGAGTTATGAGAACCATACTGCCAATCAGAATAGACAAATATAGTATTTAAGTCACAGCTAATTCCTGTATATTCCATTTCAACTAACACCTTATTAATCGGCTTCACGCTTACATATTTAACCCAACCAATTATTGTTCTGTGATACTGACCGTCTAATCCAATAAGGTTCTTAGTTGTTAATGAAGATTTATCAACATATATGTTTGGAGCGGTGTTTTTAGGATTTATTTTTTCCCATTCCGCAGCGAAAGCATAGATTGGAAGAAGAGTGGCGAAAACAAGTAAGACCCATTTCATATAACCCCCCTTATATATATGCCGCTGACATTTTCAGCGGTAAATTAACACGCCGGTAATCGCGCCAACAATGGCTCTAAAAATCACGCCGAAAAAGTAAATGATTCTCATGACTTCAGCGATTCCCACAATGGCAGTTTGAATTATTCCGCGCATCCCGGCTTGTACCGGCCCCTGACGAAAAAGAAGCCAATCAATCGGGCGTGAGTTTAGGCTTTCGCTTTTTGCCAAGCCCTAGCGCGCCCCGGATATTGTTTCCCTGCTGTGGTGTAATTCCGATGGCTTTTGAAACAGGTGGATTCCGATGCTCCACCGAAAACTTTGAAAACTTTTTGCTGTTCCACGCTCTCAGATAACGCTTGCGCCTATCGTCACCGATAGACCGGCGAACTTTCCCACCTTCACGCGCGGCCTTTTCCCGATTCCGCTTTTTTAATTCGCGCATGAAGGCCGTATGGTGTCCCTCTCTCGATAGCCCAGCCGGAGAAACGTAGTCCCACATTAAGGCCGCCACGTTCGCTTGCATAGTAATATCGCGCTGGAATCTTTTAGCACCTAGTTTGCGCTTGGCTTCCGTGAGCGGTTTAACTAAAGGCGCGTCATGCGCGGTAGGCTTTCGTTTACGCTTCCGAAACTTCGCGGGGATTTTCAAACCCTGACTGATGGCTGTATATTCCATCCCGGCTTCCGTCACTTCCTCCGATGCGTCCAGCTTGGCGGGGTAGAGCTTAGCTAGCTTTTTTTGGATGTCTATTTTTTCACGAAGGCGGTTCGCACTGTCTATTCCGTCCCTGATGTTGCCGCTCCACCTTTCAACATCTTTCAGTCTGGCTTCCTTCTCGGCTATTTCACCCGCGATTTTCTCTGAGCGGCTCACAGCGGAATCCAGCTTGGTGAGCGCGGCTTTCGCCGGGCTTTTCTGGCTGGCTTTTGTGGTGGCTGACTTGCTCACTTGAGTACCGCTTTGCGAATCGGAATCACGTCACCTTTCACTTGTGGCACGGTGCAATAGTTAGCCCATGACTGCATGAGCAACGCGCGCTTTTCGGATAAATCGCCACGAAAATAGGCCGCTTCCACCTTGTCTTTCAGCGTGTGCGCCAATGATGCTTCGATGACTCCACGCGGGGCCGTGGACTGTTCCTCCGCCCATGTTTTGAACGCGGCTCTGAATCCGTGGACGGTTATATCAAGGCGTTCCATGCGCTTGAGTACCGCGCTCATGCTGGCGTTCGATAATGGCTGATCCCGGCGCGAACCGGGGAACAGGTATGGGCTTTCGGACTCTGGCAGCTTGGCGAGAATTTCCACGGCCTGACTCGATAACGGGATGCGATGCGACTTCCCGGCCTTCATGCGCTCACCGGGGATTTCCCACACACCGTCAGTGATTTCAGATTTCAGCGCGCCGATAATTTCACCCGTACGGCTGGCGCATAGGATGGCAAACCGTAAAGCAAGCGCACCGATACCTGGCTGTTTCGCCAACATCACCCAAAAATCAGGCATTTCCCGATAGGGCAAAGCCGGATGGTTTTTGACCTTTTTGGATCTATCCTTTTCGGCCATGATTTTTTCAAGGTGGCCGCGCCACTGTGCCGGATTCTGTCCGGTTCGATAGTGGAGAACGGTTGACCAATTCAGCACGGCCTCGATGCGCTGGCGAACGCGCGTGGCCGTTTCATGTTTTAAAACCCATATCGGGGTGAGTACCCGCAAGACGTGTTCCTCATCGATGGCATCCACCGGCAGGGAACCGAGAACCGGATAAGCGTATTCCTTCAAGGTAGATTCCCATTGAGCGGCATGTTTGGCGTTTTTCCAGCCGGGCCGCTTGGCCTCAATGAATTTCTCGGCGGCTTCCCTGAAAGTGATGCTGGCCTTAGTGCGTTCCTTCGCCCGTTCGTGCATTGGGTTTTGGCCGTCTTTCAGGGAGAGGCGGCAACGCTTGGCACGTTCGCGGGCTTGGGCCGCGTCAATATCGGGAAATGCGCCTAAGCCCATAGAATGTTCGCCGCCGTTCAAGGTGTACCGAAACACCCATGAAGCCGAACCGCCTTCCTTGACGAGTAGCCAAAGGCCGCCACCGTCACCGAGTTTCCCCGGCTTCAAATTCCTAAGCCGTGATGCACTGATTTTTCCTGTTACCATGTACGCTCTCCCGTGTAGGTGCGGCATCCATACTCATCGTTACCCGTTTCGTTACCCGCCGCAGTGCATACATTATAAAACCTAGTGAGATACAGTGATACGCTACGCCGCGTATAATAAGGACTTGCATGGACGGAGTACCCACGGGTAAAGGGGTATCGGGGGACGCCCTCTCCGCCATGTATGCTTAACAAGCCCTTGCGCGTGAGACTTGCAGAAACCTGGGTTGCAGTCATATCTCATCCTGTTCTTCATTGATTTGATGAAGTGGAGAGGGATTTCAGGTCACG
>Ga0307373_10011720_pt1 | contig 12635 bp, 22 predicted proteins | sample OX2MG_FD_202534 | JGI IMG/M metagenome (GOLD analysis project Ga0307373, IMG submission 202534) | Soil microbial communities from Risofladan, Vaasa, Finland - OX-2 | ecosystem: Environmental > Terrestrial > Soil > Coastal area > Acid sulfate soil | place: Finland: Risofladan, Vaasa | collected...
GGTTCCGGATTGCGTGTATCTTGCGCTCGCGCAGCGCGACGGCGCCGCGCTGGCTACGGCCGATCTGACGTTATCTCGACTCGCGGAGAATCAGGGAACGCCGGTTCTTCTCCTGCCCTCTGCCTGAGTGCGCCTTTGAAAATCGAGAAGCCCCGTATCGAGGCTTCTCGAAAAGCTGGCTCCGGATGTTGGACTCGAACCAACGACCCGCTGATTAACAGGGCGCGAAAGTAGTCCCAGCGAGTCACTGAGAGTCACGGCGAGCCTCGTCTCCTGAGGGAAATGGGGCTCGCCTGTCACGTTAAGCACCATCCTTTCACCGCGTTTCCCGACTTCTTGTGACCAAACGGTGACCGGCGCTGATCGCACTGGCGAGTGTCATTTCGGCTTTCCGGCGCTGCGCATCCCGACCGATTCCCGTCGTTACCACCCGTTTCTGACGAGTCTGTTAGACGAATGTTAGACGGTAGCAGAGGCGGGTGAGTTCCCGGAACAGTGCAAGCCATCTAACAAAGCTCTAACGAATGTCTCGACTACGGCTTCTCCACGTTCTCAGTCTCGGGTTCATCATCGGGCTTCATGCCCGGGAGCTTGTCCAGGAAGTCCGTCAGCGACTGGTGCGGCTGCGTGGAGTGTTCCCACGCGAACTGCTGGAACTGAATCGCAATCCAGGCGAGAAAGAAGATCATGACCAGAAAGACGGGCGGGACGGATGCGTCCACAGGTGCGCCTATATGAGGACCAAACGCCCCGCGTCGGCCATGCCGGTGACGACCTGGATGAAGAAATAGATGGCGACTCTGCCCTGGCTGCCTAGTTCTCAGCGGCATCCGGACTGGTTCGCATTTTCAGGCCTAGTGTACACCCAAAAAATCCTGTAAGAGGACTCCGCATTCGCAGTGTTTAGTTGACAACCGCTTGCTTGTATGCTATTATACTGGTGTAGAGGGAGAACCGTCCGTCGCCTCTGCATAAAAGATGATCCCCTCGCCCGGCAGCGCCTGAGCGACTTTTCATATTCGGCGCCGCCCTACGCGAGCGCGCATAACCGGCGGCCATGATCGCCGAGGATACCTAAAACCACAACGAGGTTCGCATCAATATGCGAGACCATGCCGACCGCTTCATCGAGCGGCTCGATTCGCTCATCCTTTCCGGGCGCAGTAGCTTCGAGATAGGCCGCACCCTCGGAATCAGAGACACTTCAGTCCGGCAACGTCGCCGTAAGCTGCGCCAGGCCGGACTCCTACCCTTCTTCGAGAGGCCAACTCCGCATGTCCGTAACCAAGAACTTCGTTAAAGCCCCAAACCACTTACTCACAGACTCGACGCTCGACGTGCGCTGCCGACTGCTCGCGTTGCGCCTGCTGCACTACGCGCGCGACAAGGCGACGTGCTGGCCGTCGCAGCAGAAGCTCGCCGATGACCTTGGATGGCCGCTCATCACCACGAAGCGCCACTTCGAGCACCTGCGCTCTCAGGGACGCATCGGCGTTCGGCGCAAGGCACGCGACAAGCAGAAGCGCGAAGGCGTCCTGAACGTGTACGACGTTTCGGCGCTCAAGGCCGGGACCAAAGTATCACAGGTGATCCCTAGGTCCGGGGATGACCAAGGTATCGCGAGTGATACGTTGGTCGAGTGGACCAACGTATCAAATCGCATCGACCAAAGTATCAAAAGCGATCACGACCAAAGTATCTCCAGTGAGCCAGTAATCAGACTCAGGGAAATAGATACAAAAGAAAAAGACAGATTGCGCACGCTCGACTCAGCAGCGAATGCCAGTGCCGAGCCGGATCGTGACGATGAGTTCGGATCGTGTGCTGAGTCTGAAGCCCGCGAGCTAGAGCCAGCACCGAATGCCGCTGCTGGAGACGAGCCGGATGGTTTCGATTGTTCGGCTGAGACTGAGACCGTCGCGCACGGCTCCGATGCGACAATCGGCACCACGATGGGTGATCCTCTTCAGAACCAAACGCATTGCGAACCGGAACCTACGTTCCGGTTGGGAGACGAGCGCAGCGCTGCGATAGCGTCGCCGTTCTATCAGCAGCACGGCCTCGGGATCGCGCCGGAAGATGCCGGTCTCGACTGGGTCAAGACCACGCTGTACGATCCCGGCTTCGGAGCGACGTGGTACGAAGAGCCTAACGCCTCGCTGATAAATGACTGGCTCGAGCAGTTGCCCGAAGCCATCGTCGCGACCGAGATGCTCCTCACGCGACTCTGGAACGCGCAGCGCACCGGCAAGGACTGCCCGATTAGGAAGCCCGTCCCGTATGTCGCCAAGATCGTAGCCAACGGCGACCGTCCCACGAAGAACGAGCACGCTATCGCCTTGACGATGAAACGTGAACGCGAGGTCGTCGGATGGGTCGAGGAAATCGAGGATATGGGGGGCTTAAAAGGCTTCATGAGCCTTGACGACGTACCCGAGCACTTGCGCGACGACGTGAAGCGCGCCATAGAGCAAGAAACGGGCGCCGCAGCATGAGCACGCAACGCGCCGTGTCTATCCTCTCATTGCCGGATGAACGCCTGAGATCGCTGCGCCTGCGTCGGCGTGAGTGCAACCACTGCGGCAAGGCCTACATCGCCAAGCGCGATGCGTCGAGGTTTTGTCTACCAAAATGTCGGAGGGCCGCTTACAGAAAGCAGCATCCGACGGACCCACGAGGCACGAAACGCCCGGCGAACAAGCGACAACGCGTGCGAGCAGCCGCGCTGGTCAAGTGGGGCCCACGCTGCGCCCTGTGCAGCCGTGAGCGCCCGCTCGAAAAGCTCCGCGCTCGCCTGGGGCGCGTCCTCGTTTGCACGAGCTGCAACGGACGCTGGGTAGCAGGTCGTCGACGTGGCGCAGACGGTAGGCGCTCCGGCGGGGAGATGCGCTACCTATCGGATGCCGTACTGAGCGGCCTCCTCATGCAGACGCAAACTTCAGAACAAAGTTGTGCAGCCGTTGTCCCGAAGTAGCGTGCGCGAACAGCCTTGCACAGTGTAGGGGAAGAATAATGTGGCGCCCTAGCGCCACGACGGCAGCCGCGCGAGCAGCGACTCCCAGGCAAGACTCGCAAGGCGTTGCAGATCGTCGCGGGACAGCACCTCCGCTAACCAGCACGGGTCAACGTCGGCGCACCACGCCTCGGCGTGAAGCCCCAGGTGTTCGGGGTCTGTCAGCAGAGACTCGCGGTGGTCAGTGCTCAAATCGGCTAACCTGTGATCTAGCAGCATGGCGCGCCCCTGCGTGCTCATGTCCTCGAAAAGAAGCGTCGGCATTGCGGCTTCGTCAAACATGTAGGTAGCCTAGCATGCGCTAACCCAACAGCGCAAACCATCAGACGGCTACGCCGCGGGAACGCACGACCAATGTACTCAGGCTCGCGCGTACTTTCGACTTTGCGCGTATGCACGACTCGTGCCTAACTTCTGCCAGTGATTCTGCAACCGCGGCGGCTAGATTAAAGTTTCCAGCCGTTCGCCTCCAAACAAGAAAGACAGGCCCGATGAAACGGCTTGCTGTGTGCATGCCTTTGCGGTCGTGGAGCGACATGCACGCCGAAACGCGCTATGCCTCTGCGCTCGCGTATGTCACGCGCTGAGAGAACATACAAAAATGTCCAGTGAGCCGACCGCCAACACGGCTCGCTGGTCTTTAACGTCCGCCCAGCTTCCTGGGCGGATCGTCGCCCGCGCTCCTCGGACATGGAAACGCGGACGACGTGCCGCACTGTGAGAACTGCTGCGGCAACGCTTCGTGCGGATCGTTCAGCCCGCGCGTAGCGCCGAGTCTGCACCCGCTCCCTGTTCCTCACGGGTCGAGCGGGTGAGGCTCCCTCTCTCTTTTTTGCCAGTGCGACAACACTCGCGAAACACGCGGGCCATATTGTGCGCCGCGACCATTACACTCTCTACCATCAAAGGATACGATGAGCCAACTACTTACCGAGCCCAGTGACTGCATCACAGGTTTGCACCTTGCATTGCTTTGGCAAACGCAGGGCTTGAAAGAGAAAGAACTCGCGAAGCGCGCAAAGGTGAGCCAATACACTCTCAGCCGCGCCAAACACAATAACCAAACTCTAAAGCCGAACCAGGCTCGACGCATTGCGGTCGTGCTCGGCGTGCGCGCTGAGTTCTTGTCAAAACTGATCCACAAGGACTGCTTGCGCGAGCCGTTTAGGCACCTCTACCAAGTCGCCGATGAGGCCGCATAACGTGAGCAGCATCAAGTTCAAATACAAGAAGAACCAAATGATTGACTTCGACGACGGAGTCTATCACGCGATCCCGGTGCTATCCGCGCGCATGGTGCCCGTTAACACGCCGTACGGGGATTCGCAAGTTCTGCTGCATGACTTCGACATGGGTCACGTGCACCTCATCGAGCTTCCCAACATGTCCCCGCAGATACCGAAGCGCCGCGACGAATGGAGCGACGGCTTCTTCGCGAAAGTTCAAGAAGCCGCATACGCCCAGGCGATTGAGAACCGCGCCAAAGTCTCGCAGATCGTGAAGCGCGTAAAACTCTATGCAGACGCCAATCAGCCTGGCGGTGCTGTCGTCGAAATCGTCGAAGATGCGGATGGCATCCTCGCAGAAGACCACGAACTCAGTGAAGCAGAGGCCGCACTCATTGGCGAAGGCCCCAAGTCCGAGCGCGTAAATCCACGAACTGCGAAACCTACCGAGATCATCGCAGCCATTACGGGTAAGCGCACGTGAGCCTCGCAACTGAAACTGAACGCGGTAGCGCGACCGAATCGCAGTCGTTCATCGACAAACTACATCTAGGCTTCTTACGGCGCAAACGCGCAAAACGTGAGAGGGAGCTTGCCTCCGCACCCGCGTTCACGCCTACTGCGCACAAGAAAGCACAGTTAGGAAAACTCGACGCAGCTATCGCGAATGCGCTAGGGTGCAGTAGCGAAAACGAGCGCGAGGCAAAACGCCTAAGCGCGCTCTTCGCCGGTCTTGTAAAGCTCGAACAGCAGACTGGCATCGTCAAGTCTGCCGACTTCAGCGAGGCTTACGTCATCGCTGAGGGTGCACGCTTGGGCGGAGTATCGACTGCATGGGCCAATTCGCTACCCATCGGTACGAAGCAGCGAATGCGGCGCCTGGTCTAACGTGGCGGAAAACCGAACGTATCACTGCATGCGCTGCGGCCATGCGAAGAACGGCCACGACGATAGCGGGTGCACTCACGCTTCCTGCAAATGCAAAACCGAAATCGTGGAGGTTCGTTACTTCCGGCGTCGGGATCGGAGGCCGCCAAGCTTCGCACTGCCGGATGATGCGCGCGAGCAGGTGAAAGGGTTGCTAGTACGAGGTGTGCTTTGACAGTCGAAAAGCTGGATGGTACTGCTGGCGCACAAACGCCCCATATCCCGAAGCGTGGCTGAAGACGTGGCACACTTGCGACATGTGCTCGCGAGCTAATCGAATCGCCGAACTTCGGCCCCTTGAGGTCGAGGTGCACCTCCTCAGAGAACACGGCGTAACGCTGGACGAGTACGCGACCAGCTACGAAGGTAATATTCCAGAATGGCACTTGAGTTTCGCGCAATGGCGGAGGCCGTAGCGATTCCTAATTAGGTGCCGGGGTCAACTCGTCATCGGGCGCGATCATATCGGTCGGCAACGGTAGGGGCAGCGCGGTCGTCTTTTCTGCGCAGATGGTCTTTTCGAAGCGATCGGTGCGGGTTTCCAGAACTTTGCCAGCCTTAAAAACCGCATCGTTCGTATGATGCCCGGTAAGCCCAAAGGTGAAAAATGAAACCACATGGTTATTGTAGGAGCCGCCAACGAACGTGCGGGTAAAGTGCAGATGGATCGTGTCCCCGCAGAAATTAATGAGGGTGTCCATGCCTAGGTCAACCTCTTGGGAAGTTGAGCTAGAAAAGACACGGCCTGTCGCGTTGCGCTCATTTGTAAACTGACCCTCTACCGGGTCGCCTGCCTTCGCAATAACATAACCGTTCCAGATCACGTCCTGGGCGACAGCAAACTCCACCGGCGTGTTTGCGACGCCGTTAAGACTCGAATTGCCACCGACGCGAACGTCCTTCGTAACGAGTACGGGGACGACGACGCCGCGCGGGATGCTGATGGCCGTTGTGCGCGGTGTTTGCATCGGGCCAGGAGTCGTTTGCGCAAGGGCTAGCCCTGTACCGGCTAGAAACATAAGGAGAAGCAGATTCCTAAACAAAGTCTCACCCTTCCTGGCTCAAGAGCAGCAAGCGTAACTGCTCGCCGTATTGGCGGGTTAGCTCTGTACCCCTTCGTGGAGCAGCGCTGCCGCGACTGCGCCGCGCCATTCCACGATCCGAGTCCGCGACGTAACCGGCTGTACTGCGGATCGTGTAAGCGAAAGCGAAGGCTGGCGACGTATGAGAGGGTGAACGCGCGTCGCCCTCGCCGAGCACCATCGGGAGGTACGTTCTCGTCTCCGCCGGGATGGGCAGAGACTCCCGTCGTTTGTGAACCTTGCGAGGCCTCGGGTGTACACCGAAAGATTCAGGCCAAGGGGCTTTGGGGGCACATTGCGCGACTGCACCGATTGACGCTGCGCGAGCTGAGGAAGCGATTCCCGAAGACCGCGAGCCGGATCGCGTGGTATAGACCGAGCCGTGAAAGACGGATCGAGTTGCGCCAACGAATGCAACAGATTCGACACTGTTGGCTACGGAAGGTAGTCGACGAAGCGGCTCTGAAAGTCGACATACCGTGAGACACCTCCTAGCTGTGGCGCTGGTCTTGCTAGCTTCTCTTTTCCCATGCCGAGCTTGGACCGACGAGACTGGAATGGCAGAGCCAACTGGACCGACTGACACCGTTCAGACGGAGAAGTGCTCTGTCGGGCTCTCCGACCTAGCAAACGATGCGGATGAATACAACTGGTGCGAAGTTTCGCATTTCCCCAAGGCCGCGTCGCAATTACCCATCGGGATTAGTTACGTGGGATGGTATCACGACCGTACGGAAACGGACGACTGGGGCTGGTGCCTAGACTTCACGAATAACACCACTCGCGAAATGAGCGCTGTTCGGTTTCGTGTGGTGTTTGCAGACGCGTTCAACGAAGTGGTTTGGGACGCAACGAGCGCCCGAACTGGCGATTTTGCTCCTGGAATTCTAATCCAGGGAGGCCGCAGCGTTGACGACGTTTACAGCGGGAAGCAAGTCGCGCGAAACTGTTGGACCGGTTCATGGAATGTTCCAACCCTGGCGAGCATCGCCGTGATAGTGCAAAATGCACGATACACAGACGGGACCGTTTGGAATAATACACGCGGGAAAGCCGCACTTTTGATAAACGTAACGAACACCTATTACTAGCGACCGAAGTCTGTGGTAAGACTCCAGGCGACTAACGCAGTGATGACAAAGCCCTAGCGCTATAGGACGGTTTTCTTTCTGGAGGCACAGGGGGACAAAAGTTCAAACTGCGCCGAGGACGCATGATTCTGCCGGTGTTCTGACATACGGGACTACTGCTGAGCGCGCAGCATTTCAAGCCACTCTGCGAACGCTTCTGCACTGTTGTAGCGCTTGCGGTAAGGCCTTTTCCCGGTAACGGGATCGACCGGCTTCGCCACGCTCCTACGGACGCGGATTCGCGGTTTCTTAGGCCCAGGCACGCACCCCGGAAACCACCCTTTCACCTTACCGATTCGCCCATCGGGCGGCTTCACGAACGCGTACCGACGCGCCGCGTGGTAAAAGTTGCCAGCAAACCCTGGGCCGTGGTTTATCTTCACGCCAGCCTCACTTTCGGATTTAGCCCGTATGCAAGTTTTTGCATGGGTTCGATGACCTCTGAGTCGTCCAAACGGTTAGAGCCGCGCCTGCGCGAAAAGAAGTGGCAATGCGCGCTTTCTGGAAGCACGACCCAAGATGCGGTGCACCGTCATAGGCGTAAATGGCTTGTCCGTACGGGTGGTGTGACGCCGGTTTAGCTTGTGCGCGATCCACTCGAACGACTTACCCTGGTCACGATATGACTCGATGATGGGTAGCAGGTCCGCATAGGCTTCGGTAGCCTTGGCCCGCATTGCGCTGGCGCCTAGTTTACGCCCACGTGCTGCGGCTTTTCCGCGGAGGTTGTTGCGGCATGCGGGGATATGCGATCCCAGGGGCAAGCCGCGGGCCTTGCGCGCTGCTAAAGCCGCCGAAGTGCGCTCGCGAATGAGTTTAGCTTCGTACTCTGCCACTGCACCCATGACCTGGAGCATGAACACGTTTGCCTGTGGGAAGTCGCAGGATACGAACGAGACGCCGTTCTTCATGAAGGCCGATAGAAACGCAAGGTCACGGCTCAGCCGGTCGAGCTTTGCGGTAACGAGGGTTGCACCGGCTCGTCGCGCGTGAGCAACCGCTTTCGTAAGCTCGGGCCGCGAGCTAACACGGCCGGACTCCGTCTCGCGGTAGGAGTCTATAAGGCGCCCACCCTCGCGCCTTACGTACTCGCTGACGGCTGACTGTTGGGCGTCAAGCCCAAGCCCTGAGCGTTCTTGCTTCTTCGTTGAAACGCGGTAGTACGCGATGAACTTGGTCACTAGAAACCGCGCGCGACAAGCGCGGCGCGCAGCGAGCGAGACTTCGTGAGCGCCATATATCCGAGGCCGGAGTACTGAAATAGGCGGAGCACCACGACTGAGCTTCCTGCACCGGCCAGTAAGCGCTGAAGGAACAGATACGCCATCATGGCGCACGCGTCGCGCACTCTCATATCAGGTACGTTCGGCACTGTGGAGCGAGCGATTATGTGGCCGAGAACTGCGTTTAAGTTCATCATGTATCAATCCTACATCGTCGAACCGCTGAAGTGATATGACCTAAGTCACGTCGACGGGGTAGGGTTGCAGCATGCGCACGATAAACATCGTCGCCCGGCCACCACCACACCTACTGCGTCCTCCCATTCGAAAACCTAACCCGGGACAAAAGTCGGGACACAACCCGGGACATTTTGCTATGTCGGGACATTCGGCGTGTCCCGACTTCCTCGAAAAGGATCGAACATGAAAAGACTTCCGGCCAAGTGTGAACGCTGCTCCGAACCAGTACCATCCGCCCGAGCTAGGCGGTCGTCAACGTGTTCCGCCAAGTGCGCGGAGGCCGCGAAGAAAGCGAAGCAGCGCACTAAGAGGGGGGATGGTTCTGCTGAGGTTCGCGCGAGCGACTCCGGCGAAGCCTCTCTGCTGAAAATTCCGGGTGACCTCATGGAAACACTTCAGGCCGCCAGTTGGATCGAGGAGCAAGAGCAATGCGCTTGGGCCGCCGCGGTCTCTGCATTCCTCGAATCTGATTCGAGCAGTGCGCTTGAAGAGCTTTGCTCGCGCGGGCTATTGCGCCTCCATAACGTCCAAGAGGGTGAGCGCGTCTACGTCCTGACGGCTGAAGGCCGCGCAGCACTGAAGGCCGTCGCGTGACTGAAGCCGACACGCCGAACACGCTGGAGCGTGCACCTGCACTCGCGAGCCAAGCCTACGTGTACGAGAAGCTCTTGGGCGTCGAGTTTGGAACTGACGCCGCGTACCGGCAGTGCTTCTGGCTCTTGGTCGCGCCTTCGCGCTATTGGATGCGCGGCGCGCTCACGGAGGATCAGGTCGTGCAACTTGGCCGCGCCGCTCACGACCGCTTCGTCGAAACGGAGTCAACGTGTGCGAGCGATTATTGCGACATTGGTTCGGACGTTCAGCCCGCGCTGCGTGGCGACGTTAGGCAGTGATGCTAGACCACACCAAAGGGCAGCGGCGTCGCAGTACCGAAGGACCTGCTTAGCGAATGTGGAGCAATTGATTCAAGGGCTAATCGGGACCATAGTCGGCGGTCTTATCAGCGCTGCTGTCGCTTTCGTGACTTTGCGGGGATCGCTCGGGAACCAACTGCAACTCGAAGAACGAAAATTCGAATACCGTAAACAACTTGAGGCGCGGGAGCGAGAACATCGAGCGTCAGCGTTTCAGAGAAAACTGGTGCGAACCGTGCGGCGTCTACATAACACGTCGCGCATGGATGCCAAGGCACGAGTTTCTGTCCCCGCATGGAAACGAATTACCAAAGTTCTGGAAGGCTTGCTCGAAAGCGACGAATGTGCTCAGTCCCTGGATGATACGACTTATGAGGCCGTATGGAAAGCGTGCGACGAGTCGCAAGCAGCGACGATGTTTCTTGAGACATGGACGGGGGATGCAAGGAATCCGGCCGCTGTGGTGCTCTTATCCCTTGCTGAGTACTCCAAAGCGCTGGAAGCCTGCTTTGTAACACTTGGAGATAAAGACCGAGCACGCAACGTGCATGATGCTTGCGCGAAAAACTTCAAGGGAGTCGGGTTCTGTATGACTGACGACTACGACCGCAAAGCGGCTTACCCAAACCCATGAGCAGCGACCCATTCGAACCCGGCAACGTCTCCAGCCTCGGCACGTTCCGCGGCGCGTACTATGACGACGACGCGACGGAGATAGGGAGTGATGACCTGAGCGCGCGGCCTCGAATACAACCCTGCCAACAGCCACAGAATGCCTCGGCGACATGGATCGCGGTGGTCGTGATCATCGTCGCGATTCCGGTCTTACTCCTAGCCGGGTGGCTACTGTCGCTCTTTCAGTAACCCGGCTGATGCCCAACCACCGAATTACACTCGAAAAAGTCCCGGCTGCGTCATTACCATTCAGTAGACCAGTTTTTCGGGTGTACACCGAAGGAAAAAATCCAACAGAGGTGCTCGACAAAAGGCCTGTTTCGCGGTACTATACTGGTAAGGGGAGCAGTCACACAATCGCGAGGCGCAGTGCGTCGGCGCGATTCGCAATTCTGGGGCAAAAGGTATTCTGTGGAGAATACAAAGCGAAAAAGCGCGTAAACACTGAGCGCCGCCTATAGCGCGAGCGCACCGGCCTTCGAGGTATACGTCTAAAACCTCGAACCGTAGGGCCGTAGGGCGCGACCAAGGTAAACCAAACTTGCATACACGATCCAAGCGGGACGAAAGCTCGTCGCCGCTTTCTGCAAACATGCCCGAGCACAAGCGTCTTACCATGACCGTGGCTGAGGCCGCTGGAATGCTTGGCATCGGAATAAATACCGCCTATGAGGCCGTGAGGCGCGGAGAACTTCCCGCCGTGCGTTTCGGAAGGCGCGTAGTGGTCCCGATAGCCGGGCTTGAAAGTGTCCTCCGTATGGACGCCGAACCGACCGGCACCGCCTGACCCTTACGCGGGCGGAGAAAGGAGAACAACCTTGCAAGTCAAGGCCAAAGCACGCGGCGACAAGTGGAGCGTGCTCATTGACCTGCCACGCAAGAACGGAAGGCGGAAGCAGAAACGCTTTACCTCGCGCACTAAGGGCGAAACCGAGCGACTCGCGCTGAAGTACCTGGCCGAAGCTAAGGCAAAGAAAGCACAACCGCAGACGCGAACAGTCGGCGATCTACTCGATGCGTGGTTGGCCGACGTGCGCCCTTCGATTGAATCGCGGACTTACGCTTCATACGAAAGCGTGGTCCGGCTGTATCTACGACCAGAGCTAGGTCCCGATAGACTCTGCGAGCTATCGGCAGAGGCAATCTCTTCCGCGCGAGACGCTTGGATGAGCGCCAGCCGCAAGGATAAGCGAAAGGGGACAATCTCAGGAACCACGGCCCGATATGTCCTCCGCACCCTTAAAACGGCGCTCACGTTTGGGATAGAGCGTAAATGGCTGGACGAGAATCCCGCCAGGTACGTCAAACCCCCAAAAGCGTCCGAGTCAGAGAAGCGGCCATTAGAGGCAGAGGAAGTACGCTCGCTGCTTTCCGCTGCAAGAAACACGGCTCTGTTCTGCCCTGTCCTAATCGCCTTATACTCCGGCGTTCGGCGAGGCGAACTGCTCGCAGTTAAGTGGGAGGACTTCGACCTCGTGGATGGCTCCCTCACTGTGCGACGCTCGCTAGAAGTTGACAGACTGGACGGCTACGCCATCAAAGAGAAGGCGCCAAAAAGCGCGTCGAGCAAACGCGCCATACCGATTCCGGCCTCGGTCGTTGAGGAGCTTCGAGAGTACAAAGTCGCTCAAGCACAGCGACTGCAGGTTCTGGGCTTGGATCAGGAGTCAGAGACCCTGGTCTTTGATCGTGGGGACGGCCAGCCGTGGCACCCGGATACATTCGGCCAAGCGTGGATCGAGTTCGCAAAGACGTGCGGCGTGCGTCGGGTTCGATTCCATGACCTAAGGGCTACGTTCGCAAGCCTGCTCATCGAAGCGGGAGTCGATCCGGTAACAGTGCAGCACTTCCTTGGACACTCGACCCTGAACATGACGATGCGCGTCTATGCCAAGGCCACGACGCGAGCGAAGCGTGCTGCTGCAGACCGGCTCGAAGCCTCGCTCATGCAGCCGTCCGAGACTTCCTGTGACCAAATGGTGACCAGAACGTCGGACACGCTCGCTTGCGCAATCCCTACAAAAGCGAAAACCCTCGACAAATCAAGGGTTTCCACTCCTGTAAGTGGCTCCGGATGCTGGACTCGAACCAGCGACCCGCTGATTAACAGTCAGCTGCTCTACCAACTGAGCTAATCCGGAACGTGCGGCAAGGGGCCGCCGCATCAGCAGTATAAGGCAGGGAAATCAACCAGGCAAATTCCAA
>Ga0307373_10011721_pt1 | contig 12635 bp, 9 predicted proteins | sample OX2MG_FD_202534 | JGI IMG/M metagenome (GOLD analysis project Ga0307373, IMG submission 202534) | Soil microbial communities from Risofladan, Vaasa, Finland - OX-2 | ecosystem: Environmental > Terrestrial > Soil > Coastal area > Acid sulfate soil | place: Finland: Risofladan, Vaasa | collected...
TCTCGCTTGAGAGCAGCCCCAGCAGAGTAATCAACTGCGCGCGGAGCAGACGGTCCAGTGGCGCCAGGCGAATCAGCCGGATGATGTAGGCGACCAGTTCTGGCCCGGCGTCGTACTCTACCCCTTGCAGCGCGCGGGCCAGCCGCGCCTGGGCGTCGGGCGCGGCGCAATAGATCAGGGCCTGATCCAGCAGGTCGCGCAGGTGTTGCTGGGTGAGCGCGAAGGCGGAACGCTGGGTCGCGCCGGTCGCGGCGAGGCGTGTCAACTGGGGTGTCGCGCCCTCGAGGACGGCGGCCAGCGCCAACGCCAGCGCGGCGGGGAACACCTCTAGCCGGTCGTTCAGCCCGAAGCGGGGCGCCATGCTGTCGGGCGAGTTGGCGAAGCGGAAGAGGCGCTGCGCCAGATCGGCGGCGTCATCTTTGGCCCCCGCCCACAGCAGCGTTGGCTGGACCCAATGCGAACGCAGCAGTTCGGGGTTGAGCCGCCCCAGGCCATCATCCTGCATGCTGAGCCAGAGCGCGGCGAACGCCTCTTGCAGCAACGGATGGGCGAAGCCGAGGGTCAGGCCGTCCGCCTGCCGTTTGAGCGCGCCCACTCGCAGCGCCGTCTTGGCGTGCGCCTCCACCAGCGCGGGATCGAACGTCGGCGTCTCGACGAAGTTGAGGTCGGTCGGAGCCAATGGTGGATAGCGTTCGAGCCAGTTGGCGATCTGTTCACCCAGGTCGCCGACGCCATTCAGCGGCAGGCAGGCGCGGCGGGCGCCCTGCAATGAGGTGGCCAACGCGCCTAGCGTGCGGGCGATGTCGGGCGCCGCCATGCCCGCGTTGGCGTTCGCGGCGCGTTCGCAGAGGTCACGCGCGGTGACGTAGAGCAGCCGGGCGCGACCATACGGGATGGCGCGTCCGTGGGCGCGGGTGGCCAGCAGGGCGGCGAACATCGCGGGCAGCGTGAGCGAGAGATCGAGCAGGTGGTTACGCGCCTCGTCGAGATAGGCTTCCGGCGTGGCAGGCGGCGCGCTGACGCCACCTGCCGCCGAGCGGTCGCGCCTGGGCAGGCGCTGACGCCGTAGCGCCTGGGCCATGTCGTCCTGATGCAGCGGCGCCAGCACGACGCGCTCGAACAGCCGCAGCTTGCCGAGATCGTCGGGCTGGGTGAGATACGTCGCCAGTTGGCAGGCGACGATCATGCGCGCCGCGCCAAAGGTTGGCGCCGTCAGCGCCGCCAGCGAGGCGCTCACCGGCGGGCGGTCATTCTCTGGGACTTCCTCGAAGCCGTCGCAGAGCAGGATGGCGCGGCCTTTGCGTAGCAGCTTTGGCGTCAGCGCCGCCAGCCCCGGCGTACTCAGCCGCTTGACCTGGGTGGTGATGGCGTCCAGCCGCAGGCCATTCGCGTCGGCGGGGGGCTGCACATAGCCGGGCAGCGAGATGAGGATGGGTAGGGGCGCGCGACCAAGGAAGATGGCAAGGATGTCGCGGCGGCGTGTCAGCGCGGCGGCGTAGGCGTAGAGCGCAGTGGTCTTCCCGGCCCCTGCCTCGCCCAACAGCACGGCGCGTGGCGTCCGCGCAAGGAGACGCTCCACCGGTTCCTCCGCCTGGGCGACGGGCTGGCCGGTCGGCGTGAAGCGCACGCCGGTGGGGGTGATCCCCAGCGCATAGAGTGGGGCGTAGGTGGTCAGATGACGCCGCACGACGCGGCGCAACGCGCCAATATAGATGGCGATGCGCAGGAAGCGCAGACTCTGCCAGCCCAACACATAGAGCGCGAGGGCGACACCCAGCGGCGCGCCCACCAGCAGCGCCAGCAGCGGCGCGTTGGCCTGCGCCGCCGCGCCGGGCTGCGCTTGCAGCGCGCTCAACAGCGGGGCCAATTCGGTCTGTCGCCAGTAGCCCACGCCCAGCGCCGTCAACAGCCCCGCGCCGAGGGCCAGCAGCAGCAGCGTCGGGCGATGGCGCGCGTTGGCGGAGCGGACGCTGGTGGACGGTTGGACACTCTGTGGGGCGCTGGCGTCCGCGTTGGCGCGCAAGGCTGGACGTCCGCCGGAGAACGGGGCGCGTGCGCCAATCATCCCGCCGTCGTCATCCGAGACGAATCCATCGAGCGGCGGCGCATCGTCGGGAGCTTCTGGCAAGATGGCGGATTTCGCTTGTTTGGTGGACTTCACGGGCTTGGCGGGTTTACTTGATGAGCGCGCGGGACGCTCGGCGCGTCGGGGTTGCGACGGCTCTGGCGCGCGGGGGGATGATGGCGGTGGTGGTTGCGTGATCACGGCTGGGTCCCTCTACGGATGGCGCAGCGGGCGCATAGACGGCGCATAGACAGGATGAAGACGGGTCTACGGCGAGCCTGATGGTCTCCTACAAAAAGCGCATGGAAGCCCATGAAAGAGCGCATGTGTCCCTATTATGCGCGCAATCAGTCGCAACGCCCTACCCGCCGCGACTATGGTACCATGCGCCGCCACGCCGGTCAGTTTACGCCAGCCCAAGCACCACCGCGAACCGCCCTGTACGTCCGCCTTCCATACGATGCGAAAAGAAGAGATCCGTGCGGGAGCCGGGACAGTAATCACTGCCCTCGATGTGTTCTTCGCGCACACCACAAGCAAGGAGTTGCGAGCGGTTTGACGCTTGCAGATCGAGCCGCAGGGAAGGACGATCCCCACCTGCGGGGTCGTGAACCGTGACTACACTAAAGTGGGCGTTCTGGTCGGCAAATGGGTTGGCGGCAAACTCACGGCGCAATGCTTCATCCACTTCATAACAACAGGGACCGATGGTTGGCGCAATCGCCACGCGAAGATCAGCAGGGCGCGTTCCATACGCCTCTCCCATTGCGGAGATCGTTTTTGCCACAATCGCATCGCGCGTCCCCCGCCAACCGGCATGCGTTAGCCCGATCGCGCCATGTGTCACGTCCACGAGTAAGATGACGGAACAATCGGCCACCGCCCAGAAGAGGCCAATACCGCGTTCACGGGTAATGAAGGCGTCGCACCCGTCAGGCAAAATGGCCGCTGGATACGCATACAGGCCAATAGCCGCCGCTGTGACTTCTTTGACATCACTCCCCTGTAGCGGCTTCGTTCCTACAAGCAGCGGGCGACCGGGCAATGTAGTGGAGATGCGACGATAGTTTTCCAGGCGCGCAGAAGGATCATCCTGAGTTGTGGGGCCAGCGTTCAGCGAGGAGAATGGCTCCTCGCTGACGCCGCCCAGGCGCGAAAAGACGCCATGCGTCACCATGTCTGCATGGTCAAGCAAGGATGCGAATTGAAACCATACTATCCCATCTGTGATGAGTTCATTCATGGCGTAGCCTTTCTCGCGCCGTCCATAGTCGATCTCTTGCCGTGCGCCCGGCGGGAGGCCGCAGTGGCTCGTGGGCTGGAGCCGCGCCGTGAAGATGACGGATGCGCCACTAGCCGCTGACAGTATGTCACACACAGGCGCATAGCGAAATGATGCGGCCAGACCTGCCCTTTGCAAGAAGCAGCGTCTGGCCGCGCTACCGCACGACACGTTGTCTCGTCCGCTAGCTGTTGAGCGTGAGCACGAGTTGTGGCGCAGGAATCTGGTGGTCGGCGCTGGTGGGGGTGACGGCAGTGCCGATGGCGAAGAACTCGATGATGTGCGAGTCCCAGCCGTGGCTCGACTCTTTGATCTGCGTGCCGGTGATGCCCTCGGCGCCGAGCGCGCCCGCCTCCGCCTGCATGCGCTCCATCGCCAGCTCGCGGGCGTCATAGAGCGCCTGGGTGAAGTTCTCCATCTCGGCGTTGCGGCCCACCGTCTTGAACCACTGGTTGAGGCCCTGGTGCGCCACATGGTAGACACAACTGCCCATCACCAGCCCTTGCGGACGATACCCCGCATGCAGCAATGTGCGGAAGTCCTGGCCGGAGAGGTCGCTGGTGAACGGCTTGCCAAACTTCGTGCGGTGGTTGGTCCCGTCGCGCGAGCGCACGGCGGTCCCCACCGCGATGAATTCGGCCAGGTCGGCGCCCCACTCGTAGCGCCCAACATCCAGCCGCACGCCGACGATGCCGTCGGCGCCCAGCGCGTCGGCCTCCGCCTCCATCCGCGCCATCGCCAACTCACGCGCGCTATACATCGCCTGCGAGAGGACGGTCAGTTCCTGGCTGACGTTGAAGTACGCCATCTGGTAGCCGATGTGATAGATGCTCGATCCAATCACCATCCCCACCGGGTCAAATCCTGCCTCCTTCACCAGCAAAAACTCGTTGACCGAGAGGTCGCTGGTGAACAAGCCCTGCTGCCCATCGCCACCGCGCATGCGCTTCAAGCGTTCGAGCGCGTGCGGCGGCACGGTGACGGGCGTGTTGCGTTGGTCGGGCGGCGTCCACCCCGGCTGCTGCTGGCCGGATTGCCCCTGTGGCTGGTTCGGTGTCTGCTTCGCCATGTGGGTATCGTATCCCTTCTGTATGTTGTATGACTGCTCTCATATGTGTGGACGATGCGCCTCCGGCGCATCGTCCACACATATGAGAGCTACCCCAACAGCCGTTGCAGCGCGGCGCGATCCTGGGCGCTGCGGTCGGCGAGCTGGGTGAGTTCGGCGGCCAGCGTCTCGATCCACTCGTCCAGGCCGAGGGATTCGCTCTTGAGCGCGATGCCGCGCACCAGATGCGTGCGCGCGGCGCTCAGCGCGCCGCCGCCATCGGCGACCACCACGTATTCGTAGTCGCCCAGGTTCAGCGCGATGCGCCGCACGGGATGCTTGTGGCTGAACATGCCACCGCCGCGCTCGACCCGCGCCCGTTGCGGCAACGCGCCGCCCAGCTTCTCCGCCAGCGCCTCCATGAAGGCTCCGGCGTCATTCGCGTCGGCGCGCAATGAGGACGCCAGCAACTCAAATCGCATGCCATCATCCTGCGCCAGCAACGCCAGTTCGTCGTCATCGGCCATCGCTTCGTCTCGCTTTCAACCGTGCATCTATGCGCCTCTCTCCAGTCCGCGTAGGCGGACGTTGTGGCCGAGAGGCCCTCAGGCGCGAATTCATTCGCTGGCTGCTATCTGGCCGCAATTGGCCTGCCCTATGTCATCACCCATCCAGCGGCAACACCAGACTGGGCCGAGGTATCTCGTGGTCAGCGCCCAGTGGCGCGATGGCCGTGCCGACCGCGAAGAGGTCGGCGACGAAGCTGCGCCAGTGGTTCGCGGGCGCGCCCGCGTTGGTCTCGTTGATCTCGTCGCGGAACTCGCCGTCCGACCGAGAGAGGCGGGTGTCCATCTCGTAGCGCATGCCGACCACGCCCGTCGCGCCCAGGTTCGCCGCCTCCGTCTGCATGCGGCCCATCGCCAGCTCGCGCGCCGAGTAGGTCGCCTGGGTGAACTGTGTCACCTCCTGATTGACGCCGCCATAGCCCCACCAGCCCGACATCTGCTGGAAGGCCCAGCCGTTCTGGTAGGCGGCGAAGACGCAGACGCCCAACACCAGCGCGAGCGGACGATACCCCGCATGCAGCAGCGTGCGGAAGTCCTGGCCGGAGAGGTCACTGGTGAATGGCTTGCCGAAGCGCGTGCGATAGCTGCCCGCCGCCGACCCGCGCGCTCGCACAGCAGTACCGATAGCGATGAACTCGGCCAACCCCGGACCCCACGCGTACTCGCCGACATCCAGCCGCACGCCGATGATGCCGTCGGCGCCCAGCGCGGTCGCCTCGGCCTCCATCCGCGACATCGCCAACTCGCGCGCCCGCAGCTTCGCCTCGGTCAGGACGGTTAGCTCCTGATCGTCGTAGGTGTAGCCGTAGCCGAACCCGTAGCCGTAATTGCTCCCCACCGTCATGTATTGTGGCTGCCAGCCGATGTGATACACGCTGGAGCCGATCACCACGCCCAGCGGCTCAAACCCTGCCTCGCGCGCCAGCAAGAACTCGCTCACCGAGAGATCGCTGCTGAAGAGCTTGTCGGCGCGCAACTGCTCGATGCGCTGGGCGGCGTCGGGCGGCGCCTCTACGGCGACGTTCTGCTGATCGAGCTGCACGCCGGGCTGGTCGGTGGGCTGGTTGGCTGGCGCTGGGGGAGTGGCGCCGCCCGACGACCCAGCGGTGGTAGCTGCGCCGACGTCAGGCAGGGCGGCGCCAGGGGTAGTGGGAGCATTGGGAGTATTCGTTGGCTGGCGTTTGGGGGCGCGCCCGCCGCCTTGCCCACCCTTCTGTGGAGCATACCTGGGAATATGGGAGGGATTGGACACGCCCGGTCTCTGCTGCGGCATCGCTCCTGCCTTTCGTGCGGTCGCTTCCGTTCGGTCTGCCTCGCGTGCGCTGGCGCCACAACGCGCCATGACCGATCTACGTTGGAACGCGCGCACGGGTATTGTACACCGGAAGCCGACGTATGCGCGATAGCGTCAACGGGATCGTGGGCGCATTTGTGGACGCATGCAAGGTAGGTTAGATGATGTTGACCGAGCGCCCGATGATGAGGGCGAGCGCCAGTAGCGAGATGATCGCCTGGATCATCATCAGCAGTTTGGCGCGGCGGGTGAGCGGCATGGTATCCGCCGGGCTGAGCGCCGTCGCCGTGCAGAACGCCAGGAAGAGGTAGTCTATGAAGCCAGGTTTCCAGCGGCCAGGGTCGCCATCAGCCTGCTGGGGAAACTGAAAGTCCGCCGCGTGGTAGCCTGCGCGTCGTCGGGCCTTGGGACCATTGCCGTCGGTCTCCCAATACCAAACGGCGAAGACCAACACATTCAGACACCAGATGAGCGCGCCCGACCGCAGCAACACGCCGCCGGTGGGGATTTTCGGCAGGTTGATGATCAGCAACGCCACCGAGCCAAGCAGCGAGACGGTCATTACCACCAACAACGCCAATGCCAGCGCACGCGACCAGCGATGCGGCAAGAATCCCCGATCGGTGAACAGCGCCATGATAGGCGGCGCCAGCAAGACGACCTCCAACACCAGCGGCAACCAGCGTGGCCCCAGCGCGATCTCCGGCGGCAGCGCCAGATACAGCAGGCCAACCAGCAGCGCGCCGACGGTGGCGATGGATAACTGCACGACATCCGGCCCCTCTTCGGCCCTGCGCTTGCGCCGCCTTGCGGCTGGCGTCAGTTTATCCGCCTGGGTAGTGGCTGGCTCCTGCGCAGCGCTTGACTGCGCTGGCGTCGCCTCCTGCGATGATTCCCCTGTCGTTTCAGCGATGGGTGGAGTCGTCGGAGTGGACGCATTCGCCGGAGTCGCCGGAGTCGCCGGAGTCGCCGGAGTCGCCGGAGTCGCCGGAGTCGTCGGAGTGGGCGCCCTGGCAGGCCGAGGAGGCTGACCGGGTTTGGCCGTTGATTTGGCCTTGGATGATGTAGACGCCATCGCGTGCGCTCCTAAATGCGAGAAGGGGTAAAGGGGGTGAAAACAGCTATGCGTCGGCGCCATGCGCTCTCGTGTTGCGCCGCCCCGCATCCACCATCACCTATTCAGAGTGTAGGACGAGAGGCCCATCCCCTGCGCTACAAACCTCCTACGCGCATACGTTATGCCGGGTTCGCGCCCAGATACAAAGCGGTATAATGTAGTATGGGTACGGGTTGGCGCACGATCCATCACTGAAGCCGGGCGCTGGCATGTCTACATGGCGCCCTGTTGTGCGCCAGCCAAGGAGCAGACAATGGCCATCATCGATACGCCAACCAATATATCCGGCGCACATTCTCGCAGGCGCCGGACGCCGCTGGACATGCTCAGCCCGCGCCTACAGTGGCTGGCCCGCCGCACGCGCCCGCTGGGCTACCTGTGGGCGCTGGTCGGGGTGGGCGCCACGTCGCTCGTCATCGCGGCGATTGAGTCGCAGGCGCACATCGCCAACATCTCGCTGGTCTATCTGCTGGTCGTGATCTGGCTGGCGGCGTCGTGGGGGCGCGGCCCGGCGATCCTGGCGGCGTTTCTCTCGTTCCTGGCGTATGACCTCTTCTTCATTCCGCCGCTCTTCCACCTGACCGTGGACGACCCCACACAATGGCTCTCGCTGCTGACACTACTGACGACGGCGCTGGTGGTGGGCCACCTGACGGGGACGGTGCGGGCGCAGGCCCACGACGCGCAGGAGAGCCGCCAGCGTACCGAGATACTCTACACGCTGGCTCAACTGATTGCTTCGACCGCCGACGAGACGCGGTTGCTCGACGAGTTGGCGGGCTGGGGAGCGCGCGTCTTTGCGCCCGCCGGAGTCCGCGCGTGCGCGCTGATCCTGCCCGACGCGCAGGGCAGGCCCATCACGCGGGCGCTGGCCTGCTCCGATGGCGCTGATGTGGGAGCCGCGCTACCCCTCGCGCTCACCGACGACGCTGTGGTCCAGGCCGCCACGCAGGCGCAGGTGAGCGGCGCGCCTACATCACTCATCACCTCCATCGCCTCGGCTGGCGCATCGTCCGCGCTCTCGGCTGGCGCGGCGCCCACTCTCTCGGCTGGCGCAACCGACGGCTCAGCGGAGGTGGTCGCGTTCGCGCCGCTGCGTAGCAGCAGCCAGGTGGTTGGGCTGCTGGGGCTGGTGGGCGATCCGGCTATTCGGCGCCTGCTGACGCGGCCAACTGAGGCGCCGACCGTCCAACCCAGCGCCGACGACGATCCACTGATCGGACTGTTCGCCGCGTTTTGCGACCAACTGGCGCTGGCGCTGGAGCGCGTCGCCCTGCGGCAGCAGGCCATCCACGCCGAAGCCTTGCGCGAGAGCGACCAATTGAAGACGGCGTTGCTGGGATCGGTGACGCACGACCTGCGCACACCGCTGGCGGGCATCAAAGCCGCCGCCACCACCCTGCTGGAGCCGTTGCCCCAGCGCAGCGACGCCACTCAGTATGAGCTGCTGGCGACGATCAACGCCAGCGCCGACCGCCTCAATCGTCTGGTGAGCAACCTGCTCGATCTCTCGCGGTTGGAGGCCGGCGTGGCGCAGCCGCATCGGGAGTGGTATGTCATGGACGACGTGGTCGCCGCCGCGCTGGGCGAACTCGAACGAGCAGGCTACGCCGACGAGCGTCAGATCGTCAGCGCGCTCCCGCCCGACCTCCCGCTGACGCTGATGGACCACGAACAAATCGAGCGCGTGCTGCTCAACCTGCTGGAGAACGCGATCAAGTATTCGCCAGCGCAGAGCGTCATTCGCGTGGAAGCGTGGGCGACGGATACCGAACTGGTAACGCGCGTCAGCGATCAGGGGATGGGTATCGCGCACAGCGAACTGGCGGCTATCTTCGACCGCTTCTATCGCGCGCAACGTCCCCTACGCGCTGCCCAGCCTACGGCGCAGGCCCCGTGGACGCCGACTCGCATGCCAGGTGGCGTCGGCCTGGGGCTGGCGATCTGCGCCAACATCATCCGTGCGCATGGCGGGCGCATCTGGGCCGAGAGCCAGCCGGGCGCGGGGGCGTCGTTCACCTTCACCCTGCCCCTCTCGACCGAGCGCCCGCAAGGCGAGCTGCCGGAACTCGACGCGCCTGTGGCAGATATGCCTGCGGCTGACACGCCAATAACGATTGCCGACGTCACACACACGCCAGCCGCAACGAGCACCCAGGAGGCCACCGTATGATGGAGGCGGCGGAGCAGCAACCGGCGCCGAATGGGCGGCGGGCGGCGCGCATCCTGGTGATTGACGACGAAGCGGAGATTGGCGGCACGGTTCGCACGGGACTGGCCAGCGCGGAGTTTGAGGTGGAGTGGGCGCAGACCGGCGCCGATGGCCTGCAACAGGCGACGCAATGGCGACCGGATGTGATCATCCTGGACCTGGGCCTGCCGGATATGGATGGCGTGGAGGTGGTACGGGCGTTGCGCGCCTGGACACAGACGCGCATCATCGTGCTCTCCGTGCGTAGCGAGGACCAGGACAAGGTGCAGGCGCTGAACGAGGGGGCGGACGATTACCTGACGAAGCCGTTCAGCATGCCGGAGCTGGCGGCGCGCGTGCGGGTGGCGCTACGGCATGCGGCGCGCATGGCGGGCGGCGCGGCGCCTGCGAATCGCTTCCAGACGGGCGGCCTCGTCCTCGACTTCGCACGACGGCTGGTGACGGTGGATGGCGTCGCCGTTCACCTGACGCCGACCGAGTACGAGACGCTGAAGTACCTGGCGCAGAACGCCGGGCGCGTCATCACCCACCAAACGCTGCTCAAAGCCGTCTGGGGTCCGCAGTACGAGCAGGAGGCGCACTACCTGCGCGTCTTCGTCGGCCAGATACGCCGCAAGATTGAGCCGACACCTGGCAAACCGCGCTACATCCTCACCGAGCCGGGTGTTGGCTATCGCCTGCGGGCGCCGGATGGCGACGGGGCGTAGATTTTGGCACAGGTGGCCTCACCGTTGCGTAGTCAGTTCTGTTCCGGGTCGGCGGACATATTCTTCCTGGAGCGGGGAAGAATATGTCCGCGTTCGTGGCTCTTACGCCTTTCTCGTATCTTTTCCGATATCGGAAAAGATAGCGGCTCCTCATGGATTTTCGAACATCCGTCACTGTCTCATGACGCGAATTGTTACCGGTATCGGTAACAATTCGTCGGCTTCCCCGTCCAGACACTTTATTGCTAGCAATAGAGTTTCTGGACGGACTGGCTTGAAATCTCAAAGGAGGAAGAACACATGCGTGACGTACAACCCCCCATTGAGAACGAGCAACAACTTGCTGGCTACCACGCCGGTTTGGAGCGGTTCAATGTGATCGTGGCGAGTCGTGAGGCGGACCTGTTCGCCAGTCAGCACGATCCGCAACGCCTGGAAGGCGCACGCCACGCCCTATATCGTGTGTATCGCAAGCGCCAAGGCATTATAGACGCCATCGAAGCCTATGAGCGGCGTCAGCGGCAAACCGCCTGAACGCTGCCATACCTACTCAGCTCCGCTCACTTCCAGTTGAATGCGCCCAGCGCCGACCATTCGTCTTGCGTGGCGGTCTGCCACTCGAAGAACGAGACGGCGATGCAGCCCAGGTCGTGCGCCGTCTGCATGTCGGCGGTGATCTCGGCGGCGCTGGGGGAATGGCCACCATCGGTGAAGTCGTTCTCGAACATATCGTAGGTCTGGCCGGTCTCTTCGATGGGGATGAGCTGCTGGCCACCCGCCTTGATGTCGCTGCGGATGGTGGTGATCGAGTTGGTGACGAAGGCGCGCACCTCGGCGGGGCCATACGTGCGGCTGTAGTGGCTGTGCCAGTAGTCCATCGGCGCGATCACATTCCAACTGGCGGCGACGGCGGCGTAGGGATAGTTGGGGCTGGCGCCGGGATAGAGCGCCGAGTCTACCAACAGTTCGTTGGGGCCAAGCAGCGCGCGGAGCAACTGGCCGTAGGTGTAGACGCTGGTGGGATCCACCACTTCTTCGACATCGGTGACGACGCCATCGGCCTTGTCGCCGCTGGGCGTGTGATAATTGGCGACCTGCGCCGTCATCCGCGCGTCGGCGGCGACGTTGTGCAGGTAGGGATACACCCAGGCGATCACCGGGATGCCCAGCGCATGCGCGATGGGCAGGATGCGGTCGAGCGAGACGGGCGCGTAGAAGCCCCACTCCGAGATTGCCACTTCGACGTAGAGATGCGTCAGCCCAGCCTGCTTGGCGGCTTTCAGCACCGAGGCCATATCGGAGTGGCGCGTCAGGTAGTTGGTGAACCACATGCCCTTGCCCGCCACCGGCGACCAGATCGGCTTGCCGTTCACCATCGTTTTCGCCGGGGCCGGGCCAGCGATACGCACGTCGTCGCTCCACACCCAGCCGCTGCCCGCCGGGGTCTGCGTCTGGTACCACGGGCTGCCGTTGTGGTCGCTGGCCCAGGCGGTGATGGTGATGGCGACGTTGGCGCCCAGCCCTGCCTGCGGAATAGACGCGCTATCCGGCTGGGTATAAACGGTCGTCGGCCTCAGCGTGACGCCCCGCGTCTGCACGGCGAAGGGGCCGTTGCTGGCGGGCAAGACGCTGGGGTCCGGCGAGGGCACGGTCTGGAACTGGCAGTCGCCTTGCTGGGGATTGGCGGGGTACTGCACGTTGAGGTCGGCGCTGGGGATGTAGCCATCCAGCGCGCCCCAGAAGTGGACGTGCGTCCAGCCCTGGGCCGAGCCAATCGCCGTCACATCCGAGCCGCCCATCAGTTGCGTCAGTTCGAGCGATGACGCGCTGGCCTGGCTGTAGATGGGCGTGCAGGCGCTCTGCGCGAAGACACGCTGCGAGCCGCTGGGATAGTTGGGGACGTAGACGGGGGTCGCGGTCGGCTGCGCGCCCTGCCCGAAGGGGATGCGTGCGCCCGGCGCCGCCATCACGATGCCATAGCTGCGCAACACCAACATGCTGACGATGCTCACGATGCCCAGGCCGACCAGTAGCGAGCTACCTATCGTCAGCACTCGCGCCCGCCCCGTGCGTGCGCCGTCCCAGACCGACCCAATCCATTTCATATTTCGCCCCAGCCTTGCCTACGCCTTCGTTCGCGCCACGCCTCGTCCACAAAATACGCCAAATGGTACGGCTCGGTTTCATCTTGATTTCTTGGGCTGGTTTGTTGGAGATATGCGCCAGACGGCGTCGGCGCTCCCAAGACAGTATACCAAACGCGCCGGGCGTCAAGCTGAAATCGCGCTAAGGGTCATGGGCGCAGCCGTCATGGATCCATCATGGGTCCATCATGCCTTCGCGC
>Ga0307373_10011722_pt1 | contig 12635 bp, 19 predicted proteins | sample OX2MG_FD_202534 | JGI IMG/M metagenome (GOLD analysis project Ga0307373, IMG submission 202534) | Soil microbial communities from Risofladan, Vaasa, Finland - OX-2 | ecosystem: Environmental > Terrestrial > Soil > Coastal area > Acid sulfate soil | place: Finland: Risofladan, Vaasa | collected...
CGTGCACCGCCACGACGGGTCACGGCTCGACCGGCGCACGGCACACCGTTGGGTGCGTTCCATCGGCAAGAAGGCCGGGCTCGGCGACGTCCACCCCCACATGTTGCGAGGCGCCTTCATCATGGCAGCGCTCGACGCCGGCGTGCCCTTGCGTGACGTCCAGATCGCCGCCCGTCACGCCGATCCGAGGACGACGACCATCTATGACCGCCGTCGGGAGAACTTCGACCGCCATGCCGCCTACGTCGTGGTCGCCTTCGTGGCCGGTGGGTGAGGGCGTGGAAGCCCACCCGGGAGAACCTGACAATGAGGCCGGCGGGGCGATCAATGGGCTTGGGTCTCGGTGTCGGCGGTGGGTGGCGTACTTTCAGGGTCGATCAGCTGCGCCGTCAAGCGCGCGCGAAGCATCGAGAACGGCTTGGATGTCGGCCCGCACTCGAGTGCGGGCCTCGGCGCGTGGGACTCCGGACATGAGGAGTTGGTCATAAGCGGTCTCACTGTGCCGCACCGCGGCCACGACGGCGAGGGCCACGGCGTCGGGGTCGAGCGCCCGGCCAGCCGCACTCCGGCCGACTCGTCCGCTCCCCCTTGTTCCCGCATGGGCCGCGATGTCCTCGGCTCTCTCTCGTGGACAGCCCGGGAAGAGACGAATGATCTCCTGGCCCAAAGAGTCCTTGAAGGCCTCGTCCTCAATTGACCGGCTCTCGACCTGGCGCGAGCGGCGCCTCGCCCGCGCATCTTCGTCTGCCAGACAGGCTGCTTCTGCCTGGGCGAGTGCCTCTTCTTCGACGAGAATCCCTTGGCGCTCGTAGCGACGCCTCGAGCGGTTGAATCGCACTACGACCGCGGCAAGTCCGCTCGCCTTCTTCGCTCGCTGGGTGAGTGCAGCGTCACCCGAAGCCAAGAAGACCAGTTGGTCGAGATCAGCGCACTCGAGGCACAGGGGTCCGTTGCCCTCCATGAACAGGAAATCACCGGTACCGCCGCATTCCGCGCAGTTCCACTCCTTGAGTGGTGAGATGACGACCAGCTCGGGAACCCGGTTCTGCTCCTCGGCCAGTCGCTCCTTCTTGGCTTCGGAGAGCGTCGGCGAGACCCAATGGGTTCTGTAGGCGGCTTCGATTCGGGGATCACCGCTATTCGAGAATCTCAATGGATGATGATCCCGCTCTCGCGAGAGGTATGCGGACTCGCTGGGGTTGAGCCCCTCCTTCTGTGCCCACTGGCGGAAGGTGGCCATGGCGGTCGATATCTTTGAGAGATTGGCCGTGACCAGGCGCTCCAGATAGTCGACGCGCCCCTGACGCCACCGATCGACCTGGGGTGTCGTCAACTATCCAACCCCTGCCAGTACGTCAATCGCCGTCACGAAGTGGCGATCGGCAAGGGCCGCCTCGGCCGCCTTGATCACCCGGTCTTCGAGCTTGCTCCGAACCGCTGTCACCGTAGGTAAGAGTTTTAATCACACGAAGGTGGATGTCCACTGATCCGGTCGGACACGATGGCCAGCTGGCGACGTAACGTCGCGTCCAGCAACCGGCGCACGGGGGCAGGGGGTTACGCGCCTTGGGGCCGGGGGTTATGCGCACAAGGCCGGCGGCCGCGGAGCACCGTTCGCACTTCCGTCACCGAGCCAACGCTGTCGATGACGTCGGACCGAGTTGAGCGTTTCCGTGTGACGGAAAGCCGTGGAAATGACACCGAATCGTCTGACCGTTCACAGCCGGGCCTAAGAGCCAAAAGGTATCCTTCTCCCTGTAGCCATTCCTCTGGGTATGGCGGCGATGCCCCCGGACCGGACCCCCCTTCGGTTACGGGGGCGATTCGCGTCCGTGAAGTCTTTGGGAAGCGCCCCGTCGGGAATGGAGACGGAGACCGGGACTGACCCCTTGAGCGCAAGAACCGGATCCCCCCTTTTATTGAATCCGGTTCTTGCGCGCAGTTGAACCTTATCGAAGCTCTAGTGGGGCCGCTCGATTGCCCTCACCATCTACGGCCCACCCGTCCTGCCACAACGGGGCGCACTCCGTCGCCAGTGACTCCGACCGGCGTTTTGGGCGACTGTTAGTCCGTTGACCGTCGAACATTATGGGGCACTTCAGCCTTCCGGATCTCTTTCACCAAGATCGAGGCCAACCGCAACTGGATGGCAACGGTCCTTTTGGCCGCAGACCTCGTCCGCTGGTTCCAACTGTTGTGCCTCGACGGGTACTGGAGTGTGGCCCGGCCCAAGGCACTTCGCTGGGGCTTGTTCCACGCGCCGGGCCGGCTGGTCCACCGCGCACGCCAAAGAATCGTGCGTATCCTCGACGGCTGGCCGAGCGCAGACGCCCTCATCGGCGCTTACGAGAAGCTCGCCGCGCTCTGCTGTGCGAACTCACTGCCCCTTCAGTCGGCACCGGCTTGACGACGCGCGTCCCAACACGCCTCCAGGGTCAAAAACCACCGCCACAATTCGAGCAAGTGACGACCCTGCGATCTCAGACTGGTCGAAATGGCTCCGCCAGACCTTGCAAGGCCTCGATCAATGGGCCACGGGCGAACTTACGAAATTCTCGTGAACGATCGGAGCTAATGAGAACCACTCGGTTCCTCCGGGTCGAGCCTTGCTCCTTGAATGATCGGCCGCCTCCAAGAGGTGGTGGGACTGCCCCTCTTGCTTCGGCCCTTCTCGCAATATGCCAGGTAGGAAATCATTTTCAGACCTCGGGGCAACGCAACCGGCCTGTTCGGAGTTGTATAGGGCGTGGGACGAACTCCGATGGTCCGGCGCAAAGCCGCCGTGGATCCATTATTCGATGACTTCGTCCGGGCGCACGCTCCCATTTTGCTCCGCACGGCAGTATTGATTACAGGTGATCGAGGGCACGCCGAAGATCTCGTACAGACCACTCTCCTGCGAACTGCCGGCCGCTGGTCGGTCGCCGCTGCGTCACCCAAAGCATACGCTTTTCGTGTCCTCATCAATCTCGGACGTGACCGAGCACGGCGACTCCGGCGACGGATCCCAGAAGATCTGAGCGGAACCATGGAGATGCCTTTCCTATCGCCGGCCGGTGTTGACGAGACAGCGACGGTGCTGGATCGTCAACTACTGACATCGGCGCTCGCCGAACTCACCGCTGCTCAACGGGAGGTGGTCGTGTTGCGGTTCTTGGGGGACCTCTCAGTCGCCGAGACCGCCACCGTACTTCGCATCAGCGAGGGCGCGGTGAAATCGACCACGGCCAAGGCGACGGCACGCTTGAAACTCTTGCTTACCGATGAACCGTTACCACCGGAGGTGCACAGTGATTACTGACGATGAACTGCATGACTTACTCCGCCAACGGCTGTCCGCCGAGACGGCGCACCTGAACCTCCGGACCGATCCAGTGCCGTGGGTGCACGGCCGATTGCGTCGTCGTCGCAATCGGCGAATCGCACAAGTAGGAGGAGTGGTCATCACGGCGATCTTGGCAGCCGTTCTCGTGACCGTGCAGTCAGCGTCAAGCCCCACTGAGGCTCACAAGTCGTCGAACGTCTTGCAGCGTTTTCACATTGCCCTGGTTGATGCAGTGTCGGACGACGTCATCAAGATAACCGGATCGGAGCAGACGTTTTGGGTGCACCAAGGCGACGGCCGGATGGTGTCGCCCAACGGACTCTTCGAAGACGTGGTGACAACCCAGAACGGGGAGGTGACCGGGACTGTCGTGAACTACACGACCAAGACCTGGTACACCATGAGCACCTCTGTCTCAAACGAGCCGACGGGAGTCGTTGCAAACCCATGCGACGGCATCGGGGCGAACATGTTGACGTTCGCCGATCCCACCGCCCTCCAACAAGAACTCAAGGCCGAGCAGTTCGTCCGCGTTCCTGGCACTCAGGTCGTGGATGGCCAGACCACCGTTGAGCTGGAGTCGAGCTGTAATGCCAAGCCGGTCGCCACTATCTACCTCAATGCCGACACGCTCCTTCCAGTCGAGATGATGCCGCTACTCCCACCCATCGCTGAGCTACACGACCCCTTTGTTATGCATTTCGCCATCCTTCCGGCCACGCCGGCAAACCTTGCCCACCTGAAACTTCAAATCCCTGCGGGGTTCACCCAGGTCCCAGCGGGCACCTGATGGATCAAGGATCGCCCCGATGGTGCCGTGTGTCCCACCCTCCCGGCGGTCGGGGACAGGTTGTTGTTCGAGACGATCGAGCGGGTTTTCAATCGGACGCTCCGCTCGTCAGCGACACGTCAAATCTGGCGCTGCGAGGGAATAGTGAGATAGGAAAATACACATGCCGGACCTTCCGCAAGCCTGGCGCGGTGGCTTCGATGAGGTTGCCGAGCTTTATGACAGGGTGCGTCCCGGATACCCCGACGACCTCTTCGAAGAGTTGGCGGCTGCGCTGCCTCGGTCACCAGTGGTGCTCGAGGTCGGTCCCGGCACAGGCCAAGCCACGAAGGGTCTCGTTGCCCGTGGCGCCAGAGTGACCGCGGTCGAGTTGGGTGCCCACCTGGCAGCCGTCCTCGCCCGCAACCTCCCCACTGTCGACGTCGTCGTCGGACCCTTCGAGAACGTCGACCTCGCCCTGGGCTCGTTCGACGCGGTCGTGGCGGCGTCCAGCTACCACTGGGTGCCAGCCGAAGCGCGCATGAGCCGACCAGCGGCCCTGCTCCGACCCGGCGGACACCTGGCGCTGATCGCGCTCAACCAGGTCGCTTCGCCCGCCGACCGTGGGTTCTTCGACGAGGTCCATCACGTGTTCAGCCGCCATGGACTGCCGGGAATGCACGACCGTATCCCCACGCACGAGGAGCTTGTTCCCTCGTTCGTCGATGAGATCGTCGCCTCACCGGAGTTCGCAGACCCTTCAATCCACCGCTACCGCTGGGACCAGCGCTATACCGCTCGGGACTACGCCGAGCTCAAGCGGACCGACTCGAACAGTCGGGCGATGTCCGACCCTGAAGCCCGCGACGCAATGCTCGCCGAGGTCGAAACCCTCATCGACTCTCGCTTCGACGGGTGGATAGTCCGCCCCCTCACCGCCTCTCTGGTGTTAGCTCGCCGCCGCTAAGGATCGGCGCCGATGCACATCCGCCACTTGGACGACAGCGCCGGGACAACGGGCCACGCGACGACGCCCGCCGTCGATTGAAGCCGACCCCAAAGTGTCTGCTTGAGAATGTGTCCGACCTCGACCCGGCGGTCGGGGGCACCCCTGAGGTAAAAGGTTGCCGTCCTTACCTCCCCGTAATCGGCCAACACGGAGAGCAAACTCAGAGTGGTGGCAAAGTCGCCCACGGGCGATTGTGCGGTGTCTGATTAGTATCGATCAGGGTGACCGATGATGGCCAAGCTAGCGGGGTTCGTCTGCTGCCAGAGCTGCACGCACTCCTGGTAGTTCAATGGGTGCAAATGCTTGCACAGGATCGCCTCGGGACGACTCAGGCAGGCTCGGGGAAGGGTCCAACCGGTACCCAGACGTATTCGTTCGGGGACCCAGCATCGGTTCATTTCGTATTGGCTTACGCTCCCGAGGACGGCGAGTGGTCAATCGAAACAGTGTCCGGCGTCGCCCATGAGAACGTAGAAGCGGTCCTTGAGGAGGCCATTGCTCAGGCGGAGGCAATGAATACCGGTCCGGATGTCGTGTATCGAATCACCGTTTCAAGTGCCGGGTTGACACTGTCGTCCGGCGACCTTCTGCACTTCATGCGGCTGCTTGGAGATCAGGTGAGAATCCAAGGGCGCAGGCGGCTGAGCGATCGGGTCATCTTGGAATTCATTGAGGAACCTGTGCCCGAAGGACAGTCCCTCTTGTTCGCACCTAAGACCCAGGTCACTGTGACCTTGTTCGTGCCGGGCCCGGTTGCTGGTCCCTTGGCCCAACGGACGGCCGGCGGACTCGCGGAAGTGGTGTCCGCAATCTGTACTTTGGCACTCGGCCGGGTTGTGACAGAGAACCTCCCCACACTTTTCCCCGCCAAACCCGAGGAAGCACAAGCAGCAGCGGAACTTAGATACGACCCGGAGATCCTGACCCTGGCACGGGATGGGATATCGCTCGACATTTTCGGTGACCTTGGCAGGCTTGCCGGAAGTGACGGCACCCTTCGTGCCAGAGGTGCGCTCCTCTCCTACCAAGCAGCCTTAGAGCAGCGGAACTCCGATGTAGCACTCATGCTGCTCGTCACATCGATCGAGGCGCTGATTGCTCCAAGGCCTGCATGGGGTAAAGACAAGGTGACCAAGCGATTTATTCGAACCATTGAGGAACTCTGTCCTGACGCTGTTGATGCCATCGTCAATCACGCAAACGCCCAAGAAGCGTTTATGGTGAAGTTTCGTGGTGGCGTTCAACGTCGACGACGGGATCTGTTAGACACAATCTATACGATGCGCTCCAACCCCACCCACACGGGCGTGACCCCAACCACTACTGGCACACTGTTTCAATTGGCCGACGCCGGAGGGATGCGTGTTGCACTGCTATCGGACCTCGCACGTGGAGCACTGTTGGCCTATCTGCTTGCTCCTCGCTCATCACTCATCGGACATCCGTTGATCGATCTGGCGCCGCCGGCACCAGATCAAGCGTCGCCCCTCCCAACGTCTTGACCGTGATCGGGGTTGTCTTCGGGTACTCCCGACGTGCCGATATGTCCCACCACCGGCCTTACTGGGATACCTGACGTGTCATCGTTCCATCGTGTGGGCAGGGTCGCCAGCCGAAAACATTTGTATTTGACTCATCCCCAACGGGCCGTCCACTCCTTCGCCCAGAACAACGTTGGGTGAGAACAACGGCTTGCTGATCCGACATAACACTGGATCTTGTGGATCTTTGGTACTCGCCAGGCTTTATCCTTGAGGCCGCCGATGCTGCCGTCACTTATTGCTCGGAAAACGCAGTCAAGTCGACATCGGCTCTGTCTGGAGGTTTTAGGCGAGGCCCGCCGTGCGGCAGCTTTCTTCGCTCAAAGCGTGGCCCAGCAGCGAAGTACGGAAACATGGTTGCAGTTCGTTGACAAACGGGAGCAAGCGCCCGACATGCGGGTCATGCATTTCGAGATGGTGGGCAAGCTTCAGACAATGACGAAGATCGACGTCGAGGTTGCCTCCTACACGCAACACTCGAAAGAGGATCTCGCTGACTTCATGGTGCGGACAAAACTGAACCCCAAGGCCGCCTACTCGCAGCACACCGTCATCGTCTTCTTCATACAGAAGGCACTCGACGGAGATGAGGTGCGAAGGGCGTGCGATGCCGTCTCCGGGATCACTCTGGACACCCTGGCCTTCCTCATCGGTCAGGTCGACTGGGACCTATTCCAGGTTCAGATGGTTTATCCACGGCTTTCCGGTCGCATAGACACCAGGATCTCGGATGCTCTTGCTTCCCCGCAGTTGCCGGTGGCAGAAGTCAAGAGGGGAATGTCAACAGAAGCCTGGGCATCAGCACATCCTGTACCGACGGACAATCCCTTCCTGTCGTATATCCGATTGAAATGACGGCCACAACATCACTTTGCGAGCGGTTGAATGGTGGATTGGCATCGACGTCGAGTCGGGTCACGCACCCGGCTCTTGGCCCAAGTCGTGGGACAACTTGTTGACTTTCAAGCCAGCCGCCCTAGCTCTCGTCGACTGGCCTGTGTCGTAGGTAATGACCGTCAGAGACCCGTCGGCGTGTCCTGCGAGGATGTCCGATCCGAGCATCTTGCCGTCGGCGTTGGATCCGAAGTTCGGGCCACGGGACACCAGATCCTCGTATCGTGAGAGTGCGGCTTCTAGAACCCCAACCCAGTAGGCAGGGCCGACCACTCGGTACTCTTCGAGCACGGCTTCCCACGTCACCACCGGTGAGTGCAACTCCCCAGGATGGAAGTCAGAGGGCAGAAGCAGAACGTGCGCCACTCGTTCAGGGGGTATAACGAACTGCTCTCGGAGATAGTCCACGATCACCCGTTGGCGCTCCATCTGCGTGTTAAGCGCCTGAGCATTTGGGTTGTGGAACATCTTCGCCTCGACGGCGAGCAGCCAGTCGTCTCCTGCGATGAGCACGTCCGGCGTGTCGCCTTCCGTCGGTGCATTGGGAAATCGGTCTCGGTCTCGGTCGGTGAAACAAGATTCGAGAAAGCTGTACTCCGTGAAAAACTGGATCTTCTGGTTTCCCACCAGACCATGCGTCATCGTTGTCCCAACTCCAAGGCCGCATAGGTCCATGAAGCGGTTGAGGTGCCTGAAGCCATCGCTGGCTATGAGCATCGGGAGTACCGTGCCTGTGTAGTACCGCTCCTTACGGTTCAGAGGAAGACGGGTCTCCAACAAAGAACGAAAACCCATGTCACCCTCAACTGGACGATGCCCACCCCAAAGGATTCCGGCAGTTTCCCGTGTATGACGAACCTTTTCGAACATGGCGTCGATGAGGCCAGAGAGGTAACGGGCATCATCTCGGCTCAGCTTTTCGTCCCACTCTCCGTTAGCCATCTGCTCTAGCACGCCGTCAGAGACCCGCCGGAGGAAGTTCGCTGCTCGGGACGCCGTCTGGTGAAGGTCGCTGTAAGGATCGGTGCGCTCTTGGGCTGATTCCATGAAGGGGAGAGTACCTAACCGTTGTCTCGTCTTGGCAAAGAGGCGACTACGTCAACCAAGCCTCGGAGGAATAGCTGAAGTCTCTACGCCCGCACCGAGCGGTCTACCCGCTAGATGTCACCAGCTAGAGCCGTCCGATCGGTGCTGACTTCGCACTACTACCCCATCACGCCGTCAAGGATTCACCCTCTGCCCCCGCCACCAACAACATCAGCACACTTCCGCAAAAGCCCAGCAACGCGGACACCAGCACCACGCCCACCCCGACACCCAAACCAACCAGCCATTGCCCGTCCACTGACCACAATGCACCCGACAACGTACGGACCAGTAGTACGTCCGCACAAACCCCGACCGCTAACACCACCAGCGCCAAGACCCTAAACACACCAGCCAACGCCCGAGCGCCCGAGAACCGATCCATCCGACCAAGGTAAACACCCACCCTCGCCAACGGAACAACTACTACCCAATAGCTTGCGGATGGAAATGCGAGAGAGCGGGCCGCATGCTGGGATCGGAGACGATCGCCATCGGCGCCGCCGACCCTGCGTTCGGGGCAGTCTGGGTTGAAGACGGTAGTTTGGTCCCGTGGTGGAGCAAGCGGTTCCAACTGGTGAGGGATTGGCCTTTGATCCTGTCTGGCTGATCTTGCGGCGACCTAGACCAAACATGGACCCGTCGAGCTTCTTTGCCCCTGGAAAGTTGGTCATTGAGGGACAAGGCGCCATCTTTGGTCCATCATCTGCAGCCCTCATTTTCCCAACTGCCCGACCGTCGAATGTTCACTTGACCCTCGGTCGAATAGTCGGAGTAGATCGCAAGCGTTATGGCTGGGGTCTTGTGCCACGCTTTGTAGCAATACGCCATGAGGCAGACGATGGAATCACCGTTACCTACTTCAATGACGGCGGTTGGCACGGGTGGCGACCGTTACTGATCGGCTCGAACAGACGGATGGTGCATGCCATCCGGGAGCGCCTGGACCTCCACTCGCTCTGACCCGAAAATGCCGTTGGAGGGCAGGGTTATCCGGGTGATCGACAGCCGAAAACGGTCCTTAATGACCCACTCTTGGCAGCGAGGGGTCACTCTGCTTCGTCGGGGTCCCTGATCGGCACGTGGAAAGTCAGCTCGTCCCAGCGCACCGTCAGTATGGACGCACCCTTGGGAATACCCGGCATGAATCGTACCCGTCCGGTCTGCTCGTTCCCACCGCCGCTCCAGCCGCCTCCCGTATCGTGATACTCGGTGCCCAGGTTGTCAGAGACCACAAATTTGTATCTCGTCGCTCGGTTGAGTTGATGAAGGAGCCTCTGCCGCAGCATCCGTCGCTCGCTTTCGGGAAGTCCCTCAGTGTCTCGCTCGTGATCCCTTAGCTCGTCGGCATATTGGATTTCAGCGTCGGGTAGCGGAGCCATGCGCCAGGCGACCGCCCCCATCGAGTCATACCGCTCGATTCCCAAGATCTGCAGGCGACCGCCGAACGGAACCTCTCGGTCGGCATCTGCCACGGGAATCAGTTCGAGAAACCGGGCCACTGGCACAGTTGGCCTCGGTGGCGGACGATCATCCTCGCCGACGAGGACCATTCGTGCACCCTTGAAGCCAGGTGGTAGCGGATCGAGTGGCTCTAGTCCGAGGGCCACATGCATTCGGTTGTTCCAGTCGTGGACCTCATCGGGATCCATGCGTCTGCCGCCCGAAGCGCCTCGATGGCCCCACCGAATCCCGCCAACATTTGCTGTCTCCATTGGAAGATCTCGATTTGGGACGGGCGATCTCTCGCAACCATGAGACGCTCCGCTAGATACCTTTGAGCCCCTTGGTTCATATCCGCCTCCCCATTTCGAGCGGCCCTACCCTTTTTGTTTGAGGGTATCCCGTAAGTGGCCGAGCGTCCCATCCTCCCTGCGTTCCGGGGCACCAAATCAGGGTCGGCGGCTCAGTCTGAGAAACTGACCCGATGACGGAGATTGCCGACCGGACTCGTCATGCCCGACTCCTCAATCCGGGTCGCAAGTTGGAGGCGACCACTCTCGGCTGGAACCTGGTGGGCGTGGTCGTTCTGGCCATTGCCGCTGTGCAGGCCCGATCTGTCGCCCTTGCGGGATTCGGCCTTGACAGTCTGATTGAGATCGGTGCATCGACCGTTGTCCTTTGGGAACTGGCGGACGTAAGCGAACAACGCCAGCGCCGGGCGATGCGACTGATCGGGTTTGCATTCGTCGGCCTGGCGGTCTACCTAGGCATCCAAAGCACCATCGTCCTGGTCATCGGGTTCCATTCGCACCACAGTCCGCTTGGCATCATCTGGACGGGCGTCACAGCCGCCGTCATGTTCGGGCTTGCACTGGGAAAGGCGAGGACAGGCGTGGAGTTGAACAACCCAGTGCTTCGAGCCGAGGGCCGGATCACGATGATCGACGGGTTCTTGGCCATGGCGGTCCTGGTGGGCCTGGTCCTCAACACCTCACTCGGCTGGTGGTGGGCTGATCCTATCGCTGGCTACGTGCTTCTCTACTACGCCATTCGTGAGGCTCACGCGTCACTCAGGAGTTGATCCGAGCCATCAAAGGCCGTGGCCGCCTGCTTGACTGGCGGGGTGAGCGTCGGTGTCACCATTTACGGAGTCTGTGCTGTCTCGTTCATGATGGTCATGTATGCCCTGGAACGGCGAGGCAGACAGTTCATTCTCCTGTTTGCGCTTGGTTGCCTCCTGTCAAGCGCTTATGGATTTCTCTCTGGAGCGTGGCCGTTCGGTGTTGTCGAGTTCATCTGGTCCGGGATCGCCTTGAGGCGCTGGCACGCTGCGCTGTCACCTTGAGGTGCCTATGGCTAATCGGTTGGCGAAAACGTTCATATTTGTCCCAGCCCCTGCTCCACTCGTGCCGATTTGCCACGCCCGATCCCAGAGGAAGAGGGGTTGCTGGGATCGTGAGTGTTATTTCTTGACGATGATGATCCAATCATCACCTGCGGCGAACGCTGTGACGACCTCATAGCCGTTACCTATTGCCCATCCGTTGAGAAACCCCTGGAGGCCAAGAGGGGTTAAGGACACCCCGAACTGGGAGAGTGATTTCACTTCGTATTCCATCCCCGAACGATAGTTCTGGCCGTACGCTAAAGAACCAACCGATTTTGGCCAACGCCTGGCCCTGGCATCGGGACGGTCGCATCGCACACTGCCTGTGATGTGCCGCCAAGCCGTGCCCGATCCCGGCAATGTACGGGGGCACCTCACCAGCGGCAGCGTTCCGGCGCTCGTCCGATTGACGATGATCTCAGTCCTCCCTACCGCTGCTTCCTGGCACGACCGGATGGACCTCGGTCAGGCTACATCCGGGAAGCCCGGGGGGATTGGTGCCCAAGCCCGAAACGGTCACTCGTACCGAGTCCGTGAGATTGGGCGGCGTGACAAGGAGGGCGGGATAGTACGGGCACGATGTGGCCGATCCAACCGGATTGTCCGTTCCCTCGACCGCCGCTGATGCCGTCTGCGCTGGAGCCAGCATGACCGTCGGAGGAGTGGTTGCTCCGTTCTGGAGGCCGCCCAGGTAACCGCTGAGCGTTCGTGGGACCTGGACGATTTGATTTCCTTGCGCATCGAGTCCCGCCACTCCGGGATAGCCCGACAAGGAGCAGGTTGATTGACTTTGGTTGGTGAACAGGATCACCTGGTCCTGGTGTCCAAGACCTGCACCGCCGCCCGCATCAGAGACCGAAACCTGGCCATCGTGACAACGTGGGGCTGCGTTGCCCGTTGGTATCGTCGTCGTGCTCATCGACGTCGTTTTGTCGTCCCGGAACGTAATGGGAGAGAAAAATTCCCACCATTAGCTAGTCATTTCCGAGCGTCGTAGAACGACTTCTCGGGGCGTCTCGTGACCTTCCGATTCGGCCCCTTCGAGGCCGAATCGTTCATAGATCAATTCGGCGATGTGTCAGAGCTTTCCCATGCACCAAGATCCGTGAGCAGATCGTACAATCCTCCGTTGGGAATGCCGGACAGTTCCGCCCTCCTATGTTGCTTGGTCACGATCGAGA
>Ga0307373_10011725_pt1 | contig 12630 bp, 10 predicted proteins | sample OX2MG_FD_202534 | JGI IMG/M metagenome (GOLD analysis project Ga0307373, IMG submission 202534) | Soil microbial communities from Risofladan, Vaasa, Finland - OX-2 | ecosystem: Environmental > Terrestrial > Soil > Coastal area > Acid sulfate soil | place: Finland: Risofladan, Vaasa | collected...
TCTCAGGAAGAAAACCACCTCCAAATTGAGCGATAAACTCACTTCACACGCCATGTTGCTGTTTTGTTTTGCGGATAATGGAATTTGTCATAGGCTGTAGCGAACGCTCGTTTAAGGATGACTTATATGCAGTCCCATCTCAATAATCCAGCGATAAGCTTCTTGAACAGGCACATGCATCATTTCCGCTGCTTGCTGGATAGATATCAGACCCTCCTCAAGAGCCTGTACTATCCGACCCCGCATTGATGGGCCGACGTCAATAACTCCCCTTTCGGCATCTGACATCATCGGTGCAAGTCCTAAACGTGCCCGCGCGTGCCTCAAGATATCTGGCTTTTCCTGTGCGTTCTTCACCGCTTCGACGATCTCCCCGTTAAATGCTTCAGGCAAGCCCAGGTTTGTCATGCGATAAGCCGCAGCTTCTTCGCTCACTCCAAACGAAGCTGAGAGCCACACAGCCCACTCCAACGGCAGCGCTTTCGTACCCAGCCGAGCGCGCAGACGCTCTAGCGACGCCACAACACCCTGTTCCGGCATTAATAATCCAGCTGCAAAGGCATTCGCTTCAATCTCCTGCGGCTGCGTGGTAGAGGGCATTTCATCAAGCACCATTTCCCCTTTATGTAAATGGCCGAGAGCAAGGTGACCGAGTTCGTGAGCAATAGTAAATCTCCGCCGGACGCGCGGTTTATCGCTATTAATCAACACATAGGGAGTTTTATCCAGAGGATCGACAGCAGAGCAACCATCCGGGGCATGATAATTCCCAAGTGGAAGACGTGCCACAAGCACCCCTATCTCGTCTGCCAGTACTGCCATATCTGCTATAGGGGAAGCAGCTAACCCATTTTTACTGCGGAAGAGATCGGCTCCCTGATAGCCTCGTTCATATGCCGACACATTCGATGACAATGAAGCAGCTATCGGGAACCATAGTGATGCGTTCGCAGGATTCTGCACATGTTGACGCAACCATCGATCATCGGCGACAACCTGTTCCAAACGACGCTGCATTTCTTCGGCTTTTGGATTAAGAGCGATTCCTTGACGCATAGCAACACGTAAGTGAATTCCCTCTCTTCCGGTGATGTGCGCCACCACGTCGCTGATTGATATTTTATACAATGTCGCAAGACATAGGAGTTCTAACACGCCAACTCCGCGTTTGCCGTGTTCGATCTTTGCAATTGCCGTTGCATCCAATCCGAGCGCGGCAGCAGCATCATCTTGCTTAAATCCAGCGCGTTCACGCGCTTGTCGAAGCCGTTTTCCTAACTCTTCCTGGGTGAGCATAATTCAGTCCTCCATCGCTTGCTGTTTTAGCATCTCTATGCTATAATCGCAGGCGACGCTTTCCCTGGCTGCGTACTCTTTGCTCAAGGGCAAGTGAGCAGAGAGTACTCTGGTAAGATCTTATACCATATTTGCCTGGACTTTCGCAATTCCTGTATGTAAGCGGGCTGCATTCAGGGTAACATTATCGGTTGAGGTCGCTTTAAGGGAATAAACTCAATCGTATTTATTACTATTTTGTTGAAGAGGTTAGAGGGAATATATGATAGCCCCACGGAATGAGGACGAACGGAGTCAATCTCCCGTAATAGATTTCGCATTTATAACGGCGCTGCCGATCGAGCGTGACGCAATGCTCCAGCGCCTGGAGGGGCGCACGATCGTGCAGGATGATTTTGAGCCTTTGACGTACTATCGAGGCCAGATCAGCATCCCGGCAACAGGAGAGCGCTACGAGGTGGTGGTCGTTATTTTGCTCGGCATAGGGAATGACGAAGCAGCAGCCAGCACCGTCAAAGTAGTTGAACGCTGGCGACCAGCTAATGTCGTCATGGTCGGCATTGCTGGCGGCGCCCCAGGAAGAGTCAGGCTTGGTGATGTCGTAGTCGCTGACTTCGTGTATTACTATGAACTCGCTAAACGAACGCCGAAGGGTGAACAACGCCGGGCTCAGCACTTTCTCTCTGATCGCCTCCTTTATGGACGGGCGCTCGCCTACGAGTCGAGCGAGTGGAGAAGTGATATTACTATCGCTCTTCCTGATACTGCTCGCGCAGACGTTCCTTTCCCAAAAGTGCATTTTGGCGCTATCGGAAGCGGAGAGAAAGTCATTGCTGATTCCCGGTCGCTCTCGCGCTTGCTGCGCGAATGTCCCAGATTGCTAGCTGTAGCAATGGAGGGTGCTGGCGTCGCGCGGGCAGCGGCCCAACAGCCGCAGCGGCCACTTTTCCTCGAAGTGCGCGGGATTTGCGATTATGCTGACGAGCAGAAAAACGATGGCTGGCAGCCATTTGCTGCCGAGACAGCTGCGGCTTTCACCATCGGATTGCTTCGCTCGCGTCCTGTTCCACCCACGTCAGCGAATATTCGTTCTGAAACAGAGCAGCGTCCGCTCGTCGTTTTGTGCGCCCAATCCTTACGCTCTATCGGCGCCCAGGAGATACTCTCTGCCCTGGGCAATACCCGGACATCGCGCCCGGTAGAAATGGTCCCGCTCGATTTCACGGACTTGATGACCAATGGCATTCTCACCGCTCCGGACATAGCAGCACAACGTCTAACTGATCCCCAGGGAACGCTCTATCAGGCTCTTACGAGACGGGGGGAGGCAGAGTTTGCTTTTCATGGTTTGATACATATCCCGCTTGCGTTCCTGATCGGCCACCTCGTCACCGACCGCCAGCCTGTGCGCCTGTTCGATTTCCACCCAGGTTCAGGGATCGAAACGTGGAAATGGCCGGGGATATCCGGAACTACGCCACCGCTGGAAGTTCAAGGGATACCTGAACAGCTTACCCGGCGAAAAGGTGCAGCAGTGATACAGCTGTCAATCAGCTACACCGTTCTCGCATCACAAATCCGCGTCGCTGTTCCGCATGCGGCAATTGAGATCGAGATGTCTGTTCCACATCCTGAGCGCGGCGTCGTGCGCAGTGAAGAGCAGGTTCGCGAGTACGGTCGGGCCTTTCGCCGCGTCCTCGATCTTATTAGGCAGCGATGCCCTGCTATCCAGCGTGTCCACGTCTTCTACGCCGGGCCGGTGGCTCTGGCATTTCACCTGGGCCAGCAGATATCCGAGAATATTCATACAGCTGTGACGGTGTGGAACTTCCGACAAGAGTATAGCTGGGGAATCGACCTTGCCGCCGCATCGCGTGGCGAACCCTGCATCGTCTATCCGCATGATTTCACGCAAGTATCAAAGGAGGAATCTTTGTGAGTATACCATCACGTTTCGAACGCTTCATCACGCAGATCCGCCCCACTCAGGCACACATCGATGAAGCCAATCGACAAACCAAATATATGATCGACCGGCTGAAATGTACTGTTGCTGCCGATGGCAGCTTCACACTGGAGAAGGTGTTGAAAGCTGGATCGAACGCCAAGCATACGTCGCTCCGCCGCACGGATGATAATATTTTTGACGCCGATCTCGGCGCCTATTATTCGGGGCAGGGCGCGACCAGAGAACGACTTAGCACCCTGTTAGCATTCACCAGAGACCGGCTCCGCGAGATCTATCCCAATAAGGACGCGAGAGATTTCGAGATTCTCAAGAGCGCAGTGCGTGTCACGTTCCGCAGTGGCATCCAGTTGAATGTTGATGTAGCCCCCATCATTCGAGATCCCGCTCTGGATATCGAGAATGGAGGCTGGATACCGCGCAGCGATGGATGGCGGCTTACGTCTGTCACCTGCCACAACGATTTTATTCAAACGCGCACAGCACGGAGTAAACGACAACCAGGCCCGGTCAAATTCAATCGTCTCGTGCGCTTAATGAAGTGGTGGAACAAGCAGCAGGAGAGTCTCGCGCAGCCATCGTACTTCTGTGATCTGATCACGGCTGCGGCAGTGGAGGAAAGAGGCATCACTGACGAATGGCAGAGCAGTCTACGCAACGTTTTCGCCTTTCTTCGCAAATACCAGTTCCGCGCCCCCATCATCTTTAGCGACTATTATGATCCACGGAGCGTAAAGCGTCCGAACAATCTGGTGATCGTTATGGATTCGGTCAATCCGGAGAATAACGTCACGCGCGACTGGACAGAGGCCACCCGGCAAGGCTATCTGGAGCGCGTGCAACAGGCATACGATGCCATAATGTACGCTCAAAGTTGTGAAAAAGATGGTGATGAAGAGGCGGCAATAGACGCCTGGTGTGACGTTTTTGGCGAAGCGTTTCGAACGCTGAGCGAGGGGGAGGATTAGACCATGCCGACTGGAACGACGACAAGTACCCGCGCAGCGACCTATACCAGCACTGTCCCCAAGATTACCTACGTCACGCGGAAAGTGCAGGCTGACTTCCTCGCTATTCTCGACACCTATGGATACTTTACAGAGGGGTATGCGCAACAACTGATCCACGATGTGCGCGTATTCCTCGATGAGGCAGTCATCGATCGTATAAGTTTTCTCTGGACGCGCTCTGACGGCATATCTGTCCTTGAAGAACTGAAATATACCGTCGTAGCCGGAAGAGCTGAGTTAGCTGATGATCGCGCAGGCGGCATTCCCTATCGTCCCGAACTGGCGCGGGCGGCATTTCAGGTACAAGTGACATATACTAGCCATTGGCAAAATATGCCAGAAAGCGAGAAGAACATCGTACGTAAGGAACTTCAACTGAAATGGGGGTCAGCAGGGCCGCTCGATTATAGCGGCGGCCAGTGGAGCAACGATCGCACATACTCGCGAGATGGCTATGGTTTGCTCCGCCAGAGGTTTACATGCCCGTGACAAATACCCCTATTCAACTGATTGGCCCTCTGGGTGAACCTATGGGTACGCTGCGGATAGAGGCATCTGCGCTTATCGCTGCCGCCGAGGAAACAGCGCGTACCAGGGATCTCACAAAGCGCACAGCACTGTCCATCACGTTACACGAGAATCTCAAAGGAATAGGCTATAGAGTTGAAGAGAGGGAATTATCTGCTGCTGTGGAGGCGCTTGATAAGATACGCCGAGGCGAGAGATTACCCGTAATCCAGATTCATCTTCAGGATATTCATCAGGCGGGTGGAATTTCTTTTGACAAGAACGGACATGATACGAGAGAGATAACTGATCCTATGGTAACTACATTAGATACTCAAAAAGTCCTCACCTTTTTCGAAGTGGAGCGTGTCTATCCCAACGATACAGCCAGGCGCTGGTATGAACGCCTGATCGGACTTGATGATCACAAAGCGCGTTTACTTATCGAACTGGAAATGCTCCTCTATCCTGAGCGATTAGAGGAATGGAGCAAGCAATATCACGACAGCCAGGTGCTTCTCCTGTGTGAACTGTACCACAATCGCGTTCCCCTTATTCTGCTCGAGGGAGATGTCGGAACGGGCAAAACAGCCCTGGCAGAAACCATTGGCGACGCATTGGCTCGACGCATTGGCGGCAATACACAGGTCCACCTGCTGAAAATCAACACGCAGGTACGCGGTACAGGTCAGGTAGGAGAAATGAGTGATCTGATTGTGCAGGCTTTCACACAAGCGGAGGCGCGCGCACAGGCTTTAGGCGGTGCGCCAGTGTTGCTCTTACTGGATGAGGCGGACGCTCTCGCTGTGAGCCGGGAAACGCAGCAGATGCATCACGAGGACAAGGCGGGACTGAACACGTTGTTACAACGGCTCGATAACCTGCGACTCGCTCATCTTCCTATTGCTGCGCTGTTTATCACGAATCGGCCAGAATCGCTGGATCCCGCTATCCGCAGGCGGGCGGCACTTGATCTTCATTTTGAGCGGCCTGGAGACCTGGTACGAGCGCAGATCATCCTCACATCAGTACCCGAACTGAGGATCGAGAAAGAGACGATAGCAGAGTTAGTGCGGCTGACAGGGCCAGACGAGCCGAAGAATAAAAAGATGTCGTTTACAGCTTCCGACATAACGGATCGGCTTCTTTGTGCTGCCTTACACCGCGCCTATAGCGAGAGGCGAGCGCTGGAAGTGAGCGATCTTCTTGAACAGGCACGCTTACTGGAACCAACTCTGCCGCATAGCGCAGTATAACGAATACACACGAATAAGGCGTACAACTGAGATTATTGCACAAGCCCGGCGGCTATGGGACAGCGCATAGCGATCCATCCGCCGGGTACTGGCCCGCTGCGGTTGGACAATGAACTGTTCGACGCACTGCGGTCGATGGCAGAACGAGAATAGGTATTTGGATGAGGATAGCGCTTGTTTTTTAGAGCCACAAGAAGTCAAGATTTCTATTGTTCGTTGGAAAAACCGGAAAAGCATCTCGCTTCGTACCCTGGGAAAGCAGGCATCATGGCAAAGAGAGCGATCTGCGCGACCTGTCGCTGATAAAACGCAAGCAGCAGTTGGTGACATTACTCTATACACATCGACAGTACGAGCGTTCCGATCTGAGGAATGCGAAAGAGGTCTCTCAAGAAGAAAACCACAGCCAGATTGAGCAATAAATCCTCTTCACACGCTCTGTTAGCTTTCCTTTCTGCGGCTGCGACAGTCGCATCCAAAGAATGGAGTAATACAGGCAAAACAGGATTTTCCTTTGCACGTCTCTCCCCCACAAATCCGCTTCATCAACGTAAAGCGTGCATTGCTCCTCTTGGCAACCAGACACATGACTGCTATACTGTGGGTAGCGAGCGTGTGAATAGAAGGAATAGAGTAGCGTGTCATCACCACCCGATACTGTACATCAACAGACACCGCAGCCGCCGCTGGAGCGACTGCAAGGAATCGTCGAACGAGTCACGTATCACGACGAGGGAGCAGGTTTTACCGTGGCGCGGCTCAGCGTTCCCGGAAACCGCGACCTGATTACCATTGTGGGCCGCTTTCCGGCCATTGCCGCCGGGCAGACGTTGCGCCTCTCTGGCTACTGGCGCGACCATCCAAAATTCGGCCAGCAGTTTCAGATCGTCTCGGCTCAGGAGACGAAACCGGCCACCCTGACCGGCCTGGAAAAGTACCTGGGGAGTGGTCTCATTAAAGGCATTGGTCCTGTCACCGCAAAGCGCATCGTCGCGCACTTTGGCCTGGAGACGCTCGCCATCATCGAAGAGCAGTGCGAACGGCTCATCGAAGTTTCGGGCATCGGTAAAGGCCGCGTGGCGATGATCACGTCAGCGTGGGCGGCGCAAAAGGCGATCAAGGACGTGATGGTGTTCCTGCAAGGTCACTCGGTCTCGACCGGATACGCCGTCAAAATCTATAAAAAATACGGCGATCAGGCCATTGAGGTCGTTTCCAAGAACCCGTACCAGCTTGCCGATGATATTTACGGCATCGGCTTCGTCACGGCGGATACCATCGCCCGCAACCTGGGTATCGAGCCAGAGTCGGCATTTCGCTTGCAAGCAGGCATCACCTACGTCCTCACCAGCGCCGCCGAGGATGGACATTGTTTCCTGCCCCAACCGGAACTCACCGAGCGCGTCGTGAAACAACTGACGCTGCCGGAGCATCCTATCGATCCAGGACAGGTGACGGCCCACATCGAGACGATGGTCGCGGACGAGCGATTGATCCGCGAACTGGGCTACGGCGATCTGGCGGATCAGCTCATCTGCTATACGCCCGCGTTCTATCACACCGAGCAGGCGCTTGCGCATCGCCTCGCAGCCTTGCTCAGAACTCCCGTTGAGGTCGATCTCCCGCGCGTAGGACGCTGGATAGACGGATACACGCAGAAGAAGGGCATCACGCTCTCGGCTGCGCAGCGGCAAGCAGTAGAACTTGCTGCGTCCTCGCGCGTCCTCATCCTCACCGGTGGCCCCGGTTGTGGCAAAACCTTCACCACGAAAACCGTGGTGGCATTGTGGCACGCGATGGGCAAGTCGCTCGTGCTGGCCGCACCAACCGGACGAGCAGCGCAGCGTCTCGCCGAAATGACCGGGCGCGAGGCCAAAACCATCCACCGCCTGCTGGCGTTTGATCCCAAAACCATACAGTTTCGCCATAATGAGACCAACCCATTGGAAGCCGGGGCCATCGTGATTGACGAAGCCTCCATGCTCGATCTCTTCCTCGCGCACTCGCTGGTGAAAGCTATCCCAAAAGACGCCCAGGCGTTGATTGTGGGCGACAGCGACCAGTTGCCGAGCGTGGGGCCGGGGATGGTGCTGCGCGACCTCATTGCCTCGGAGCAAATTCCCGTGGTACGGCTCACCGAAGTGTTTCGACAGGCGGCGGAGAGCCACATTGTCACCAATGCGCACCGCATCAATGCCGGCCAGTTTCCACAGTTGACCCCGACCACGAAGTTTGCCGACTCGGATTGCCTCTGGCTGGAAGCTCCGGAGCCAGACGTGGGTGCGGAAGGTATCCGCCATCTGGTGAGCGAGTATTTGCCAAAGCACGGTATCGATCCGGTGACGCAGGTGCAGGTGCTGTCTCCCACGACACGAGGCGAGGTCGGCACGCGACAACTAAATTTCCTGCTCCAGCAGGTACTCAATCCCGCCCACCCGACGAAAGCCGAACTGGCACGCGGCGGAACGGTGCTGCGTGTGGGGGATCGCGTGATCCAGCAGGTCAACGATTACCAGCGCGAGGTCTTCAATGGCGACCTGGGAACGATTGTTCGTATTGACCTGGAAGAGCAAGAGATCGTAGTGCAGTTCGCCGGGAGAGCCGTCGGCTACGATTACGCCGATCTGTCTGAACTGGCCCTGGCCTGGGCCATCACCATTCACAAGTCGCAGGGCAGTGAGTACCTTGTGGTCATTCTCCCGCTCTTCATGCAGCACTTTTTGCTGCTCAGTCGCAACCTCCTGTACACCGGCCTCACGCGCGCGAAAGAGCGGGCCATTCTGGTCGGGCCGACCAAAGCCATTGGTTTTGCCACGCGGCGCGTACTGGATCGCCAGCGCTACACCGCACTCGCTGAACGGCTGAAGCGAGCGGTTCAGCGGTGAAAGGCAACAGAGGACAGAAAAAGCAGCGTTATAGACAAGGGACTTGTGGTGAACCGTATTATTCGTAGGATACCTGTTGAGAAAGAGGATAGTATTGTTGGGAAGAGGCCAGACATGATGAAGATTGCTATTGTTGAGGATAATCCGGTGATCCCGGAAGTGCTTGCCGCCATGCTCCGCGTGAGCGGCTACCAGAGCGATGTTTTTGACACCGGAGCATCCCTGCTCCCTGTGTTGCTCGCGGAAGATTCGCCGCCCTACGATCTGCTCATTCTGGACTATCTGCTGCCAGGCGGCGTGAGCGGACTGGATATCCTCGAGGCAGTCCACCAGCATCCCTCCAGAAAAACGTTCCCCATCATCCTCATCTCCGCGGCGGAGCGGGGTATCCTGGCCCAGGTTGAGGCCGCGTACCCGGATGTGCCAGTGCTGCGCAAACCATTCCCGCTCCGGTCGCTGCTTTCACTCATTGAGAGACTCACACATCGCCGCGCGTCAGATGTGTGAACACGAGAGTCACTCTACCCTGGCTTGCGTCCCCAGGCGGACACAAAAAAGGTGAGTCCCAAAAAGTCACCACGCCGAATCTCTTCCCGTGTTTGTTCCTCCAACGCACTCAGGGCTCGCTTTGACATGGTCTTTGTTGCCACAATGATGGGGATCATCGTGGTCATGCTGTGGACGATATTCTGGATAAATGCCTCGTAGTTGGGAGTCCCAAACGAAAAATTGATGAGCTGGGCTGTTTCCTGAATCTCCTGGCATCCCAGGTGTTGCAGCAGAGGCCGAAGCACGAGCGTATTTCCGCTTTGCCTGCCACCTGGGGCAATAGTTTTCCCCACACGATTGAGGGCAGTTAAAAACTTCGTGGTACTCAACTCCAGCGCGGGACTATTCGTGAACACCGGCTGTTCATTTTCAATGAAGCGGAGCGTCCCTCCCAGTCTCAGAACCCGAAACCACTCGCTCGCGATGCGCTGGTGATGTTCGGCGGGAATGAACCATTGGACAAAGCGGGCATTGATCACATCGAACGACGCATCCGGGAAGTCGAGTTGCCGAAAATTCATCATCTGGAAATGCGCGTTGGCTTTCCCATCGACCATGGCTCGATTGGCCGCATAGTCGATCATCAACTCGCTGCTATCAATGCCGGTGACGTGCATGTGGGGAAAGCTTTTCGCTACTTCCAGGACCCACCCACCAGGGCCGCAGCCGATATCCAGCACGTCACGAACCGTGACGGGATCGACATCTGGGGGTAAAAGCCCTGAAACGGCACGAGTCAGCAGCATATCCTGCTCAAGCAGGCGCACCATCTCCTGAACGGTCTCTGCATCAGCGATGTAGTCAGATGGCATGCTTTTTGTCCTTTCCTCTCAGGTATGGAGTGAAAATACATCCTCGTGGGCTAAGCGGTGACTGGCGAGCCGGTATAAGGCCAGCGTCGCCAGATGAGCCAGCAAGGTATCGTTGGCATCATTCGCCAGAAAGCCAAACATCGGCGGAAATGGCTCGTAGAGCGACGCGCAACGAATGTCCCAGCGAGCAAGCATCTCCAGAGAAAATCGCCTGTCAGGCGTTTCCTTGCCGGTAGACGCCCACCGAATAGCTCCCCATTCTCCTATGCCGACCCAGGAACGATCCCATGCCGCACCAGACCAGGGCGTCCAGAGCAGTGACGAAGGGGGAAGATCATCAGGCAGGGGAACCGGGCAGGCAGCGACCGGCGTATCAGGCGCATCCTGCCGCCAGCACCACCAGGATGGCTCGTCTGCTGCCATCTCCGATGGCAGCCAGCCGCGCGCTTGCGGGTGTAAGAGCCGCGTGATAAGCAGCGCGGCGGCATTATCGAAGTCGGGATTGCCCCATTGCCGGTAGCGCAGCAGCCCTCGTTTGTGCCAGGCGGAAATCGTCTGGAGCGGGATAGGCCGCCTGGAGGGTGAATTTGCTGTGAGCAGGCGTTGCAACAAACCGGTCGTGACGCCGCCATCCTGCGTTTCCCCAGGCGCTCCCCTTTTGCGTGGCTCTCCCTCTTCCTGTTCAAGCCGCACCTGCCGCTGTACAAACGGTGACAGGATCAGCGCGATACTCAGGCGCAGAGAAACAAAATCGCGTTTCAGATGCGCTGGAGAGAGATGCTTCTCCGCAAGCAGATGCTGCACAAAGGGAAGAGGAAGGGGAGCAAAGTCGGGCGGCGAGAACGGCATTTCCTCTTGCACCGCAGTAGTCCTTCCTTTCACAACTGATCTGGTTCTGTTTCTATTCTACTCGAATCATGCAGAAAATGCAAGATGAAACAGATATTTCTCACTCATTCTCTCGTTACCACACAGCTACCTGCCTTTGCTTTCCCTACCGTTTTGCGAATACGCACGAAATTCTTGCTATACTACATCATATCTTGACAAGCAGGGCGCGTTTCAGGTATATATATCTATGGATGTTGCTTGCGCATTATCCATTTAAGAGAAGATGTGGCAGCGCGTCTCATCTCTCTCCTTTTTCCTGTCTTCTTGTCCCGCATGATCTCACGGCGCGCTTTTTGCTCCTGGTTCAGGAAAGCATGATCGTCTGTCCCGGAGAAGGTGCTGCTCTGGCTTCATCACGCACCGCGCTGACAGGCACGATGAGCAGTGGATTGGTGACGAGTTCCGGCGTTGTCCTGTCGCAGACCCGCCTCTGAACAAGGCAAGCGTTGATCAATGCGTGGAGAAGATCTATTGATCCAGTGATTGTAGGTTTTCTTTGTAGTTCGATGAGAATGGAGTTCACTATGCGTTCCCCCCGACGCCATCACCGTGCCTGTTTTCCGACCTTGCAACTGGCGCTGCCGACGAACCGGATGCTGCTTACCGACAACGCCGCGCACACCCTGATGCTTGTGGACACTGCTAAAGTCTTTCCCGAGACGATCATTGCACTCGACTCGTTTAAGACAACCGAGTGGCGCGTGCTGCTCCTGCTCCTTGAGACCTATCCCCAGGGAGTCGCGTACGCCCTGCTGCTCGCGGCGCTTCACAACCACTCGCCGGCGCACAGCCGCCAGCAACTCAAAGTCGCTCGTCAGGACGAACGGCTGCGCGACTTGCTCCGCCCGCTGCGCGACACGGTGACGAGCCTGCGACGCAGGATCGAGCCATTCGGCCTCGATATCGCTGTACAATATGGCAAAGGCTATAGTATCACCATTCGCACCTGACAGCTCTCGCGGCGCTGTCTTTGCTAACCTCAACAATATATATCTGCAAAAGATGCGAATTTGCGATTTGTCAAGTATATCATTCTGGCCTGAGAGGCCGAATCAGCAGAAAAGTAACGTCAAAAAGACGTCACTGTGACGCCAAAAATTACGTCACTGTAACGGAAAAAACTCGTCACTTTCACGCCAAAATTGGCCCAAAATCTCTAGATTTTGGGCCTCATCTCCAGGTACACTTCTGTCAGAGGGGAAATCGAGGTGAAAGAACATCGAGCCCCACCGTTTCCCAGGTGTGCCGACGAATACGACATCACAATCATGCTCTGTTGCTGTCAATGGGCGTGTTTCGCTCAGAAGCAAGCAAGCAATTATTGAACGATCAGCATCAAACTGATCACACAATGCAGTCGTTTCACACGTTCACCCGCCCCGGCTCCACCTGGGAAAAGAGCGTGACGAGCGAGCGGTCGCTGTTGTCCTGTCGCTCTGGAGGCGAACCGGTACCCCG